>OLGY01000047.1_pt1 | contig 114926 bp, 138 predicted proteins | sample 1605951 | NCBI WGS metagenome assembly OLGY01 (sample SAMN03283280) | human gut metagenome | biome: human-associated habitat; material: feces | host: Homo sapiens | place: Peru | collected 2012
AATCTTAAGCGAATTATGTGCATAATAAACCGGAAATTTATTATTGCCATTTATAATTTTTAAAAAGTGGAAAAAAACTATTGACAAAGGACAGTAATTTGTGCTAATATTTAAGAAGTTTCCAAAAACATATGCGGATGTGGCGGAATTGGCAGACGCGCTGGTCTTAGGAACCAGTGTCAACGACGTGGGGGTTCAAGTCCCTTCATCCGCACCAAAAAAAGAAGTCATGCGACTTCTTTTTTTCATTTTAGCTATAGCTAAACATTAATTTGAAATTTCTATCTACCTAGTTAGTAATATATCCATTTTTTAACATTGCTTCATAGTATGTGCCATTTTGTTTACACATTTAAGTATACTTGATTTTTCTAATTAAAATGTTGTCAAAAAGAACCGTCCCCATTGACACACCTATTGACACAAAAAAATCAAGAAGTTAAATATTATTATTTACAAATTATGTAAAATATGTTAAAATAACACTTGATATGGCAATTCGCTGTGTCATTAATTTTTTTTCACTAATTAGTGAGGAGGTTTAACTATGACAGTGAGTCATCAGCAGAAAATTGGAACTCATTTCAAGAAGGAAAACATTTTTCTGGCTACAGTTTCAGCAAGCGATGTCGACACTAAAGAAATGCTCAAATTCAAAATGGATGGTATGGATAGTAACGTACCAGAAGATTTAATGGCGTTTTTTGTCGGCAAAGGTTTTCTCTCTGCAGAACAGTTTGATATCTTTTACAGAGATGACACGGGGTATACCCGCTTTGTAGAAGATGGACCTGAAACTTTTGCTGGGGATAACTCAGACGGAAAAGGTATTATCCGGAATGTTGTATCAATCTGGGAATATTACACAGAAGAGCAGCTTACTGAATGCATGTTGAATGACAAATTTATGGCAATATGTGTTTTTGATATGGCTCCTCTTTACCAGTATAATGAGGATTACAACAAAGCTTGATTCAGATTCAATTCATAGTTGTACTACGTGCTACGGGAGGAAAATTCTTTTTTCTCCCGTAATTTTTTATAAATTTTATTTTAGGAATATATTTTACAGTTATCTATGCACGATTTCTAAAATATTTATAAATTATGTCAATTTTTTGCAGCTTGTTTTCTAAATATATAGTTTAATTATCGCACAAATCTCCCCTGTTTCAGCATTTTTTAGAGTTACAACATATGACGCATTTTCTGGCTCTGCATAATAACATTTTATAATATCACCATATTTAATTTCTTTCTTATACATAATTTCAAAATTGCTACAATTATTACTTTTTCTTATTTCTTCTGGTAATATCATATCTGCTAATTCTAGGTAATAAATATTATTCATATGATTATTAACATCAATCCAATTCAAATCAATTTTATAATCAATACAATTTAAATATGTTTCTGGCTCTTTTAATTTTTTCAATTTACGTTCATTAAAATTCGTTTTTTCAAGTTCTAATTGATATGCATCTATAAGCTGTTCTGTTACTTTTTCAATTTTTTTACTTTTTAAATTTATATGTACCCAATTTGAAATTCCTGTAATTAATAGCTCACCCGCTTCTGATTTTATTTCAAATTCTCTTGAAGCAGTTATGTTTTTTATTTCAGTTCCCCATGTATATACATTAACTTTATCACCATATTCAGGTCTTTTTATTATATTTACTTTATATCCTGTTAGTAACCATGTTGTTTCTGAAGTTTTAAGTCCTTCTCCTGCTTGGGTTGCATGCATACCTGATATATCCTCAAAAATGTTTAGTATTGCACTATTTTTTATTTTTAAATTTGAATCTATGTCTCTATACCCTATATAGAATTTTTCTGAAAAAATCATTGTCTTCCTCCTATTGCGACTTGTTTTATGTAATTTTTATTTTGATAATTCTTCTAATATTTTTTTAGCTAAATCTTCATTTATTCCTTTTACACTTGTTAGCTCTTCAATACTTGCCTCTGATATTTTTTCTACACTTCCAAACTTTTTTAATAACATTGCCTTTTTAGCTGTTCCTATTCCTGGTATTTCATCCAAAGCTGATTTTATCATAGATTCATCTCTTAATTTTCTATGATAACCAATTGCTGTATCATGAACACTATCTTGAAACATTGTAATAGCATTTAATAAACTTTGTGATATTGTAAGTTCATTTCTATTTTCATCCATTAAAGCTCTCGTTTGATGTTTGTCATTTTTAACCATTCCAAATATAGGAATATTTAAATTTAAATCATATAAAGCTTGTTTTGCAGATCTTATTTGTGTTATTCCACCATCTACAAAAATAACATCTGGTAGAGCCCCAAAACCATCATTTCTTCCATTAATTGAATGTTGCAATCTTCTATATATTACTTCATTCATACACTTAGGATCATCTTGATTATTAACTACAGATTTTATTTTAAATCTTCTTGATAAATTCTTTTTTATTACCCCATTTTCCATAACACACATTCCAGCAACTATAAAGTTACCTGAAATATTTGAAATATCATAACATTCAATTTTTCTTGGATATTTGTCTAGTTTTAGTACTTCTTTTAGCTCTGTTAAAACATTGTACTTGTCTTTTTCTTTATTATTTAAAGTTATATATGCATTATTTTCTGCCATATCTACTAATCTTAACTTTTCACCTTTTTGTGGCATTTTTATTTCTATTTTATGCTCTGCTTTTTGAGTTAATAATAGCTCTATTAGTTCTTTATCTTCAATTGTTTCTTTAACCATTATTTTACTTGGTAAAAAATCTTTTTCTAAATAATATTGCTTTATAAAGCTTGACATTATTTCGGACTTTTCTTCATCTTGTAGACCTTTAAAAAAGTAATGTTCTCTTCCAATCATTTTACTTTTTCTTATAAAAAACATTTCAATACAAACTTCTGTATCATTTCTTGCCAAACCTATAACATCAATATCATTTTCACCCATATTAGAAACTTTTTGTCGTTTTGAAACATTTTCAATTGCAATAATTTTGTCACGCAAATATGCTGCTGTTTCATATTGCATATTTTTTGAAGCTTCCTCCATTTCTTCTGTTAACTGTTTCAAAATTTTATCAACTTTTCCTTCTAATAAATCGATTATTTCATCAATTTGCTTTTTGTAATCTTCTTTTGAAACATATCCCATACATGGAGCTAAGCATTTTTTTATATGATAATTTAAACATGGTCTATCTTTATATTTAAAATTTCTGCATTGTCTAATTTTAAACTTACTTTTTATCAAATCAACCATTTCTTTTGCACTACCTGGATTAGCATATGGTCCAAAATATTTTGCACCATCATTTAATTTTCTCCTTGTTATATATACATCTGGGTAATCTGTTTGAACCGTAACTTTTATGTATGGATATGTTTTATCATCTTTTAATAAAACATTAAATTTTGGCATATTTTTCTTTATTAAATTACATTCTAAAATTAAAGCTTCAGCCTCATTTTCGGTTACAATATATTCAAAATGATCTACTAGTGAAACCATATTTTCAATTCTTTTTGTTTTATTATTTTTTCTAAAATACTGTCTAACCCTATTTTTTAAAGATATTGCTTTTCCAACATATATAATTTTGTCATTTTTATCGTGCATTATATATACACCTGGTTTGGCAGGTAGTTTTTTTAGCTCTTTTTCTATGTCGAACATTAATTTAGACCTCCGTAAAATATTTAAATAAGACAAATGGTAAAACCATCTGCCCTATTTATCTTTTCTTTTTGATTTTTTTTGTATAACAAGTTCAGTATATTCTTCTTTTTTTGAGCATCCTATTATTGGAAAAAATATTGATGGGAAAAATGCCATAAAAAATGGGAAAATTGCACCTTTTTTATAGCAATATCCTAATCTTACTGCTATCATAAAACGGTAACATAAAAATCCAATTAACATTATAATAAAAGTCCAGCTAACATCTCTTCCTGCATAAAAACCAATAATTGGTATTAAAAAATCTAAGTATAAAACAACAAACCAAGGCGATAATTTGCATATTTTTAATAATTGTATTTGATTATAAACTGGAACTAACGATTTCCATTCTGATATGCCAGCTTTTGAAAAAATTCCCCATTGACCTATTTTTTTTATTAACCCCAATATCATACAAAAACATACTACAATTGATACTATAATTGCTAAATACAAATATATGTATGAAACTTCCACTCTCATAATTATTACTCCCTTCTTGTTTACTTTTCTTTATAATATTTATTTGTATTATACTTATATTTTTTTTACGTGTCAAATAATATTTTTTGTAAAAATTAATATTGTCATTTTCACAAAAAATTCACTTGCAATTAAAATATTTTTGATGTACTATATCCCCATAAAAGATATACTTAAAAATATATAAAAAGGAGGTTACATTTTAAGCGCCAGAGCAATATTATATATTGCTGACGAGGTTAGAGTTTATCGAATTTTCGGCGGATGCTCTATGGCAAGTGCTAGTCATTAAAATATTTACAAAAATCAATAGTAATATTGATTACAAAATAATATTTATAGCATAATAATCCTGTATATCTTTTAATTAATTTAATAATTAAAAACGAAAGGATTGTGATTAATATGTGTGGAATAGTAGGTTATATTGGAGAAAAAAAAGCATTCCCTATTTTATTAACTGGGCTTACAGCATTAGAATATAGAGGTTACGATTCAGCTGGAATTGCCTCTATTGAAGACGATAAAATTTGTGTAATGAAAGACAAAGGCAGAGTTGCAAATTTAAATAACATAAGAGGAATAAATAAATTATCTGGAACAGTTGGTATAGCTCATACAAGATGGGCAACTCATGGAAAACCATCAAAAGAAAATGCTCACCCACATATGGACAATAGTGAGACTTTTGCTGTTGTACATAATGGTATAATAGAAAATTACACAGAATTAAGAAAATTTTTAACAGATAATGGATACAAATTTTTATCACAAACAGATACAGAAGTTATTCCAAATTTAATTCATTATCACTTTTCAAAAGATACAAATGATGATGAAAATAAATTTTTAAGATCTGTACAAAGTGCAACTAAAGATTTAAAAGGTAGTTTTGCTATTGAAGTTTTATGTAATTTATATCCAGATAAAATGGTTGTTGTTAGAAAAGATAGCCCTCTTGTTATTGGAAAAGGATTGACAGGATATCATATTGCATCTGACATACCTGCTTTATTAGAATTTACTAGAGATTTTTACTTATTAGATGATTATGAATTTGCTTTAATAGAAAAAAATTCTATAAAATTTTATAATTCAGATTTAGTAGAACACTCTAAAGAAATAAAAAATATTGAATGGGATTCATCTGCAGCCGAAAAAAATGGTTATGAAGATTATATGTTAAAAGAAATTTTTGAACAACCAACTGCAATAAGAGAAACAATCGGATCTCGTTTAAAATTAGGTGAACCTTGCAATTTTAGTGATATAAATATTACAAAAGAATATTTATCTACAATAAACAAAATTTTTATAATAGCTTGTGGTACAGCAATGCACGCTGGTTTAACAGGGAAAAAATTTATCGAAAATCTTTGTAATATCCCAGTAGAAGTTGATATTGCATCTGAATTTAGATATAGAAATCCTATAATAGATGAGAAAACTTTATGTATTTTTATTAGCCAATCTGGAGAAACTGCAGATACAATTGCTGCTTTAAAATTATCAAAATCAAAAGGAGCAAAAACACTAGCTGTATCAAATGTTATAGGAAGTTCAATAACAAGGGAAGCTGATTATACAATTTATACACATGCAGGTCCAGAAATTGCAGTTGCTTCTACTAAAGCATACACTTCACAAGTTGTACTTTTAGGAATTTTAGCTATATATTTCGCAGAAATTTTAGAAAGTACTGATTCTGAAACATTGGAAAATTTAAAAAAAGATATATTTGATTTACCAAAGAAAATCGAAACATCTTTAAAAACTAGTGATGAAGTAAAAAAATTCGCTAAAAAGATTTCAAAAGAAAAAGATGTATTTTTCATTGGTAGAGGAAGCGATTACAATGTTGCTTTAGAGGGCTCTTTAAAATTAAAAGAAATTTCATATATTCACTCAGAAGCATATGCATCTGGAGAATTAAAACATGGACCTATTGCTTTAATAGAAAAAGGAATTACTGTAATTAGTATTTTAACAGATAAAAATTTGTTAGAAAAATCTATAAGCAATATTGAAGAAGTCATCACTCGTGGTGCTAAAACATTTATTGTAACAAATCAAAATATAGAAAATTCTAATTTCGACAATGTTGTAAAAATAGAAGATACAAATCCGCTTCTATCTCCTATTCTTTCTGTAATACCTTTGCAATTACTTGCATATTATATTTCAAAAGATAAAGGATTAGATGTTGATAAACCTCGTAATTTAGCTAAGTCAGTTACTGTGGAATAAGATAAAAATGTGGATGGAGCAAAAATTTAAGCTTACTTAAATTTTTATTCCGTCCACATTTTTTAATATAACTTCTGATATATTCCATAATCCCTTATTATTTTTCTTACATAATTATTGGTTTCTTTGTATGGTATATTTTCTATGTCTGAGCCATCTTTTTTTATTGTGCCTTCTTGTATCCATTTATCTACTGTTCCTATTCCTGCGTTGTATGCTGCTACTGCTAGGTAATAGTTTCCATCGTATTTTTGTAATAATTCTGATAAATATTTTGTTCCTATTTTTATATTTGTTTTGGCATCAAATAGCATGTTTGATTCAAATGTTGTATCTGTTATTATATTGCTTGCAACTTCGTCTGCTGTTGAGTCCATTAATTGCATTAATCCTTTTGCATTACTGTTTGACACTACATCTTCTTTAAAATTACTTTCTGCTTTTATTACTGCATATACTAATAATGGATCTACATCATATTCTTTTGAATAGTCTGTTACATATTCTGAATATGTTTTTGGGTAGATTTTTTTCATTATCTTTTCTGGAACATTAAATATTTTTACTGTACCTATGTATGTTACCAAAATTATTAATATAGTAATAATAATTGCTTTAAGTGCTTTTGGCATACTATCTTCCCTTTCTTTTGTTTATTTTAAATCGTACCAATTATGTGCACATGATACTTCTACTTCTAGTGGTACACTTAATTTAATTGCATTTTCCATGCATTGTTTTAATATTTTTTCAACTTTTTTACATTCTTCTTCTTTACATTCTATCATTAATTCGTCATGTATTTGAAGAACTATTTTTGCATCTAATTTTTGATTTTTTAGCTCTTTATATAAATTCACCATTGCAATTTTCATTATATCTGCTGCAGTTCCTTGTATTGGTGTATTCATTGCTGCTCTTGCTCCAAATTGTCTTACCATATAATTATTAGAGCTTAGCTCTGGTATATATCTTCTTCTATTAAATAAAGTTTCTACATATCCATCTTTTTTTGCTTGTTCTACAATATCTTTCATAAATTTATCTATTCCATTATATTTTTCAAGATATTGCTCTATATAATTTTTAGCTTCTTTTTTTGATATTCCTAATTGCTCTGATAATCCAAAGTCACTTATTCCATAAACGATTCCAAAATTTACAGCTTTTGCAGAACTTCTTTGCTCTTTTGTTACCTCTTCTATTGGAATATTTAATACTTTTGAAGCTGCTTGTTTGTGTATATCTTCCTCATTTAAAAAAGCATGAACCATATTTTCGTCTTGAGAAATATGTGCTAATACTCTTAATTCAATTTGAGAATAATCAGCATCTACATATATATATCCTTGTTTTGGTTTAAAAACTTTTCTTAATTGTTTTCCCAGATCTAATCTTGTTGGTATATTTTGTAAATTTGGCTCTGTACTACTTATTCTTCCAGTAGCAGTTATTGTTTGGTGAAAATATGAATGTATTCTTCCAGTTTTTTCATTTATATATGGAAGTAAACCTTCTACATATGTTGAATTTAATTTTGTTAAACTTCTATATTCAAGAATTTTTTCTATTATAGGATGTTTGTTTTTCAATTTTTCTAATATATCAACATCTGTTGAATATCCGGTTTTTGTTTTTTTAATCACCGGTAATTGTAGCTTTTCAAACAAAATTACACCTAACTGTTTTGTAGAATTAATATTAAAATCTTCTCCTGCTAAACTGTGAATTTCTTCTGTTAGCTCATTTAATCTTAATTTTAATTTATCTCCAATTTCAATTAGTTCCTCTTTATCTGCATATAATCCATTAAATTGCATTTCTGCTAATACTTGTAATAATGGCATTTCTATATTATTAAACAAATTAACACTATTGTATTCTTCTAGTTTTTTCATTGTTTTTTCATATAAATTTCCAATTACATATGCATACATTGAAATTTCATATTTTTCATTATCATTTTCTTCTACAGAATCAAAAAAGTTCATTTGTCCACTTACAGTATCTTTATTCTCATTTTCTTTTTCAATAAATTCGTTAATATCGATTCCTAAATATTCCATTGACAAATCATTTAATTTATATTTATTTGTTGGATTTATATCATATGCAGAAATTTCTGCATCATAATAAATATTTTCTGGATTTATTCCAAGCTCTTTTAATAAAACATAGTCTTCAACTAATTTATAGCCATATTTTTTTATTGATGTACTTTCAAATATATCTTTAAAATACTTAACCAAATTTTCAGAATTTATTTTACAATAATAAACAATTCCTTCTTTTTTATTATATATACTAATAGATTTTACAGTCTTTTTTATTATATTTTTACTATCTTTGTCATCATTTTTATATAAATAATATATCAATTCTTCTTGTTTTTTTATAATATCAGCTATTTTATTTAAATCAACATTTTCTTCAATTTTAAATAAATCTGTTAAATCTTTTACTGATGCTTCCTCTCCTGATAATTCAAATCTATCTATATATCTTTTAAAATTTAGCTCTTTAAAAATACTATATACTTCTTCTTTATTCCATTCTTTAATTTTTAAGTCTTCAACTGAAATATCATCAATTGGAACATTTACATTTATTGTTCCTAAAGTTCTTGATAATAGAGCTAAATCTTTATTTTGTATTAAATTTTCTTTTAATTTTCCCTTAATTGTTTTTGCTTCATCTTTTTCAAGCAAATCATATAAATTATCAATTGTTTTATATTCCTTTATTAATTTGTATGCTGTTTTTTCACCAACACCTGGAACACCTGGTATATTATCTGAAGAATCTCCCATTAAACCTTTTACTTCAATTAATTGTTTTGGTACAACTTCATATGTGCTTATTACTTTTTCTTTATCAAAATCTTCAATTTCTGTTTTTCCACCTTTTGTTCGTGGAATATGAATTGTTACTTTATCTGTTGCAAGTTGAAATGTATCTCTATCTCCAGAAAGAATTGTTACATCAAGTCCAGCTTCTTCTCCTAATCTTGCTAATGTTCCTAATATGTCATCACCCTCGTAGCCTTCTTTTTCAATTATTGTTATATTCATCTTTCTTAAAACATCTTTTATAATTGGCATTTGTGCAGCAAGTTCATTTGGCATTCCTTTACGATTAGCTTTATATCCATCATACATTTTGTGTCTTGCTGTTGGAGCTTTTAAATCAAATGTTACAGCCATATGATCTGGTGATAAATCCTCCTGTGCCTTAAACATTATTGCTAAAAATCCATATACAGCATTTGTATATGTTCCATCTTTTGTTGTAAGCATTTTACTTCCCATTATTCCATAAAATGCTCTATTTAATATGCTGTTTCCATCTATCAGTAACAATCTACTCATTATTAATCTTCTTCCTTTCTTATCATTGGCTACATTGCAATTTTTTAGTTATCTTTATAAACTATTTTAATAATTCACTTTGCCATATTGCATTAATGTATTCCTTATCATCTAAATGCATTAAATCCACTAATGTTCCAGATTTGTTTATTTTTGCTAGTTTTTCTACTATATCATCTATTTTTAAATGAGCTCCACCAAATCTTGATACATCAACATATAATTCATCTATTTCTTCATTTTCAATATGTGGTAAAAATGGATTCAATGTATTTGTATCTCCAGTATAAATTATATTTTTATCTTTTACTTTTAATTTAAATCCATAAGCATCTAAATACTGCACATGATTTGTTTTTATAAAAGTTATATTTTCAGATTCATTTTTTATTTCATATGATTCTTTTGGTGTTCCTGTTATTTCTAAGTAATCTCGTATTCTTTCACATTTACTGTATATTGTTACTTTTTTATTATATATGAACCATAAATACAATATTATTTGACTTAAAGAACCTGCATGATCATTATGTAAGTGTGTTATTATTATTTCTATATCTGTATATTTATTAAAATCAAATTTGTTTTTTAATTGTTCAAAAACTGTGAATCCGCAATCGATTATTATTAATTTATTGTTATCTTCTATATATGCTGAGTTATTGTGCTCTCCAAACCCAGAATCTTTTCCTAAAAAAGTTAATGTTTTTTCTTCCATTTCTAAAATCCTTTCTGAAATTTATAATTTCAAAATGCCTATTTTTGATTTTATTAGTATTTTACTATATGTTATCAAATTTATCAAGGTGATTATCGTGTTTTTGAATTTGATTGACATAAAGTTATTTGTGTGTTACCATATAATTACATAAATTTTTTTATCTTTGAGATTCTAAGGAGGACATTATAATGAAAAAACAAAAATTGATCTCAAACCTGTACGAGAGACAATCCACAGATAATTGGCAAGATTTTCTGGGTTGTTCCGATTTTGAAGACCGCCGGAATATCTTCTTTAAATTCATAAAAGAATTCGAAGAACAAAAGGTTGAGTGGGCACTTGGTTGCTCTTCTAACCTCTTTTTTAGAGGAATCGTCGACGACTTCAACGATTTCGACATTATTGTCGATAAATCCTCTATTACAAGAGTAACTCAAATACTTGAAAATTTGGGTGGAGAACTGGTTGAAACTGGAAGTAATGAATGCTGTCAATCCGATTGCTATTTCCATTACGTGATTGGGCGTTGTGACATTGATGTCATATCTGGTTTCCGTTTGAAAACTTTTGGTACCAGCTACTATTACCCCTATCAGGGTAATCAAGTTGAATTACTCGACTTAGATTATGTAACGGTTCCGCTCCTCCCCGCTGAAGCACTATTCGTGCTTTATGGCATGATGGAAGGTTGGCAACGTCGCCGACGCTTCAAGAGGGAACTAATTTTTCAATATTTGAAGGGAAATTCTGGACAACCTGACATTTTGAAATCAGCCAAGGAAAGCTATTTGCTTCCTGGATGGCTAAATTCATTAATTGAAGAGCTTTTAAATTAAGGAGGTGTTTATATGGAGTGGAGACTTCTCATTAAGCTTCTCAAGCTTACAGCTTTTGTTGTAGTAACTTGCGTATTTTTGGTAATTCTCGCACTTCATATGCATGGTTTTATTTAGAGTCATGTGGTATGTTGATTGTCTTTAAACGACTTGGGCCTCTGCCTGAGTCGTTTTTATTATTTTTGTTACCAAAATTTTTATTAAAATATTGTATTTTTCTACTTGTAATCCCTCACATAATGTGTTACACTAAGCATAGCTTTTGAAAAAGCCAAACAAATTTAATTATTAAGTAGACTATTTCCTTCAAGTTATTTTATTATTAAAGGTTCAATGTGTCAAAAGATTGTTAAATGATATTTTTGAAGAAGGAGGTACTCTACTATGGCAGATAAAACATTAGTATGCAAAGATTGTGGTGCTGATTTTGTTTTCACAGAAGGTGAGCAACAATTTTATGCTGAAAAAGGTTTTGATAACGAACCACAAAGATGCCCAGATTGCAGAAAAGCAAGAAAAGCAGCAAGAAGAAATTTTAATCAAAATTAATTAATAAAGACTCACGATTATTCGTGAGTCTTTTAGTTATAAATTATCTTTTTATTCCTCTATACTAACCCTATCGCTACCAGCAATTTCCTTAAATTCATTATATATTTGTTCATTTATAAAAATTCCGCCAGACATAACAGATGTATCTCCATTTATTATTTTTACAGCAATATTATTTCTATCTCCTGCAAAAAATTTTATTGCTCCTCTTAATTTTTCTTTTTGCTCTTCAGATATATCTGTAATATCTATTTTTAAAATTCTAGAGCTTTTACTTCCAAACTTAGTAATTTTATTTGCAACAATTTTTGTATCTTCATCTTCTCTTATGCTTAATCGTCCTTCACACATAACGATGTTATCTTCTATTAAAACATCTGAACTATTCATATAACAATTTTCAAAAACTATTACTTCACAAGATCCATACAAATCTTCAATAGTTACAAAAGCCATTAATTTATTTGTTTTTGTATACTTTTTCTTTATAGAACTTATTATTCCGGCAAATTTTACATTTTGTCCATCTTTATATATTACTTTTCCTGTTTCTTGCTCTTCTTCTTTTGCTTCTCTCATTTGTAATGTATTTATATTTGTTTGAACTTCTATTTCATGTCTTAATGATTCTAATGGATGTCCTGTTATATATAATCCTAACATTTCTTTTTCCATTGCTAATAATTCTTTTTCTGAAAATTCATCTAAAATTGTATAATTGTATTTTATTTTTTCAAGTTCATCATCATTTTCTCCACCCATATCGAACATAGTTATTTGTCCTTTTAAACTACGTTTAGAAGATGTATTTATACTGTCAACTATGTCTTCATATGATGCAAGTAAAGTTGCTCTTGTTTGATTAAACTCATCCATTGCTCCTGATTTTATTAAACTTTCAATACATTTTTTATTTACAGAATCATTTTGCATTCTTTCACAAAAATCTGCAAAATCTTTAAATGGTCCTTGCTCTTCCCTATTTTTTACAATTGCTTCTAATACTGGAATTCCAACATTTTTTATACTTCCTAAACCAAATCTTATTTTACCATTTTCTACAGTAAATTTTGTAAAGCTTTTGTTTATTTCTGGTTTTAAAATTTGTATATTCATTCTTTTACATTCATCAATGTATAGTGGAACTTTATCTAAATTTCCTAAAAAGCTATTTAATGTTGCAGCCATAAATTCTGCTGGATAATATGCTTTTAAATATGCTGTTCTGTATGATACTACTGCATATGCTGCTGCATGTGATTTGTTAAATGCATATTTTGCAAACTCTGCCATTTCATCAAATATTTTATTTGCTGATTGCTCATCAATTCCATTTCTAACACAACCTGAAATTATAATATTTCCATTTTCATCTGTTTGTCCATGTATAAAATACTCACGCTCTTTTGCCATTACATCTAATTTTTTCTTACCCATTGCACGTCTAACTAAATCAGCTCTACCAAGTGAATATCCAGCTAAGTCTCTAACAATTTGCATAACCTGTTCTTGATAAACCATACATCCGTATGTAACTTTAAGTATAGGCTTTAAAGCTGGATGTGTATATATAGCATGTTCAGGATCTTTTTTATTTGCTATATATCTTGGAATTTGATCCATTGGACCAGGACGATATAGCGAAACACCAGCTACTATATCTTCTAAACAATCCGGTTTTAATTCTTTCATAAAGTTAGTAATTCCTTGACTTTCAAATTGGAATATTCCAACTGTATCACCATCTTGCCATAGTTTATAAACTTTCGGATCACTCATATCTTTATCATATTCAACATCGATACCTCTGTTTTGTTTAACAAGATTTATAGTATCTTGAATTACAGTTAATGTTCTTAAACCCAAAAAGTCCATTTTTAAAAGTCCAAGCTCTTCTAATGTTGTCATAATATATTGTGTTGAAATTAAATTATCTCTAACATATAGTGGAACATATGTATCTACTGGATCTTTTGTTATTACTATTCCACAAGCATGTGTTGAAGCCTGTCTAGGTAATCCCTCTAGTCCCATTGCTATATCTAATAATTTCTTTACTGATTCATCATTCTCATATAAGTCATTTAGCTCTCTATTTTGCTCTAATGCTTTTTTTATTGTAATATGAACTTCGTTTGGTATCATTTTGGCTAGTTTGTCTGTTTCAGCATATGACACATCTAATGCTCTTCCAACGTCTCTTATAACCATTCTTGCAGACATTGTTCCAAATGTTATAATTTGAGAAACATGGTCATGACCATATTTTCTTGCAACATAATCTATAACTTCTTGTCGTCTTTCATAACAAAAATCGACATCAAAATCAGGCATACTTATTCTTTCTGGATTTAAAAATCTTTCAAAAATTAAACTGTATTTTATTGGATCTATATCTGTTATTCCAATTGCATATGCAACTATTGAGCCAGCACCAGATCCACGACCTGGACCAACTGGAATTCCTTGTGATTTTGCCCAGTTTATGTAGTCCCAAACTATTAAGAAATAATCTACATATCCCATTGTTTTAATTACAGATAATTCATATTCTTCTCTTTCTTGAATTTCTTTTGGAATATTATCTCCATATCGCTTTTGCATTCCATCTTTGCTTAATTTTCTTAAATAATCATAATGTGTTTCAAATTCTGGTGGTACATCATAATTTGGCAATATTGTATTACCAAATTCAAATTCTACATTACATTTTTCTGCTATTTTTACTGTATTTTCTAGTGCTTGTGGTACATTTGCAAAATATTCTTCCATTTCTTTTGGAGATTTTATGTAAAAATCATTTGTTGAAAAAGACATTCTGTCACTATCTGTCATTCTTTTTCCTGTTTGTACACAAAGTAATACTTCATGATTATAGTAATCTTCTTTTTTTAAGTAATGTGCATCATTTGTCGCAACTATTGGTATGTTTAATTTTTGTGATAATGCTATTAGTTTTTGGTTAACTAATGCTTGCTCTCTTAAACTATTGGCTTGTATTTCTAAATAATAATCTTCTCCAAATAGATTTTTAAACCATAGTGCTGTTTCTTCTGCTTTTTCCATATCATTTTTTAATATGGCTTGTGGTAGTTCTCCTGCTAAGCAGGCACTACAGCAAATTAGATCTTCGTGGTATTTTTCTAATATTTCTTTATCTATTCTTGGCTTGTAGTAATATCCATCTAGAAATCCTAGTGATACTAGTTTTGATAAATTTTTATATCCATTATTATTTTTTGCTAGTAGTATTAAATGATTGTATTTGTTGTCGATTCCCGCTTCTTTGTCAAATCTTGTTCGTGGTGCTACATATACTTCGCATCCGATTATTGGTTTTACACCATTTGCTTTACATGCTTTATAAAAATCGATAACTCCAAACATTACACCGTGGTCTGTTATTGCTATTGAATCCATGCCGAGCTCTTTTGCTCTTACTGGTAGATCTTTTATTCTGTTTGCGCCATCTAATAAACTAAATTCGCTGTGCACATGTAAATGAACAAATTTTGACATTTAAATTTCCTCCGTTTCCTTTTATTGTTGTATTTTATCACCTTGTGTGGATATTTTCAATATTATGCTTGTATTTTTTGTTGTTACAATTATGGGCCGTTCCGAAGATATTATAGTATAAAAATTCCATTCCTTACTGGTGCGCCTTTTCTTGTGTAGTGTGAATTACTGTGTACCCCCGCTATTGGATGTAAAAATTTTTTTGTGCTCTACAGCTTCCAAACTGCGCGTCATGGAATTTTTATACTATAATATCTTCTTCACTACTCTACTGTTTCTAATTTTTTGATTTTTTTTATGATTTATTATCTATATTTTTTTTAGTGAATTTATTTATTTTATTTTTTTATTTATTGATTTTATTAGTTTGTATATATATAATGTTTTTAGAATTATTAATTAGTATAATGACTTTTTTTGAAAGGTTTTGGTGGGTATGAAGTTGTTGAGGAAGATTTTGTTGATTATTTTTGTTGTTGTTTTGGTGGGTTGTGTTTTTGTTGGATTGATGGGGTATAATTTGTATAATAGTGCTGTTAGTAGGATTTCTTTGAGGGATAAGGTTGAAGAGGTTCGTGGTGATGAAAATTTTGTTGCTTTTTCTGATTTGCCTGATGATTTGGTGAATGCTACTATTGCGGTTGAGGATCATAGATTTAGAGAGCATGGGTCGATTGATTTGATTTCTATTGGTAGGGCGATGAGTGCTAATATTAAGGCTAAAGATGCTGTTGAGGGTGGTAGTACTATTACTCAGCAGGTTGCTAAGAATTTGTATTTTATGACTGAGAAGGAAAATATTTCGAGAAAGTCTGCTGAGTTAATTTTGAGTTATTATTTGGAGAAAAATTATTCTAAAGATGAGATTTTTGAGTTGTATGTTAATACTATTTATTATGGGAATGGGTATTATGGAATTAAGGAGGCGTCAAATGGATATTTAAATAAGGAACCTAAAGATTTGACTTTGGATGAGGCAACTATGCTTGCTGGAATTCCTAATGCCCCTAGTGTTTATGCTCCTACTGCTAATATGGATTTATGTAAGAAGAGACAGGCTAAAGTTATACGCTCTATGGTGAAATATGGATATATTTCTCAAGATGAGGCTGATAAAATTAAGCTTGGTATGTAAAAATTTTATTTTATAACCAATTAAAACAACCATATAAACAATAAATTATGTTCAATAATATTTAATGTTGTTTATATGGTTGTTTTATTAGTATTCTTTTATTACAAATACTATTATAATAAATTGAATAAAGCTATATTTTTATATAAAAAATAATAATTTTCTAATTAATATCGTGAATAGAAAAGAAAAACAATAAATTTAAAATTATAAAGTCAAATATAGATTGTATCATTACTTTTTTATTTACTATATATTCACAAAATTCATTTATATCTTTTTGATTTATTGTAAGTTATACTATAAATATAAATTAAATAAAAATACTGATACTAGTAATACTGCTGTACAAATAATTAAGCATATTACTGGGGCCTTTTTTGCTTTTTTAGGTTGTTGTGAGTTATTGTTTGTTGCATTATTTTTCTTCTTATTTATTGAATTTTTAATTATCAGTACCAAACTAACTATTATTCCGTATTGCTGAAGCTACTGATAAAACTACAAATAGTTCATTTGATATACTTCTAACTGGACTTTTAACTGGATCTAGTACTGGCACTACATCAACTGCCTGTGCTGTATTTTCTAATATTAGTCCTAATACAAATGATGTAATCCCTATTTTAGACCATTTGCCTGTTATACATTTTTTTAGCTCTTTGTTTTTAACTTGTCCCATTTTTGGATATTTTTTTATTTCTTCTTTTATGCTTCTTAATTCCATAAAATCATCCCCTATCATTAATATACTGATTTATTATATCTAGTAACATTTTTCCTTAGAACTTTACATTGTTTAATATTTAATTATAAAAGGATATATTCAAGTTTTCATTAACTTTAACATTATAAACTTTTATACCATTATTTGTATTAAACGATATTGTAGTTTCTCCTGGTTTACATCCTTCTAAAATATATCCCTTTTTTTCATCTCCAACATATATATTACAATATTCTAAACATTTTAATATACTTTCATCACCAATAGTATACTCACATTCTTCGTTCATTGGAATACAACCCAAATACTCTTTATAATAGTCATTTGATTCACTAATAGATACATTTAAATCCTTATCTACTATAACATCATATACTTTTTCAATTGGTAAACTTTCTTCAAAATAGTATACATCAAAAATATATATTTTTGTTTTGCCTTCTTTTAAAGCTTTAAATTTATATTCTTTATCTGAATTTCCGCCTTCTTCGTCTTTATACTTTTTTCCAACATCCTTTATTCTAACATTTTTTATAATATTTGGATCTTCTATTACGTACGTTTTCCAGCTTGTTACTGCACTACCATTAGAAATAACAATGCTTCCATATTTTTTATTTTTGTGCATTAATATTCCGCATACAATTCCAATAATTAATATTATTATAAATACTACTACGATAATGATTCTGTATTTCTTCATAAAATCTCCCCCAAAAAAATTTATATATAATCTTTTATTGACTCTTTTTTCACAATATACTTTACATTATATTTTGTTGTTAAAAAAGCAAAATAATAAATTTAAAATTATAAAGTCTATCATTACTTTCTTATTTACTATATATTCCCAAAATTCATTTATATCTTTTTGATTTATTGTAAGTTATACAAAATATAAATTAAATAAAAATATTGATACTAGTAATACTGCTGTACAAATGATTAAGCATATTACTGGGGTCTTTTTTACTTTTTTTGTTTGTTGTGAATTATTGTTTGCTGCATTATTTTTCTTCTTATTTATTGCATTTTTAATTATTAATACTAAACTAACTATTATTCCGTATTGCTGAAACTATTGATAAAACTACAAATAGTTCATTTGATATACTTCTAACCGGATTTACAGTTGTCATTCCACCTTCTATTACATCAAGATCCTGTTGTATTTCAATTGCCTGTGCTGTATTTTTTAACATTAGTCCTAATACAAATGATGTAATCCCTATTTTAAACCATTTGCTTGGTATACATTTTTTTAGCTTTTTACTTTTAACTTGTCCCATTTTTGGATATTCTTTTTTTGCTTCCTCTTTTATACTTTTTAATTCCATAAATTCATCCCCTATCGTTAATATACTGGTTTATTATATTATAGCTCTTATTATAGTACTTTTGTAAAAACAGTTTAGATTTATTTTTGTATAATCGTTCTGCCATTTTGTCTACTAGTTCAATTGTTAGTCTTTCTGTTTCACAAACAAGTGGTGATACTTCGTTTATGTCTTTTGTTATCATGTAATTTTTACATGCACATGTATGTTTGCATCGTTTATTTATAGCGCAATTTTTGCATATATCATTTTCTTGTTTTGATTCTTTAATTAATTTTGCTCTTGCATCAAAATCAATTCCATTTTCGCAATTTCCTATTATGTATTTGTTATTTCCAACAAATTGTACACATGGATAAAAATTTCCATCTGTTCCAACATTTACATGTCTTATTCCTAGTTGACAATCCTTGTTACAATTATAATTGTCTTTTATATATGTGTTTACTTTTTCATCTATTAATGGTATGTTTATATCTTCTTCATTCATTATTTTTTCTTCATAGAAATTTATTAGTTTACTATATTGATCTTTTATTATAATTAAATCCTCATCTTTCCAATTTTGTGTATAATCAAATAGTAAATTTATGTATCTGAAACCTATATTATACAAATATTTAACACTTTCTGTTAAATACTTTAAATTATTTTTAGTAATTACTGCCATTGCTATTGTTGTTTTTACTGCATTTAACATTTTCTTTGCATTTTTTTCTACTATATCAAATGTTTCTTTACCATCAGCTGTTATTCTATTTAAATTTTGAACTAATTTACCTCCATCAATGCTATACGCAACAGTAAATTCATTTTCTTTTATTAAATTTATCATATCGTCATCTAGCAATGTACCATTTGTGGTAATTCCGTATTTAAATTTCGTTTTACATTTTTTGCTTTCTATGTATTTTATTGTGTCTTTTATTATCTGCTTTTTTAATAATGGTTCTCCACCATAAAAATATATACTAGCATATTTGCTTTTTTGTTTTATTTCGTTGTCTATTATTTTTGTTATATTATCAAATGAAATTTCTCTTACAAATTTATTTTCATAACAGTATTTGCATTTTAAATTACATGCATCTGTTAGATGTATTATATATTGCATAAACCTTTATGTGATATTCAATCATATATCACATATCCCCCTTTTCTTACATTTGCTGTTTCAATTCTAAGTTCTGTCTATACTACTTATATAAGTTTTATTTCAACGTATCCAGATTAATTTTTTTATTTTTTCGAGAACTACCATTTTTACATATGATTATAATTGAAATTATTATGTCAAAAACTAATAAGCACTCTAATAATATACTACATCCAACTATAATACAGCCCAATATACTAATAGATAAGGCAATAACACTGCTTATTAAATTCATTATACTTGTTACATAATTTAAAACCCTTTTACTGTCTTTAACACCGGATTGCCACAACCTGAATAACTATACATATAAATAAAAAATGTAGTTTTATAATAATTGGCATTATAAGCATCGTATGCTGAATTCCAGAAGCAATAGCACCTCCTATATCTATCCAAATTCCTCCAAATAAATATCCATATCCTTCTACATCACCAATAGAACCATCTCCGTCAATATCTGGACCTTTAAAACTATAATCGTTTTCTTTATTCCAAATATTTTCAACACTATAAGAAACTTCCCAAAATGCGATAATTATTACTATAAAATATATTAAAATTTTCAACTCTTTACTTTTTAAAATACTCATCATTTTATTTTTTACTTTTTCTTTTTCCATTCTTCAACCTCTTCCATCATTATTACTATAAATCATATATATGATTTTTCACTTTATTTCGTAGTCGTTTATTTCTAATTAATATCTATTAATTTAGAATAATGTGAATCATTGTATACATCTGTAATATTGAATACACCAACATATTTTTTATCTTTATCTAGCTCTGTTTGTTTAAAGCTTGTATCATTGAAAAAGTCTGATATATTCCATTCATATCCATATGAGGATTTCAATTCGTCTATCCCCTCATAGTTACCGTTTTCATCATTCTTTATTGTTTTTACATTTTTTATTATTAAAATTCTTTTATATTCAGTATTGTTAAAGTCTATAATTGCTCCATTTGCTACAACATTTCCATTTACATCTTTACTCCATTTATGAGTTTCAAGGACCTCAATTTTTCCATCATTTCCAACTCTTAGTGTCATTAATGCTGGATCTGTTTTTGTGTTATTATATAGTACTACTGGTAAACCATATAATGAATATGTATCTTTTTTATCTAATAAAATTAAATTACCTACTCCAAACTCTGTACCATCTTTATTATCAACTATTTTTATCATTTTACCTATATTAGCAGTAACTAATCCTTTATCATCGATATTTACATCGGGAGATGATTTAATGACAGTTGTATATGTACCATCTTTATTATCTTCTAATACCATAAAACTTCCATTTTTATATGTAGAAGCTTCTTCATCTGACAATTGTAATGAAAATCCATTATTATCTTTTTGTATTTCCTTGCTATTTAAAGCATACTTAACAGACGATTTAGCAGTATATATCTGTATATACTCATTTAAAAATTTCTTATATTGACTTGAAAAATTTATAGTATTATATACTTTCCTATAATCTACTGTTTCTGGAAAATATATAGATATTCCATTAGAATATGAGTCTGTTGCTGAATTATATTTCACAGCTTCTTTTATTGAATCAAGTAATTCCTTATTATCACTATTTACTGGCTCTAATTTTGTGATTAATTGATATAAATCAACCATATCATATTCATCAATAGCTTTTTGGTATTCATAAACATTACTACTTCTAATTCTAGCAATATTTCTGAAAACTGTAGTATTCACTTCAATATTTCCAAAATACTCTCCTAAATTATCCATTACTGTATTAATTTTATTTAAATCTATCATTGAAAATGTTGTATATACATTTGAAATATTTTCCTTCATTGAATTTGAATAGCAATCTATAAAGCTTTTTCCGATTTCTTCAACTGTATTTGTGCTCGTCATTCCATCTAAAAACTTAAATGGTGTAACTTCACTAGAACCATACATAACATCTTCAGATGCAACAAGATAATTAGAATATTTTGATAACACACTTGAGGTTTCAAGTGAGCCCATTAAACAATTATTTAAAATTACCATATCAATTTTCTTATCGTCTTTGTTAATTTTAGAATTTTTGAATGAATTATCTAAGTCTGACAAGCTTAAAAAATTGTTACTTAATTCATCATATTCTAAACCAGCTATAGCCATTCCATGATTCCAAAACATAAAGTAATACTCATCAGTTTGCGAATTTTCATATGCATAGTCTAAAAATTCTGTAACAGTATTAGAATTTGCCATATCTGATTTTTTTTGTTTTTTTACCTTATTTAATCCATCTTCATTTATTTCAAATATAGATGTTTCTTGTGTAGATATATTTGAATTAAACCATCTAGTAGATCCCCCAGCGCACAAAAAAATTTTTATATTATCATAATCTATATTTGAGTCCATCAAATCTCTTATATTATATGTAGCCAATTTACCATCACTTTCCAAATCTGAACCACACATATATATCATTACTGTTTTTGTTTTTTCAACTCTTTGCTCTGCAATATTATTGCTACTTCCATATTTTCCAAATAAAAATACTATAAGAAATATAATACTTCCAAGTATTATCATAGACATAACTGTTACTGAAGTAACAGTTGCTTTATTCTTTTTCTTTTTTACATTCTTAAAATCATCTTGATTATTTAATAATTGGTTTACATGAATATCATTTTCATTCTTCATAACTTTCCTCCTAATAAATTTATCTTGTTGTACTATATTCAGCCGATGTTAATTTTCCATTTCTATCAAAATATAATCTTAAACTTTCTGTGTTTTTATGATAATTAGCATTATTCTCACTAGTATTAGTTGTTGGTTGACCATATGCCTTTATAATATCCTCTTTTGAACTTCCTAAACTTATTCCTCCTGGTAATTCAAATTTAACTGAATTTGTACTTCTGGCCTCAATACTATTAATTTGACAATCATTTATACTCAACACGTTTGTCGTATTATTTTTAAAATATGCTCTTACTACTTCCTTTGAAGAATTTTGATTTGTTAATGAACTAATTTTGTATTCAGTTGTATTTGCAGGTACAGTGTAATTTTCTTGCAAATTTGCCAGTTTCCAGCCATTAGTTACAAATTTTGAATATTTGTCTCCTAAACTATATTCTACTCCATCCAATGAAAATTTTCTTGTATCCCATTCTATAGTTCCTTTGCTGTTATTGCTTGATTCAGTTGTATTTGTTATATTATTTCGTTCTGTATTATTAGAATTATTTGTTGTATTTGTTTGGTTTACACCATTAGAATTATTTATAGTGTTATTTACGGAATTTAAATTATTGTCAGTTATTGTATTCCTTTTTTCCTTATTTTTATTACTTGTAGAATTTGAATATGAAGTTTTATTTTCGTTATTAACTTTTGAAATTATTAACTCATCTCCTCCACAAACTATAAACACTACAATTCCTACTACAATTGCAGTAATAACTGCCATTATAATAATTAATTTTTTGTTTACTTTTTCTTTTTCCATTTTCCAACATTCCTTTCTTTTGTTTTACTCTCTTATAGGATAACATACCAAATATTTTTCCTCAATAGTTTAGAAATTTTTTTAAAGAAATTTTACATATTCAATTATTGCATTTTTTTATTTTATTGTTACAATTTAAATATAATATGAATTCAAAATTATTATATAAATATAAAAATATATTATGGAGGAAGATATGGAAGAAGAAAAAGATAGTGAAAAACAGTATAGCATTTTATGTGCTACAAGTTTTATAATAGTTCTTGAAATAGCATTACTAAAAATACTTGATTTATTTAGTATTATCATGATAACCAAATTTGGATTTGATTTGCTTTCATATAGTTGTATAATAGCATTTTTATTCAGTATTGTTGGATTAATAAAATTTAATTCAAATAAATCCAAAGGCAAATGGATGGGAATTATTGGAATAGCTCTTAGTCCTGGTCTTTTTTTATCTGATATGGAGATATCGTATTTTCTTATTTTAGAAATTATTATTATATTCATTTTTCTTATTCACTTTATTTTTAAAAAGATATTTAACAAAAAATAATTTATAATTAAAAAATATATGAAACTAATATTTAAGAATTTAAGATAAAAAAATATACATTCATTAATATGAATGTATATTTTTTATTTATTATTCAGCTTTTGGAGCTTCTTCAGCCTTTACTTCTTCAGTAGCTGGAGCTTCAACTTTTGCTTCTTCAACAGCTGGTGTTGCTACTTCTTCAGCTACAGGAGCTTCTTCTGTTTCTGCACCTTTGATAACTATTTCTTTAGTTTCAATTCTTGCTCCTATATCTTCCTTAGTTTTAGCAGCTTTACCTACTCTGTCTCTTAAGTAGTATAATTTAGCACGTCTTGCCTTACCTACTCTAACAACTTCAATTTTTTCTACCATTGGTGAGTGAATTAAGAATGTTTTTTCAACTCCACATCCGTAAGCTACTCTTCTTACTGTAAATGTAGCATTTAATCCTCCACCTTGTTTTTTAATTATTATTCCTTCGAATACTTGGATTCTTTCTCTATTACCTTCCTTAATTCTTTGATGTACTCTTATTGTATCACCAACTTTAAGGTCTGGAATCGCATTTTTCATTTGCTCATGTTCAATTGATTTTATGATATCCATCGATATTCTCCTTTCTTTATTTTGACTTTTCGTCTTATAATTTTATAAAAAATACTTTATTTTCTTTTTAATATTAATTTTTATTTAATACCTAAATTTTTTTTATCTTCATAAGATAATTCAACATCCTTTAAAAGTTCTGGCCTTTTTTTATATGTATTTTTTAAAGATTCAGCTCTCCTCCATTTATTTATATTTTCATGATGCCCAGACTTTAATATTTCTGGAACTTGTACACCATTAAAAACTTCTGGTCTTGTATATTGTGGGTATTCTAATAAATTATTTGAAAATGATTCTTCGTTTGTAGATTCACTGCTAATTACGCCTTCTATATATCTGCTAACAGAATCAATTAATACCATTGCAGGTATTTCTCCTCCTGTTAAAACATAATCACCTATAGAAATTTCTTCATCAACAATTTCATCTATAACACGTTGATCAATTCCTTCATAATGTCCACATAACAATATTAAGTGCTGCTCTTTACTAAGGCTTTTTACTTTTTCTTGATTTAATACTTTGCCTTGTGGAGACATATATATAACTTTTGCATTTTCATCTTTTACAGATTGATATGCATCATATACAACATCTGGTTTTATAACCATTCCAGCTCCTCCACCATATGGAGTATCATCTACTTTTTTATGTTTATCTTTTGAAAAATCTCTAATGTTTATTAAATTAATATTTATTAAATCTTTTTCAATTGCTCTTCCTAAAATGCTTTCATTTAAACAATTAAACATTTCTGGAAAAAGTGTTAAAACATCAAATTTCATTTTTTCCTCCATTTATTATATTAAACCTTTTAATAAATGAACTGTTACTTTTTGATTTTCAATATCAATATTTAATATAACTTCTTTGATTGATGGTAAAAGTATTTGCTTTCCAAGTTCATCTTTTACAACATATATATCTTGTGCTCCACTATTGTATATATCATCAACTTTTCCTAAATAGTCACCAGTATCTGTATACACATCTGAGCCTAATATATCAGCTATAAAATATGTTCCTTCTTCAAGCTCTCTTGCATCTTTTCTATGAATTTTTATATAGCAACCTTTATATTTTTCTGCCATAGTCATATCATCAATGCCTTTCAATTTCAAAAGTACCATATTTTTTTGATATTTTACTTCTTCAATTTTCATTTCAATCATATCTTTATTTTTAATAACTAAAATTGATTCTAGTTCTTCAAATCTTTCTAAATCATCAGTGAAAGGTTTTACTTTAACAAATCCCTTTACACCAAATGTATTTACAATTTGACCTATTTCAAAATATTCTTGCATTTTTACCTCTTAATCTACGAATTCTATATTTGCTCTTTTGCCTTCTTTGGCAGATACAGATTTCATAACAGTTCTTATTGATTTTGCTACTTTTCCTTGTTTTCCAATAACCTTTCCCATATCTTCTTTAGAAACTTTTACTTTATAATCAACATTTTTGTTGTTTATAATTTCTTCAATTGATACTTCATCTTTATTGTCAACAAGATTAGTAATTATAAGTTCTAAAATTTCTTTCATAATTTTTACTCCTTTCCAGGATTAAAATTAGTTAGCTTTTTCTATTAAAGCTTTTACTGTGTCTGTTGGTTTAGCACCATTTTTGATCCATTCTGCAACTTTTTCTTTGTCTAATACTATTGTTGCTGGGTCTGTCATTGGATTGTATGATCCTATTTTTTCGATGATTCTTCCATCTCTTGGAGATCTTGAATCTGCAACTACTATATGATAGAATGGAGCTTTTTTAGCACCTTGTCTTTGTAATCTTATTTTTACCATCTTGTTTTCACCTCCTTAAAATTTCAAATCTTTAAATGCATCTTTATCAATGCCTTTAAGATTTTTCATAACATTTTTCATACCTTTTTCAGATTTCATTTGTTTCATCATTTTTTGTGTCATTTCAAATGACTTCATAAATTTATTTAATTGTTCAACTGTTGTTCCACTACCTTTTGCAATTCTTAATCTACGTTGTCCGTTTAATATTTTAGGATTTCTTCTTTCCTCTTTAGTCATAGAACAAATCATTGATTCAATTCGTAAAAATTCTTTATCATCTACTTGAATATCCTTCATTTTACTTCCTAATCCAGGTATCATTTTTAGGATAGATGAAAAAGATCCCATCTTTTTTATTTGTCTTAATTGTGTTAAATAATCATCTAAGTCAAATTTGTTTTTTCTTAATTGAGCTTCTAACTTTTCAGCTTCTTCTTCTGTTATTGCTTCTTCAGCTTTTTCTATTATTGAAAGAACATCTCCCATTCCTAAAATTCTTGATGCCATTCTATCTGGATGGAATTGCTCTATATCATTCATTTTTTCACCAGTTGCAATATATTTAATTGGTCTTCCAGTTACTTTTTTAACAGATAATGCTGCACCACCACGAGTGTCACCATCTAATTTAGTAAGTACTATTCCATCAATTCCCACTGCATCTTTAAAGCTTTCTGCAACATTTACGGCTTCCTGACCTGTCATACTATCTACAACTAATAATATTTCGTGTGGTTTTACTGCTGATTTTAAATTTTTAAGCTCTTCCATAAGTACTTCATCAATTTGAAGTCTACCAGCTGTATCTATTATTATTACATCATTTAGCTTACTTATTGCTTGCTCAATTGCTTGTTTCGAAATTTTTACAACATCTTGTGAATTTTCATTTGCATATACTGGTATATTTAATTGAGCTCCTAATACTTGCAATTGTTTTATAGCAGCTGGTCTGTATACATCACAAGCTACTAATAATGGCTTTTTACCATCTTTTCTTAATATATTTGCAAGCTTTGCTGCTGTTGTTGTTTTACCAGATCCTTGTAAACCAACCATCATTATTATTGTTGGAGGATTTGGTGATATATTTATTCTTGCATCTGTTCCTCCTAATAATTCAACAAGTTCATCTTTTACTATTTTAATTACTTGTTGACCTGGTGTTAATGATTTTAGAACATCTTGCCCTAATGCTTTTTCTTGAATTGTGGCAATAAATTCTTTTACAATTTTATAATTAACATCTGCTTCTAGTAATGCTAATTTAACTTCTCTTAACATTTCCTTTAAGTCAGATTCTGTTATACGTGTTTTACCTTTAAACTTTCTAGCTATATTTTGAAATTTTGAAGATAATCCCTCAAATGCCATTTGAAGTTCCTCCTTACATTAAATTAATTGTTCTAGCCTTTTTTGTATATCTTGTATTTGTTCTTTTTTTAATGTTTTATTTTCTGCATTTTTTAGTTCATTTATTATTAGCTTTATTTCTTTTTCTTGATTTAACATTTTTTTCATAAATGCTAATTTTTCTTCTATTTCAATTAGTTTATTTTTTCCTTTATTTATTACATCATTTACGGCTTGCCTTGTTATATTATTATTTTCTGCTATTTCTGAAAGTGATAAGTCATTGTTGTAGTAATCATTTAATAATTCATATTGCTTTTCTGTTAGTAACTTACCATATATTCCGAATAGTATTCCTATTTTTATTTTTTCTTCCATACTTTTGTTTTGCTCCCTTTCTTGAGATTTTTTAGTATATCTCAAAAAAATGTAATGCTTATATACTTTACACCTTTTCGACCGATTTGTCAAGTATTTTTACATTACATTTTTATTTTTTTCATATTTATCAAAAGCATAGTACATTACAACACTTGCTGCTGTAGAAACATTTATAGAATTGGACATTCCTAATAATGGTAAGTGAATTACATTATCTGATAAATCTAATAGCTCTTGGGATACCCCATCATATTCTCTTCCTAAAATTAAACATAATGGAAATTTAGGTTCATATTGCCTATAATCAATACTGTTGCTTGCTACTTCTACTGACGTTATTTCCACTCCATTAGATTTTAATTTTTTTACTATTTGTGTTGCATCTTCTACATATTCCCAATCAACCCACTTTTCTGCTCCTCTTGAGCTACATTTTATTTTGTAATTTGGTGGAACTATTGTATTTCCACATATATATACTTTTTTTATTAGCAAAGCATCAGATAGCCTTAATATGGTTCCTATATTATGTGCAACTTTTAAGCTATCTAGTACTATATATATTTCATTTCGTTTTATGTTTTTAAATTCATCTCTCGAAATCTTTTCTGCTCTTAATTCTTGTTTTGATAATTGATGTTCCATTTCCTATATCTCCTAAATTTTTAAAGATTAAATATTTTTATTTCTTATGTAATCACCCTCAAACTCTTCTGCTAATATATCCATTGCTATTGAATCATAGTATTCTCCATCTATATATTTGCATTTTCTTCTTCTTCCATACTCTTTGAATCCACATTTTTGATAACATTTTAGTGCTCTTTCATTAAATTCCATCAAATCTAATTTTATGTTTTGTAAATTTAAATATTTAAATCCATATTCTAATATTAATCTAATTGCTTCTGTTCCATATCCTTTACTTCTGTAATTTTTATCACCTATGAAAATTCCTAGTGTTGCTGTTCTATTTATATCATCAAAATCTTCTAAGCAAACAGTTCCAATCATTTTATTCTCATCTAATGTTACAATTACAAATGCAGCTCTTTGATTAGCGTGCTCATTTAAAAAATCTTTTTCTGCTGATAACGATTGTATTTGTCCGCTTCTTCCTAAATAATCTGTTGTTTCAAAATCATTCAACCATTCTGTAAAAACTTCATAATCTTCTGTACTTCTTGGTGATAGGTATATTCTATCCCCAACTAACTTTTTAAAATACTTCATAAAAAATCCCCTTTCTTTATGTGTATTATTCGAATAAAAAAAGCCTTACAGAGTTTCTTATTCGTTTATAATACTCATTAATAAACTATTAAGACTCCTCTGTAAGACTTCCCTCACTTCTGTGTAAATAACTGTTGTTATTCTGTACCGCTCGATTATGTACCTAGGTACACTCCTAATATGTTATATATTTTAGCATTTCTGAGTGCTCTTGTCAAATTCTAAAAAACAATTCCATCAATACAGTTATCAAAAATAAACTGTTTTATAGTTTCATTATTGTTGGTATTATAAAAATCAGTTAGCAGTATATTGAATTCTTCCAATTTATTATCTGGTACTTTTATAATTCCTACTCCATTTTGTATCATAATTTTGTTAGCACAAATTGTACTTGTTCTTTTATTTCCATCCCAAAATAACTGACTTCTCATACCATATAGCATATATTCAATTGCTCTTTCAGTTGCATTTTCTATTTTTAATATTTTATTAATTTCTTCGATAACAAGCTTTTTATCTGGAATACTTGGAACATATGAAGTTCCTGTTATTGAAACTTTTCCGATTTCTTAGCTTTCCCCATTCTAAACTTTCATTTCTCGCTACAAATTCATTTACCTTGCAAATGAAATCTAGATTGAAAGTATCATTTATATTGTTTATAATATATTTCCAAGCATCTCTTAAATTTAAAATACATTGTATTTCATCAATCTTTAAGCTTGGAACATTTACCCCTTCTAGTATTGTTTTTGTTTGAGGAAATGTTACATTTAATCCTTCCATTTTTGCATTAGCATATATATTATCTACTAAATTTCTTTTAGCTAAAAATATATTTTGCTCTAAAGTTAAATTATATTTATCTTGCATAATTTTCTCTCTTTCCTGCTAAAATTTTATTATTTATAGCTCTAATTTTATCTCTTTATTGCTTTCTTCATATTTTCTGTATGTTACCCCACAATAATCTAACATTTTTTTCGATACTATATTTCCATCTGTTCCATTATACTTATCTGACTTATATACAATTTCTTTTATTCCACACTGTATTATTGCTTTTGCACATTCATTGCATGGAAATAAATCTACATATATTGTTGCCCCTTCTAAGTTTGAACCTTTATTGTTTAATATAGCATTTAGCTCTGCATGACATACATATGCGTATTTTGTATTCATAAAGTCTCCTTCTCTATCCCAAGGCATATGTTTATCATCATATCCATTTGGAGCCCCATTATATCCTACAGATAATATTTTTTTATCTTTACTTACTATACATGCTCCAACTTGTGTATTTGGATCTTTACTCCTTTGTGCAGATAACATTGCTATTCCCATAAAATAAGCATCCCAACCTATGTAATCTTTCCTTTTCTCTTGCATAATTATTACTCCTTCTTGCTATTTAATTATATCTTATTTTTTAACTAAGTAATATGTATCATTTGTTGTATAATTATATGCTTGTGCATTATTTTCATCTACATATACAAATAATAATTTCATATTAAATTTATCTGTCAAAGTATTTGTTTTATCAACGCCACCGCTGATTAAATACGTAGGATTTAATTTTATACAATAAATATTATTAATTCCAACTTTATAATTTGAATTTGACATCACTGTAGTAGCTTGCTCTAATGTTATTCCAAGCTCATCCATTGCATCAGTTCCATGCAAAATTTCCATATTTCCTTTATAATAATTATCATTTAAATTACTGGAACTTTCATACCAATAGTATGTATTATCATTATTAAATACATAATAAGATCCTCCTGATGCTGATGATTCCCAGCCTCCCAAGATTCTTTTATTATAATTATTATCTGTTTGTGTAGATACTGTATTGTTTGATGTTTTATCAATATTTTCTGTTATAGAATTTGTTGTATATACTCCACATACCATAGCAATAGCAATTACTATCCCTACTATAAATTTCATATAAAATCCCCCCCATTACATTCATAAACTTATAATAATTTCACTAAGTTGATCTTGTAAAATATCATAAATTATTACCATTATTATAAGTATTTTTATGTACATTTGTCAATCCTTAGCAAGTGTTATTATACTAACTTTATTGCATTCTGTTTGTAACAAAATTTTAGCACATTCATTTACTGTACTTCCTGTTGTAAATACATCATCTATTAATAATATGTTCTTATTTTTTAAACATATGTCACACTTCTTAAGCCTATATGCATTTTTTACATTTTCTATACGCATATCTTTTGATAATGTACTTTGTGGTTTTATATTTTTTATTTTTTCAATTATATTAGTTTGCAATTGTATAGATTTTATATTTTTAGCTATTCCTTTTGCAATCAACTCACTTTGATTATAACCTCTTTTTTTTGCTCTTTTTTTATGTATTGGAACAGGTATTAATATATCAAATTTTTTAATATAATTACATACACTTTCTGTTGATAAAATTATTTGAAGAAATGTTCTATATAGATATGACATATTATTAAATTTATAATCAATTATCTTTTCTCTCACTTCATCTTTATATTCATATATCCACAAATGCTCATCAAAAAACTTATCATCATATTTTTGTATTTTATTCATTTGTCTTTGTTTTAAATACTCATTACAATACTCACATAAATACGAGTTTGTTATTTCCCCACAAAAGCCACAAGCTTTGGGAAAAATAAAATTAAGAGCAGTTTCAATTAGATTTTTTTTCATAAAACCTCCTAAAATTGCCCCCTATATTTTTACATATTTTTTAATTTATATTCTAACCCCGTATTTCTTTTTTTATTATCAGCATTATTAATCATGTATTCTATTACATTTGCATTGCCAACTATTATTAGCATTTTTTTTGCTCTTGTCATTCCTGTATATAGTAAATTTCGCGTTAATAGCATTGGTGCAGCTTGTACTATTGGCATTATTACTACATCAAATTCACTACCTTGTGCTTTATGCACTGTTATTGCATATGCATGTTCTATTTGATCTAGCTCTGAATATTGATACCACGCATATTTTTCATCGTCAAATTTTATTTTTACTCTTTTTTCTATATCATCTAATTTTAATATAGTACCAAATTCACCATTAAAAACACCATTACCTGTTTCATATCCATATTTTTCTCTTTCCCAGAAAATATCGTAATTATTTTTTATTTGCATTACTCTATCCCCTGCTCTAAAACTTGCACCTAGATTTTGTCTTTCCAATCCACCTTCTGGCAATGGATTTAAACACTCTTGCAATACCTTATTTAGCTCTTTTGTTCCAAGCATTCCTTTTTTTGTTGGTGTTATAACTTGAATGCTTTTAAAAAACTCATAATTTCCGTATGATTCTAATCTTCCACTACATAAAGATAATATTTGATTTAAAATTTTATCTTGATTATTTTCTTTTATGTAGAAAAAATCTTGATTTAGCTCTTCTGCAGATTCTTGTGGTTTTATAAATGTCTCTCCACTGTTTACTCTGTGAGAATTTATTATTATCTTACTTTTGGCTGCTTGTCTAAAAATTTTATTTAATACAATTGTCTTTATTCTTTTTGAGTTTATTAAATCTGCAAGAACATTTCCTGGTCCTACAGATGGCAACTGATCTACATCTCCAACAAGGACTAACTTTGAACCTTGATATATTGCTTTCACTAAATAATTCATCAAAAATAAATCAACCATAGACATTTCATCAACAATTATTACATCTGCATCTAATGGTGCTACATCAAAATCATTATACTTACTTGTTCGCTCTTCTTCAATTTTACCTATTTCTAACAATCTATGTAGTGTTTTTGCTTCTTCACCTGTTGTTTCAGTCATTCTTTTTGCAGCTCTTCCTGTTGGTGCACATAATACGGTTTTTCTTTTTTTTGATTTATATAGCTCTAATATAACTTTTATAATTGTTGTTTTACCTGTACCAGGTCCACCTGTAATTATACAAACATTGTTATCATTTACAGCTTCAATAGCTTCTTTTTGTTTATCTGATAATATTAAATCAGTTTTTTGTTCTATTTTTTCTAGCTCATCTTCAAAATCATTTATATGTTTCATATTCCTTGCTTTATCTAGAGTTATTAATTTATTTGCTACATTTTCTTCTGTCTTGTAATATGAATCCAAATAAATCCAATTATTATCTTCTCGCTCTTCAATTACAATTTCACCTTTAGCTTTTAGTTCTATTACAGAATCTTCTATTTCATCATTTTCTACACCCAGAAGAACTTTTATGAATCTATATAATTCATCTTCTAATACAGCACAATGACCATTGGCAGTTGCTTTTGAAATAGCGTATTTTATTCCACTTTTAATTCTCTTTTCATTATTATATTCGAAACCTAAATTCATTGCCATTTTGTCAATTAATTTAAAATCTACATTATTTGCAACATCTATTAATATATATGGATTTGCTTCTATTTCTTCAATTGCATTTACACCTAACGTTTTGTATACATTTTGTGCATTTTGAACTCCAATTCCAAATTTTTCTAAAAATCCAACAATTTGCCATAACTCCCAATTTTCATTAAATTGATCTGATATTTCAATTGCCTTATCTTTTGATATTCCTCGTACCTCTGCAAGTCTTGATGGCTCAAATTTTAATACATGTAATGTTTCTTCACCAAACATTTTTGTTATTCTTTTGGCAATTGCTGGACCTATTCCTTTTATCATTCCATTTGATAAATAACGCTCTAAACTTGCCGCTGTTTCTGGCATTAATTTTTCAAATGTTTCTATTTTAAATTGTCTTCCATAGTCTGGATGTGTTACATATTTTCCAATTAATTTTAAATTATCTCCTATTGCAATAAATGGTAAATATCCCACTACTGTTAGCTCTTCCTCTTCAGTATCTAATACTCCTATTGTATATCCGTTTACATCATTTTGGAATATTATTTCTTTTAGTTCACCTTTAATTTCCAATGCTATATTCCTCGTTTCTCTATATATGTTTGTAGTTTATCATATGTAGGTAGATAATTCAATAAATTTTAACTATACTGGTTAAATAATTTTTCTAAAATTTTGCATTATATATATTTACTATAATTTTTTACAAAAATTCCAAGTTAATCCGTTATCTATGCTTTGAAACTCATATTGATTTTTTTCTCCGTTCTTGGTGCTATATGAATTTATTTTCATTTTCAGTATATTATTCTCTGTGTATGGCATGCTTTCTGCACCAATATATAATATTCCTGTAACTTCCTCTGGTATATTTATTGTTGCAATTTTAAATGTTTTTCCTCCATCATTTGTAACATACATATGTCTATTCTTTTGTTCCTCTACACTTAGATCTTCATTTTTTATGTAATCATTTATAAAGCCAGTATTTTCGTTTATAAAACTATAACCTGCATCTAAATGAGTTACAAGTACTTCTTCTTTAGGGTCTTCAACTACTGGAATATGTGATTCCCATTTTTCTCCACCATCTGTTGATTTTTTTATCTCAATTCCACATTCAGTCATTGCTACATCTATTACATTAACTTCTATTATTGTTCTGTCAAATTCTTTTTTATAAATAATATTACCTGGAATAACTGATTGCACTTGCTCAGTATCATTGTTATTTATTTCGTCACTCTTCTTTTCTTTTGGTATTCCATCTTTTTTATATATAAGTTTTCCCTCTGAATCATATTCTTCAAAGAGTTCTCCGTTTTCGTCATTAAATATTGTACCTCTATAATATTTTGTTCCAATTGCATCACTATAATCTTCAATTATTCTTGCTGTTTTATTTCTTATAAAGTTATTTATGTAGTCGTAATATTCAATATCATTTGATAATAATTCATAATGTGTTATTTTTATCATTTTTTTGTTGTCTCTATCAACTAATTCTTCTCTTGGTGAAAATTTAAAATATGCCCATGCTCCCGTAGTAGCAAGTAATATCTCAAATGTACAGACACAAGTTGCTATTAAAACTTTCCATTTACTCGTTTTGGTGCTATGACATATAATTTGTATAGTTCCTAAAATAATACCTATAATACTTATAAACATTACTGTAGAATCTATCCATTTCAAAAATATGTAATTGTTAAACTCCAAACAAAACTTAAATATCGCATATATAATTACTAATATTGCCACATAAAATAATATACTCTTAGTTAATTTTTTCATTTTCTTTCCTCTCTTTAACTAAATACTATTCTAAACTATCAAGTTGTTTTTTGCAAGCTTCCCAATCAACTAATTTTATTTCGCTATAATCATTTGAAAATTTTTCTAATATTGACTTCGTATTGTCTACAGAATCTAAATCTGTTACAATTATTTTCTTTAAATATTCTTCTTTTCCGTATAATATTCTAAATATTACAGAACGTAAAAATCCTTCTATTTGATGCTCTTGATTTTTTACTGCTACAATTACAAATATTCCATTTGATTCTATTCTTCTATTTTTTAATGTACTTTTTATTATTTTTAATATATCCCAAAAACCATATAGAGCTAATGTCCATAATATACAATTTAATATGAAATCAATCATATTGTAGCCCCCTTTTGTATATAATATGATTTTATAATCTTTTAGTGATTTACATATAATTTAAAATAATGTATTTGTAATAATTATATAAAAATCTAATTTTACTATTCTTCCGATTTATAATTATTATCTACTTATTTTAATTATTTCATAAAATTCATTTATAATTAATCATTCATAGAGCAAAAAAAAAGTTAGATGTTTTAATTTTATCTAACTTTTTTATATGTAAAATTTATATTAAACTAATTTTAATATTGCAACTTCTGCTGCATCTCCTCTACGTTGTCCTTTTCTGATTATACGAGTATAACCACCTTGTCTTCCAACATATTTTGGAGCTATTTCATTGAATAATTTTGTAGCTAAATCTACAGGATTTCCTTCTGCATCTTTTACTTTGTTAAGATTTTTCATCATTGTTCTTCTTGCATTTAATCTTGAAGGCATATCTTTTTGTCTTTTTTCTGTAGTTTCTTCTTTAACTACTTTTAAATATTCATTTCCATTTTTGCTTTTTACTAATTCAGTAACTTTATTACCATTGCTATCTAATTTTGCTTTAACAACTTTGCTATCAACTTCTTCGAAGTTATCTTTTTCTCTTATAGCTAAAGCGATTAATTTTTCAGCCATAGGTTGAACTTCTTTAGCTCTTGCTACAGTAGTTTCAATTTGACCATGTAATAATAAATCTGTTACTTGAGTTTTAAGCATTGCTAATCTTATATCTGTTGTTTTTCCCAATTTTCTATTTATAGCCACTTTAACAAGTCCTCCTTTTTAATCATCTTCTCTGGCAAAGTCTAATCCTAATGCATGTAACTTATTTGTTACTTCATCTAAAGATTTTTTACCTAAATTTCTAACTTTCATCATATCAGCTTCAGTTTTATTTGCTAAATCTTCAACAGTTGCTATATTTGCTCTCTTTAAGCAGTTGAATGATCTTACAGATAATTCTAAATCTTCTATTGACATTTCTAATACTTTTTCTTTTTTAGATTCTTCTTTTTCTACCATTACTTTTGTATTCTTAGTAGCTTCTGATAAATCTATAAATAATTCTAAATGTCCTGTCATTACTTTTGCAGCTAGACTTAATGCTTCATATGGTTTTAAGCTTCCGTCTGTCCAAACTTCAATTGTTAATTTATCATAATCAACCATTTGTCCAACTCTAGTATTTTCTACTGCGTAATTAACTTTTTTAACTGGTGTGTAGATAGAATCTATTGGAAGTAAGCCTAAAGGTTGATCATCCTTTTTATTTTTTTCAGCAGTATTATATCCTCTACCCATATTGGCAACTAATTCCATAACTAGTGAACCACCTTCAGAAACAGTTGCTATGTGTAAATCAGGATTTAATATTTCTACTGTTCCATCAGTAATTATATCACCTGCTTTAACTTCTCCTTCTCCCTTAAAGTTAATTCTTAGAGTTTTTTCTTCATTCTTATCTAATTTTAATCTTACATTTTTAAGATTAACTATTATCTCTGGTACATCTTCTACTACGTTTGGTATTGTAGAAAATTCATGTTGAACTCCTTCGATTTTAACACCAGTTATTGCACTTCCTGGTAATGAAGAAAGTAATATTCTTCTTAATGAATTTCCTATTGTGATACCATATCCACGTTCTAATGGTTCACATACAAATTTAGCATAATTATTGTCATTATCTATCTCTAAGCATTTAATATTTGGCTTTTCAAATTCTATCATTTTTACCTCCTAATATAAAGAAGTGAGATTTTATTTCTACACTTTAAAATAAATTCCATTATATATCGACAAATATAATATTTTATAGCTAAACTACTATTTTGAGTAAAGCTCTACTATTAAGTGCTCTTCAACAGGATAATCGATTTCTTCTTTTGAAGAAATTGCTAATACTTTACCTGATAATTTGTCAGCATCTTTTTCTAACCAAGTTGGAACTAATCTTGATGCATTTTCTTCAGCACTCAATTTTATTGTTCCGTTATCTTTTCTGATTTCTCTTACAGCAACAACGTCTCCAACTTTTACTAAGTAAGATGGTATATCAACTTTTTGTCCATTAACTTCGAATGCACCATGTGTTACTTGTAATCTAGCTTGAGCTCTTGTTTTTGCATATCCTAATCTGAATATAACGTTGTCTAATCTGCTTTCTAGTATTTGTAGTAATACTTCACCAGTCTTACCTTTCTTTTTAGAAGCCATATCGAAATATTTTCTAAATTGTTTTTCGCTAACTCCATAAATAAATTTTAATTTTTGTTTTTCTTTTAACTGAATAGCATATTCTGAAACTTTCTTTTGTCTTTTTAATGATTTTTTACGATTAGATTCTTTGTCTATTCCTATTACTGTTGGACTGATACCTAAATATCTACATCTTTTCAAAACAGGTTCTCTATATCTTGACATTTCTAATTTCACCTTCCTTATTACATATTAATTATACACGACGTCTTTTTGGTGGTCTGCAACCATTGTGTGGTATTGGTGTTACATCTTTTATACTGCTTATTTCTAACCCTGCTGCTTGTAATGATCTTATAGCAGCTTCACGACCAGAACCTGGTCCTTTTACAAATACTTCTACTGTTTTTAATCCGTGTTCCATAGCTGCTTTAGCTGCTGTTTCAGCTGCTTCACTAGCTGCAAATGGAGTACTTTTTCTAGATCCTTTAAATCCTAATTCACCAGCACTTGCCCAAGATAAAACATTACCTTGAACATCTGTAAGTGTAACTATTGTGTTATTAAAACTAGAATGAATATGAGCCATACCTTTTTCGATATTTTTTCTATCTCTTCTTCTAGTTACTTTTTTTGTTACATTTTTTGTAGCCATTTATGTTTTACCTCCTTAATTATTTCTTACTTTTACTAACTAATTTTCTTGGTCCTTTTCTAGTACGAGCATTAGTTTTTGTTCTTTGTCCTCTTACTGGAAGACCTCTTCTATGTCTTAGTCCTCTATAGCATCCTATTTCTGTAAGTCTTTTGATGTTTAGAGCTACTTCTCTACGTAAGTCTCCTTCAACAACATATCCATCCATAGCATTTCTTATTGCTTGTTCTTGTTCATCTGTTAAATCTTTTACTCTAACATCTGGATTTACACCAGCTTTTGCTAATATTTTTTGAGAACTTGATAAACCTATTCCATAAATGTATGTTAATCCTATTTCTATTCTTTTTTCTCTAGGTAAATCTACTCCTGATATACGAGCCATTATTTTTGCACCTCCAAAATTTTCTATAAATATTATTTTTATGTTTTGTGTTTGATGTTTTAATTAATATTAAAGGTGAAATGCACTAAATATAAGTTAATCGGATTTTAACTTATATTATAGTCTTTAATATTTTATAAAACTTATATATATTAACACAAACCTAAACTTTCAGCCGCTTTTCAGGTTTGTGCGAATACCAAAATTTGTTTATTATCCTTGTCTTTGTTTATGTTTAGGATTTTCACAAATCACTCTAATTACACCTTTTCTTTTGATAACTTTACATTTTTCACAAATTGGTTTTACTGATGGTCTTACCTTCATTTTTAACACCTCCCTAAACATTGTTTTAATATATTAATTGATTGTTGGGTATCAATCAGATATTTTTGCTAATTTATTTTGCTCTCCATGTAATTCTTCCTCTATTTAAATCATATGGTGAAAGCTCAACTTTTACTTTGTCTCCTGGAAGAATCTTTATGTAGTTCATTCTTAATTTTCCAGAAATATGTGCTAGAATTTGATGTCCATTTTCAAGCTCTACTTTGAAATTAGTATTTGGTAATGTTTCTACAACAGTTCCTTCAACTTCAATAACATCCTCTTTTGCCATTTCTACCTCCATTTTTCTTTCATAAAATAAAATTTGCTATATTAAACAATAGCTTTTATAGTATATACCATTTTTACACTAATGTCAATATTTCCGGCTCTTTTTCTGTAATTAAAATTGTATTTTCATAATGTGCAGTTTGAGTTCCATCTTCTGATATAATTGTCCAGCCATCATCAAGCTCCAAAATATCAGGTTTTCCCATTATTACCATTGGTTCTATTGCAAGAGTCATACCTGGTTCTATTCTTGGTCCTTTACCTGCTTTTCCGTAATTTGGTATACCCGGATCTTCATGCATTGATCTTCCGATTCCGTGTCCTTGGAACTCTCTTAAAACTGAATAACCATTTTTTTCTACAAATTCTTGAATTGCGTGTCCAATATCTCCAATTCTATTTCCTTTTTTTGCATATTTTATTCCTTCAAAAAATGCTTGCTTAGTTATTTCTACTAATCTTTCATCTTCTTTGCTTTTTGGTTTTCCAACGATAAATGTTCTTGCAGCATCACCATTAAATCCATTTTTTAAAAGAACTGTATCAATTTTTAATACATCTCCTTCTTTTAATATTGCTCTTTTTGAAGGTATTCCATGAATTACTTCATCATTTATTGATGTACATATAGAGCATGGAAAAGGTGGAACACCTTTTATTCCTGGATTATATCCTTTTTGTGCTGGTAAAGCACCATGTGCTCTCATAAAATTTTCTGCTATTTTGTCCAATTCATATGTTGAAATTCCAGGCTTTATGTGTTTTTCAAGCTCTTTATACATAAGACCTGTTAATTTACATACTTCTCTCATTAATTCAATTTCACTTTTTGATTTTATTGTTATCACTTTTCATTACTTCCTTATCTACACACTATCATTTCTATTTATTTTTTAAATATTCTTCTGCTTCTGCTACATTGTCTTCTAATACAGTTTTTGAGTATATATCTGGGTGTATTGTACATAAAGCTCCTGTTTCTTTATAGTATTTTAACAATTCTTTTGATGTATCATGATAAACTTTTAGTCTTTGCATAACTGTATCTTCATTATCATCAGCCCTTTTTGCTAATTTTGAACCACATTTATCGCATATTCCTTCTACCTTTGGTGGTTTGAACTCTGTATTAAATGATTCTCCACAATCTTTATTTGAGCAAACTACTCTTTTTACTATTCTTTTTACTATATCTTCATCTGAAACATCTAATTCAATTGCAGCATTAACCTTTTGATTTCTTCCTGCAAGGAATTTATCTAGAGCTATTGCTTGTTCTTTCGTTCTTGGGAATCCATCTAGTACAGCACCATTTTTTGCATCATCTTGTGATAATCTATTTTCTACTATTTCAATAACTACTTCATCTGGTACAAGTAAACCATTGTCCATATATTTTTTAATTTTTTTGCCTAATTCAGTCTCATTTTTAAGTTCAGCTCTAAAAATATCTCCTGTTGCTATATGTGGTAATTTTAAATCTTCAGAAATTTTTCCTCCTACACTACCTTTACCACTTCCAGGTCCACCTAACATTATAATATACATAATTATTCCTCCTTATATAAAGTTATTATTGATATATAACTTTTTAAATAACTAATTTTACTGCACAATATGTTAGTTATTTAAAAAATCATATATAAAGTTGGAAGCCAAATATAGTATTAATATTTATTCTTCCAACTTTTGTATATTTTTTATAATAATTAAATTGCTTTTATTGCTTTATTCTAAAAAACCTTTATAATGTTTCATTACTACTTGTGACTCTAATTGTTGCATTGTTTCTAATGCTACACCAACTATAATAAGTATTGATGTTCCTCCAAAGGCCAAATCTACTGTTGTAAATCTTGCCATCATTGGAATTATAGCTATAAGTGCTAAGAAAAATCCACCAAATATAGTTAATTTACTTATTACTGATGATAAATATTCTGTAGTTGATTTACCAGTTCTAATTCCTGGTATAAATCCACCGTTTTTCTTAATATTGCTTGATATTTCTGCTGGATTGAATGTTGCATATGTATAGAAGAATGTAAATCCAACTATTAATAATAAATATATTAAGGCATTTGCTATTGAATATCCAATTGGTAATGGATATGTAGCTCCTGCAGATGTTGTTAATGTTGATGTTGATGTTGCAATTGATAATTTATATAAAACAGCTAAAAATCCTGATTGCTCAGCTATATTGCTGTTAAATATTTGAATTATCATTGCTGGGAATGTCATAAATGATGAAGCAAAGATTATTGGCATTACACCAGCCATTGCTAATTTCAATGGTATATGAGTACTTTGTCCTCCCATCATTTTTCTTCCTACAACTTTTTTAGAATATTGAACTGGTATTCTTCTTTCAGCTTGTTGTACAAATACAACTGCTGTTATTAAAATAATAGTTCCTAATATTATTCCTAATGCTAATAATAAATTTGTTGTTGAGAAAGTTGTTGAGAATACTAATTTATATAGTGTTCTTACACCTTCTGGTAATCCTGCGATTATACCAACAAATATTAACATTGAAATTCCATTTCCAACACCTTTTGTAGTAATTTGCTCTCCTAACCACATAAGTAATGCTGTTCCTGCCATAAAAGATAATACAACTAAAAATCCTGTTAAAGGTCCTGGATTTATGAAAATTCCAGTAGATTTATATGTTAAATAAATTCCTAAACCTTCTGCTAGTGATAAGAATAAAGTTAATATTTTTGTATATCTATTAACTTTTGCTCTTTCTGTTTCTCCACCTTCTTTAGTTAATCTTTCTAAAGAAGGTATTACCATACCTAACAATTGGATAACAATTGAAGCTGTAATATATGGAGTAATTGACATTGCAAATATTGAAAATCTAGAAAAAGCGCCACCAGTTAATGTATTTATAAGTTGTGTTATTCCATTTGATCCCATATTTGCTAGTAGAGTTGAATCTACAGTTGGTACTGAAATAAAACATCCAAGTCTAAAAATGATTATTAATAATAGTGTATACCATAATCTTTTTCTAACATCTGGAGTTTTTAAAGCGTTTTTTATGGTGTTAAACAATTAAATCACCTCTGTCTTTCCACCTAAAGCTTCAATTTTTTCTTTTGCTGCTTTAGTAAATCTGTTAGCTTTTACAGCTAATTTTTTCTCTAAGTTTCCAGTAGCAAGGATTACTATTCCATCATTTGCTTTACTGATTATTCCATCTGCTATTAAGCTTTCTGCTGTAACTTCTTCAGTAGTAGCTTTGTTAAGCATTGTTAAAGTTACTTCTGTGTAAGTTTTAGCATGAATATTTGTAAATCCTCTTTTTGGTAATCTTCTATATAGTGGTGTTTGACCTCCTTCAAAGCCTCTTCTTACTCCACCACCTGATCTTGCTTTTTGACCCTTATGACCTCTACCAGATGTTTTTCCAAGACCAGAACCAATTCCACGTCCTACTCTAGTTCTTGATTTTGTACTTTGTGCTGGTGTTAATTCATCTAATTTCATTATGTGGTTACACCTCCTTATTTTTATTATACTAAGTATATACTATGTTATTTTATAAATCAACTAATTTTTTATAAAATATCTTCTACTTTTTTACCTCTTTTTTTAGCAACTTGTTCTAATGTTTGCATATTTTTTAGTCCTTCTAGTGTAGCATAAACAACGTTTCTAGGATTGTTTGTTCCTATAACTTTTGTTCTTATGTCTCTGTATCCTGCTAATTCTATTACAGGTCTAACGCTTCCTCCTGCTATAATTCCAGTACCTTCTACAGCTGGTTTTAACATAACTTTTGCACTACCGAATTGACCAACAAATTCATGTGGTATACTTGTTCCAACTATTGGAACTGTTATTAAATTCTTTTTAGCTTCTTCTATAGCTTTTTTGATTGCATCAGGAACTTCTGCTGCTTTACCATTACCAACACCAACATGTCCTGCTCCATCTCCAACAACTACAACGGCACTAAATCTGAAAGTTCTACCACCTTTAACAACTTTAGCAACTCTGCTTATAGATACAACTTTTTCTTTTAATTCTGATGTATTATTTTCCATGAATTTAAATTTCCCTCCTTTTTATTAATCTTAGAATTTTAATCCTGCTTCTCTTGCAGCTTCTGCAAATTCTTTAATTATTCCGTGATATTGATATCCACTTCTATCAAAAACAACAGTTTCAGCACCTTTTTCAATTGCTTTTTTAGCTATAGCAGCACCAACTTCTTTAGCTGCTTCTTTGTTAGATGCTTTTGTTTTTATGTCTTTATCAAGAGTAGAGCTACTAACTATTGTAGTACCTGTAACATCATCTATTAATTGAGCAAATAGATTTTTATTACTTCTATATATACATAATCTTGGACGTTCTGCAGTTCCACTTATTTTTCTACGAACTCTGATATGTCTTCTTCTTGTTTCAAATTTTCTATCTGTTTTAGAAACCATTTTCATTTCTCCTTTCTAACTAATGTAACAGCATTAGTTTTCTTATATGAGCTTTATAAAAAATTTTTGCTAATAAATCTATATTAATTATTAATATTTTATTTTTTACCAGCTTTTCCTTCTTTACGTCTAATATGTTCTTCAACATATTTGATACCTTTACCTCTATATACTTCAGGTGGTCTTTTTGTTCTAATTACAGCTGCGATTTGACCAACTTGCTCTTTATCAACACCTTTAACGATGATTTTGTTTGGAGCTGGTACTTCGAAAGTAATTCCTTCTGGAGCTTCCATTTCAACTGGATGTGAATATCCTAAAGTTAAAACTAATGTTTTTCCTTTTAATTGAGCTCTATATCCAACACCATTTATTTCTAATTCTCTTTTATATTCATTTAAAACACCTTCAATCATGTTACTGATTAAAGTTCTTGTTAATCCATGTAAACTTCTATTTTCAGCTTCATCGTTTGGTCTTGTTACTTTTATAACATTTCCATCCATAGTAACTGTCATGTTTTTATGAATATCTCTTTCTAATGTTCCTTTTGGTCCTTTTACAGTAATATGTTGTCCGTCTAATTTTACTTCAACACCTTCTGGAACTGTAATAGGTTTATTTCCTATTCTAGACATGTGAATTTTCCCTCCTTATAATTTATTTTGCTATATTACCAAACATAAGCGATAACTTCTCCGCCTAGTCCTTCATTTCTTGCTTCTTTATCTGTTTTGATTCCTTTAGATGTAGATATTAAAGCTATTCCTAAACCATTTAATACTTTTGGTAATTCATCTTTTGATGCATATACTCTAAGTCCTGGTTTACTGATTCTTTTTAATCCGTCGATAACTCTACTACCCTTTTCATCATATTTTAAAGTTATTCTTATAATACCTTGATTATTTTCAACTTTTATCTCTTCAAAAGATTTTATGTATCCTTCTTTAAATAATATATCAGCTATTGCTAATTTCATATTTGAAGCTGGAATATCTACTGTTTTATGTTTTGCACTATTTGCATTTCTAATTCTTGTTAGCATATCTGCTATTGGATCAGTAGTAATCAATTTTATCCCTCCTTTTAAATTGTTATATATATAAATTTTACCAACTTGCTTTTTTTACACCTGGTATTTCGCCTTTATGTGCTAATTCTCTAAAGCATACACGGCAAATTCCAAATTTTCTGATGTAAGCATGTGGTCTTCCACATATTTTACATCTGTTATATTCTCTTGTTGCATATTTTTGTGCTTTTTGTTGTTTAACTTTTAAAGATTTTTTAGCCATGAATTTCTCCTTTCTTCTTAACTAACCTAAGAAAATTAATTCTTAAATGGCATACCTAATAATTTTAATAACTCTTTTGCTTCTTCGTCTGATTTAGCAGTAGTTACAAATATTATATCCATACCTCTAATTTTATCAATTTTATCATATTCAATTTCAGGGAATATTAATTGTTCTTTAACACCCATTGAATAGTTACCTCTTCCATCAAAAGAATTAGCAGATACTCCTCTAAAATCTCTTACTCTAGGTAGTGCTACATTAAATAGTTTGTATGCAAAATCATACATTTTTCCACTTCTTAATGTAACTTTACAACCTACATCAACATTAGCTCTTAATTTAAAAGCAGCTATAGCTTTTTTAGATTTTGTAACGATTGGTTTTTGACCTGTTATTTCGCTTAAATCTTTTATTGCATTTTCTAATGATTTAGGATTTTCTTTTGTATCTCCTAAACCTATATTAATTACTATTTTATCTAATTTTGGAACTTCCATTATTGATTTATAATTGAATTTTTTCATCATTGCTGGAATTACTTCATTTTTGTATTGATCTCTTAAAATTTCCATAATTTTAAATTATCCTCCTTTCTACAATTATTTTATTTTTGCTCCACATGATTTACATACACGAACTTTATTATCTTTATCCATTTCAAATCCAATTCTTACAGCTTTACCACATTTTGGGCATACAACACTAACTTTGCTCATATGAATTGGGAATTCTTTAGATATTATTCCGCCTTCTTCACCTTGTCTTCTTGGTTTCATGTGTTTTTTCTTAATATTTATACCTTTAACAATTATTTTTTCTACTGTTGGCATAACTTCTAAAACTTCTCCAGTTTTACCTTTATCATTTCCTGATAAAACTTTAACTGTGTCACCTTTTTTTACTTTTAACATTTAGGATTTCGCCTCCTCTATTATTTATTATTAATATTCATTTAATTATTTCTAATTATAAAACTTCTGGAGCTAAAGATAATATTTTCATATAATTTTTTTCTCTTAACTCTCTAGCGATAGGTCCAAATATACGAGTTCCCTTTGGATTTCCATCTTCTTTTATTATTACAGCAGCGTTTTCATCAAATCTTATGTATGAACCATCAGCTCTTCTTGTAGGCTTTTTAGTTCTAACTACAACTGCTTTAACTACATCACCTTTTTTTACCATTCCACCTGGAGCAGCACTTTTAACAGATGCAACTATTACATCACCAACTTTTGCATATTTTCTGTAAGATCCACCTAAACATCTAATACACATAATTTCTTTTGCTCCTGTGTTATCAGCAACTTTTAGTATAGTTTGTTGTTGTACCATATTGTAATTTCCCTCCTTTAAACAAAGTTTGTTTATTTATTACATTTATTATTTTTTTGAGATAAAATTATTTTATAATAGCTTTTTCTACTATTTCTACAACTCTCCATCTCTTATCTTTTGATAGAGGTCTTGTTTCCATAACTTTTACTTTATCTCCTTCTTGACACTCATTTTTTTCATCATGAGCTTTTAATTTATAAGTTCTTTTTTGAACTTTACCATAAATTTTATGTTTTTCACTTGTTTCAACTGCAACAACAACTGTTTTGTCCATTTTGTTTGAAACAACTGTACCAATCATAACTTTACGAAGATTTCTTTCTTCCATTCGAACGATCTCCTTCCTTTAATATTTATGAAATGCAATTATTTTGCTTCATTTAATTTTCTTTCATTTAATATTGTTTTTATTCTAGCAATGTCTTTTTTCACTTCTTTAATTTTCATAGGATTATCTAAACCGTTTGCTTTTTTTGTAAATCTTAATTTAAAAAGTTCTGATTTTAATTCTCCTAATTCTTTTTCTAAATCTGGTGAAGACATTTCTTTAATCTTATTTATCTTCATCTACATCACCACCTATTTCAGTTTCTTTTTTTACAAATTTACATTTAACAGATAGTTTGTTTGCAGCTAATCTTAAAGCTTCTTTTGCAACATCTTCAGATACACCAGCTATTTCGAACATTACTCTTCCTGGTTTAACAACTGCTACCCAATATGTTACAGCACCTTTACCTTTACCCATACGAGTACCTATACCTTTATTTGTGATTGGTTTGTCTGGGAATATTTTAATCCAAACTTTACCACCTCTTTTAGTATAACGAGTCATAGCAATACGAGCTGCTTCTATTTGGTTAGATGTTATTAATGCTGCATCTACTGCTTGTAGACCAAATTCTCCATCTGTTACTTTATTACCTCTAGTAGCTTTTCCTCTCATTCTACCTTTTTGTAATTTTCTATATTTTGTTCTTTTTGGCATTAATGGCATTAGTCTTCTCCTCCTTCCACTTTCTCTTTTTTGGTTGGAAGAACTTCTCCTTTATATATCCAAACTTTTACACCTATTTTTCCATAAGTTGTATCTGCTTCAGCAAAACCGTAATCGATATCTGCTCTTAAAGTTTGAAGTGGTATTGTACCATCTTTATAGAATTCAGTTCTAGCCATATCAGCTCCACCTAATCTTCCAGATACTGAAGTTTTAATTCCTAAAGCACCTGATTTCATAGTTTTTTGCATACATTGTTTCATGGCTCTTCTGAATGAAATTCTTCTTTCTAATTGTCCTGCTATGTTTTCTGCAACTAATTGTGCATCCATATCAGCATTTTTAACCTCAACAATATTTAAATTAACATCTTTGTTAATCATTTTTTGTAATTCATTTTTTAATGTTTCTGCTAAGTTTCCACCTTTTCCGATTACTAATCCTGGTTTAGCTGTATAAACATTAACTTTAACAAATTTAGCAGTTCTTTCAATTTCTATTTTTGAAATTCCGCTAACATATAATTTTTTCTTTATATATTTACGAATTTTATTATCTTCTACAAGATATTCTCCAAAATTCTTTGAATCAGCGTACCATTTTGAACTCCAATCTTTGATAACACCAACTCTTAATCCATGTGGATCCATTTTTTGTCCCATTTTAATAACTCCTCCTTTCTTATGCTCTTTCTCTTAATTTTATTGTTATATGGCTTGTTCTCTTTCTAATTCTTACTGCTGAACCTTTTGCAGCTGGTCTAATTCTTTTCATTGTTGGACCTTGGTTTGCATATATTTCAGCAACATATAAGTTATTAGATTTCATACCATGGTTATTTTCAGCATTTGCTATAGCTGATTTTAATAATTTTTCTATTATTTCAGATGAAGCTTTTGGTGTGAATTTTACAATTGCTAAAGCTTCTTTTGCATCTTTACCTCTTATTAAATCTGCTACTATTTTAACTTTTCTAGCTGAAATTCTAGCATTTTTAAGAGTTGCTACTGCTTCTGGAATCATTTCTTGCTTTTCTTCCACTTTATTTACCTCCTTATTTTTTAAGAACTATATCTTATTTTTTAGTTGTCTTATCTCCGGCATGACCTTTAAATGTTCTTGTAGGAGCAAATTCTCCTAATTTATGTCCTATCATTTCCTCTGTTAAATAAACTGGTACATGTTTTCTACCATCATGAACAGCTATTGTGTGTCCAACCATTTGTGGGTATATTGTAGAAGCTCTTGACCATGTCTTTAAAACTTCTTTTTCTCCAGTTTCATTCATTTTCTCGATTCTGGCTAAAAGCTTTTGAGAAACATAAGGCATTTTTTTGCTTGATCTTGACATATTAAAATTTCCCTCCTTAATAATTTATTTATTATTTATCTTATTATTTTCTTCTCTTTACGATAAATTTATTTGATTTTTTGTTACGTTTTCTTGTCTTGTATCCTAGAGCTGGTTTACCCCAAGGTGTCATTGGTCCTGCATGACCTACTGGAGCTCTACCTTCACCACCACCATGAGGGTGATCGCATGGATTCATAACTGATCCTCTAACTGTTGGTCTAATTCCCATATGTCTTGTTTTTCCAGCTTTACCAACTTTAACGTTTTCATGATCTGAGTTACCAATAGTTCCTATTGTAGCTCTACATCTAGCCATAACTAATCTCATTTCTCCTGATGGAAGTCTTACGTGAGCATATTTTCCTTCTTTAGCCATTAATTGAGCTTCTTGACCTGCTGCTCTAACTAATTTTCCACCTTGACCAGGATTTAATTCTATATTATGAATCATTGTACCAACTGGTATGTTTTCAATTTTCATACAGTTTCCTGGTTTGATATCTGCTTTTTCTCCAGATACAACTTTATTTCCGTCTGTTAATCCGATTGGAGCTAAGATGTATGCTCTTTCTCCATCTTCATATTCTATTAATGCTATGTTAGCACTTCTGTTTGGATCATATTCAATACCAATTACAGTTGCTGTCATATCATCCTTTTTTCTTTTAAAATCTACTATTCTATATTTTTGTCTGTTTCCTCCACCTTGATGTCTAACAGTAATTCTTCCATATGAGTTTCTTCCTGCATTTTTCTTTTTTGTTGCTAATAAAGATTTTTCAGGAGTCTTTTTTGTAATTTCATCAAATGTAGAAACTGTCATGTTTCTTAGTGATGGAGTTGTTGGGTTAAAATGTTTCATTCCCATTTTTATTCTCTCCTCTAATTTTTTATTTACGGATTTTTTCCTGCTCCGTATAACAGATATTCTTTATTTTCCGGGTAGTTTCCCGATAATACTTATCTTACAAATTAAATTCCGTAAGCATCAATTGAGTTTTTAACTGTTTTAGAAACTTTTTTAGATTTTCCACCTTTTGCTAAATATGTTTTAGCTTGAGGATCTGTATCTATTGTAACTACAGCTTTTTTCCAATCAGAAGTCATTCCTACTGATCTTCCAACTCTTTTTTGTTTTCCTCTTACAGTTACAGTATTTACGTTTAATACTCTAACATCAAATAATTTTTCTACAGCTCTTGCTATATCAACTTTTGTAGCTTTTTTGCTAACTTTGAAAGTATACTTTCCACCTTGAAGTTCATCATTACTTTTTTCAGTAATAACTGGCTCTATTATTATATCTTCTGGCATCATTATGCGTACACCTCCTCTAATTTTTTAACTGTATCTAATGTAACAACTAATTTGTTGTATTTTAATAAATCATATACGTTTATTGTATTAACTAAAGTAGTTTTAACATTTTCTATATTTCTAGCAGATTTTTGAACTGTTTCGTTCTTTTCTGGTAATAATATTAAAGTTTTTCCTTCTACTTTTAAGTTATTTAAAGCTTTAACCATAGCATTTGTTTTAATTTCTTTTAAGTTTAAGTTGTCAACAACAACTAATTCGTTTTCTAATACTTTTGAACTTAAAACTGATTTTATAGCTAATCTTCTTTCTTTTTTGTTTACTGTGTATGCATATGTACGAGGTTTTGGTCCTAAAGCTATACCACCTTTAATCCATTGTGGAGCTCTAATACTTCCTTGTCTTGCTCTACCAGTTCCTTTTTGTCTCCATGGTTTTCTTCCACCACCACGAACTTCTGCTCTTGTTTTTGTACTTTGTGTACCTTGTCTTTGATTAGCTAAAAAGTTAACTAATACACTGTGTACAACAGCTTCATTTGGTTCAATTCCAAATATTTCTTCACTTAAGTTAACTGAGTCAACTTTCTTTCCTTCAATATTGTATACATCTATACTTGGCATTTCATTTCCTCCTTCCTATGCTTTTACACTTGTTTTTAATTTTAATATTGCACCTTTAGGTCCAGGTACGCTACCTTTTACTAAAACTACGTTTTTGTCGCTATCAACTTTAACAACATCTAAGTTTTGTATTGTTACAGTAACTCTTCCCATATGTCCTGGTAATTTTTTACCTTTGAATACTCTACCTGGAGTTGATGTTGGTCCCATTGAACCTGGTCTTCTGTGATACATAGATCCATGTCCCATTGGTCCTCTGTGTTGACCATGACGTTTAATAACACCTTGGAATCCTTTTCCTTTTGTTGTTCCTTGGATGTCTAATCTATCTCCTTCAGCAAATTCTGTTACTGTTAATTCTGTTCCAACAGTAATTCCTTCTACTGAATCTAATCTAAATTCTCTTAAATGTTTTTTTGGAGCTATGTTTGCTTTTGCAAAGTGTCCTTTTTCTGGTTTGTTTAATTTAGATTCTTTTACATCTCCAAATCCTAATTGGATAGCATTGTATCCATCTGTTTCTACTGATTTAACTTGTGCTACTACACAAGGTCCAGCTTCGATAACTGTTACTGGAATTACTCTTCCTTTTTCATCAAATATTTGAGTCATTCCAACTTTTTTTCCTATTAAAGTTTTCATTTCTTTCCTCCTAATACTATTGGCTGATATTTTAATTTCTATTTTAAATAGTACATCAGCTTGGTCTTATAAGAGACCTCCTAAATAATTTAAATTATAATTTGATTTCTATATCAACACCTGCTGGTAAGTCTATTTTCATAAGACTGTCTACAGTTTTTTGTGTTGGATAAAGAATATCGATAACTCTTTTGTGTGTTCTCATTTCAAATTGTTCTCTTGAATCTTTGTGTTTGTGTGGAGAACGTAATATTGTTATGATTTCCTTTTCTGTTGGTAGTGGAATAGGACCTGAAACCTTTGCTCCTGTTTTTTTAGCAGTATCTACTATTTTTTCAGCAGACTGTTCTAAAACTACATGATCATAAGCTTTTAATCTTATTCTGATTTTTTCGCTTGCTACCGCATTTCCTGTTACTGTTGCCATGTAAATTTTCCCTCCTTAAAATTTTAAATTATTAGTCGGAAGTTATAAACGCACCCTGGTGTTTCATTAATACCTAATATATAAACCCAAGTTTTTTGCATGATTTTTCTTGGGATAAGTGCTTATATTTTAATAACTTACCGCCTGGTCTAAGCCACGACATACTCCATAGGAGTTCCCTCCAACCCTGCTATTTCAAAGGTTGTAGCCACATCCTACTTCATCGCTAATCTTACATGCTTTTCCATTATATAACATTTATTTCTCTATGTCAATTGATTTTTCAATGTTTTTGCGATTTTTTTGCAGTTCTATAATTGACTTTTTATTTCATATATTTTCAAAAAACAGAGCTATTTTTACATATGCTCTGTTTTCTATCTTATTTATATATATTAGATGCTATTCTTTCCATAGCTTCAATTGTATTTGACTTACTTCCAAACGCTGTTAACCTAAAATATCCTTCTCCACTTGGACCAAACCCTACTCCTGGTGTTCCTACTATTGCCAATTCATTTAATAATTTATCAAAAAAATCCCATGATTTTACATTTTCTGGTAATTTTAACCATATATATGGTGCATTTATCCCCCCATATACAGTATATCCTGCTTTTTGTAACCCTTCTCTAATTATTTTAGCGTTTTCTTGATAATACTTAATATTCTGCATTATTTGTTTTCTTCCTTCTTCAGAATAAATTGCTTCAGCACCTCTTTGTGTTATGTATGATGCACCATTAAATTTGGTACATTGTCTTCTATTCCATAATTTATTTAATTCAACTGCATCTCCATAATTTGTATATCCTTTTAGAGCTTTCGGAATTACAGTATATCCACATCTTACACCTGTAAAACCTGCTGTTTTTGAAAAACTTCTAAACTCTATTGCAACTTCTTTTGCTCCTTCAATTTCATATATACTATGTGGAACATTTTGCTCTGTTATAAAAGCTTCATATGCACTATCAAACAAAATTATTGATTTGTTTTCTTTAGCATAATTTACCCATTTTGTTAATTGACTTTTTGTAAGTACTGTTCCTGTAGGATTATTTGGAAAACATAAATATATCATATCAGGTACTTCTGACGGAAATTTTGGTTCAAAATTATTTTCTGAAGTACATGGCATATATATTATATTTTCATATTTTCCTGTTTCTTTATTATATTTACCAGACCTTCCTGCCATTGTATTTGTATCCAAATATACAGGGTATACTGGATCTGTTATAGCTACTTTATTATCTTTTGAAAAAATATCAACAATATTTCCTGTATCACATTTTGCTCCATCAGAAACAAAAATTTCATCTGTTTGAATATCAATTCCGTATTTTTTATAATCTTGCTCAACTATTTTTGACCTCAAAAATTCATATCCTTGCTCTGGTCCATATCCCATAAAAGTTTCTTTTTTTGATAAATCATCTGAAGCTTTTTTCATTGCTTCTACACATGCTGGTGCAAGAGGAAGTGTTACATCTCCAATTCCTAGTTTTATTATTTTTTTATCTGGATTATTATTTTGAAATTCTGATACTTTTTTTGCTATTGTTGAAAATAAATAACTATCTTGTAAATCTAAAAAATTTTCATTTATTTTAATCATAGAGCCCTCCTTTTATATATTTTACTTACATTATTCAAGTATTCCTTCAAATACTGTTGTTGCTGGTCCTGTCATATATATATGATTGTCTTTTTCATTCCATTCAATAAATAAATTTCCTCCTAATAATGCTACTGTACATTTTTTATTTATATAATCATTTAAATTACAAGCAACAACAGACGCACATGCTCCTGTTCCACAAGCTAAAGTTTCACCAGCACCTCTTTCCCATACTCTCATTTTTATTTTATTTTTATCTATAAGTTCAATAAATTCAATATTAGCTCTTTTAGGAAAACGTTCATCATGTTCTAATATTGGTCCATATTTTTCAATTTCAAAATTATCTATATTATCAATAATTGTTACTGCATGTGGATTTCCCATTGATACACATGTAAATTTAAATTCTTTATCATTGGCTTTTATTTTTAAATTTTTTACTATTTTTTCTTCTGATATGACAGGTATTTTTTGTGGATTTAGTATTGGTTCTCCCATATCAACTTGAACAGTTTTTACCTTATTATTTTCTATATTAAACTTTAGTGTTTTTATTCCAGCCAAAGTTTCTACTGTAATACTTTCTTTATTTGTAAGACCTTTGTCATATACAAATTTTCCTACACATCGTATTCCATTACCACACATTTCCGCTTCACTACCATCATAGTTAAACATTCTCATTTTAAAATCTGCAACTTTACTGTCACATATTAAAATTAATCCATCTGAACCAATTCCAAAATGTCTGTTGCTGACAAATTTAGCCAGGTCTGATTCATTTTCTATTTTTTGCCCAGTTTTAGCTGTTGCATCAATATACACATAATCATTTCCTAGCCCATGCATTTTTGTAAATTTTATCATAATTTTTCCACCTTTCATAAGGTACTAATGTTAGATAAAATATAGTTATATTTTTATCTGACCGTATTATATCATTAAGTAACATTTTTTCAATATTGTTTAAAAACAATTTCTATTATAAACTATAAAAAGTTGCCATATACTATTATGACAACTTTAATTATATAATTTTTATTATTCCCATTCTATTGTTGCTGGTGGCTTTCCGGTTATATCATATACTACTCGATTTACATGTTTTACTTCGTTTACTATTCTTGATGATACTACTTCTAATATTTCGTATGGTATTTTTGTCCATTCTGCAGTCATAAAATCTGATGTTGTTACTGCTCTTAGTGCTATTGTGTAATCATATGTTCTTTCGTCTCCCATCACTCCTACACTTTTTATATTTGTTAATACTGCAAAATATTGGTTTATTTTTCTGTCCCATCCTGCTTTTGCTACTTCTTCTCTGAATATTGAATCAGCATCTTTTAATATATCTAATTTATTTTCTGTTATATCACCTATTACACGAATTGCAAGCCCTGGTCCTGGAAATGGTTGACGATATACTAAAAATTCTGGTAATCCTAGCTCTAATCCAACTTTTCTTACTTCATCTTTAAACAAGTCTCTTAAAGGCTCTACTATTTCTTTGAAGTCAACATAGTCTGGTAATCCTCCTACATTATGATGGCTTTTTATTTTAGCTCCTGCTCCTAATCCACTTTCTATTACATCTGGATATATTGTTCCTTGTACAAGATAATCAACAGTTCCTATTTTTTTAGCTTCTTCTTCAAATACTCTAATAAATTCTTCTCCTATTATTTTTCTTTTTTGCTCTGGATCTGTTATTCCTTTTAATTTATTCAAAAATCTCTCTTTAGCATCTACTTTTATAAAATTAACATCAAAATTTTTTGTAAATACTTGCTCTACTTCTTCTGCTTCATTTTTTCTTAACAATCCATGGTCTACAAATATACATGTTAAATTTTTTCCTATTGCTTTATTTATTAATGCTGCTGCTACTGATGAATCAACACCACCAGAAAGAGCACATAATGCCTTTTTATCTCCTATTTTTTGTTTTAATGCTGTAACTGTTTCCTCTGCAAAAGAGCTCATTTTCCAATTTCCAGAGCAACCACAAATATTATAAACAAAGTTTTTTATAATTTCTGTTCCATTGTTTGTATGATTAACTTCTGGATGAAATTGAATTCCATAAAAATTCTTTTTAGTATTTTGCATTGCAGCATTTGGGCAATGATCTGTTGAACCTATATTTTCAAATCCTTCTGGAAGATTTTCTACAAAATCTGTATGACTCATTAAGCAATCATTTTTATCTTCAAATCCTTTGAATAATTTAGAGCTATTATTTATATTTACAGATGTAACACCATATTCTCTTTTATCAGCTTTTTGGACTTTACCACCAAGCATATGTGTCATAAGTTGCATTCCATAGCAGATTCCTAAAACTGGTATTTCTAAATTAAATATTTCTTTACTACATTTTGGTGCATTTTCTGCATATACACTTGCAGGTCCACCTGTAAAAATTATTCCCGCTGGATTTTTTTGTTTTATTTTTTCAATTGATGTACTAAATGGTACTATTTCTGAATATACATTGCATTCACGCACACGTCTTGCTATTAACTGATTATATTGACCGTAAAAATCAATTATTAGTATTAATTCTTTATCCATTATAAAATTCCTTTCTATTTTTTTAACAAATATATGTATCTTTTATTTATATAGATTTAATTTTGTGTTTCCACTTCTTTTAGCATTACATCGTGTGCACTTCCCTCTTTTATACTGATGTTAGATACTAAAGTTAATCTTGCTTTTTCGTGGAATTCCGGTATTGAAATTGAACCACAATTACACATTGTTGATTTTATTTTTGCTACTGTAATTGCCAAATTATCTTTTAAAGGTCCTGCATATGGAATATATGAATCTACACCTTCTTCAAATGATAACTTATTTTTTCCTGCTTCACCTAAATCATATCTTTGCCAATTACGAGCTCTATTTGAACCTTCTCCCCAGTATTCTTTTACAATATTTCCACCTATTTTAACTTTTCTAGTTGGACTTTCATCAAAACGAGCAAAATATCTACCCATCATAACAAAATCAGCACCCATTGCTAATGATAAAGTTATGTGATAATCATGCACAATTCCACCATCTGAACATATTGGAATATATATACCTGTTCTTTCATAATACTCATCTCTAGCTTCTACTACATCTAATAAAGCACTTGCTTGTCCACGGCCAATTCCTTTTGTCTCACGAGTGATGCAAATTGAACCTCCTCCAACTCCAACTTTTATGAAGTCAGCTCCAGCTTCTGCTAAGTAATAAAATCCCTCTTTATCAACAACATTTCCTGCTCCAATTTTTACATCATCGCCATAATGTGCTCTTACCCAATCTATTGTATTTTTTTGCCAAACTGAATATCCATCTGATGAATCCATACATAATAAATCCACTCCAGCTTCAACTAATGCTGGTATTCTTTGTTCATAATCTCTTGTATTGATTCCTGCACCTACTATATATCTTTTATTTTCATCTAATAAAGAATTAGGATTATTTTTTCTTTCTTCATAATCTTTTCTAAATACTAAATGCTCTAAATTATCATTTTCATCTAATATTGGTAAACAACTAATTTTATTTTCCCAAATAATATCATTTGCTTCTGCTAAGCTTATACCTTTTTTAGCACAAACTATTTTTGATCTTGGAGTCATATATTTATCTATTGGGTCATCTAAATTTGCTCTTGAAATTCTATAATCTTTATCTGTAACAAGACCTAAAAACTTTCCATTACTTGTTCCATCTTCTGTGATTGTTACTGTTGAATGACCTGTTCTTTCTACTAATTCTATTACATCTTTTAATGTTGTTCCACTTTTTACATTTGAATCACTATCAATAAATCCAGCTTTATGTTTTTTTACACGTCTTACCATTTCAGCTTCTGCTTCAATTGATTGTGAACCAAAAATAAAAGAACATCCACCTTCGCGCGCCAAAGCAATAGCCATTTTTTCTCCTGAAACGGCTTGCATTATAGCAGACACAAACGGAATGTTCTCTGAATATTTAGGTTCTTCTCCTTTTTTAAATTTTACAAGTGGTGTTTTTAAACTTACATTTGTTGGTATACATCTTTCATCTGTTAAATTTGGTAATAATAAGTATTCGTTAAATGTTCTTGATACATCTTTTAGTACTTTTGCCATTCTAAAATTCCTCCTTTTATTAAATTAAATAGGACTTGATATGTTCCTCAAGTCCTATTTGGTTAGTTTTTTTATTATACATAATATTAAATAAAAAATCAATACATATATTATTTTTTTCTTATTTTATTTTGTGTCAATGGGGACGGTTCTTTTTGACAACCTTTAGTAATATTTTTATTTATATTTAGATATGAAAAAAAGGTTGTCAAAAAGAACCGTCCCCATTGACACACTTCAAACCGCCACCATTGACAACCATTGACATGATCTCTTTAAGCAATTATTATATCTGGATTATCATTTTCAAATTGATTAATAATTTCTTCATTTTTTTCACTAAATTTTGTTACATAACCATCTAATGATTTTGCCTTTTCTTTTAATGCATCAACACTATCATTTATATAAATTCTTGCTTTTCCTTTTCCATTTTTTGCTTCTTGCACTAAATTTGATACTGGAGAATTTCCGTCAAAGGCTAATACAACTGAAGGTCTTCTTTCAAAAATTTCATAATTAAAGCTTTTATATATTCCAAGCTCTTCAGATTCTGTTGAAATGCATACTCCATTTAAATCATTTTTTACCAACATTTCTGCTAGCTCTTTTGTTACTTTTTTCGGAATTATTGCATCTATTTCAAATTTTTTATTTACTTCTTTACTTATATCAATAATTGCCTTTTCGTACCCTTGCATTTTATGACCTATAACAAAATATGCTTTTTCACTATCCAATTTTTCAATAAGCTCTTTTAGTAATTCTTTTCCTCTTTCTGTAATAACAGTTTCTCTTCCTTTTGAATTAAAACTTCCACCAGCAATAATAATAGGCACTTTATCTTGTGGTAATTTTACTATTTTTTCTTTTAAAATTTCTGCTGAATCTATATCTGTATTTCTTCCTATTGAAAAAGCTCTGTTTTTATTTTTTTCAATTTCAGCTAGCTCTTCTTGTAAAATAGCATCTTTTATATCTCTTCCATTTAACCATTCTTCAAATTTTTTGCTTTTAATTTTAAAGTATTCATCATTTTTAGCAATCAAGTCATCTTCTACCTTTTTCATCTTTGCTAAATCTTCATCTGTTAAATTTAATAAATTTGTAAGGGCCATTTGCTCCTCCATACAATCAGTTCCGTAGAATCCGCATCCATCTGTACCTTGAACGCAATTTACATTATTAGCTAAATATCTTTTTATAGGATGTGATGATAAATCTGTTAAATTATTTAATCTTACATTTGATGTTAATTGGAATTCTAATATTACTCCATCTTTTTTTAAGTCTTCAACTAATTTTTTTCCGTTTTCTGTTTCCAAATCAATACCATATAATCCATGACCTATTCTACATCTTGGCATTTTTTTACCTTCTGGAACAGCTTCTTTTATACATTCAATTGCTCTTTCAACATTTTCTTTAAAACTATCATTCTCACCTGCGTGAACACGAATTGTAAATCCATCATTTTGCTCTATTGCAAATTCAACAAGCTCTTTTAATACTTGTTTAAAATTACGAATGTCATTTATTTCTTCACCAATGATATCACTACCAACTATATATGGACTTTTTGCTGCAACTTTTAAAACATCAATACCTTCTTTTAATTGTTCTTCTGTCATTAGGGTTCTACTAAAAGATCCTAAAAATCTTAATTTTACACCTGTTTCTTTTTCTATTTTAGGTAATATTTCGTGTAGCTCTTGTAATATTTTAGCACCTTCCTCACCTTTTCTTACAATCCAAGTTACAGAAATTTCTGCATATGTAATTCCTTGTTTTTGATATTCTCTAGCTACCCACAATAATTTGTCTTGTAATAAAGTGTTATTTTTATAATTTTCACTTACAGAATCTTCTTGCATTTTATATAAAACATTTTTAATCGTTCTGCTAGGTATTTTATCTATTTTACTATTTCTTATTGCTATTTTATTTTCACTTATTTTTCCTTTTGAAAAAGCGTAACGATAAATATATAATTTTTCTAAGTTTGTAAATACTGCTTGCCCATCTTTCATTAATACTAGACTATTTCTTATTTTAGCAATGTTTTCTTCCATATCTTTTGGATTATTTAAAATTAAGTTAGCAAAATTTATATATGTCTCGTCATCAATTTTTCTTATTAATTTTTTTCCTGGTAAATCACAATAAGCGTATTTTTTTTCTATTTTACATCTTTCTGTAAATAAATCATTTGCCTGTTTATCAGATAATTTCAATCCTAGCTTTTTTATGTAATATAATGAATATTTTATTTGATGTTTTATTCCTAGTGCTATTAAATCATCTGAATTTAAATTGGCATGTATATGTGTATGTAAATCTGTTCTAAACTTATATTTTTTTAAGATATATGTTTTTATTAATGTTTTTTTAACATCTAATTTATACTCTTTTGTTTGTGACATTAATGTTTTATTAATTGCAGGTATTTGTGCTTTTATTTCTATTTTTCCGTTTAAATATATATTTGCAATTTTTATTCCACCTAATCTGAATATATATACTTCTTCATTATCGCAATTTATACTTGCTGGAATTATGCCTTCAATTATTTTCATATCTTTATCATTTTTTATTGTTTCAACTCCGCATATTTGGGCTAAATTTGTTATTAAATTTCCAGTTTTATGGTTGGGTGTTTCTATTATATATTTTAATTCATCTTCATTTTCTTTATATAAATTTACAATTATATCCTTTTCTTTGTCTAAATAAAATCTGTCAAAAAATTTCATCATATTACTCCTCTCTTTTAAATTATGTAAAGTCTATTTTATCATATATTTTATGTATATACAAGAGCGTTGTGTGAAATTCCAATATTTATTTTTTAATTCACATATTAAATATTTCTAGAAAATTCTACCATTTTCAGTTGACATTATTAATTTTATGTAGTATTATGGTAAAAGTAATAAAAAATCCTAAAAAGGAGGATTATATATAATGGAGCAAACCATTTCATATGTAACCTATTTACAACAGGAAGATGTGAAAGCTTATTATTGTTTCTTGAATTCCCTTTCCGGTGCCCCATGCGAAAATTATTTCCAAGGTTGGAGTAGTTTTCGGGATAACTATTTAAAAAATATTGGCACAAGTTATAGGGGAAAAACTATCTATAAAGACGAGACAAAGCTTTATGAAGCATTTAAGATTCGTTTTTCTACTTTTTTCAAGGGGCATTCTTTCACCTGTTGGAACTCCGTGGTTTCATATATTGAGGGTAATCCTCACTATGAAAGAGAGAAGTTCTTTTTTTAATCAATTTTAAATCAATTTAAAAAGTAAAGAATAGAAGCAAATGCTTCTATTCTTTACTTTTTGTTTTTTATGAAATTTAAGACTTTATATTCCTTTAAAGATATACAAACACCATAAATAATTACTAATAAATTTTTACTTTAACTCAATAATTATTTTTTGGTAAATCCCCTTCTTTAATTTATGTGCAAAAAAGAATCAGCATTTCTGCTGATTCTTAATTATGGTGGCTTCACCTGGAATCGAACCAGGGACACAGGGATTTTCAGTCCCTTGCTCTACCAACTGAGCTATAAAGCCTTATATGAATAATAGGAAAGATGTTCCCTTTCCTATTATTATTTTTATGGCGACCTGGAACGGGCTCGAACCGTCGACCTCTAGCGTGACAGGCTAGCGTTCTAACCAACTGAACTACCAGGCCATAAATTAAAAAATATTTAGTTTATACTAAATATCTTTTAAGAAAATGGTGGGCGCAATAGGGCTCGAACCTATGACCTCCTGCTTGTAAGGCAGATGCTCTCCCAGCTGAGCTATGCGCCCATTTCCCTTCGACTCGTTTAGTATACTAGAATTTCTAAAAAATGTCAACACTTTTTTTGATTTTTTACCATTTTATTTTTTTAATATGTTCGTGTTGCTTAATTCTACTGAGATTCAGCCATTTTATTTTTATTGTATTTTTTTATTTTTCTTATTTATTCTACCGTTTTTGTAAAAAATAATAAAATATTATCTTATTTTTTAATATATCTGTACTTTTAATTGTAATTTTTTCAATTTAAATATTTTACATACAGTGCTCTAAAAAACATTATCTAACTTTAAACTGTTTTTATCTTTAATATGTTCTAATATATATACAGCTTTATCTATTTCTTCATAAACATACTCTGTATCTTCTACATCAATTCCTGCTGTTATCACTACTAATTGAGTTTTTACCTTTTCCAATTCATCATGCTCTAAAAAACAAGTTAATATGTTAAATTTTTTATCCCATTCATTATTTACTTGAATTACTTTTTCTTTGCTAAATTTGTTATCATTTAAAGTCTCTTTTAGTTCTTCTAAATTAGTACTTATTGTATCTAATGTTTTTGATGTATAATTTTGCAACCAAATATCACCAATTACTATTGAACAAATTATAACCAGGCAAATTATAAGTTCTTTTTTCATAGCTCTTTGCATTCATCCTTTCATTATATTTTCTATTTATTATATTTTTCTTTTTTTTGACAAAAAATATCCCCCTTAGCATTAACTGTTACCAAGAGCGCTTCCTCTGGCTCTATGTTAAATTTATTTACTTCTTTTTTTAACCACCCATATGTCTTATTTAGAATTTTTAAATTATCATTCATTATCTTTCCATCTACGACTAAATCATATGATATTCCTTCATATTCTGGCATTATATTAAAATCTTCTGGTATTGTTGTTCTTTTATTTGGTTTTTGTATTATGCTGACTTGTCCACTTGTTTCTAATATAGCATATTCTACATCGGCTAGATTATTTATATTATTTGCTCTTAATCTTTCTTGTAATTCATTTATAGTAAAACGTTCTTTTATTAGTACTTTTTCATTTATTTTTCCTCTATATATTAAAATACTAGGTTTCCCGCATATTAGTTGTCTCATTTTTATGCTTTTTAAATTTATAAAAGAAATAATTAAATGCATTACTAATAAACTTAAAATAGGAATTATACCATTTATTATTGGAATTCCAACTTCACTCATTGGAACAGATGCCAAATCTGCAATCATTATTGCAATTGCAAGTTCAAATGGTTGTAACTGACCAATTTCTCTTTTTCCCATTAGACGCATTACAACAAGCACTATTACATATAATATTATAGATCTTACAAATGTTATCAACATAAAAACAACTCCTTAATTATTTAAAAATTTACAATTTATTGATAATTATTCTTCATAAATAAGCCCTTTTTTTATTATTCTTAGAATTTTTCTTTATAATTATTCAAAAATACTTGTTTTTTTTCAAATAATGTGATAAACTTTGAATTAGTCAATTTTATTATGCATATATAGGAGGTGCAATTATCATGGCAAAATGTGCAATTTGTGAAAAAACACAATCATTTGGAAACAAAATTTCAATCGCTCGTTCACACGTTAGTAGAAGAGCTGGAAGAACTTTTAAACCAAATCTTAGAACAGTAACTGTTGATGTTAATGGAGAATCTAAAAAAATATGCGTATGTTCAAAATGCTTACGTAATTTAAAACATGCTTAAATATTACAATGGGCGTTTAATATAAAGCTATGAAAATAACTCTATATTAAGCGTCCATTGACTTTTAATAAAAGAAACTAAAGTTTAATTTTAGTTTCTTTTATTATACCCTACTTAGAGGTTATGTATTTTTAATTCCAAATATTAATTTTACAAAACCTCTTAAAAATTTAGGAACTTTTTTTACTACAATAGTCATAATATTTGCCCCCTTTTCTTTTAACTTGCAAGCCATATTAATCCCAATATTGTTAATGTTACACCTATTGAAAATAACCAACCTGTAAGAGGAAGTAATAAAACTAATAATATACCTAACCCTATACCTATTAAACACACTCCAAAAGTTTTCTTTAATGCACAAAACATAATTTATTACCTCCCTTTTATTTTATTATATTATGTATATCAATTTTATGTTACAATACAGAAAGGAGTTTTTATGTCTACAGATGAAGTTGTAAAAATTATAAAATTATTGAAAAAAACATATCCTGATGCAAAATGCAGTTTAAATTTTGAAACCCCTTTTGAATTGGCAATTGCGGTCATGCTTTCTGCACAATGCACAGATGAACGAGTAAATAAAACTACTCCTGCCTTATTTTTGAAATATAATAAACCAGAAGATTTCGTAAATTTAGATATTTCTATTATTGAAAAAATAATTCATCCTTGCGGATTTTATAAAAATAAAGCAAAAAATATAAAAAATATGTCTATAATGTTATTAGAGCAATTTAATGGCTCTGTTCCCAAAAATATGGATGATTTAATGAAGTTACCAGGAATTGGTAGAAAATCTGCTAATGTAATTATGCTAGAAGCCTTTAATAAACCACAAGGAATTGCTGTTGACACTCATGCCAAACGTATATCTAATAGACTTGGACTATCTAATAATACTGACCCGTTAAAAATTGAACAAGACTTATTAAAAATAATTCCTTATGAATATTTGAAAGATGTTAATCATTTATTTATGTGGCTTGGTAGAGATTGTTGCAGAGCACCTAATCCTAATTGTAAAAATTGCGCAATAAAAAAATATTGTACTTTTAATAAAAAATAAAAAGAACTTATAATACTATTCTATAGTTTACTAATTTATATATTCGACACAAAAAAAGATGTACTTATACTTTCAAACCTTTTGGCTCTAGTATTTTAATACATCTTTTTTATTTATATTTTATTAATCAATTTCAGCATTTATTACTTTGTATTTTCCGTCAACTTTAATTACATATAATTTTAAGTTTGCAGTATCACTACTTGAAGAATATGAAGATTTAACTTTTAATTTTGCTTTTATTATCTTTATTTTCTTGCTTTTGCTTGATTTTTTTATACTTGTAATTTCTTTTAATGAATATTCTTTTGAAGAATATTTATTTTTATTTTTTAAAGTAGTTGTAATTGAACTTTCTGCATCTGATAATTCATCAAAATTATTATCTTCTAAATAATTTTTTATATATTTTTTATCATCATATTTTTTATCAAACTTTTTTTCGCCTTCTTCTTTGTATACAATATATCCCTTTGTATCAATTACCTTTGCAAATTCATCTTCACTTTTATCATTTATAGCCGCTAAATAATCTTTAATAATTTCTTCTGACTTTGATTTACTTGGTTTACCAGCGAAACATGCTATTATTATTGCAATTATTATTATTGCAACTACTGCTATTCCTCCAACTAAACTGAATGTTAAAATCTTTTTATTTTTAGGTTTTGTATTTTTATTTTCATTTACTTCTTGTTCGTTTTGAACTGTTTGCCCATTTACTTCACTTATTTCATCTTTTACATTTTCCTCTGGATTTTCATTAACATTTTTTTCATTTTCATTCATTTTTATATTCCTCCTCTGTATTATTTATAATATATTTAATATATTATTTTAATTTTCATCTATAATTATTTGTTGATTTTGGTCTAATTTATATTTTGGTAATTCTGGTAATTCTTCTAAATTAGTTAAGCCAAACATTTTTAAAAATTTTTCTGTAGTAACATATGTAGTTGGTCTTCCTGGAGCATCTAACTTTCCTGATTCCTCAATAAGGTTATATTCTAATAGTTTATACATTGTTCCATCACAATTTACGCCTCTTATTGTTTCTATTTCAGCTCTTGTTACATTAGGATTATATGCTATAATCGACAATATTTCTAATGACGCATTTGACAAATTTGGTTTTGCTTTTTTATCAAATATTGGTGATATATATTCATAGAGACTTTTTTTAGTACACATTTGGTATGAATCATTAAGTTTTATTATTTCCATTCCTCTGTCTGAATTTTTATATTCGTTTTTCAAATTTTCTATAAATTCAGTTACTTCTTCTGGGCTTTTTTCAAGTACCATTGATATTTCTCTTACAGAAACTGACCTTCCTGCAGCAAATAATATAGCTTCAATTATTTGTTTTGTTTTTTCTTCCATTTTGAACTCCTTCATTACTTATTAAAACATTCATTCAGATTTCTGTCAATAGAATTTATATTTAAATTTTACATTCTTCCATTTTTGTGATATATAATTTTAGTATTTAAATTATTTTAGGAAGGAGATTTATTATGAACACATTTATGGAATTAGCTAAGAAAAATGCTGAAATTGGTGTTTCAAAAAACGAAGGTGGTCCATTTGGAGCAGTTATTGTAGATGAAAATAACAATATTATTGCAACTGGAAATAACAAAGTATTATTACAAAACGATCCAACCGCTCATGCTGAAATTGTATCAATTAGAGCTGCGTGTAAAAAATTAAATACTTATGATTTAACTGGAATGACAATTTACACCTCATGCGAGCCTTGTCCGATGTGCCTATCTGCCATTATCTGGTCTAATATTTCAACTGTTTACTTTGCATGTACAAAAAACGATGCTGCTAATATTGGTTTTAGAGATGATGCAATCTATGAATATTTAAAAGGCTCTAATAAGTCATTATTAAACTTGACTCAAATAGACCGATTGGAGTGCTTGGAGCTTTTTAAAAATTATAATAAAACTATTTACTAATATCATTTTTAATATTTTTTTATAAAATATAGATTTTTTTAATTTTTTATGCTATTATAAATAAAAATATTTTTTACGGAGGATAAAATTATGGATAATAATTCAAGAAGAAAAAGTATAAGCTTATTTTTAATTATATTTATAATATTGCTTATAGTTATTTTGGCAATTTTAATAGCCAAATTATTTCAAAACAATAATGAAGAGGTTTCAAAAGATTCAGAAAACAATACATCTGTACAACTTTCTATCGATACAAACAACACATCAACTTTCAACGATGTAGAAAATACATCTAATTTTACTGATATTAATAATTCATCCAATAATACAGCAAACAATACTATCAACACTACTAATACTGTAAATAATTCTACACAAAGTAATACTGTAGACTCTAACAATTCAAGTAATCCTAATCAATTGGTTTTAAATAATCATACATTTAAATTTGATGGAACAGTAAAAGCATCTTTAGTTCAAGATAATAACAAATCTTCTATGCAATTACTATACCCTGACTTTAATTATAAAATGATATTTAATACAGATAATAAGATTTCTTTTGATACATTAAAATCAACTAATGATTTGCAAAATTACATATCTAATACTTATAACTTAAATATTACAAGCTCTTTAAAATCTGGTAATATTAATAATTTAGATATTATAATATTTACAATTTCAGATGATACAGGTGTTGGATATTGCATATTCACAAAACTTAATGATTCAGAAGTGGCATATGCAAAAATATATAATACTGAAAATTCATCAAAATTAATCTCTGACTTATCTAATCCTATAACAAAAATTTCAGCTGTAATTGCTAGTATGCAAAATTAAAACAGTAAGGAGTGATTATATGTCTAAGAAAAACAAAATAAAAATTGTACCAGGAAAAGGAAAAAATATAAAAATTTCTGATATCAAAGAACATTTAGAAATTGAAAAACCCCAAGATGAAATTGTTGAAAAAGACAAAATTATAATTCCTACTAAAAAAGATTCAAAAAAATAAAGACAGTTTAAATACTGTCTTTATTTTTTACATAGCTTCTTTTTGCTCTTCTTCATTAACCATATCGTTTTGGTCTTCGTCACCATCTTGTTTAACTACTTCTAAACTAGATATTGAAACTTCATATGCTACTTTGGTTTCAGATGTTCCATCTTCATATTTTTTCTCATATGTTCTAGATTGAACTCTACCAACAACTTTTACTTCTGTTCCAACTTCTATATTTTCACAAAATCTTGCATTTCTTCCCCAAGCGATACATGGAATATAATCAGATTTGTTATATGCTCTATTTACTGCTAATAATAGATCTGCTATTTCTCTACCAAATGGTGTTTGTCTATAAATAGGTTTTTTGCATATGTAACCATTTAATGTTACTTCGTTAGAAACAAAATCTTTGCTTGCTTGAATTTCTTCATCTTGATTTTCAATAAATTTTACATCTTTAGCAAATACTGTTAATACTAATTTGTTTCTTTCATTTTGATAGCTATTATATGATCTAAATTGTCCTTCTACTATTATTTTTTTGTCAATTTCTAGGTCTTCTTTTTCTAATAATCTTTCTGATATTGTGATTGGTATAATATCAGCATTTCCACTTAAACGTGGTACCTCTAAATCAAATATGTAAAATTTTTCGCCATATATTTCATGACTAAATTTTTTATCGCTTGTGACCTTTCCAACCAATACTAAATGGTTATTCTCTAAATAATTTGTATTCAAAATACTTTCCTCCCCTTACTTGTTTATCTACTGTATTCTTAATACTGTTTTCCCTATAAACTTTATTATACTATCTTTTTTTGGTTTTGTCTACATAAAATGTTATTTTTTTCAATATTTTTTATTTTTGTGCTATTTTCCCTTTTTTTATGTCTATTGTTTTTCTTTTTTTTAATCTACTTTAAATTTTCTTATTTTTATCATACATTAAATCCATTATTGTTATTATCATTCCATCATAAGCATTTATATTATTTTCATTTTTTTCGAATTTTACTTCTTGTATTCCTGTTATTTTATCATTCATTGGTATATTTTCTTGTATAAATATTAAATAGTTTTCTTCTGTTGCACTTGATATTGTTACAGTAGCTTTTGAATTATAGCCATATGTTATTACATTTGAATAACTATTTTTTAAATTCTCACTCTTACAATGTATGTCAGAATTCCATACTATATACTTCGATTTTTCTAAGATTTTTTTTAATATATATTTATTTTCCACTTCTTCATTTACAATTATTGAGTCAAATTTAACATTTTTAAAATTTTCCAAGTTTTCCTTATTTAAAAATATAATTTCATTTTCATCTATTTTGTTAATCATTCTATTTTTTATGTTATTTTCACTATTTTTATCAGTTATAATTCCTATAAAAAACATACATCCTCCTAGAAAAAATACTTATTAAATAGTATTATTTTATCAAATTTTGAAAAAAGTATTCATTTACTTTTTAATTTGCTTACCTGTGTTATCAATGTAATAATCTGATTGATAAATTAAATCTGATACAGTAACAATTTCGTATCCAGATTTTTTTATATTTTTTATTAAATAATCTAAACTATCTGCAGTATGTTTTGTTCCATTATGACTTAGTATAATTGAACCTGGCTCTATTTTTTTATCAAGTCTTTTCCACATTTCTTCCCCTGTTAGGTCTTTGTAATCCAATGTATCTAAACTCCACTGAATTGTTTTACTATTTACCGCTTCTGCCGCATTTATTACATTGTCATTATATTCCCCATATGGTCCTCTATATACTTTAGATTTTTTTCCTGTTATTTTTTCTATTTTTTTATTGCATTCTTCAATTTCACTAATATTTTTTTCATATGTCAAATTATTTACATGTGGATGTGTGTTCGAATGGTTACCAATTTCGTGACCTGCATCATTTATCTTTTTTACTGCTTCTGGATATTTATCTACCCAATCACCAACCATAAAGAATGTTATTTTTACATCATTTTCTTCAAGTGTTTTTAATATTTGGTCTATATCGTCTGCATTCCAAGCACAATTCATTGTAAATGCAACCTTTTTTTCATCTGTTTTTACACTATATATTGGTAATTGTTTTGATGTGGAAGATACTTCTAGCATTTTTGAATTATTTCTCATATAAAATGCAATTCCAAGTAAAATCATAACAGTAAAAAAAGAAACCATATATGATACTATTTTATCCTTATTGCATACTATAAACATAATAAAAAACCTCCAAAATATGTATTATTTAATTGTATACATATTTTAAAGGTTTATGATTTATTTTATCAATTTAACATATTTCTTTTTTTCAACCATACCATTACAGTTAAAGTGACAACAAATGATACTGCTAATAATACTGGAAATCCATATTGATAATTTTGAAATGGTACAGGAACATTCATTCCCCATAAACTTGCGACTAATGTTGGTATTGCAAGTATTATTGTTATTGATGTTAAAAACTTCATTATATCATTTATATTATTTGAAATTATAGACGCATACATATCCATTGTCTCATTTAAAATATCACTGTATATTTTACTCATTTCAATAGCCTGCTTATTTTCTACTATTGCATCCTCTAGTAAATCTTCATCTTCTTCATAAAGTTTTATTATTTTTCCTCTTAGTGTTTTTTCCATTACAACTTCATCAGATTTTAATGATGTTGTAATATATACTAAGGCTTTTTCTAAATTAAGCATTTTTAATAAGTCCTCATTTTTTAAGTCTTTTTTTAATGTTCTTTCAATATGCTCTGTTTTTTTATTTATTTCTTTTAATAAATTCAAAAATGCTGACGAGTTTTCGTAAAATAATTGAAATAGAAATTGGCTCTTTTTATATGTTATTACTTTTTTTCCAACTATTCTTTCCATTTTTTTTATAATGTCATTTTCTTTTAAGGAAACTGTTATTACATATTCGTCTCTTACAAAAATTACACCAACTGGCATTGTTGTATATATTTCTACATCATTTTCTTTTTCAATTATTGGTACATCTATTATAAATAAAATTGTTCCATCATCTTCAACATCAACTCTGGCTTTTTCCTCATAATCTAATGAATATCTTATAAAATCTTGCTTTATTGCTAAATTTTTGCATACATCTTCTATTTCATTTTCAGTTGGATTTATCATATTAATCCAATTTCCTTTTTGATACGTTTGTACTTGACTTGTTATATTTGAAAACAAATCAGTATTATACATTTTTATCAAACTACTCACCCCTTTATTTTATTAATCAATTCTTGGTTTTAATTCTTCATATATTGGTCTTTCTTCTCTTATCATTGTTGATTTTCCGTGACCTGGATATACAATTGTTTCATCTGGTAAATTTAATAGCTTTTTTGTTATAGATAACATTATTTTTTCAAAGCTTCCAGTTGGCAGGTCTGCTCTTCCCCAAGTTCCTCGAAACATAGTATCACCTGAAAATAATAATTTTTCTTCTTTGCAATATAAACAACTACCTCCCGCAGTATGTCCGTGGTGTATGAATAACTAAAAATTCTAAATTTCCAATATGAATTAAATCTCCATCATCAACTCGTGAAAATTCTGTTACTTTTACCTCATTCATTCCTATATATGTTGCTAAACTAATTTTGTCGTCAGTTAATCCCTTTGCATCAGCTCTATGAATTAAAACTATTGCTCCTGTCTCATTTTTTAGTTGATTAACTGCTCCTATATGATCTCCATGACAATGAGTTAAATATATATATTTAACTTTTGCATTTATTGTTTGTAACATTTCTTGTATTTTTTCAAATTCTCCACCTGGATCAATTACCATTGTTTCTTTAGTGTTTTCATCTTGTACTATATAACAATTAGTAAATTCGTTTAACGGTGTTTTTATTTTTATTCTCTTTAGTATCATTTGATATACTCATTCCCTTCACATACTACTCATATATCTATTTTTTTCTATTTACTTCATATACACTATCTATTTTTCGTAATGCTTTTACAACTGTATTTAATACATTTAAATTTTCTACTTCTATTGTCAAATTAGTTTCTGCAGTTCTATCTCTATGAACTTTTGAATCTACTGCAATTAGTGTACATTTATTATTTGATATTTCTTTTATTATATCGGCTAGCAAGCCATTTCTATCATTAGCAAGTATTTGAATATCTACATTATAAGATGATTTATCTTTATCACTCCATATAACATCTATAATTCTATCTCCTTGAGAAACTAGATCTTTTACATTTTGACAATCTTTTCTATGTATTGAAACTCCTCTTCCTCTTGTAATAAATCCTATTATTTCATCTCCTGGAACAGGATTACAACATTTTGAAAATCTAACTAGACAATTATCTATACCTTTTACTATTACGCCATTACTAGATGTCCTATTTATTTTTGGCTTTTCTGTTGCTAGCTCCTCTATGGTTTTTTCTATTTCTTCATCTTGATTATCTTTTTTATAAGCTTCTAACATTTTAGCTATTATTCTTGATGATGAAATTGCACCAAATCCAACTGCTGAATACATATCATCTATTGTGTTAAATTTATATCTATTTAAAGCAACTTGAACATATTCATTTTTAAATAATGTGCTATAATTCATTCCTATTCTTTTTATTTCTTTTTCGATTAAATCTTTTCCTTTTACTATATTGTCTTCTCTTTCTGCTTTTTTAAACCACTGTTGTATTTTATTTTTTGCAGAAGAGCTTTTAACAAATTTTAACCAATCTCTACTTGGTCCTTTGGCTTGATCTGATGTTATAATTTCAACAATATCTCCATTTTTTAATTTTGTTACTATTGGCATCATTTTACTATTTATTTTACATCCTGTCATATGATGGCCAATTTCTGCGTGTACACTATATGCAAAGTCAATTGGTGTAGCTCCTCGTGGCAATACTTTTATCTGTCCCTTAGGTGTAAATACATAAACTTCATCTTCAAAAAGTTCTGTTTTTAAAGTCTTTAAAAACTCTTGTGGATCTTGCATATCTTTTTGCCATTCAAGAGATTCTCTTAACCATGCCAATTTATCATCTTGAACTATAACATTTGATTTTTTATTTTTATTTGCTTCTTTATATGCCCAATGCGCAGCAATACCAAATTCAGCTATTCTATGCATATCCCAAGTACGAATTTGAACTTCAAATGGAGTCCCTTTTGGTCCAATTAATGTTGTGTGTAATGATTGATACATATTTGGTTTTGGTACTGAAATATAATCTTTAAATCTTCCTGGCATAGGATTATATAATTCGTGAACTACACCAAGAGCAGCATAACAGTCTTTTACAGAATTCACTAGAATTCTTAATGCAAATAAATCATAAATTTGGTCTAATGTTTTATTATCCCTTTGCATTTTTCTATAAATACTATACAAATGTTTTGCTCTTCCTGTAATTTCAGCATCAATTTTTTGTTTTTTAAGCTCAGTATTTATTTGCTCTATTATCATTTGAATAAAGCTTAATCGCTCTTCTCTTTTTTTGTCTATGCCTTCTACAATTTCTCTATATTCTTCTGGATATAAATATTTGAAAGATAAATCCTCTAATTCCCATTTTAATGAATATATACCTAATCTATTAGCAAGAGGTGCATATAAATCAGCAGTTTCTTTTGATATTGCAATTTGTCTATCTCTTTTTAAATATTTTAAAGTTCTCATGTTATGCAATCTATCTGCTAATTTAATTAAAATTACTCTTATATCTTTACCCATTGCTAAAAACATTTTTCTGTAATTTTCTACTTGTTGTTCTTCAGCACTTGTGTATTTTAAATTTCCTAATTTTGTTACACCATCTACCATTTCAGCAATTTCTGGTGAAAATTCATTTTCTAGGTCTTTTATTGTTACTTCTGTGTCTTCTGCTATGTCATGTAATAATGCAGCACATATCGTACTATCATCTAAACCTATTGTTGCCAAAATATATGCTACTTGTACTGGATGAATTATATATGGCTCTCCAGATTTTCTTAATTGATTTCCGTGTTTTTCTTTTGCAAATTCATAAGTTTTTCTTATATATTTAACATCAGATTTTTTGTTGTGTTTTTTCATTACATCTATAATATCATCTATAGTTGCATTTTTTGTTTCAGACATATATAAATCCCCCTTTTCATTATTTTAATATGATTTTCTCATATCTTTTAAGTTTATTTGAACTGTTTCTCTTCCATTAAATTTATTTATTTCTAATGAACCAACTACGTCAACTCTATCCCCTAATAAGAAGTCATTTACTAATTTTCCCATATTAAATCCTATTGCATCTATCACTATGTTTTTATCTCTTAATGTCAGTTTTATATGTTTTCCTTCTGATAATGCTCTTATTGATTCAATTTTTAAATTTTTGTATATAAATATAGGCATTTTATTTGCTTCACCAAAAGGCTCTAATACTTTTAGGTCTTTTACTGTATTTATGTCTATATCATTGCTATTAATTTCTTCATCTATTTTTATGACTGGTAATAGCTCATTTATATTAGAATTTTTTGTATATTCTTCTACATCTTTTTTAAAATCTTCAAATTCAGATTTTTTTATTGTTATTCCAATTGCCATAGAATGTCCACCAAATCTTTCTATATGATTTGGACAATTAGTTAAAGCTTCATGTAAGTCGAATCCTTGTATACTTCTACCAGAACCTTTTCCTTCATCACCTTCAAAACAGATTAATATACTTGGTTTATAATACATTTCAGTTACTTTTGATGATACAATTCCAATTACTCCATGATGCCAATTTTCTTTTCCTAAAATTATACAATTTTTATCTTTTTCTCCGTTTTCAATCATTTTAATTGCTTCATTAAATATTTTTACTTCTGTTTGCTGTCTATCATAATTATACTTATTTAATCTTTTAGCAATTTCTTGTGCTTGAACAATATTATCTGTTAAAAATAAATTTAAAGCTTCTTGCTCATATCCCAATCTTCCGCATGCATTTACTCTTGGAGCAATACCAAATGAAATTGTTGTAGAATCAATATTTTTGCACCCAGCAGCTTGTAATAAAGCTCTTAATCCTACATTTTTTGTTACTGCCACAAGTTTTAATCCTAATTTTGATATAACTCTATTTTCATCAACTAATGGAACTATATCTGATATAGTTCCTACACAAACGATATCTAAAAATTTTAAATATTCTCGCTCTTCTAAATTAAATTTTTGTGATATTGCTTGTATTACTTTAAATACAACACCAACTCCAGCTAATTGATTAAATGGATATTTATTATCTTTTCTTTTTGCATCAACAACTGCCAACGCATTTGGTAATACTTCTGCAGGTTCATGATGATCAGTTACTACAGTTTCTAAACCTAAACTATTTGCGTATTCAACTTCCTCGATTCCAGATATTCCGCAATCTACAGTTATCATTAATGTATAATTTTTACTTACTATTTTATCAATAGCATTTTTATTTAATCCATATCCTTCATCCAATCTGTTTGGAATATAACTATCAACATTTAATCCTCTATCTTGTAAGAATTTTTTTAAAACAGTTATACTTGTTATTCCGTCAACATCGTAATCTCCATATATTATAACTTTTTCTTGATTTTCGATTGCTTTTATAATTCTATTTACAGCAATTTCCATATCTGGCATTAAAAATGGATCATAGAAATCATTTCTTGTTGGGTTTAAAAATACATCAATATCATCTTGCAATTTTTTATTTGAAATTACAGTTGCTACAAGCCTACTTACACTGTATTTATTTTTTATTTCTTCTACTTCTTTAGTGTTTATATCGTAATATTCCCATTTTTTATTCATCCTTTTCTCCTTATAAGCTACAAATTTTCTTTATTGTATATCATTTTTGTTAATTTTAAAAGGGGTTAAGGGAAAAAAATTAAAAAGCGTAATATTAACGCTTTTTAATTTTTTATATTATAAATTTTATTTTTTACTACGTCCATAAATTAATGTTTAAATATATCTGACATTGATTCTGCTATTATTTTATTTATATCTGCTACCATTACATTAAATTTTACTTCTAAATCGAAGTAATCTTTTATGTCCTTGTTTTCAACTAATATTGCATACATTTCTTGAAGTTTTTGCATTTTTTCTGGGTCTTCTTTTCCCTTTTCCATTGATAAAACTTGAACATCATACCTTATTTGTTCAAAGTCTTCTATTTTCTTTTTTAATTCTGGGTTTGACAAAACTGCTTCTCTTGCTTTTTTATAATTTTTATATTCAGAAGATTCTTGTATTTCTTTTGCCAATTTATTGGCTGTATTGTAAATATTATTCATAAATAATTCAGTCCTCTCTTGTATTCGATAGTGATTTATTTAACAGAATTTATTTTATTATGCATATGCATGTTTCTTTTTGAAACTTAGTAATTTTGTTATTTCTTTTTCTGAATTTTGGGCTTTTACTGCTTTATTTTGTCTTTCTTGTTCCATTTGTTTTAGTTGTTTTTCTGCTTCTGTTTGACATATTGCTCTTTCATAAACATAATGTGTATCTTGTGCTATTTTATTCCAATTGAATTGTGCTTTTACTTTTGCTTTAGCATTTTTTGAAATATTTGCACATAATTGCGGATCAAATAGTAACGCCAATACTGAATCTGCAATTGAGTTTGGATTACCAGCATAGCTTTTCATTCCATCAACTCCGTGTTCAATTATTTCGTTTAAACCTCCAACATCAGATACAACAGTTGGTGTTCCTGAAAGCATAGACTCAAGTGCTACAATTCCAAAAGGTTCATATGTGCTTGGAAATACTGCAACATCTGCACACTTATACATTTTTTGTACTGCTTTAGAATCAAGGTATCCTGTAAAATATACTTTATTATCTATACCTAGATTATGTGCCTCTGCTCTTAATTCATCTATCATTCCGCCTTTTCCAGCTATAACAAGTTTAGCATCGTGATAACTATTTAATATTTTAGGCATTGCAGCAATTAAATTTTGTACACCTTTTTCATATACTAGTCTTCCAAGATATAAAATTATTTTTTCATTATCCATAGCATATTGTCTTCTAAAATCATAATCTCTATCTATTCCAGTAAAATTATTTAAATTAATTCCATTTGGTATTACATTTATTTTATCAAAAGGTAATCCGAATAGCCTTTGTAATTCGCATTTCATATAATTACTATTAACAATTACATCTGTAGATTCATATGTTAATAACCATTCTGTATCATTTATATATCTTTGAACATCGTCATGAATTCCACTATTTCTACCAGCTTCTGTTGCATGAATTGTTGCTACTAAAGGTATATTAAAAGATTGTTTTAATGTTTTTGCTGCATATGTTACAAGCCAATCATGTGCATGTATTACATCAAATTTACCTTCATTGTTTATTATTTCTGTTGCTTTTGAAATTAAATTAAAATTCAATTGCATAATCCAATCTGTAAAATTATTTGGTGTAATCATATAATTATCTACTCTATATACTTTTACTCCTTTGTCATTTTCAAAATCTGTCAAATTCGGTATATTTGCATCTTTGTATGTTACAACTGTAACTTCGTGCCCATCTTTTATTAATCGATGTGATAAATCATGCACTACACGAGCTATTCCTCCTACAATTCTTGGCGGATATTCCCATGTTAACATTAAAATTTTCATATCACTTCAGGCTCCTTTCTAATCTTCTGTATAAAATAATCCTTCAAACTTTGATTATTTTTTTCTTTCTTTTACATTTTATACAACTTTGATTTAATTGTAAATAAATTTTTACTTTTTTTTTAATTTTGTTACAAATTCTATTGAATTTATTATAATTTTGATATAGTATATCATTAGCATAATTTTAATCTAAGGAGGAAAAAATGTTAGAAAAAACTAATGAGAAAAAAAGTAAAAAAAGCACATCTTTATTTTCAAGATTTACTTCTAAAAAAAGAAAATCTATGTCAAATACAGAAAAACAAAATAAAAATGTGAAAAAAATTGCAAAATGCATTACTTTATCACCTGAAGAAATGAAAAAAGAGCTTGACTCTATTGTAAAAAATAATAAACATTCTCAAATTGTTGAGTATTATGATTTACCTTATAGATATAATCAAACAGTACTAAAAATCTTAGCTCAAACACCTCATTCAATATTTATATATTGGGATATATCAGATGCAGATAGAAATGCAATGGAGCAAAAATATGGTGATAGATTTTTTTATGAAACAAAGCCAATTTTATTAGTACATAATCAAACTTTAAACTATTCTTTTGAAATAGAAATTGATGATTTTACAAATAGCTGGTATCTACATACTCCAACTAGTGATTGTGTATTTAATATAGAGCTTGGTAGAAAAAAAATAACAAATTGTAATGATATTAGTATTGATACAAACGATAATTTACTACATATAGCATCATCAAATACAATAGAATCACCTAATGACCACGTTTTAAAAAATACTTTAAATAAACCAGTTTATTTTAAAAATATAAAAACTAATGAATTAGAAGAACGAAAAGTTTCAAATTTAAATGCTATACAAAATATTTACAATATTTTTGAATTTTATGGTGAAGATGAATTTGAACAAAACCCATCTTCTGGATTTAAAATTTAATTAATGGAGAATTTATAATGGAAAAAAATATACAAGGATATGTAAGTTTTGTATTACACGCACATCTGCCATTTGTTCATCATCCAGAAAGTGAAGATTATTTGGAAGAGCAATGGCTATTTGAAGCAATATCTGAAACATATATTCCCTTACTTATGAATTTTGAAAAACTAGTTGAAGAGCATGTTGATTTTAGAATTACAATGTCACTTACTCCTCCACTTTTAAATATGTTAGATAACAAATTGCTTCAAGAACGCTATATAAAATACTTAAAAAGTCATATAGAACTTGCATCTAAAGAAATAAAGAGAACAACTTATGATGAAAGAGTTAATTCATTGGCTCATTATTATTATGATAGATATTCACATGATTTATACTTTTTCAAAGAAAAATATAAATGTAATTTAATTCAAGGTTTTAAACACTTTCAAGATATTGGTGTATTGGAAATTATAACTTGTGGTGCTACACATGGATATTTCCCTATATTATACACAACAGAACAAACAGTAAAAGCACAAATTGCAGTTGGAGTTCAAACATACGAAAAATATCTTGGAAGAAAACCAAGAGGTATTTGGCTTCCAGAATGTGGATATGTTCCTGAAGCTGATAAATATTTAAAAGAATTTGGAATTGAATATATAATAACAGAATCTCATGGAATTTTATATTCTAATCCAGCTCCACTATATGGAACATTCGCTCCAATAGTTTCACCAGAAGGTGTTGTTGCTTTTGGACGTGATATAGAATCTTCTAGACAAGTGTGGAGCTCTATTAATGGATATCCAGGAGATTTTAATTATAGAGAATTTTATAGAGATATTGGTTATGATGCTGATTATGAATATATAAAACCATATATTGCATCAAATGGTGTTCGTGTAAATACTGGAATAAAATACCATCGTATTACTGGAAAAACAGAAAATAAAGATTATTATAATGTTCAATGGGCTCATGATTCTGCAGAAAAACAAGCAGGTCACTTTTTAGATAGTCGTGTAAAACAAATTGGTGAATTAAGCAAATATACAGAAAATCCACCTATAATTTTATGTCCTTATGATGCTGAGCTTTATGGTCATTGGTGGTATGAAGGTCCATATTGGTTATATATTTTATTTAAAAAGATTTATTATGATAATTGTAATTTTAAATTAATAACACCTGGTGAATATATTGATAAATATCCTAAAATGCAAGTCGCAACACCTTGTAGATCAAGTTGGGGTGCTAATGGTTACAGTGAAGTATGGCTTAACCCTACTAATGATTATGTACATAGACATTTGCATAAAGCTGGTGACCGAATGGTTGAACTTGCTCACTTATTTCCTCATACAGATGACGAATTGCAAAAGAGAGCTCTTAATCAATGTGCACGTGAATTATTATTAGCACAAAGTAGTGATTGGTTATTTATTATTACAAATGGAACTATGGTTGATTATGCAAAAAAAAGAATTAAAGACCATATTGGTAGATTTACAAAATTATATAATCAAATTAAAGATGATAAAATTGATGAAAATTTTGTTGAATATTTAGAGGAATATGACTGTATATTCCCTGATATTGATTATAATATTTATTATTAAATAAAAAAAATCTTATTTTACAATAAGATTTTTTTATTTTTAATTTTCTGCTTTTTTATCTCTTTGCATTAATCTGTATACTGCTTCTTTTGGATTTTCATTGTTAAATAGTACATTATATACTTCTTCTACTATAGGCATTTCTACATTGTATTTTTTCTTTAATTCATAAGCAGCTTGTATATTGTCTACACTTTCTATTACCATTCCTACTTCTTTTTTTACTTCATCTAGTGATAATCCTCTTCCTATTAATCTTCCCGCTTTTCTGTTTCTGCTATGTTCACTGCTACATGTTACTATTAAATCACCTAAGCCTGTTAATCCGTAGAATGTCTCTTTTTTTGCGCCTGCTTTTACTCCAAGTCTTGCAATTTCAGCTAGACCTCTTGTTAATAGTGCTGCAAATGTGTTATCGCCAAAATTTAGCTCTACTGAAATTCCTGCACAAAATGCTATTATATTTTTTAGTGCAGAACCATATTCGACACCTATAACATCATCTGAAGTATATACTCTCATATTTTTGCTCATAAATATATCTTGAACATAATTACTAACTTCTTCATCCTCAGATGCGCTTACTAATACTGTTGGAATTCCTATTGAAACTTCTTCTGCATGACTTGGCCCTGATAAAGCTCCAACTTTTACTCCTGGTATTTCTTCTTTTATTACATCTGTCAATATTGATAATGTTGATTGCTCTAATCCTTTTGAGCATACTATTATTGGTTGTTTTTCTATGTCTACAAATTGTTTATACTGTTTTACAATATTTCTTGTAAATTTTGATGGTGTTACATGTAATATTAAATCTGAATTTTTTATAACTTCTTCATAACTTAATGAACAAGATATCCCATCTGGAATTGTTATGTTTGGTAAAAATTTACATTTTCTATCATTATTTATTAAATCTGCTTCTGATTTATCAAATGACCAAATTTTTACTTTATTTCCAATGCTTTCAAGGTACATAGCTAATGCTACTCCCCAACTTCCGCTTCCTATTATTGCTATATTTTTCACGTTAATTCTTCCTTTCATTTGTTATATTAAGTTATATTTATTTTTTAAAACTTAGTTTATTCTCTTCACCTTTATATATTCTTTTTAGGTTTGATCTATGATTAAATATTACAAAAACTGCCATCGCAATTCCAAATATTATATAATTACCTTCATTTACTAAATAATGACTATTATCTCCTGTAGTTATAAATATAGTTAATACTGGAAATAAAACTGCTGCCATTATTGAACCTAATGAAACCATTCTTGTTAATGCCATTACTAAAAGTGCAAATACTAAGCATATTAAACCAATTTGCCAATTTATTAATAATAAAATTCCAAGTGATGTTGCAACACCTTTTCCACCTTTAAATCCAAAATATACTGGAAATGTATGTCCTACTACGGCAAAAAATCCAGCTAGTTGAACTAATATTTCTGGTTTAACATTTGTTGCTATCTTTCCTATCCAAAAAGCTACTAAAACTGCTACCACACCTTTTAAAATATCGCATATTAAAGTAAGAGCAGCTAAGCCTTTTCCAGCACTACGAAGCATATTGGTTGTACCTGCATTTCCGCTTCCTTTTTCCCTTACATCAAAACCTGCAAATTTTTTACTAAAAATTATTGAAAAATTAACACTTCCTATTGCATATGCAATTATTGCTACTAAAATATATACTGCCATAAAAAATCACTCCTTCTTTTGTTTAATCTTTATCTCTTTTTTCTCTTACAATTATTCTAATTGGTGTACCTGTTAAAACAAATTCTTTTCTTAATTGATTTACCAAATATCTTTCATATGAGAAATGGAATAATTGTTTATCATTTACAAACACAACAAATGTTGGCGGTTTTGTTGATGCTTGTGTCATATAAAATATTTTTAGTCTCTTTCCTTTATCTGTTGGTGGTTGAACAATTGCTATTGCTTCATTTAATACTTGATTTAAAACAGATGTTGATACTCTCATTGCATTTTGACTTGCTACAGTATTTATAAGTTCATATAATTTTTCTACTCTTTGTCCTGTTTTTGCAGATATAAAAATTATTGGTGCATATGATAAATATGACAATTTATTGTATATTTCCTTTTTATATTTTTCTACTGTATTGTTATCTTTTTCATATTCATCCCATTTATTTACAGCAATTATAATACCTTTTCCTGCCTCATGTGCTTCTCCAGCAATTTTAGCATCTTGCTCTGTTACACCTTCATTTGCATCAATCATAAAAATACAAACATCTGATCTTTCAATTGCAAGACTTGTTCTCATAACACTGTATCGCTCTAGATTTTCTGTTACTTTGCTTTTTCTTCTAATTCCTGCTGTATCTATGAATACATATTTTCCATAAGAGTTTTCGAACTCAGAATCTATAGCATCACGAGTTGTTCCTGCTATATTGCTTACTATAACTCTGTTTTCGCCTAATATTTTATTTACTAAAGATGATTTTCCAACATTTGGTTTTCCTATTAAAGCAACTTTTATAACTGTACTATCATCTTCCTTATTATCATTTTTTGGTAGTTTTTCATAAATTGCATCTAAAACATCACCAATTCCTAAAGCATTGATTGATGATACTGGATGAGGATCACCTAAACCTAAATTATAAAATTCATATATATCGTCTGATGTTTTTCCAAAGTTATCTGCTTTATTGCAAACTAAAACAATTGGCTTTTTAGACTTTCTTAACATTAATGCAATTTCGTTATCTGCATTTGTAATTCCTCTTTTAATATCTGTAACAAACACAATAACATCTGCCATGCTTATTGCAATATCAGCCTGGTTACGCATTTGAGATACTATTAAATCTTCTGATTCTGGCTCTATTCCTCCTGTATCAATAACAGTAAAATCCATACCACGCCAATTAGCATCTGCGTATATTCTATCTCTTGTTACACCTGGAGTATCTTCTACTATTGATATTCTTTTGCCAACTATATAATTAAAAAAAGTGGATTTACCTACATTAGGTCTTCCAACTATTGCTACTACTGGTTTTGACATATTTATTTTCCTTTCATTTTGTTTTAAATATTTTATAACAGTTTATATGATTAGTCAAGAGGACAGAATTTAAAAGAAAAACAGTTTGCTTTTTCAGAAGAACAAAAAAAACAGCATTGTTCATGCTGATTTTTTTATTCTTCATTATCGCTTTTTACGCTTACAACTTTTTCTCCATCATAATATCCGCAAGCTGGGCATATTCTGTGTTGTTGCATCATTTCATGACAATGTGGACATTCTACTAAATTTCTTGCTTTTAAAGTCCATGTTGATCTTTTTAAATGAGTTCTTGCTTTTGACCATCTTCTTTTTGGTTGTGCCATTATTATCCCTCCTTTGCCAATTAGTATCTATGTATATGTATACTAATAATTTGACAGTTTAAATATCACTTTAAAAGTATACTAGTTTTTTCCAGTTTTGTCAACAGTTATTTGACCCCATTTTTTTATATTCGTAAACTTTTAAAAGTTTTTGAATATACTATTCATATAAAATACAATAACGGAGGTTAATTTTATGTGTGGTTTTGTTGGTTTTGCTAATTTAAAAGAAAATATTTCTTCTAAAACTAATATTTATAATATGAATGAATCAATTTCTAAAAGAGGTCCTGATGAAGATGGATATTATTACGAGGAGCACATTTGTCTTGGTCATAAAAGATTAATTGTTGTTGACCCTGATGGTGGTAAACAGCCTATGAGTGCAATGAAAGATGGTAATCTTTACACTATTGTTTATAATGGTCAATTATACAATACAAAAGATCTTAGATCTGAACTTGAAGAAAATGGTTTTACTTTTGATTCATATTCAGATACTGAAGTACTTTTGAAAAGTTTTATTTTTTGGAAATATGATGTTGTAAAAAAACTGAATGGTATTTTTTCTTTTGCAATTTGGGATAGTAAAAAAAATGAGCTCTTTTTAGCTAGAGACCATTTTGGAGTTAAACCTTTATTTTATACTATATATAATAATACAATTGTATTTGCCTCAGAAATAAAGGCTTTATTTAAATACCCCGGTATTGAGGCTAAATTAGATGAACAAAGTATTGCTGAACTTTTTGGAATTGGTCCGGCAAGAACTGCTGGTCTTGGTATATTTAAAAACATTTATGAAATAAAACCTGCTCATTTTGGAATATTTAATGAAAGTGGTTTACATATCGAAAGATATTGGAAGCTTGAAAGTAAAGTTCATACTGATAGCCTTGGAAAAACTTGTGATACTGTGCGTTTTTTACTTGAAGACAGTATAAGTAGGCAACTTGTTTCTGATGTTCCTTTATGTACATTTTTATCTGGTGGTCTTGATTCAAGTATAATTACATTATATGCATCAAAATATTGTAAAAAGCATAATCTTCCACCTTTAAATACGTATTCGGTTGATTATGTAGATAATGATAAAAACTTTGTGAAAACTGATTTTCAGCCCAATTCAGATAATTACTACATTAATTTAATGACTGAAAGACTAAATACAAATCATCATACTGTTGTTTTAGATACACCAGAACTCGCATCTGCTCTTGAAGATGCTATGATTGCCCGCGATTTTCCTGGTATGGCTGATGTTGACTCTTCTTTACTTTTATTTTGTAAAAATGTAAAACAAGATGCAACAGTATCTTTAACTGGTGAATGTGCTGATGAAATTTTTGGTGGTTATCCGTGGTTCTTTAGAGCTGATGCTTTAAACAGTAATACTTTTCCTTGGTCAATTGCTATTACAGAAAGACAAAATTTGTTAAATCCACAAATTGCATCTAAAGTAAATTTAAAAAATTATATTGACTATAGATATCAAGAAAGTTTAGATGAAGTTGATATTCTTGATGAAGATTCTATGGAAACTGCTGAAAAGCGAAGAATTTCGCATCTTACATTAAATTGGTTTATGCAGACCTTATTAGATAGATCAGATAGAATGGCAATGTATAATGGATTTGAACTTAGAGTTCCCTTCTGTGATTACCGTTTAGCTGAATATGTATGGAATATTCCTTGGGAGATGAAAGCTTTACACGGTCGTGAAAAAGGATTACTTAGATATATTATGAAAGACCTTTTACCTGAAGAAATTGTTGATAGAAAAAAGAGCCCATATCCCAAAACTTGGAATCCAACTTATTTAGCTACTGTTAAAGATATGCTTACTAAAATTATGAATGATTCGAATGCTCCAATTAATAATTTGCTTAATAGAAATTATATCTTAGAAATTTTAGAAACTAATGGTAAAGCATTTACTCGTCCTTGGTTTGGGCAACTTATGACAGGACCACAACTTATGGCTTATTTGTGTCAGGTTAATATGTGGCTTGAAAGATATAATCCTAGTATTGAAATTTAAGTAAAAAAAGAGGTTTTTTCAAACCTCTTTTTTATTTCAAAAGCCAATTGGCTAAATCATATATTTGAATACCTTCGTACTGATAATCATCATGTCTAGTTCTTGCAATTAATATCTTTGGATATGCATCTTTTATTTTTAGTAATGGTCTCACTTCTCTCTCAAAAGTTTTATCATCACTTATATTATCAGAAACTTGAATATATATTTTTTCATTCATCTTCATTGCGACAAAATCCACTTCAGCATTATATAATTCACCAACATAAATTTCATACCCTCTCCTTAATATTTCATAATAATTATTCACCTCAAATATATTATAGCATCTATTTCGCAAAAATCAAATATTTTTATTTTTGCGAAATAGATGCTATTATTATATCTCTTTATAAAATTAATATTCAATATTTACATTATTGTCTTTTCTTTTAATAATTGCATCTTATGTTATTTTTTATTTACCCCTCCTGTGGTGGATTTATTATATTTTGTATATCTTCATCATTTTTTAATTCATCTGCTATATAGCTAAAAGATTTTTTGTTTTGTTTTAATGCTGCTAGTGCTATGTCTTTATCTGCTCTTAATCTTTGACTAGCATATTTTAATATTATTGCCTTATTTGTTACAGCTGAAAGAACTACATCTTTATCATCTCTTAGTTTTTGACTGGCATAATATAAAATTTGGCCATCTCTTTGAGCAGCTTTTAGTACAACTTCTTTGTCAGCTCTTAATTTTTCGCTTGCATAGCATAATACCCAACCTTTTATTTCAACAGCTGTAAGTAGAACATCTTTGTCGTCTTTCAATCTATCACTTGCAAACTCCAAAGCTCCACCATCGCATTTTACCGCTTCTAGTACAAGCTCTTTGTCATCTTGTAATTCTGGTGACGCCCATTCTAGTAATAAACCATCTGCCTTTACATATTCCATAAATTTTTGTTTATCTTCTGAATTTGATTTTACTTCTTCAATATCATATTCCATAACATTTCACTCCCTTTATTTAAATGTAAAGTATTAAACAAAAAATTATATTACTCTCCTACTTTATATTCAAATTCTTCCATAAATGGAAACATTTCAAAAATTCTTTTGTGAGTTACTATTTGCATTCTTGGTTGTGGATTTTTTGGATGGTCTGATAATAATTTTTGTGTATAGCAGTTTTCTGCTGTTTTAAATACAACATATCTATTTCTTACATATGTAAAAAATATTTGATATCCATTATCTAAATCATTTTCAAAATCTTCAAATGTATATTTTTTATTCATATTCGCTCCTGTACTATTTTTATTTTATCATTTCTTCAAATTCTTCTTCTGTAATTACTGTTACTCCTAGATTTTGTGCTTTTGTTAATTTGCTTCCTGCATCTTCTCCAGCTAATACATATGATGTTTTTTTAGAAACTGAACCAGATGTTTTTCCTCCCAATTTTTCAATTATATCACTAGCTTCATCTCTTGAATATTTTGAAAGAGCACCTGTTAATACAAAAGTTTTTCCTTCAAATCTATTATCAGTGTTTTCCTCTTCCAAAGATTCCATATTTACTCCTGCTAGTTTCAATTTATTTATTAAATCGATTGATTGCTCTTCTCTAAAAAATTCATATATACTTTTTGCTGTAATTTCTCCTACATCATTTTGTACACTTAGCTCTTCTATAGATGCATTCATTAGGTTGTCCATTGTTCTAAATTTTCTAGCCAGATTCTTTGCTGATTTTGCTCCAATATGACGAATTCCTAGTCCTGTTATTAATTTAAATAAATCATTGCTTTTACTTTTTTCAATAGCATCAATTAAATTTTGTGCGAATTTTTTTCCATTCTTTTTTAATGATGCAACATCTTCTAATTTCAAACTATAAATATCTGCAATATTATTTATTAGTTTTCTATCTAGCAATTGCTCTATTATGCTATAACCTAGTCCATCAATTTCCATTCCTTCTTTTGAAGCAAAATGTACAATGTTTCGTAAAGCCTTTGCACTACATTCAATTCCAGTACATCTTGTAACAGCTTCACCATCTTCTCTTATTGTTGGAGCACCACATACTGGGCATACTTTTGGCATTATAAACTCTTTTTCATCTCCAGTTCTTTTTGATTTTACTGCCTCTACAACTTCTGGAATAACATCTCCAGCTTTTTGAATTATTACTCTATCACCTATTTTTAAATCTTTTTCTTTTATAAAATCTTCATTATGCAATGTTGTTTTTGATATTGTAGAACCTGCAACTTTTACTGGCTCTAATATTGCCATTGGTGTTATTGCTCCAGTTCTTCCAACTTGACATATTATATCTTTTAACAAGGTTTCCTTTTGCTCTGGTGGATATTTATATGCAATTGCCCATCTTGGTGTTTTAAAAGTTGTTCCAAGCTCTTCACGATAATCTAAATTATCAACTTTAATAACAGCTCCATCTATTCCAAAAGAAAGATTTTCTCTGTCTTCTCCTATTTTTGTAATTGCCTCAATTGCTTCATCTATATTATTACATAAAATTCTGACCGGATTAACATTAAATCCAAGTTTATCTAAATAATTCAATTGTTCATAATGAGAATTAAATGGATTATTTTCTAGTTTTTGAACATTAAAAATAAATATATCTAAAGGTCTTGTTTTAGTTATTTTTGAATCTAATTGTCTAAGTGAACCTGCTGCAGCATTTCTTGCATTTGCAAATAGTGATTGTCCTAAAACTTCACGCTCTTCATTTAGCTTTTCAAATTCTTTTGAACCTATAAAAACTTCGCCTCTTACAATTATATTTATTGGCTCTTTAAGCTCTTTTGGAATAGATTTAATTGTTAGAGCATTTGCTGAAACATCTTCACCAATTAAACCATTTCCTCTTGTAGCAGCTCTTACAAATTTTCCATCTTTATATTCAATAGCCATAGATAAACCATCAATTTTAGTTTCTACAACATATTTTAAATTTTCCCCACCATCATGCAATTGTTTTTTTACTCTATCATCAAAATCTCGTAATTCATCATAAGAAAAAACATCTTGCAAGCTTTGAAGAGGAACTTCATGTTCAACTTGTTTAAATCCTTCTTTTACATGTCCACCAACTTTTTGAGTTAATGACTCTTTATCAATTAATTCTGGAAATTGTTTTTCTAAGCTTTTAAGTTCATTCATCATCATGTCATATTCATAATCAGTTATTTCTGGTTTATCTTCATCATAGTATTTTTTTGCATGATATTCTAATGTAGCTCTAAGCTTTTTAATTCTTTCTTTTGCTTCAATATCATTCATAATAAATTCATTCCTCTCACATTCTCCCTCGAGAAAATAATCAATTCAAATAATTTTAGTATTATAATAGGTAACAAAAGGGTAAGAAAATCTGTCCCTTTTTCCCAAATATGGGAAAAGAGAACCATCCCCTTTTCCCTCTTTTTTCTATTTGTCTAATAATAAATCTTTTCCGTTTTTTATGTATTCCCAGCCTGAAAAAATTGTTGCTATTACTGATATTAATAGCATTGTTGTACTTGCAATGTTTATGATTAAATTTATTCCAGATAAACTTCCATCTAAAAATTTTCCAAATGAGTTAACATCAATTAATGCAATAATTAATCCTAACATTTGTGTAACAGTTTTTAATTTTCCCCATATAGATGCTGCAATTACATTTCCTGATTTTTCTACAGCTATTAGTCTGTATCCTGATACTATAAATTCTCTAAATAGAACAATTATTGGAATCCATGCTGGTAATTTTGTAGCTTCTACTAACATTATCATTGCAGCTAATACTAGAATTTTATCTGCTATTGGATCTAGGAATTTTCCAAATGTTGTTACTTCGTTTCTTGATCTTGCTAGATATCCATCTAGTTTATCAGTAATTGAAGCTATTATAAAAATTAAATCTATTAATAACCATGTTATTGGTATATTAAACATTTCGCCATCTATATTAAAGAATGGTATTATTACCATTATTGGTACTAATATTATTCTAAAAATAGTTAATTTATTTGGTAAGTTCATAAGCAATTCCTTTCTGCTAAATAATTTCATTATTAGCACTTAATTTTATAATTAAATCCATGTTATCATCTTTGGCAGCTTTATTTTTTCTTATCATTCCACATTTTTTGCACTTAAATATTATTACATATCCTTTTTTTGGATTTAGTTCTATACCTATTGGATCTAAATCTCCATGACATGTTTCCTTTCTGTCTCCTGGGTTTACATCTACATGTTTTGAGTGTAAACAATATGGACAATGATTTCTACAAGTATATCCAAGTTTTTCTACTTTTCTTCCACAATTTTCGCAAACAAAGCTTTCATCTATTTTTGTAAATAAACTATCTTCCATGTTTCATTTATTCCTTTCCATATTTGTTATAATTATTTGTTTATGATGTAGTTGCTTTAAAAATAATTATTATATCATATTTTTATAATATACTATCTTCTGCACTACCCAGTTTTATAGATTTTGTCCTTTATCGAATTTTTCTATTTTTCGTAAAATATACTTCCACCTATAAATTCTCTTAATAATGAATTTGTTGGTACATATTCTGATGGAACCGATTCAAAATATTCTAGTAATGATAGTAATTTTTTTGCCTCTGAATATTCTGGCATTGTGTTATTTATTTCTTTTAATAATGGAACTGCATAATCTTTTAATACTGCAATTTCATATATTAGTGATGAATTAAACATACTGTCTGCTTCTTCTTGATATGGGAATATGTTTTTTTCTTCTCCTCTATTTACAGAATCCCACATTTTTAATGTATGTAATGCACTATATCCTCTGAATTGATGGTCTCTTACTATTCTTCTTATTAATCTTGAATCTGTTGTTGAAATTCTATTGTTAAAGTCTAGGTTTAAAACAGTTAAACAACTTATATAAATTTTATATTTTTGGTCTTTTGGTATTAAACTTGTTAGTTTATCGTTTAAACAATGAATTCCTTCGATTACTAAAATTTGATCATCTTTTAATCTCATTTTTTCACCATTGTATCTTTTTGTTCCTACTTCAAAATCAAACGTTGGAACATCTATTTCTTCACCATTTAATAGTTTTAATATGTGTTCATTGAATAATTTTGTATCTATTGCTTCTATACATTCAAAGTCATAATTTCCAAATTCATCTTTTGGATTATTTTCTCTTTCTACAAAATAATTGTCTACGGATATTGTTACAGGTTTTAGCCCATTTAATCTTAACTGAATTCCTAGTCTGTGTGCAAATGTTGTTTTTCCAGATGATGATGGTCCTGCTATTAAAACAACTTTTACCTTTTTTCTGTTTACAATATCATCTGCTATTTTTGCCATTTTCTTTTCGTGTAATGCTTCATCTAGCAATATGTATTCTTTTATTTTTTTTCTTTTTATAATTCTGTTTAATTTGTATAGTGTCTGTACGTGAAGAGTTTCGTGTAAGTTTTCATACTCATCTAATGTTTCTAATAATTTTTTATTTTCTTCAAATACTGGTAATTTTGTTATATCTTTTTTATTTGGATATCTTATTAATATTCCATTGTGATATTTTATAATTTCATATATTTTTGCAAATCCTGTTGATATTGGTAAAATTCCATAAAAATAATTGTAGTAATCTTCGCAGTAATATAAACTTACTGTATCTTTATAACCATCTTCTATTTGTAATCTTCCTTTTTCATTTCTTTCCTTGTAATAAAACTCTTTTGCTTCTTTTTTTGTCATTACTTTTTTTATTATTGGAATATCTTTTTCTACAATTTCTTTAAATTTTTTATTTATTTTGGCTATCATTTCATCATTTACTTCAGCATCAATTACTTCACAAAGCATTGAATTTGATAATTGAAAGTTTATTTCAGTTTTTGCATTTGGATATAATTCCTCAAATGCTTTTGATAAAATATAAATTAGTCCCCTTCTATATACTCTCATTCCATCTTTATTTGAAATATCTATTAATTCTATTTTTCCGTTTTCCTCTATTTTAAAATCTAATGATTTAACCTCATTATTAAATCTACAAGCTATTATACCTTTTTCTTTTATTTTATCTTTAAATAACTCGAATACAGTTGTTGGTTGTGTTTTTATTTTATTTTCATTATAAGTAATCTCTATCATATATTCCTCCTTTAGTAAATATAATATCTATAAATAGAAAGAAATTATTATGACATTTTTTTACATTTTTTTTACTTTATAAAATCCCACTATTTATTGATATTTGTGCAGTTAGATTAGTACCCATATTTTATAACTATATTTTTTTTAAGTCAAGTAATTGACAAATAATATTTCTTTGTATATTATATATTTATTAGAAATTGAAGGAGGATTTATTATGAGTAAATTTTGTGAAAATTGTGGTGCAGAATTAAAAGACACAGACAAAGCTTGTCCAAATTGTGGTGCCCCAGTTGAAGAAAAAACAAAAAAGGATGTTAAAGTTGAAAATACTGACACAACTACAACTAACACAACTACTTCAAGCACAACAGCAAATGAAGTAAAAGAAAAGAAAAACAACACAAAACTTTATGCTATTATTGGAGGAATTGCTGCTGCAGTAGTATTATTAATAATTATAATTGCCATTGCTTGTAGTGGTGGTTACAAAAAACCAGTTGACTATATGTTTACAGGTATGGAAAAAGCAAGTGCTAAAACATTTTTAAAAGCTTTCCCTAAAGTTATGCAAGACGATTTAGAAGATAAATTTGATGATGATGCAATGGATACTTTAAAAGAAAACCTTGAAAAAAAATATGGTGATAAAGTAAAAATTACATACAAAGTATTAGACAAAGAAAAAATTGATAAAGATGACTTAGAAGATATTCAAGACTCTTTAGAGAAAAAATATGATGATGCTAAAAAGAGCGAAACAAAAGTTACAGCTGGTTATAAATTAACTATAAAAGCTACTATAAAAGGTAAAGATGACAAAGATACTGATTCTACAACAATAAATGTTTATAAAATCGGTGGAAAATGGTGTTTAGCTTCTCCATCATCAATATTCTAAAAATGAAAAATCAACTCTTAAAAGAGTTGATTTTTTATTTTTCTATTAAATCTCTTATACTAACTTCCATTTCATCAAAATTATCAACAAACCCTACTCTAGCAGTATTTGAATCTTCTAAATTTTGAATCCATACAGGTCTTGAATTATATTCAATTTCAACCTTCTCTTTGTTATTCAAAATTTCATAAATTCTCTTTATTTCCATATACCTACCTCCATACAAAAATTAATTTGATATCAGTATATGATAATTAAAAAAATTTATTCAAATTTTGTGAAAAAAGTTAGTCAATGGGTTGTCAATGGGGACGGTTCTAATTGACATACACACTGACCACCGATTTATTAACACTAAAAAGAAAGAAGAAAAATTAAAATTTTAATTTTTCTTCTTTTCTTTTTAAGATAATTTTTCTTTTATTTTTACTAACGTATTTAAAGCATCTATTGGTGTTAACTGATTAAAGTCTATTCTATCTATTTCGTGTGCTACTTCTGCTATTTTATAGTTGTACATATCTATTTGATCTGCAGATTCTTTTTTGGGTGTTTGTTCTATTATTTTATTATTTAATACATTTCTTCTTTCTAATGACTGTAATATTTCATTTGCTTTTTTTGTTACAACTTGTGGAACACCAGCTAATCGTGCTACATGCACACCATAACTTTCATCTGTTCCTCCGTCTACAATTTTTCTTAAGAAAATTATATCCTCACCTTTTTCTTTTACTGCTATTGAGTAATTTTTTACACCTTCTACTTTATTTTCTAGCTCTGTTAATTCATGATAATGTGTTGCAAATAATGTTTTTGCTCCGCACTTTTCTTTGTCTGCAATAAATTCTGCAACTGCCCATGCAATTGATAGTCCATCATATGTTGATGTTCCTCTTCCTATTTCATCCAATATTACTAAACTATTTTTAGTTGCTTCTTTTAGTATTGTTGCTACTTCCATCATTTCAACCATAAATGTACTTTGTCCCATACTTAAATCATCAGATGCACCTACACGTGTAAATATTTTGTCTACTACACCTATTTTAGCATATGAAGCTGGTACAAAACTTCCTACTTGTGCCATTAATGTTATTAATGCAACTTGTCTCATATATGTTGATTTTCCGGCCATATTGGGTCCCGTTATAATTGCTAATCTATTCCCCTCTTCATCTAAATATGTATCATTTGGAACAAAATTGCTATTAGAAATCATTTTTTCAATTACAGGATGTCTTCCCTCTTTTATATCAATTACTCCTCCATTATCAACTTCTGGTTTTACATAGTTCATATCTTCTGCAACTGTTGCAAATGATACTAATACATCTAATGTTGATACTAATGTTGCTGTTTTTTGAATTCTTTGTATTTGCTTTTCTATTGATGATCTAATTTCGCAAAATGCATTATACTCTAATGTAACAACACGCTCTTCAGCACCTAATATTTGATTTTCTAGATTTTTTAGCTCTTCTGTTATATATCTTTCACAATTTGTTAATGTTTGTTTACGAACATATCTATCTGGAACCATAGATAAGTTTGATTTTGTAACTTCAATAAAATATCCAAATACTTTATTAAATCCAACTTTTAATCCTTTTATACCAGTTTGTTCACGCTCTTTTGCTTCAAGCTCCAAAATCCATTTTTTACCTTCTGTTGTTGCTAGTTTCAATTTATCAATTTCTGGATCATAACCTATTTTTATTATTCCGCCATCTTTTACACCTATTGGAGGTTCATCAACTATTGATTTTTCAATTATTTCATATATATCATCTAATGTATCTATATTTTCATAGATTTCTTTTAATAATCCTGCACCTGTTGTGGATAAAACTTTTTTAATTTCTGGTAATTGTTTAACAGAATTTTTTAGTGAAATCATATCCCTTCCATTAGCATTTCCATATGAAATTTTTCCAGCTAATCTTTCTATATCATATACCTTTTTTAATGCCTCAACAACATCACCACGCAATATTATAGAATCTTTTAGCTCTTCAACAGCATCTAATCTATCATTAATTTCTTTTCTATCAATTAATGGATCATTTAACCATCTTCTTAATAAACGACCACCCATTGATGTAGATGTTTTATCTAATACCCATAATAATGTTCCTTTTTTGCTTTTATCTCTCATTTTTTCTGTAATTTCTAGATTTCTTCTTGCATTAATATCAAGGGCCATATATCGTGTAGTATTATATATTTTTATTGTATTTATGTGATCTAAGCTTGTTTTTTGTGTATCTTCAAGGTATTTTAATAACGCGTTTATTGCATAAATTGCTAATTTTTTATCAGAAAGATTTTTTATCTTTTCATTTTTATCATCAATTATGTTATACATTCCAGATAATAATTCATATTCACCATCAAATGATTCTTCAGATTCTTTTGAGATATATGTTTCAAAACGCTCTTTAATTTTTTCAATTTCAGTTTTACTATTGAACATCATATCGCTTACAATAATTTCTGCTGGTGAATATCTTGAAATCTCATCTAATAATCTCGCAAAATTATTATGTTCAACTATTTGAGTAGCTAAAAATTCTCCTGTTGAAATATCACAAACACTAATTCCAAAATATAGTCCGCTTTTATATATTGCCATTATATAATTATTTTTCTTTTCCTCTAATAAATTCGATTCTATAACTGTTCCTGGTGTTACAACTCTTATTACTTCTCTTTTAACAATTCCTTTTGCTTGTTTTGGGTCTTCTACTTGTTCACATATAGCAACCTTATAACCTTTTTCAATTAATTTTGCAATATATGAATCAGCTGCATGATATGGAATTCCACTCATTGGCGCACGTTTTTCTTGGCCACAATCTTTCCCAGTTAAAGTAAGCTCTAGCTCTCTTGATACAATTTCTGCATCTTCGAAAAACATCTCGTAAAAATCCCCTAGTCTATAAAATAATACGCAATCTTTATATTGTTTTTTTGTTTCCAAATAATGTTGCATCATTGGTGAAAATTCTGCCATTTTATTTCCCTTCCTTATCGATTTAGTTTATTTTTATGAAAAAGTATATTTATATACTTTATAAAACTTCCCCTTTTAAATACCACATATGTTCTGATATTATTTTTAATTCTACTATATTTCCAATTAGTTCATCTGGACCTTCAAAATTTACTACTTTATTTGTTTCTGTTCTTCCTGTTAGTATTTTGTCGTTTGTTTTACTTTTTCCTTCTACTAACACTTTTTGTTTTGTTCCTATATATTTTTTGTTATTTTGATCTATTTGGATTTCTACTAATTGTTTTAATCTGTCAAATCTTTTATGCTTTATTTCATCTGGAATTTGATTTGGCATTTTGTCTCCTGGAGTTCCTACTCTTCTTGAATATATGAACATATATACTTGTTCAAAATTCACTTTTTCAACAACATCTAAAGTATCTTCGAAATCCTCTTCTGTTTCCCCTGGAAAACCAACAATTATATCTGTTGATAGCTCTAAGTTTGGAATTTTTGATTTCATTTTTTCCACTAAATTTAAATATTGCTCTTTAGTGTATTTTCTATTCATTTTTTTCAAGACCTCTGTACTTCCAGATTGAAGTGGTAAATGAATTATTTTACATACTTTTTCACAATCTCTAATTGCTTCAATAACATCATCTGAAAAATCCTTTGGATGTGGTGAAATAAATCTTATTCTTTCTATTCCTGATATTTTATTTACTGCTCTTAATAATTCTGAGAATTTTGTTATTCCTAAATTTCCATTTCCTTTATATGAATTAACATTTTGTCCCAACAAAGTTATTTCCTTATATCCCTCTTTTGCTAATTCCTCTACTTCATTTATTATATCTTGTGGATCTCTGCTTCTTTCTCTTCCACGTACATATGGAACAATGCAATATGTACAAAAATTATTGCAACCATTCATTATAGTTACAGATGCTTTTATTTTATCATTTCTTTTAATTGGTAGTCCTTCTATTATTTCACCATCAATATCTAATATATCTTGTATTTTTTCTTTATTACAAATTACATTATATAAATCTTCTGGTAATTTATGCATTGTATGTGTTCCAAATAGAATATCTACAAAATGATAACTTTTTTTGATTTTATCTACTATATGTTGCTCTTGCATCATACATCCACAAATTGCTATTATTGTACCTTTTTGCTCTTTTAATTTTTTAACTTCTCCTAATTTTCCAAAAAGCTTGTCTTCTGCATTTTCTCTTACACAACAAGTATTGAATATTATAAAATCAGATTCATTTATATTTTCTGTTTTAGAATAATTCATTTCTTCTAGCATTCCACATAGTTTTTCTGAATCATTTTCATTTAATTGGCATCCCATTGTAAAAATTGAATATTTTAAATTTTTACCTTCATTTATCTTTTTTATTTTTTCCATATATTCTTTTTGATCTTCTATATTCACTTTCATTCTCCTTTTCTTTAACGAGCCTATTTTACTACATTTTTTGATTTTTTTCAACAAATATTTGCAATAAAAGGGCAACAAAAAAACGAAATAGTTTTTTCTATTTCGCTTTTTATTGGATACCAAATTTCTTTTTGAATTTTTCTGCTCTTCCACCTGTTTTTTCAACTTTTAAGTTGTTTGTATAGAATGGATGACATTTTGAGCAAACATCAACTTTCATTTCTTTTTTTGTTGAATTAGTTTTCATTACATTACCACAAGCACATGTGATTGTTGCTTCTTGATAGTTTGGATGTATTCCTTCTTTCATTGTATATTCACCTCTCCTTTAATTATTAAAATAAAACTGTTTAATATAATATCACATATTTTTTTACTTTTCAATACCTTTATAGTTATTTTTGTTGTAAACTTTGAACGTAACGTGCTGAAGTTAGTAACTCATCTTTTAATGATGATTTTTTTACAAACTTTGTTATTACATTAAATAAACATGCAATGATTAAGATAAACATTAATAATTTCTTCCATATTTTTGCTAACATAACATTTCTCCTTTATATTAAGCATATGTCTATTATACTATATTTCTGAATTTTGTCAACCTCTTTGTTATGCTACTTTTTCACTATAATTTATTACAGTAATTTCAGTAATAGAATCTCTAACTCTATTTACTAGTTTTTCTAGTTGCTTTGCAACTTCATCACTATATGATACCTCTCCACATTGTTTACATACTTGAGATGGCACATTTTTTATAATAATAATACAATTATCCAATTCAACCATAAATGTTGTATTTTTATTTTCGAATTTTCCCTTACACATAAAACAATTCATATCTAATCAGTCTCCCTTCTTTTTTTCTTATTCTCTTCCCATTCAAAATTATCTGGGTAATATGCTGTTATAATCCATAATTCTTCACCATTTGAGCCACATACTACATGTATTACTTTATTCTTAAAATTCACACCATATACTAAGCAACTTGGATATGGATAATCACTTTCATATTCTTCAATAATTTCTCCATTTATAAGAACATCTTTTACATCTTCTTGAGTTATATTCCTTTGTAGTAATCTAATTACAACATGATTCGTCCATCTTATCTTTTCACTATTTATTAATTTTCTTATCTTCTCAATATTTAATTTTTCCATAAGCACCTCTTTTTATTCTTATTATATATTATCATATTTGAAAGAAAATTTCTACATTTCAAAAAAATTTTTGTCATCTACTTGATTTTTATTTAAATGTATGCTAGTATTATAAAAGTTTCATATAGGGGTATGGTGTCAATGGTTAGCATGATGGTCTCCAAAACCACAGGTCTGAGTTCGAGTCTTAGTACCCCTGCCAAACTTTTTTCAAAAATTTTATTCTATTTTTTCCCATAAAACTATTTTATATTTTAATTTTATGTTATAATTTTTATTATATTGTTAAAATATTTGTATTTTAAAGGAGTTTATGGAAATGATTAAAAATGTTACACAAAAATTTATTGATTTTAATTTAAAAATATCTGGAAAAATATTCCCTGAAAAATTTAATAATTTATTAAAAAAATTTTTAACTGTAGAAGTTGTTTTATATATATTTTTTGGTGTTTTAACTACGATTGTTAATATTGGCTCTTTTGCTATTATTACATCATGTTTTAAATTGGAAGAAAATATATCTAATGCAATTGCAATTATTTTAGCTGTATTATTTGCATATTTTACAAATAAAGATTTAGTATTTAATTCAAAAGCTGAAAGCTTTAAAGAAAAAATATTTGAATTTTTTAAATTTATGCTAGGCAGGGCCTTCACAATGGTCGTAGAGCTTATTGGATTTTATTTGTTATTTAATATATTAGGAATTCAAAAATTAATAAGCAAAACTCTAATTACAGTTATAGTTATTATATTAAATTTTTTTATTAGCAAATTTTTTGCTTTTAAAAAATAATTTTTAATAAATTTTAGAAGATAGGAAATATAAGTTTCCTATCTTTTATTTTATATATTTTTTGATTGGAGCGTGATTTATATTAATATTTTAAAATCCTACTTTTCTTTTATTATTATTTTCTCAATTATTATTATTGTATTCTTTTATCCCATTTTATCTTCTGATGCACTTACTACATCAAATATTTCATCTGATTCTGATTTTGAACATATTGATTCATCTTTAAAAATTTCAAAATCTACTAATGGCAGTTTTATTTGGCCTGTTCCTGGTAATACAAAAATTAGCTCACCTTTTGGAAAAAGAAATTCTCCTACTAAATTTGCATCTTCTTTTCATAAAGGTATTGATATTCCAGCAAGTCCGGGAACTAATATTTTTGCAATTATGTCTGGAACTGTTGTTATGGCTAAATTTAATGGTGGTGGTGGTTGTACTGTAACTATTCAAAATGGAAATCTTTTCACTTCTTATTGTCATGTTTCACCAAACTTTATTGTATGTCCTGGACAGTATGTTTCTCAGGGTGATTTAATAGCTCAAGTTGGTCCTAAAAATGTTTATGGATTTGCAGATAATAAATATTATGATTCTAATGGAAATCCAACAAATGGTGCAACTACTGGGCCACATTTACATTTAGCAGTTAGAGAAAATAATGAGTATAAAAATCCTTTGGACTTTATAAATTATTGAGATTTAAATAAAAAAAATCCAAATTGATATTTCTATCAATTTGGTATAAATTTAATTTTATATGTCTTCATCATCGTCATCACTGTTATGTTGTTGTTTAAAACCACAACCTCCACATGATGGGCAATTTCCAAAACATTCAGCATTATTCCCTATTTCATCTTCTATATCGCCATTTAAATCAAGCTCTATTATATTGTGACATTCTGGACATTCAATTTCGTTATCTTCATTTTCATTTATTTCTGCCATGAATTCGTTATTACAATATGGACATACGATTTCGATTTCTAAATCGTCATCGTAAATGTCTTTTTCGATTACATCAATTACATTTTGAACTTTTGCTAATTTATTTTCTATGTTTTTTTGTCCTTTTTCTATATCAGTAACTCGTTCATTTATAACTTCACTTAGTCTATCAATAATATCTATAAATATTATTGATACTTCTGATAATTTACTTTTGACAAATTCAAGCTCCTTTTCATCAGTAATTTTTGCATCTATTTCGTCCATTATTTGACGATATTTATCACTTAATTCAGACATATTAAATTCCTTTCTGATTAAACTCTTTCCATGTATTCACCAGTTCTTGTGTCTATTTTTATAACATCTCCTATGTTAACAAATAGTGGAACTGATATTTCGTAACCATTTTCTAATGTTGCTGGTTTTCCAGATGTTGTTGTTGTATTTCCTGAGAATCCTGGTTCTGTATATGTTACTTCTAGTTCAACAAACATTGGTGGTTCTACTGCAAAAACTTTTCCTTTATATGATAATATTTTAACATTCATATTTTCTTTAATGAATTTTAAGCTATCTCCTAATTGTTCTTTATTTAAAGGCATTTGCTCATATGTTTCATTATCCATAAAATAGTATAAATCTTCATCATTGTATAGATATTGCATTTCTCTTTTTTCAATTTCTGCTCCTGGATATTTTTCTGATGGATTGAATGTTTTTTCAATAACTGCTCCTGATATTACATTTTTTAATTTTGTTCTAACAAATGCAGAACCCTTTCCTGGTTTTACGTGTTGGAATTCAACTACTTTAAAAACATTTCCGTCCATTTCGAATGTTGTTCCATTTCTAAAATCTCCTGCCATATATACTTCTGCCATTATAATTTCCTCCTTAAATTTTTTTCATATTTATATATAATACACTATTTTAGCTTAAAAATCAATACTGTCATTGATTTTTTTATGTTATCTTTTATGTTACACTATAACATAATTTTTATCTGATTTTGTTAAACTTATTGCTGAATATTTTGATACTAATAAAGTATCTTCTATTCTTACACCAAATTTATTTGGTATATATATTCCTGGTTCATCTGTTACAACCATATTTTCCTTTAATAAAAAGTCAACTCGTGTTCCGAAAAAAGGATATTCATGAATATCTAATCCAACTCCGTGACCTATGCTATGTAGCATATCAAATCCATTTAATTTAAAGTCATTTTCAACCGATTTTGATAATAGCTTTATATTTGCTCCCTCTTTTAAATTTTCTGCTACTTGTATTTGATTTTTTAGTACTAAGTCATATATTGGTTTTACATATTGAGGAACAAAACCTGCAAATATTGTTCTAGTCATATCAGAGCAATATCCCTTATATTTGCATCCCATATCAATTGTAATTGGATCACCAGGTTCAATTAATTTATCTGTTGGTACTGCATGTGGCATTGATGAATTCTTTCCTGATGCTACTATTGTATCAAAAGCTAATTCATCTGCCCCATTTTTTAAGAAAAAGTCTTCTATTTCATTTGCAATTTCTTTTTCTGACATTCCTACTTTTATAAAACTTTTTAAATGTTCAAAACAATCATCTGTAATACTACAAGCTTTTTTTATTTTTTCAAGCTCTTCTTCTTCTTTTATCATTCTTTGTTTTTCAATAATTCCTTCTGTTTCTTCGAAATTATTTATTCTAAATTTATGCATGTATTCTTTATATTTTAAATATGTTAAATGTGATTCTTCAAATCCAACATTTTCGCAAAATAAAAAGAAATTTTCATAATCATCAAGCATTAAATCTTTTATATTATAAACAACAATTCCATCTTCAATTGTTAAAATTGCATTTACATGCTCTATATATCTACTATCTGTTAAAAATATATTTTCTTTTCTTGTAATTAATAAAATTCCTTCTGCTTCAATATTGGTTAGATATTTTATATTAACAGGATTTGTTACTATCATACCTTGCATATTTAATCCGTTTAATTTATTTCGTAACCATTTTATTTTAGAATTCATACACATCCCTCTTTTACTTTTATACTTTATATTTTCCAAATGATAAAATTACAAATGGTAATATTATTAGAGTTTCAATTGGAACAAACATAACAATAAATGCTGAAATTACAATGAATGGACCAAAGGCTATATACTCAATTAAGTCTCTATGTCTAATTTTTTGAATAATTAATAGAACTATGCTGAATAAAGCAGCTATTAAAAACGATATTATTGATATTGCTATAATTCCCTGCACTCCAAAGTACAAACCTAATGCAGCAATCATTTTGACATCTCCAAATCCCATTGTTTCTTTACCAAATATAAATCCTCCAATAATTGTTATTGCTAAGAATATTAGCCCTCCAACTATAAATCCTTGGAACATACTTAATGCTACATTCAAATTAAATATTCCATGTATAAATGTAAAGATTAATCCAACTTCAAATATGGTTAAAGTTAATCTATTTGGAATTATTTGCATTTTATAATCTATGTAAAATGCAGATATAATCATTGGAGTTAATATCATATATTTTATTGTGTTTACATCATTTATTCCATACCTATATAATATACCTAAATATATAATAATATGTATTACCATTAGTAAATATTTTGGTTTAGTTGATTTTAAATATTTTTTTGTATTTTCTATTGATAATATCTTTTTATGTTTTGGCAATATAAAATTTAATAAATCACATATTTGGCCTGCCACAGCTCCTAATAATGCAACTATAACATATGCAATTATATTTATATCATTTATGTACATTTTATTCCTTCTCTTTCTGCATTTTTTTGAAGTATCTATTCATAATGCATCTTTCTATAGGTCTTTTTACTTTTGTTATAAATATGTCTTTTTCGTTTATGGGTTCAACTAATATTGAAAACATATTACATCTATTTGCTCCAATAACATCTGTCATAATTTGATCACCTACTGCAGCAATATTTTTTTCGTTTAAATTCATTTTATTTTTTGCTTTTAAGAAACCTCTTTTAAATGGCTTTTTTGCAAAATAAAAATATGGAATATCTAATTCTTCAGATACCTTTTTAACTTTTTCGTGATTATTTGAATTAGATACTATACAAAACTTAATATTTTCCTTTTTTAAATTATCAACCCATTTTTTTATCTTTTGGTCTAAATTTCTATGATAATCTATTAAGGTATTATCCACATCTAATATTAGTCCTTTTATGTTATTTTTTCTTAATACTTCTATTGTTATTTCTGTTACATCCTTGCAAAATAAATTAGGATATAATACCATTTTATCACCTCATTTTTTCATACATATATTATCAATATATTAAGTATTTGTCAACTTTAGGAATACAATTTTTATTTTATATAAAAAGAACAGATGACCTTGATTTTCAAGACCACCTGCTTTCGATGTGTCAATAAGAACCGTCCCCATTGACAATTGGAGTGTTGTCAATGGGGACGGTTCTTATTTGTCAATGGGGACGGTTCTTATTGACACAATTCCACTTATAACTTGCTCTCCATATTTATTTACAAAAACGATGTTTTCCTATTGTTATTACATGTGGTCTTGACCATATCCAGGCATTAGTCGCTGTATTTGGATTAAAGTAGTATATACATCCATATGTTGGATCCCATCCATTTAGTGCATCTTGCGCTGCTTTTTTTGCTGTTTCGTTTGGTGTTAAATTTATTTGGCCATCTGATACTGCTGTAAATGCTCCTGATTGATATATTACACCTGCTATTGAGTTTGGAAAAGAACTACTTTTTACTCTATTTAATACAACTGCAGCAATTGCAACTTGTCCTGTATATATTTCTCCCCTTGCTTCTGCATATACAACTCTTGCTAGTAAATTTAAGTCACTTGAATTTACACTTGTGCTTGTACTTGTTGAAGAGCTATTCATTATTCCCATTGCTTTTAATGTTTGAGTTCCAGCTATTCCATCTGCAGTTAATCCGTTTTTTCTTTGAAAATATTTTACTGCATTCATTGTTTTAGTACCATATATCCCGTCTATTCCACCTGAATAATATCCCCATCGTTTAAGTTTTGTTTGTATTGTACGTACTTCCTCTCCTCTTGAACCATATTTTGATAACGCTGTACTATATTTTATAAATAAAACCGAATTACATACAATTATAAAAATACATATTATTGTAATAATTATTATCTTTGTTTTTTTATTTTTTGTTAAACTATCTTTTATTTTTTTTAAGTTCAAAAAAATCACCCCGTTTGTTCATATAATTTCCAAAACAGGGTGTTTTTATTCATATTAATTTATTATAATATCTTTGAAATGACAATTTTCAACATCTTTAAAATAAACCAATTATTTGTCCATTTTTATCTATATCAATTTTTTCTGCAGATGGAACTTTTGGTAGTCCGGGCATTGTTATTACATTACCAGTAAGTGCAACAATAAATCCTGCACCTGCTTTTAAATTTATGTCCTTTATAGTTATTGAAAATGGCTCTGTACATTCAAGATTTTTAGGATTATCTGAAAAAGAAAATTGTGTTTTTGACATACATATTGGTAAATTATCATATCCTAGTTTATTAATTTTATCTATTTTTTCATTTGCTACATCTGTATATTTTACATCTGTTGCCCCATATATTTTTATACATATATCTTCTATTTTTTGTTTTATTGATTCATTCAAATTATATGCAAATTTAAAATTTGATTCTTTTTTTGATATTTCAATTACTTTATTTGCAAGGTCTATAGCTCCTTCTCCGCCTTTTCCCCAACATTCAACTAAACTCATTTCAATATTATTCTCTTTTAAAATTTGTTTTAGTAGTTCAATTTCATTTTTAGAATCACTATCAAATTTGTTAATTGCAACAATAGCATTCAAACCAAATACATTCCTTATATTATCAATATGTTTCAATAAATTTTTAGAGCCTTTTTTTAGACATTCTAAATTTTCATTTTTTATTTCATTAATATCCATTCCTCCATGGTATTTTAAAGCCTTTATTGTAGCAACGCATACAACAGCATCTGGTTTTATATTTGCAATTCTAGATTTTATATCAATAAATTTTTCTGCTCCTAAATCAGCTCCAAATCCAGCTTCAGTAACCACATAATCACAAAGTTTTAAACCAAGTTTAGTAGCAATTATGCTATTACATCCGTGTGCAATATTTGCAAAAGGACCACCGTGAATTATAACTGGGTTATTTTCTAAAGTTTGTACCAAATTAGGTTTTATAGCATCTTTTAATAATACTGTTAAAGCGCCTTCCGCTTTCAAATCCTTTGCAGTTATTTTATTATCATTAATATCATATCCAATTATAATATTTGATATTCTTTGTTTTAAATCGTTCAAATCTTTTGATAGACATACAATAGCCATAATTTCTGATGCAACAGAAATATCAAAACCATCAATACGTTCTCTTGTATTTTTTTCACCGGATAGTCCTGTATTAATTTTTCTTAGTTGTCTATCATTTAAATCCATACATCTTTTCCATGTTACAGTTTTGAATTTTAGCTCATTTCCATGATAAATATGATTGTCAATCATTGCAGATAACAAATTGTTTGCAGATGTAATAGCGTGAATATCTCCAGTAAAATGTAAGTTAATATCCTCCATTGGAACTACTTGTGAAAATCCGCCACCAGCAGCACCACCTTTAACACCAAATACAGGTCCTAAAGAAGGCTCTCTTAATGTTCCAATTGCACTTTTTTCACACTTATTTAATGCATCAGTAAGACCAATACTTACTGTTGTTTTCCCCTCTCCAAGTGGCGTAGGATTTATAGATGTTACTAAAACTAACTTTCCATTTTTTTCATTTTCTAATTTTTTAAATATATCCAAATTTATTTTTGCTTTATATTTACCATATTGCTCTATATATTCTTCATTAATATTTATTTTTTCAGCAATTTCTTTTATATTCTTCATTTTTGCATTCTTAGCAATTTCAATATCTTCCATAAAAAATTCCTCCAATTTTTTTGTGTAATTTTGTGCATCAATAATTATATTAGCAATAAAATTTCATTGAATCTTCTCCATATTTTTCTTTCCATTTTGAAATTATTTTAAAATAATATAATGCCACAATTTCCAATAAACTATTTAATTCTTTTTGAGGAATTCTACTATTATTGTTAGCCAAGATGCAACCTCCTGCTTTTGTAAGCCAAACCTTTGTAGCATTTGGCACTGGCTTTCCCTTTGAAATGTGTATATGTATCGGCTCATTAATTTCATTTGACCAAAAGTATATTTTATATCCGCATTACTTCTAATATATTAGGCAAATTTAAGACCCCCTTGTCTTGCATATTTAAAGAATAGATGTGCTCCTCTTTCTACTGTTTCTCTAAATTCTTGTATTTCTTCATTTGAAAAATGACCATCCTGTTCCACTATTTTATAGCTTGGTAACTCAAAAACAACTGTATCAAATCCATATTCCATTGGTCTTTCAAAAGTGACGTGGATATATTCTTCTCCGTTTTCTTTTTTTCTTATATCCGAAAAAACTACTAATGTTTCATCTGGGTATTTTGCAAACTCATAAACCATACTTTTAATTCTCCTTTTCTTTTATTAACTATATTGTAGATAGTATATCATATTTTATTTTTTTTTACTACTTAAATTTTACACATATTCATTTAAGAGCAAAAAAAATGATATTAAAAATATCATTTTTTAAACTAATAATCCTACTATTACTCCAATTGTTGCTCCAACTATTACTTGTGTAGGTGTGTGTCCCAAAACTTCCACTAGTTTTTCTGTAACTTGAACTCCTGTTAGTCCTGGTGTTTCTACTATTTTATTTAATAACTGAGCTTGTTTTCCAGCAGCTCTTCTCACTCCTGCAGCATCATACATTACTATAAATGCAAAAATTACTGCTATTGCAAAAATTGCAGAATCAGTACCATAGTTTTTTCCCACCATAGTTGCAAGTGATGTTACAACTGCAGAATGAGAACTTGGCATTCCTCCTGCTCCCATTATTCTTTTAAAATTAAATTTTTTAGTTACTGCCAAATCATACATCACTTTAAATGATTGTATTGCAATCCATACAAGTATTGGAACAACTAAAAACCTGTATTGTTGTAAAAAATTTATCATTTTTATCTCCCTTTATTATTCCTTATTAGTATTAAACTCTTCCTCACTAAAATTATCTTTTCCATCGTTTATTAAAATAGTAATTTTCTTTTCTGCATTTTCAAGAATTTCACTACATTTTTTTGACAGTTTCATACCTTCTTCAAATTTTTCAACTGCTTTATCTAAATCTAAATCATTTCTTTCTAATTGATTTGCAATTTGTTCTAATTGTTTCATTGCAGTTTCAAAATTTAAATTTTCTTCTTTTTCTTCCATAAAAATATTCATTCCTTTCACATAGAATATATTAATTAATTTGAAAATTCTCCTGTTTTTGGATTTACTGTATACCATTCCATAACTTGTGTTGTATCTGCATTATTTACAGATATAACATAATTTCCGTTTGCATCAATTGCTTGAACTTTAAAGTATACACCATCTGTGCTTCCCCAATCTTTTTTTACTATTGCCAAAGCTTTTTCTTCGTCACTATCTGATTCTATTTCAGAATCATTATTTGAAGAAACTTTATTTTTATTTTCTTCTGTTACTTTTGTTTCATTTTTTATTTCATTGTTAGCTTCATTTTTTGCTGTATTATCTTCTACAATATTATTTTCAGCAACAGTATTATTTTCTATTATATTGTTCTCCACTGTATTATTTTCTACTAATGCCATATTTACATTTGTATTATTTATGTTTGTATTGTTAGATGCTTCTTGTGTATTAAAAAAATATTTAACACCGAAATATGCTCCTACAACAACTATTATAGCAATAACTATTCCTAATATAATTTTTGCTGTTTTATTCATATGTATATCACTCCTTTATATCTATAACTTTTGCTTTTGCATTTCCATCAATTAATCTTATGCGTATTTCATCGTTTATATTTAATGATTTTACAGATTTTACAATTTTATTATCTTTTTCTAAAATTGAGTATCCTCTTGTTAGTGTTTTTAATGGACTTAAGCTATCTAGTTTAGTAATTAATTCAACCATTTTTGTTTTATTTATTTGCACTTTGTTATTAATACTATTTTGTAATGATTTATTTATCATATCTAAACTGATATATTTTTCATGAATGTTTTGTAATGGATCCTTAAAAACCTTATTCATCATACATTTTTCATATCTTAATTTCATTATTTCTATTTTTTTCTTTAATGCATTCTTATATCTTAAATTATAATTTTGTAATTTTAATAAGATATCAGATATGTTTGGTACAGCAAGTTCTGCGGCAGCTGATGGAGTTGGTGCTCTCAAATCTGCAACAAAATCAGATATTGAAAAATCAGTTTCATGACCTACTGCAGAAATTACTGGTAGTTCAGAATCATATATTGCTCTTGCAACAATTTCTTCATTAAATGGCCATAAATCTTCAAGCGAACCTCCTCCTCTTGCTAAAATTATTACATCTGCCAATTTTTGTTCATTCATTATTTTTATAGCTTTTGCAATTTTAACAGCAGCGCCTTCACCTTGAACAGGAACTGGTAATAATTTTATATACACATTTGGATTTCTTCTTGTTGAAACATTTATAATATCTCTTATTACAGACCCAGTATTTGATGTTAAAACACCTATACACTTTGGCATTTTAGGAATTGGTTTCTTATGTGCCACATCAAATAAACCTTCATGCTCTAGTTTCTTTTTTAATTCCTCATATGCAACATGCAAACTTCCTAAACCGTCTTCTTGCATTGCTTTACAATAAATTTGGTACACTCCATCTCTTTCAAAAACAGATACTGTACCTAATATCATTACCTTTAATCCATCTTTTGGAACAAAATTTAAATTAGCTGTATATGATTTGAACATAATACATTTTATAAGTGATTTATCATCTTTTAACGTAAAATACATATGTCCTGTATAATGATGTTTGAAATTTGATATTTCACCTTTAATAAATACATTATTTAAATATTCATCTCTTCCTATTTTGTCTTTTATATATTGATTTAGCTCACTAACTGTAATTGGATTATATTCCATTTATAAACCTCTTTCTAATCTGTTATATTGTTATCTTTAACAACACTTGCTAATACTCCATTTATAAAAGATGCTGATGCTTCTTCTCCATATTTTTTTGCAAGTTCAACAGCTTCATTTATTACAACTTTATATGGTAATTTTCCATAAACCATTTCATAAATTGCAATTCTTAAAATTGAAATATTAACTTTTGATATTCTTTCTATACTCCATCCAGATTTTAAGTTTTTAGAAATTTGATTTTCAATATCTTCTTTTAAATCGATAATTTTACAAACCTCTTCTTTAATTTTTTCTTTTTCTTTATCTGAAAGCTCAGAATTTTCTAAATAAAGATCTATTTGACTTGATTCATCCTCTTTTTGAACTTCTAAACTATAAACTAATTTGAATATTTCTTCTCTTAAATTTGATTTGTTCATTTATTACAACATTCCCTTCTTATAATTTATCTATAAAGTTCTTTAGTTTTTCTTTTACCATTTCTTTATTCTTTTGAATGTAATTACCTGCCCATATTCCAAATATTACAAAAACAATGGCTAACATATATTTATAAAAACTAGTAAAAGCTAGCACTGTTGCAATTATTCCACCAATAATTGCTCCACCATATTTTTGAAAAAAGCTTCCAAAATTATCCATGTCTAATTACCTCCAAATTTATTTAATAACTGATTTATTCAGCTTTTTGACTTTCTATAATAGTTTCATTTTTTTCAACAATTTTTTTGCTTTCTTTTTTTTCATTTTCTTTTTCTTCAACGCTATCAATTTTAATATTAACTTGTTTTACATCTAAATCAAAATCATCCTTTATTTGTGATTTTATTTTTAATTGTAAATCTAATGTCATATCTCTAATTTTTAAATTATTATTTAGTAAAATTGAAACATATACACTTAAGTAATTTGCTGGATCAATATCTACTATAACTTTGCAATCTTTAGTATCTTTTACAGCATTGTTTACGACATTTCTTACTGCATTTTCAATTGCTCTTTTTGAAATTAATAATCTTCCTGATTCATTTTCTAATAATATATCTGTTGCATCTGATTTTTTTATTTCTTTACGTTTTCTAAAAAACAAACATCTTATAGATAATAAAATGCATACAATTGAAGAGGCTAATACCGTTATTAGTATTGTTGAATCTTCTAGCATATATTTTATACAATTATTAATTGTTTCAATATCTATTATTTTAAATATTACTAAACATAATACTACTGAAATTACTAAAACTAGAAAAGAATATAAAATTAAAACAAATTTTTCTAATATTTTCATATAAAATTCCATTCCTTTCATGATTTTAATTTTATGTAACTATATTATCATAAATTTTATTATTAATCAATTTTATATTTATTTTTTGCTATAGAAAACTAAATTGAGCTATATACAAGCTCAATTTAGTTTTGTAAAATTATTCTGATACTGTTGTATTATCTTTCTTTTCTATGTTTGTATTTACTCCTTGAACATGTACATTTACTTCTGTTACTTTTAGTCCAGTCATTGTTTCTACTGCTTTTTTAACTTTAGTTTGTATTTCAAATGCTATTTCAGGAATTCTTACTCCATATTCTACTATAATATTTACATCAATTTTTGCATCTTTTTCTGTTGCAACAACTTTTATTCCTTTTGCTAAGTTTTTCTTTCCACTTAAAACTTCGCTTATTCCTCCTGCAAAGCCTCCAGACATTTCATATACACCTTTTATTTCTGATACGGCTTTACCAGCAATTATTGCTACAACCTCATCTGCTATTTTTATTTTATTATTTTCCCCTTCATTAACTACGATTTCATTTGCATCTGTAGTTACCATTTCGTTATTATTGTTGTTTTCTTCGTTTTCCATAAAAATACCTCCTATGATATATTTTTGCATTATTAGTATACCAATTTATGAAAAATAATACAAGCATATTTGGAATTTATTTTTTATATAAATTCTTCCCAAACTATGTTTCCAAAATCGATTCCTTGTTTTGTTAGTTTTATTGATGTTTTTGTTATTTGTATTAGATTTTCTTTTTGTAATTTTTCTAGGATTTTTTTGTATTTTATTGTTGGGTCTGTTTTAAATTTTTGCTTGAATTCATTTATATTTATTCCTTGTACCATTCTTAGTCCTAGTAGCATATATTCGTTCATTGTTGATTCTTCGGTTTGCTCTTCGTGTATTATTATATTTTTACTGATATTATTTTCTTGTATGTTTTTTATATATTCTTCTATATTATTTGTGTTTGAGTATCTTTTTTTATTTAAATATGAATGTGCTGATGTTCCTAGTCCTACGTATTGCTTTTGTTTCCAGCAATTTGTATTGTGTTTAGATTCGTATGTTTTTTTTGAAAAATTTGATATTTCGTATTGGTTATATCCATTCTCTTTTAATTCATTTACTACTGTCCAATACATTATTCTTTCTGTTTCTTCATTTGGTAATTGTAATTTGTTTTCGTTTATTAATTTTTCTATTATAGTTCCTTCTTCAATTATTAGTGAATATACTGATATATGCTCTGGATTTTTTTGTATTATTTTTTCTAATGTTTGTTTTACATCTTCAATTGTTTGTGTTGGAAGTCCAATCATTAGGTCTACATTTATATTTTTAAATCCACATTTCCTTGCATAAAAAAATGTTTCTTCAAATTGTTTATAGTCGTGAATTCTCCCTATTTTTTTTAATATTTTATCATTTGCAGATTGTAAACCTATGCTTAATCTGTTTATTCCATATTCTTTATATTTTTTTAATTTTTCTTCATTTACAGTTCCTGGGTTTATTTCAATTGTTATTTCTGCATCATCTAATATTTTAAAACTACTTTCAATTTCTTGTAATATATTTTTTATATATTTTGGATTTAAAATTGATGGTGTTCCACCTCCAAAATATATTGTTGTTACTGTATATTTTTCCTTATGTGTTATATTTTTTATTTCATTTATTACTGTTTCAACATATTTTTCTTGCATTTCATTTTTATTTGCAAAAGAGCAAAAATCACAGTAAAAGCATTTTTGCTTGCAAAATGGAATGTGTATATATATTCCTAGCTCTTCCAATACTTAATTCACTACCTTTTTATTTTATTTATCTCGTAATTCATCTGCTATTTTTGATAATGCAGTTAGCCTATGGCTCATTCCAGATTTACTTATTGTATTTCCCAATAAATTTACTAAATCAGTTAAAGATGCATCTGGATGTTCTAATCTTATGTTTGCTACTATTTTTAAATTTTCTGGTAATTCACTAAATTTATGTTTTGATTTTATTAATTTTATATCTTCTATTTGTTTTTGACTAGCTTTCATTGTTTTAGCTAAATTTGCTGTTTCGCAGTTTATTAACCTATTTACATTGTTTCTTGTATCTCGCACAACTCTATTTTCTTCAAATTTTAATACCGCACTATTTGCTCCAATAAAGGCTAAAAATTTTGAAATTTCTTCACCATCTTTTATGTATAATGAATAGGATTTTTCTTTTTGTATTTTTTTAGTAAATATATTATATTCTTTTAACAAATCATAAACACCTTCCATATTTGTTTCTTCTGAAAATTTAATTTCTAGATGATATTTTTTCTCTGGATTACTTATATAACCACTCCCTAAAAAAACACCTCTTATAAATGATTTGTCAAGATACTCATCTTTTGTTTTAAATCCATAAAAAAGTATTTTATCTTTTTCAAATACTATTCCATCTATCTCATTATTTAAAGAGTATTCAATTGTATATATCTTTCCTTTAATTTCTATATTATATTTTTCTATATTAACATTTTTTAATAATTTTGCAAAACGATTTATATTATATTCACTTTCTGTTGAAAATTTTATCTTTTTATTACTTTTTCCTGCATTACCAGTTATTAGATACCCTGCCAATTCTCTATCAACTTGATCTTTTTTGGCTAAATTATTTATTTGGCTTAATTCCATTTTTACTTGAGATGAAAAAGACATAAATTACCTCCTTACTGTTGCTACAATAATTCTATCATTTCCTCCTAAATCCTTTTTTGAATATATGTTTTCATAGTGATTATTTTCCTTAAAAAGATTTATTAATTCATTTTTTTGGTCATATCCAATTTCTAAAAAAACTTTCCCTTCATTTTTTATGTATTTATATGCATTTTCTATAATTATTTTATAAAATTTTAAACCATCTGCTCCACCATCAAGAGCTATATATGGCTCATTTTTTACTTGTCTATCTAATTTTTCAATTACTTTTGTTTTTATATATGGTGGATTTGAAACAATAATATCAAAATCTTCTTTGTAAATTTTATCAAACATATCTGATTCTATAAATTCAATTTTTTTTCTTACTAAATTTTTTTCTGCATTCAATTTGGCAATTTGAAGTGCTTTCATACTTATATCTGATGCAACAATATTTGATTCATTTATATATTTTGCAAGTGATATAGCAATTGCCCCACTGCCTGTACATAAGTCTAATATCTTGCATTTTTTTTCTTTATACTCATTTATAACTTCTTCAACTAGTATTTCAGTATCTGGTTGAGGAATTAATACATTTTCATCTACATAAAAATTTAAATTCATAAATTCTTGATTATTAGTTATATATTGTATTGGAATTCCTGTAGATATTTTTTTTATAGAATTTATATAATTATCAGTTTGATCTTTGTTAAATTCCATATCATTATTTGCAATCATTTGTGCTCTTGTAATTTTAAAAATATATTCAGCCAGCTCTTTTGCTATAATTGATGCATCTTCAATATTGTTTTTAATTAATTCTTCTTTTCCATATTTTAATATTTCCTTTAAATTCATAATTCCACCTTATAAAAAAGAAAGTGGTTAATTTTGTATTTTTATTTGTTAATTTTTACAAATTTAATAAAAATAAATTTACCACATTCTTATTATTTTTTATAAACTATTATATACAAAAAAAGCCCCCGCTTTAGCCGTAAGATTGAGTGAAATTTTAAGGACCTGCTTTCACAGGTGGGTACCTTGTTAAATGCTAATGGGTTTCTTAATTAAATTAAGCATACACGCCACATTTAAAGACAGGTTCCCGTTTAACGTTTGTTGGTTCTAAAATTCCAGCCTACACGTACTATGCAGGGATTTGTTTATTAACTTTTTTCTTATTACATATATATTAACACAAGTGTTTTTAGTTTGCAAGTATTTGATTGGATATTTTTTATTTTTTTATTGAGTATTGTGACAATTCAATGCTTTACTAGAAACCTTTCCAAATATTTTATATTATAAATTAATTTTGCATAGAAATTTGACTTTATCTATAGTTTATAATTTTTCGATTTCTTCTTTAGTAAGTCCTGTCATCTCCATTATTAAAGCAATGTCCATCTTTTTCTCTAACATTTTTTTAGCGAATTTTATCTTTTCATAACTTATTCCTTCATTTCTTCCTTCATCTCTTGCTTGAGCAATTGCAGCTAGTTCATCTCTTATTGCTTTTTCTCTTAATTCAGCCAATCTTCTTGTTTCTTCATCTCCGCTTAAGTATTCAAGCTCTTTTTCTGCTTTTTTTACGTATTTATTATCAACCATATTTATTTCCTCCATATTTTCATTGAAGCACTCACTTTATTCTACACTATATGTTCCGTCTGCTGATTTTTCTAGGAGCTGTGAGCTTAGAGAAACTACTGGGAAGACTGCACGACTGTCGCTACTCGCTCCTCTACCAGCACTAAACATAATATTCGCGCCCAAACTGCCCAAATACACACCGTGCACGCGGAAATAGCAACTGCTATCGCTTGATAACAGATAGACGCAGCGCGAAGCCACCCAGTAAGTTGTAGAACTTCCTTTTGGTAATAATATATTTGAGTATCCTTCAAGTAAGCTTGCTGTTGTTGCGTAGTCTGTTGTCTTATAATATGTTTGATATGGTTGTATACTTGTTTTTGCTTTTAAATATCCATTTGTTGCTTTTTCATCTGTTTTCGCTATTAAATTTGTTTGCTCACTTTGTTTTAATCCACTTTCAGTTTTTGTTCCAT
>OLGY01000049.1_pt1 | contig 114304 bp, 114 predicted proteins | sample 1605951 | NCBI WGS metagenome assembly OLGY01 (sample SAMN03283280) | human gut metagenome | biome: human-associated habitat; material: feces | host: Homo sapiens | place: Peru | collected 2012
CAAAAAATCGTAAAAAACTAGATAGGGACACTGTGGTATTTTTTTCCGCACTTCAAACCGTCCCCATTGACAACCATTGACAACCATCCTCCACTGACAACCCACTGACGACCAATTGACACCATCCACTTTGGCACCCTATTCCCGTTTTTATTTAGTTTTCTTGTTGTCTTTGTGGTTTTGATTTTGTGAATAAAGTTTGGAAATTTGGGTATTTTATATTGAAAATTTCATATTATTTTTATATAATAGGATTATCGAAAATTTTAGAAAAAATCAAAATTAAAGGAGTGTGCATTACATTGGCTAACTTAAATCAATTGAAACTTTTTAGAAATATACATATGAGAGGAATTGGCGGTACAAGTATGAGTGGTATTGCTGAAATGCTTAAACATTGGGGATTTCATGTTACTGGCTCTGATGACAATTCTTCTGAATTAACTGATAAATTAATAGCTAGAGGTATTCCAGTTACTATCGGTTATGATTTTAACAATTTATCAAAAGCTAGTTTAGTTGTATATACTGCAGCTATAAAACCTGATGACCCAGAATTATTAAAAGCAAAAGAGCTTAATATTCCTACTGTTGAAAGAGCTGACTTTTTAGGTGAAATTACAAAGGCTTTTGCAGATACAATTTGTATTTCTGGAACACATGGAAAAACAACAACTACTTCTATGATTTCTTTGTGCTTTATTGAAGCTGGTTTAGACCCATCTATTCAAGTAGGATCAATTTTAAAACAATTAAATGGTAACTCAAGAATTGGAAATAGTGAATATTTTATATTAGAAGCATGTGAATATGTTGAAAGTTTTTTAAGTTTTTACCCTAAAACAGAAGTTATATTAAACATTGACAATGATCATTTAGATTATTTTAAAAATCTTGATAATATTAAATTAGCATTTGAAAAATATGTAAAACTTCTTCCTAATGATGGCCTTTTAGTTGTAAATGCTGATGATGAAAATTGTTCATCTTTACCTAAATGTACTAGTGCAAAAATTGTTACTTTTGGTTTAGAAAAACAAAATTCCAATTTTATTGCTCGTAACATTTCATTTAATGCTAACGGTTTTCCTACATTTGATGTTTACTACAATAACAACTTTTATAAAACAATAAGCTTATCAGTTCCTGGAAGACATAATGTTATGGATGCTTTAGCTTGTATTGCAACTTGTCATTCTTATGGAATAGATAAATCTACTATTGCTGATGCATTAAAGAAGTTTACTGGTGCTCATAGACGTTATGAATTTGTTGGAACATTTCACGGTAATGTAAGTGTATTTGATGATTATGCTCATCATCCAACAGAAATCCAAGCTATTGCAAATGCTACTATGCAAAAGAAACATAATAAAGCCTGGATAGTTTTCCAACCACATACTTATAGTAGAACTAAAAATTTATTACACGATTTTGCTAAAGCTTTAGCTCCATTTGATAATATAATTATTACAGATATTTATGCAGCGCGTGAAAAAAATACATTTGATATAAGTGCTCAAGATTTAGTAGATGAAATTACAAAAATTGGTAGAAAAGCTATTTATATGTCTGATTTTCACGAAATTGCGCAATATATAAAAGACCATGCTATCAACAATGATATTGTTTTAACAGTTGGAGCTGGTACAGTAACAAAAATTGGACCAATGCTTGTTGATGATTCAGATGAAGATTAATTAATAGATTTTAAACTTAAAATACTAAAAATGAGAAGTGAGTAAAAACTATAATTCACTTCTCATTTTTTATTACTTTACTATTTATTTTCTTTTATATAATCATCTTGTGCTAATTTAGGGTATATAAATTTCATTCCGTTTTCAACTAATTGCCCATCTTCTATATGTGACTTAAAAAAGTTATTTGAACCTAATAAAAAATATTTATATTTTAAATCTTGATCTACCTTACCCTCACCTATTATAACTGGGTCATCCCAAGTTGTATCTATTGCATACCAGTTTCCGTGTAAATATACATAGTTCCATGCGTGATTTTCTCTGTTTCCTGTTTCTAGGTTAATTCCTTCCCCTGATACTAATACACATGGAATATTTAATTTATCCATTAGTGATTTAAATAATCTGGCATACCCCTCACATACTACTGTTTTATTTTTTAATGCTCCATATATATTAGCATTATCTGATGATTCTTCCATATTATATGTTAAATTATCTACAACCCAATTATGTGCTTTTACTATTTTATAATAGTCATTTTTTTCTGTTATTGTACTTAAAATACTGTTTTCTTTTTGATTAACAAATTCTATTGCATTATCTACATCTTTAGCTGATGAAAATCCATTTATTAAATAATTTGAATTTTTTCCTTTACTTATATAGAATTCGTATGTTGTTTTAGAGCCTCTTTTTATTGTTTTTGTTACAAGACACATTTTTGAACCATCAATATAAAATATATCAACATTATCGTTTCTAAAGGCATCCCAGGCATTTTGAAATGAATTCATTAAATCTGTTGCCATATCATCACTTTTTGATAAACTAGATAATTTTGAGGAAATTTTTATATAGTCCTCTCCATTTTTTATTTTTTCTAAATTATTAAATATTTCTGCATATATTATTTTTGATGTTTCATCTAGTTGATTATAATAATATCTATTTTGCGTATCTTTTATTTCATATGTTGTGTTATCTTCATTATCTGGTTCATAATTTTCAATAATATAAGATAAACTTCCATTTGTTTTGTCATTAATATCATTTAAAACAATACTAATTTTTTCTTTTATATTTACTATATATTTGTTATTTTTTAGAAAATTAAAATGATAACATCCATATATAAAAAGAATAAAACCTACAATTATCAAAATTTTTATAATTATCCAAACTATTGACTTTTTTTTACGCTCCATATTCCTCCTAAAAGGTAAACATTAATAAACTTCGTCTACACCTGTTGCAATAACTGTTACTATTACCTCATCGCCTAAATCTTCATTGATTACAGTACCAAAAATTATATTGGCATCTTCATCTACAATATCATTAATTATAGCAACACTGCTATTAATTTCACTTAATGATAAATCCTTACTTCCTTGAATATTAATTATTATTCCTTTTGCACCATTTATATTTACTGCTGTTAATGGATTGTCAATTGCTTTTCTTGTTGCTGCTGCTAAGGCATTTTCACCTATGGCACTTCCTATTCCCATATATGCTAGTCCTTTTATTCCTATTATTGTAGAAATATCAGCAAAATCTATGTTTATTTCTCCCACTGTGTTTAATAAGTCTGTTATTCCAACAATACCTTGTTTTAGTGTGTTATCTGCTTGTTTGAATGCATCTACTATTGTTACATTATCAGAATTTATTTTTAATAATTTATCATTTTCTATTACAATGAGAGCATCAACATTTTGCTTTAATTTTTCAATTCCAGCCATTGCCTTCTTTTCTCTCATTTTTCCTTCAAATTTGAATGGTTTTGTTACAATTCCAATTGTTAATATTCCCATTTCTTTTGCCATTTCTGCTATAACAGGAAGTGCTCCTGTACCTGTTCCTCCGCCCATTCCGGCTGTTAGAAATAATAAATCTGTATTTACTAATGATGCTGCTATTTCTTCTGCATTTTCTTTTGCAGAATTTTCTCCAACTTCCGGGTTAGCTCCAGCTCCAATTCCTTTTGCTTCATTTTCACCAATTTGTATGATGTTTTGAGCTTTTGATTTTGCAGCTGATATTGCGTTTGTATCTACTACTATAAAATCTACATTTTGTATTTCATCTTCTATCATACGGTTTACAGCATTGCTACCTCCACCGCCAGCACCTAATACTTTTATTTTTACAATAGTTTCTTTAGTATTTAACTCGCTACCCATATTATACTTTCTCCTCTCACTGTTCTTTGCTTTGTCTATTATATATGTTAATTGTGAATATTTCAATATTTATGAGGAAAATATTTTGCTATTTTACATTATAATATATCATATTTTGCTGTTGCTTTTTTTACAAATTTTTGTTATATTTATTTTTATGGAAAATTTAAAAAGATATAATCGTTTAACTGAATATTTAAAAAATAAATTTGGAGAGCGTACTTTAAAAATTTGTATAGATGGTGGATTCACTTGTCCTAATAGAGATGGTACTGCAGGTATTGGAGGTTGTATTTTTTGCAGTGAACACGGTTCAGGAGACCATTTAAACTCATCTAAAAATATACAAGCTCAAATTGAATCTTATTTTTCTAGTTATAGAAGCACAAGAGCTAATAAATTTATAGCATATTTTCAAAATTTTACTAATACATATGACACAATTGTCAACTTAAAATTAAAGTATGACTCAGCTTTAATAGATAATAGAATTGTAGCTTTGGCAGTTGCTACTCGTCCAGATTGTATAACAGAAGAAGTTGTAAAATTATTAAAATCTTATAGTGAAAAATACTATGTATGGGTTGAACTTGGACTTCAAACAGCTAACGACCAAACAGGTATGTTAATAAATAGAGGCTATAGTAGTAAACAATTTTCAGATGCAGTTGCTCTTTTAAATAAATACAAAATAGATGTTGTAACACATATAATGGTAGGACTACCTGGTGAAACAAATGATGATTTGTGCAATACAGTAAAATTCATAAATAACCATAATATCCAAGGTTTAAAAATTCATTCAACATATGTTATACAAAATACAAAATTAGCACAAATGTATTATGATGGAAAATATACGCCTCTAGAGCTTGATGACTATTTGAATAGTGTCGTATATATATTAACACATATTTCTCCAAATATCGTTATTCACAGAATAAGTGGAGATGCCCCAAAGAATTTATTAATTGCACCTGAATGGAATGCTCATAAAAAGTTAGTGCTTAATGGTGTTGATAGGATTTTAAAAGAGAAGAATTTATATCAAGGAAAGGAAATCTAATATAATAGATTTCTTTTTATTTTTATAAGTGAAAAATAGAAAAAGGGAGTTAAATTTGATTTAGCTCCCTAATTAAGTTTAACATTTTTTTATGAGCTGCGAAACACTCGAATATATTATTTGCCATTTTTTATGAGTTGCGAAACACTCGAATATATTGCTCGCCATTTTTTATGAGTTGCGAAACACTCGAATTATTGAATAGCTATTCTTTTCTTGTATATTGATTATATAAAAAAATTATCAATTTTTCAACTAAATCTAATTATTTTACAATTGCTTTTTTACCTAAATAAACAGCAACATCTTCTAATTGATTTTCAATATTTAATAATCTGTTGTATTTTGCAACTCTATCTGTTCTGCATGGTGCACCTGTTTTGATTTGTCCTGCATTTGTTGCAACTGCAACATCTGCTAATGTTGTATCTTCTGTTTCACCACTTCTGTGTGATACAACTGCTGTGTATCCGTTCTTTTTAGCTAATTCGATTGCATCTAATGTTTCTGTTAATGTTCCTATTTGATTTAATTTTATTAATATACTATTTGCTATGTTGTTATCTAATCCTTTTTGTAATCTCTTAACATTTGTTACAAATAAGTCATCACCAACTAATTGAATTCTGTTTCCTAATTTTTCTGTTAATTTTGACCAGTTTTCCCAATCTTCTTCTGCTAAACCATCTTCGATTGAGATTATCGGATATTTGTTAACTAATTCTTCTAAGAATGCAATCATTTCATCTGGAGTTTTTAATTCGTTTGTTTTCCAAAAATAATAGTTTCCTTCTTTACCTATTTTTTTAGCTTCATCATACATTTCTGTTGATGCAACATCTAATGCTAAACAAACTTCTTCTCCTGGTTTGTATCCAGCTTTTTCAATAGCTTCAACTATTAATTTTAAAGCTTCTTCATCACTTGATAAGTTTGGAGCAAATCCACCTTCATCACCAACACCTGAAGCTAAACCTTTTTCTTTTAATACTTTCTTTAATGTATGATAAATTTCTGCACACATACGTAAACATTCTGTAAATGATTTTGCACCAACTGGCATAATCATAAATTCTTGTGTATTTACTGTGTTATCAGCATGTTTTCCACCATTTAATATGTTCATCATTGGAACCGGTAATGTTTTAGCATTTGGTCCACCAATGTAGTTATATAGCTCTAATCCTAAAGAATTAGCAGCAGCTTTTGCAACAGCTAGAGATACACCTAATGTTGCATTTGCACCTAATTTTCCTTTATTTTCTGTTCCATCAATTTCAATTAATTTTTTATCAATTTTAGCTTGATCATATACATTCATTCCTATTAATTCAGGAGCTATTATTTCGTTAACATTGTTAACAGCTTTTAAAACTCCTTTACCCATGTATCTTGATTTATCTCCATCACGTAATTCAACAGCTTCAAAAGCTCCTGTTGAAGCTCCTGATGGAACCATTGCTACACCTTCTGATCCATCAATTGTAACAACTTCAACTTGTACTGTTGGATTTCCTCTTGAATCTAATACTTCTAATGCTTTTACACTTTCAATTTCTAAATAATTTTTCATAAATAAACCTCCTTGTTATTTTTTATTTTTAACAATTCATAGAATTTTAAACAGATATGTTACAAGTTACAACGATATCTTTTATAAATATTAAAATTAATAATCTTATTATTTAATTTTCAAAATGTGATTTTTAACTTTAATATACAGTTAATTTTTATAAAAGATAAGGACAGAGCAAAACATTAATTTAAACTATAATTTTTACTCCGTCCTCTACACTTTTTTATTTATATAATTTATTTCATTGCTTCTTCTACAGCAACAGCTATTGCAACTGTACATCCAACCATTGGATTATTTCCCATACCAATTAATCCCATCATTTCAACATGAGCTGGTACTGATGAACTTCCTGCGAATTGTGCATCTGAATGCATTCTTCCCATTGTATCTGTCATACCATATGAAGCTGGTCCTGCAGCCATATTATCTGGGTGTAATGTTCTTCCTGTTCCACCACCTGATGCAACTGAAAAATATTTCTTTCCTGCTGCTAATCTTTCTTTCTTATAAGTTCCAGCAACTGGATGTTGGAATCTTGTTGGATTTGTTGAATTTCCAGTTATAGAAACATCAACATCTTCCATCCACATTATAGCAACACCTTCTCTAACATCATTAGCACCATAGCATCTAACTTTTGATCTTTCACCATCAGAATATGGTATTTCTTCTACGACATTTACTTTTCCTGTAAAGAAATCAAAGTCTGTTTTTACATATGTAAATCCGTTAATTCTTGAGATTATTTGTGCTGCATCTTTTCCTAAACCATTTAAAATAACTCTTAAAGGCTCTTTTCTAACTTTATTAGCAGATTTTGCTATACCTATAGCACCTTCTGCTGCTGCAAATGATTCGTGTCCTGCTAAAAATGCAAAACATTTTGTATCTTCTGATAATAGCATTGAAGCTAAATTACCATGTCCTAAACCAACTTTTCTGTCATCAGCAACTGAACCTGGAATACAAAAAGCTTGTAAACCTTCTCCTATAGCTGTTGCTGCATCTGCTGCTTTTGTGCATCCTTTTTTTACAGCTATAGCTGCACCTAAAGTATATGCCCAAGCTGCATTTTCAAAACAAATTGTTTGAACTCCTTTTGTTATTTCATATGGATTAAATCCTTTGTCTGTACAAATTTTTAATGCGTCTTCAAAATCTTTTATACCATATTTTTCCATTACTGGTTTGATTTGATCTATTCTTCTTTCATAATTTTCAAATGTTACTGCCATTTAAATTTCCTCCTATTTTATATATATTTTACAAACATGTCTAATTAAAATTTTATTCTTTACGTGGATCTATTTTCTTAACAGCTTCATCAAATCTTCCGTATGTACCAGAAGCTTTTTCAATTGCTGCCATAGGATCCATTCCAGCTTTAATATTGTCCATCATTTTTCCCATATGAACATATTTGTATCCTATAATTTGGTCATCTTTATCTAATCCTAATTCTACTATATATCCTTCTGTTAATTGTAAGTATCTTGGACCTTTTAATTTACTTGAATAAATTGTTCCAACTTGACTTACATGACCTTTTCCTAAGTCTTCTAGTCCTGCACCTACAGCTAAACCACCCTCTGAAAATGCAGATTGTGTTCTACCATATACTATTTGTAAGAATAATTCTCTCATAGCAGTATTTATTGCATCACATACTAAGTCAGTATTTAATGCTTCTAATATTGTTTTTCCAACTAATATTTCACCAGCCATAGCTGCTGAATGAGTCATTCCTGAACATCCAACTGTTTCTACTAATGCTTCTTGAATTATACCTTCTTTTACATTTAATGTTAATTTACATGCTCCTTGTTGAGGTGCACACCATCCAATACCATGTGTAAATCCTGATATATCTTTAATATCTTTTGCTTTTACCCATTTTCCTTCTTCTGGAATTGGAGCTGGACCATGGTCTACTCCTTTTGCCACTGGGCACATATTTTCTAATTCGTTTGTATAAATCATTTTATTTTGCTCCTTTCAGTTTTTTAATTATACTATATATTTTTATTATTTTATTATAATACTTTCACCTGTCATTTCAGCTGGTTTTTCAAGACCCATTATGTCTAACATTGTTGGTGCTAAATCAGCTAATTTTCCTGATTTTAATTTTGCTGTTTCCATTCCAACAAGTATTAATGGTACAGGATTTGTTGTATGTGATGTTTGTGGTTCTCCTGTTGTATAGTCAACCATTTGCTCTGAATTACCGTGGTCTGCTGTTATTAAAAGAACACCTTCATTTGCTCTTATTGCTTCTACAACTTTACCTACATCTTTATCAATTTCTTCAATTGCTTTTATTGCAGCATCTAAGTTACCTGTATGACCTACCATATCTGGGTTAGCATAATTTAATATTATTACATCATATTTTCTTGAATTTATTGCATCTAATACTTTTTCAGTAACCTCTGGTGCACTCATTTCTGGTTGCATATCATATGTTTCAACTTTTGGTGATGGAACTAATATTCTATCTTCACCTTTATATTGTTTTTCATTTCCTCCGTTAAAGAAAAACGTAACATGTGCATATTTTTCTGTTTCTGCAATACGTAATTGAGTCATTCCTTTATCACTTATATATTCTCCAAATGTATTAACTAGTGTTGTTGGTTTAAATGCAACTTTAACATTTGGCATTGTTTCATCATATTGTGTCATACAAACAAAGAATAAATTTAAATCTTTTTTAGTTTCAAAATCTTCAAAATTTGTATCAACTAAAGTTCTTGTTATTTCTCTAGCTCTATCTGGTCTAAAGTTAAAGAATATTACAGAGTCATTCTTTGAAATTGTTGCTACTGGTTTGTCACCATTGCATATTACTGTTGGTTCAACAAATTCATCAAAAATTTCTTTTTGATATGAACTTTCAATTGCAGTAATAGGAGATGCTGATTTTTCGCCAATTCCATTTACCATAGCATCATATGTTTTTTGGATTCTATTCCATCTTTTATCTCTATCCATGCTATAAAATCTTCCTGAAATTGAAGCTATTTTACCAACACCCTTTTCTTTCATTTTTTCTTGTAATTTCATTATATAACCTTCTGCTGATGCAGGTGGTGTATCTCTTCCATCTAAGAAACAATGAACATACACTTCTTCAAAGTCTTTTCTTTTTGCTAGCTCTAATAATCCAAAAAGATGACGCATATGGCTGTGTACTCCACCATCTGATAATAATCCCATTATGTGTAATTTTGAATTATTTTTCTTACAGTTTTCTATTGCCTCAATAAACTCTGGAATACTGAAAAAATCTCCATCTTCTATTGATTTTGTTATTCTTGTTAGCTCTTGATAAACAATTCTTCCAGCTCCAATATTTGTATGTCCTACTTCTGAATTACCCATTTGTCCTTCAGGTAAACCTACTTTTAGTCCACTAGTATATATTTCTGTAGTTGGACATGTTTTCATTAGTTTATCTATATTAGGTGTATTTGCTAATTTTACTGCATTTCCATTTTCGTTTTCATTAATACCAAATCCATCTAATATCATTAGCATTGTTGTTTTTTTCTCCATTTTTTATACCATCCTTTTATACACATTCATAAATTTTAGCAAGATTATTTATCGTAATTAACAATTTTGCTGAATTCTTCTGCTTTTAAACTTGCTCCTCCAACTAGGCCTCCATCAATATCTGATGTGCTAAATAATTCTTTGGCATTTGAAGATTTAACACTTCCTCCATATTGAATTATTACTTGGTCTGCTACATCACTGCCATAAATTTCAGCAATTTTATTTCTAATTGCTTTTATACTATTATTGGCATCTTCTGATGTTGCAGTTTTTCCTGTTCCAATAGCCCAAATTGGTTCATATGCTACTATTGTATTTTGAACTTGCTCATTTGTCAATCCCTCTAAAGCAAGTTTTGTTTGATTTGTAATTATTTCTTCTGTTTTTCCAGCTTCTCTTTGCTCTAAAGTTTCACCAACACATACTATTGGTTTTAATCCATTTGCAAAAGCTGATTTTATTTTTTTATTAACAGTTTCATCTGTTTCTGCAAAATATTGTCTTCTTTCTGAATGACCAATTATAACATATTCAACACCAATAGATTTTAGCATTTGACCAGAAACTTCTCCAGTATATGCTCCTTTTTCTTCCCAATGCATATTTTGTGCACCTATTTTTATATTTGTATTTTGCGCTGTTAATAATGCATAAAATAAATCTGTATATGGTACACATAATATAACTTCATTTTTTGTATCTTTTACAAGAGGCTCTAGCTCTGTAATCATACTTATTGCTTCATTTGGAAGCATATTCATTTTCCAATTTCCAGCAATTACTTTTCTTCTCATATTTATAACCTCCTATTTATCTTGTAAACATTCTATTCCTGGTAATTTTTTTCCTTCTAAGAACTCAAGTGAAGCTCCTCCACCTGTTGATATATGAGTAAATTTATCAGATAATCCAGCTCTTTCAACTGCAGCTGCAGAATCTCCTCCACCTATTATTGTTGTGCAGTCTGTTAAATTTGCTAAAGTTTCTGCCATTGTATCTGTTCCTGCTGCAAATTGTTTAAACTCAGATAAACCAAGAGGTCCATTCCATATTACAGTTTTAGCCTTTTTAACTTCTTCTACATATTCTTTAATTGTATCTGTTCCTATATCAAATCCTTGCCAACCATCTGGTATTTCTTTGCAAGAAACTATTTTACTTTCTGTATCAGGGGCAAATTCTTTTCCTACTTTTGTATCAGTTGGTAACATTAATTTAACACCTTTTTGTTTAGCTTTTTCCATTAAATCTTTTGCCAAATCTAATTTATCCACTTCGCATATTGAATCTCCAACACCATATCCTTGTGCTTTAAAAAATGTGTATGCCATTGCTCCACCAATTATTAAAGTATCAACTTTTTCTAATAAACTATTTATAACACCTATTTTGTCAGAAACTTTTTTACCTCCTAATATTGCTACAAATGGTCTTTCTGGATTTTCTAATGCTGAACCTAAAAATTTAAGCTCTTTTTCAATTAAAAATCCAGATACAGCTGGTAGATATTCAGCAATTCCGGCTGTTGAACTATGTGCTCTATGTGCTGTTCCAAATGCATCATTTACAAATATTTCTGCCATTGATGCTAGTTCTTTTGAAAATTCTGGATCATTTTTTTCTTCTCTTGGATCAAATCTAACATTTTCTAATAATACGATATCTCCATTTTTCATGTTTGAAGTTAATTCTTTTGCACTTTCACCAACAACATCTTTTGCAAGTTTAACTTCTTTACCTAACAATTTAGATAGCTCTTTTGCAACAGGTGCTAATGAAAATTCTGGTTTAACTTCTCCCTTTGGTCTTCCAAGATGAGAGCATAAAATAATTTTGCAATTATTTTCTAATAAATATTTAATTGTTGGTAATGCCCCTACAATTCTTCTATTATCTGTTATGTTTCCATCATCATCTAATGGAACATTAAAGTCACATCTTACAAATACCTTTTTATCTTTTAAGTCAATATCTCTAACTGTTTTTTTACTCATGTTTATCCTCCTTCTTTAGCATCAATAAGACAAAGCTGAAAACGGCTTTGTCTTATTACTACATTTTAATATTATCCTAATTCAGCAAAATATTTTATTGTTCTTACCATTTGGCTTGTATATGAATTTTCGTTATCATACCATGATACAACTTGAACTTGATATAAATCTTCTGCTATTTGTGCAACCATTGTTTGTGTGGCATCAAATAATGAACCATATCTAATTCCTACTATATCTGAAGATACTAATAATTCTTCTGTATAACCGAAAGATTGGTTTGATGCTGATTTCATTGCAGCATTTATTCCTTCTACAGTTATATCTTTTCCTTTAACAACTGCTGTTAATATTGTTGTAGATCCTGTTGGAACTGGAACTCTTTGAGCTGAACCAATTAATTTTCCATTTAATTCTGGAATAACTAATCCTATAGCTTTAGCTGCTCCTGTTGAGTTAGGAACTATATTTACAGCTGCTGCACGAGCTCTTCTTAAGTCACCTTTTCTGTGTGGTCCATCAAGAACCATTTGATCACCAGTATATGCATGTATTGTTGACATTATACCTGATTGAATTGGTGCATATTTATTTAATGCATTTGCCATTGGTGCTAAGCAGTTTGTTGTGCAAGATGCTGCTGAAATTATTTTATCATCTGGTGTTAATACATTTTCGTTTACACCAAATACTACTGTTGGTAAATCTTTTCCTGCTGGTGCAGAAATAACAACTTTTTTAGCTCCTGCATCAATATGAGCTTGTGCTTTTTCTTTAGATGTATAGAATCCTGTACATTCTAATACTACATCTACACCAATTTCTCCCCATGGAAGTTCTGCTGCATTTGGTTTTGCATATATTTTTATTTCTTTTCCGTCTACAGTTATAGAATCTTCTCCTGCTACAACTGTATCAGCTTTTTCATATCTACCTTGTGCTGAATCATATTTTAATAAATGAGCTAACATTTTAGGACTTGTTAAATCGTTTATAGCAACGATTTCATACCCCTCTGCTCCAAACATTTGTCTAAATGCAAGACGTCCTATACGTCCAAATCCATTAATAGCTACTTTTACTGACATAAAAAAATTCCTCCAATCCGATGTATTTTAACATCTTTAAAATGCTTAAGTTTTTTCTTAAACCTTTCCCATTGTATACCAAAAAAAGGTAGTTTTCAAGTATATATTACGCCATTTTTCAAAAAATATACTTTTTTTATTTTTTCGTATTTTTTTATTGATATGCTTTGTTGTTTGTGATAAAATTGATGGTTTAGTACACCTAAAAAACGAGTAAATTTTATACATTTACTCGTTTTTTTCTATTCTAATGCTTTAACTGCTTCTTGTAATTGTGTATCATTTTCGTATGGAATATTTGACATATTTTCCCATTCTGAATCTAAATTTATTTCAATATCTGGAGCAATTCCAACTTTGTTAATTGTGTTATGATTTGGGGTAAAATATTCCTCTGTTGTTACTTTTAATCCTGAACCATCCGAAAAACTATATACAGTTTGTATTACACCTTTTCCATAAGATTTAGTTCCTATTATTTTATAACCACAGTCATCTTTTAATATCCCTGCTAATATTTCAGAAGCACTTGCAGTGTTTTGGTTTATTAAAACTACTACTGGAATGTCTATTGTTGGGTTTTGTTTTGATTTTCTTATATCTTCTTTTTTATCCTTATTTGAAGTTATAAGTAATGTCTTTCCTTTTTCAACCATTGTTTCTGCTATATCTAATGACTCACTAACCAAGCCTCCACCATTATTTCTTAAATCTATCACAAGTCCTGTTGGATTTTCTGATTTTAATTTTTCAAATGCTTCTTTAAACTCATTTGCTGTTCCATCACTAAATGATGAAATTTTTATATATGCTTTTTTATTATCAAGCATTTTTGAGGATACTGTTTTTAATTTAATATTGCTTCTTGTAATATTAAATTCTTTTTCTTCGTTATTTCTAAGTATTGTTAATTTTACATTTGTTCCCTCTTCACCTTTAACTTTGCTTGATACAACATCTAATTGCTCTCCAGTGTATTCAGTTCCGTCAACTTTTTTTATTATATCTCCAGCTTGTATTCCAGCCTGCTCTGCAACAGAACCTTCTATTACTCCTATAACTAAAATTGAATTATCTGCTGTATTATCTGCCATATATACACCAATCCCAACATAACTACCACTTGTATCTTCTAATAATTCGTCCATATCTTCTTTTGACAAATACTGTGTATATTTGTCATCTAATCCAGATACATATCCCTTTAATGCACTTTCAAGCATTTTACTTTCATCTAAATCATATATAGATTCACTATTTAACTTTTGCTTTATTAAATTAATTTTTGCTGACAAATATGTCATGTTTGATGTGTTTAAATATGATTTAAATGTTATATTTACAGTTAAAAAATATGTAATTATTGCTGTTACAATTATGGCAATAATAATTTTAATTATTCCTGATTTATTTTTTACTTTACTTTCTTTTGTATTTTCTAAATTTTCTTTCAAGGTATTCTCCTTCCGCATAATAAAATTTATCATTATATTATAATCACATTTAATCCTTTTTATGCTAATATATTTTATTATAAAAGTATTTATCGCATTATAATAAAAAAAGCAGCTTTGCTGCCTTCTTTATTATAGATAATTTAATGGATTTTTACTTTCTCCGTTTATTCTTACTTCAAAATGACAATGATTTCCTGTTGAAGCTCCTGTTGAGCCAACTGCAGCTATAACTTGTCCTTTTGATACGCTTTCACCTGTTGATACAAATAAATTACTACAATGGGCATATCTTGTTGTTATTCCATTGCCATGACTTATAATTACGTAATTTCCATATCCACCATTATATCCAAAGCTTGATAATACAACCGTTCCAGCATCAGCAGCTACTATATTAGATCCTCCTGGTGCACCAATATCAATTCCTGCATGTAATTTTTTTGTTCCTGATATTGGATGTATTCTATATCCATAATTAGATGTTATTGTATGGCTTGATGGAACTGGCCATTGAAATGTACCTGTTGGTGTTGTTGAGCCACCATTATTATTTGAACCTGTATTATTGTTTTTGTTAGAGTTATTTAATTTTTCTTGTTCAGCTTTTCTTTTAGCAGCTTCTGCAATTGCTTTTTCTTTTTGCTCTAATATTTTCATTTGACTATCATATTCATCCATTTGTGCTTGAATTTGTTTTTGTTCATCTGTTAAATTATTTACTTTAGCCTCTTTTTCAGATTTTAATTTTTTTAATTCTGTACTTTTAGTTTCTTTTTCTTTTTTGGCTGTTTCAACTTTATTTCTCTCATTTTCAAGCTCTGTTTTTGTATTTTTTACATCTGCCATTAAATTATTGTCATATTCTGCAATTTGTTTTATTGATTCATAATTTGAAACGAAGTTTGCTAATCCTCCAGAAAATAGAGCATCCATATATGTATTTTTTCCATTCATATATGAGGCAACTAATCTTTCTTCTAACAATTTTTGCTTTTCTGTTAAATCTTTTTCTTTTTCAGATATTGATTGATTTAGGTCTGTTACCTCTTTTGTAAGATTTGTAATTTCTTGTTCTGTATTGTCTATAGATGTATTTAAATCTTGGACTTCTTGTAATGCTGTATTTATTTGTCCTGTTACATCTTCTAACTTTTCTTTAGCATCTTCTGATTTTTGTTTATACTCCGCTGATGTTTCTGCAAAAGCCAGTTTAGATGTTGAAATTAAAAGTATACAAATAACCAATATTGATATTATTTTATTTTTCATAACATACCTCACATTTTAAACTTTTAAGTATTTTTTCATTGATAATGAACTTCCTATTACACCTATTCCAATTCCTAATACTGAGAAAACTAATAGATTTTCATAGAAAATATCTTTGAAAAGTAATAATTGACAATTAAATGTTGCTGTAATCATACTGTTACATGCATTATATACTAATTCGTATATTCCTCCTGTAATTAATAATGATGCGGCTACAGCTATAACCCCAATTACAATACCTTCTACAATAAATGGTGCTCTAATGAAATTATTTGTTGCACCTACATATTTCATAATTGAAATTTCTCTTCTTCTAGCATGAACTGTTAATTTTATTGTGTTACTAATTATTATTGTAGAAATTACAATTAGTAATACTCCTATTGAAAAGAAAGCAATTCGTATTCCTTTTTTTACCTTGTTTAATCCTATTATAGTATCTTGTTTAGTTATAACACATGGATTACCATTTTCATCTTTTTTTACTTTATCTAATTGCTGTAATATTGAAATTACTTCTGATGACTTTTCTAAATCTGTTAATGTTACAGTAAATGATGCTGGGAATGGATGATTTGATTCTGTATAAGAATTTAATACAACATTTGCTGTATCACCTAAACTTTCCCTTTCCTTTTCTAAAGCTTTTTCTTTTGATGTATATGTTACATTATTTACATACTCAATAGATTTTATCTGCTCTTCCATGTCTTTTATATCATCTTGACTTGCTGTATCTTCTATATATACATTTATGGGAAAATCGTTTTCTAGTTGGTTAATTATAGAAGTTATGTTGCTACCTCCAGCAATTCCAAGACCAACTGTTATCATTGTTACAAACATTATAATAAATGCTGCAAATGTAGATTTTTTGTTTTTTAAAACATTTTTGAATCCTTCTCCTATTAAATAACTTACTATATTATAATTCACTATCATACCCACCTTTTTTATCATCTCTAACAATAATACCTTTATCGATTTGTATTACTCTTTTTTTCATTTTATCAACAATATCTTTAGCATGTGTTGCAACAACAACTGTAGTTCCTCTTAAATTTATATTATTTAACAAGTTCATAATTTCCCACGCTGTATCTGGATCTAAGTTTCCTGTTGGTTCGTCTGCAATTAACATTGATGGATTATTAACCAATGCTCTTGCTAGAGCTACTCTTTGTTGTTCTCCTCCGGATAATTCGTTTGGATACATTTTAGCTTTTCCACTTAAACCTACTAATGATAAAACCATTGGTACTTGTCTTCTTATATGTCTTGGTGTAGCTTTTACAATATACATAGCAAATGCTACATTTTCATAAACTGTTTTATCTGGCAATAATCTGAAGTCTTGAAACACAACTCCCATACTTCTACGCAAATATGGTACTCTTCTTGCCTTTAAGAATGTAGTATCTTTTCCATTTATAATTATATTTCCTGATGTAGGCTCTTCTTCTTTTAATATTAATTTAATTAAGGTTGATTTACCAGAACCTGATGAACCTACTAAAAAGGCAAATTCACCTTTATCTATTTTAAAATTTGCATTATGTACAGCTTCAGTTCCTGTATCATATCTTTTATTTACATTTCTAAATTCAATCATTTTTTTTAACTCCTTGACACAAAAATACAATAATTTATATTTTCATCTATATGATAACAATAAATATTATGTTTTGCAATAGAATTTAATAAAATTTCACTATATTTTATGTTGTTTTAATTTAGTAGTTCAAATATAACTGTTTTGAAATTTTCGTTTTATTTTTTTATTGCCTTTAAAGCTTTTATTTTTATGCCTTGTTCCATAAACATCTTTTCATGTTCAGTCATAATATTATTCCAAAAGTTCGGTGTATGCTCTAAATCATATGTTTTATCTAATATTTCAAATCCGCATTCTGTAAAATAATTTAAACTATCATTAAATAGTCCATCATCATCTGTTTTGAAAAATATTTCGCCTTCATCTTTTAAAAGTTCTCTGTATTTTTCTAGTTGTCTTGTATGTGTTAATCTTTTTTTCCTGTGTTTTCCTCTTGGCCATGGATTGCAAAAATTTATATAAATTCTTTCAATTCCGTCATTTTTATCTAATATATTTAAAATTCTTTCAATATCATATCTTGTTAAAAATACATTTTTTATTTCTTTTTCTTGCTCTTTGTATGTAGACTCAACATTTCTTTTTGCAAGACCTAACATCGCATCTACTAAATCTACTGCTATATAATTTACATTATCATTTTGAACCGCAAGTTGTGAAATAAATTGACCTTTTCCACACCCTAATTCTAAATGAATTGGATTATCATTTTCAAATAATTCTTTCCATTTTCCTTTGTAATCCTCTGGATTATCTATATAAAAAGCACTTGCTTCTAGTTCTGGTCTTGCCCATTGTTTAAATCTAATTCTCATGTTAAAACTACTCCTTTTTATTATTTTATCTTTTTTTTTCGCATTTACTGTGCTATAATGATACATATTATAACATATTTTTTGATAAAAGTATAAATTTTTTATAGTTCTTTTATCAAAAAGAAAGGACAAAAAAATGAAAATAAACTCTGATAGTGAAACTTTAGCTGAAAATAAAGTATTAATTTTATATATATTAAACCAAGTTCATAAACCCATAACAAATGATAATTTATATAAATTGGTACTTACTGCAATAGATATGAATTACTTTTACTTTCAACAATTTTTACTAGATTTAATATCTGCAAAATTTGTTGTTAGTTTTCCAAAAGAAGATCAAACACTTTATAAATTAACTACTCACGGAAAAGAAACTTTAGACTTAACCTTAGATATATTACCTGGAATAATAAAATTAAAAGCAGATACCAATTTAAAACCAATGCTTGATAACATTGAAAACGAGCATTCAATAATTGCTGAATTCACTCCTAAGAGCGAAGATAATTATATTGTAAATTGTAAAATTATGGAAAATAATGAAACTGTATTCGAAATAAAAACTTTTGCTGGTTCTCGTGATGAAGCAAAAAAAATAGTTGATAACTGGAAAAACAATGCAGAGGTTATTTACCCTAAATTGCTAGAAACATTAACTCAAAGTAATTTGCATGTCAATGGGGACGGTTCTAATTGACACACAAAAAAAACAGTTATGATTTTCAGAATTATGGAAATCATAACTGTCTTTTTTTGCATTTAATAACTTTAATATATTTTTAATCTATGCCACTTTTATTCCAGTATTAATTACTTCCTCCACAAAAGGTGTTTCTACATTATCGTAATCAGCTACTTCAATTAAATGAGGCTCTATACGATAATCTATATTTCTTCTTAACTTTTTTAAATTCAATTGTTCATCAAAAATATCATTGCATTTTATATCATCAGTAATAATGGCAATATCTATATCACTGTCCTCATGATTTGTACCTTTTGCATATGAACCAAATAAAATAATAGCTTTTACCTTATAATTTGCTAAAATTACTTCCACATATTTTTTTACAATTTCCATTATTTCTCCATCAATAATTCTTTCAACCATTTTCTCAACTCCTTTACATTCTCTATCCATAAGTCTGTATATTCGTCGTTGCACTTTAATTCAAATGTATATTTATAATCTCCATATCTTGCTTCCATATTAAAATCTGAAATAGTTTCAAGTAAATCTTCTTGTCTCTCAGTTAATTCCAGATTCATTTTATTTGCCAAATAAGCTAGTTCATGTGTTCTAGGTGCATACGGAGTATTCTTATTTATTTTTGCATAATATGCTTTCAGTAACTTTTCTATAAGTAATTGTCCAAAAAACAAAGCATATGTATTCTATTTTTCTATTTTAAATCAAGCATAACATCATAATCTTTATCGGAACTCTTAATCCAATAATTCATTAAATCTATATTATTCATACACTTCAATCCCTTCATTCGTTTACATTACTATTATATCACTTTAATTAAAATATTACTACAAATTGTTATTAATATTTTCTTTGCGTCCCACTAAATTTCTTCTTTCATTTTTTTTATTGTATCTCCATAATTATCTGAATTTATTATTCCGCTTCCTGAAACAATTATATTCGCTCCTTTTGTTTTTACATTTTGGACATTGTTTACTTTTATTCCTCCGTCTGCTTCTATATCAATTTCTATATTATTATCTTCTATATAATTTTTTAGCTCTTCAATTTTATTTAATGTCTCTTGTATTAATGCTTGTCCACCTTTTCCTGGCTCTACTGTCATTATTGTTACCATATGAATATATTTTAGTAAATTATATATTTTAGAAATATCTGTGTTTGGATTTATTGCAATTCCAACTTTGCAATTATTTGATTTTATATAATTTATTAATTCTATAGCTTGTTTTTCATTTTTTACTGCTTCTATATGAAATGTTATTATATTTGGCTCATAGTTTAAATATATATCTATATATTTTTTTACGTCCTTTACCATTAAATGAATGTCAAGTGGTATATTTGATATTGATTTTATGTATTTGCAGTATTCTTCCATTATTTCATTTGTAAAACTTTCTACAAATAATCCATCCATTACATCTATATGAAAATAGTCTGTTTTAGCTGTTTCTAAATTATAGATTGTTTTAATTATTTTATCTTTTGGAACAGTTAATATTGATGTCGCTATTTCTACCATTTTCGTGCCTCCTTTTGTTTTAAATCTAAATATATTTTACAAAATCTTTCATATCTTGCTTGTGCTATATTTCCGTTTTCTACAGCTTCTTTTATTCCGCAATTTTCTTCCTTTATGTGTGTACATCCTATAAATTCACAATCTTTTGAGTATTTGTTCAGCTCTGGAAAATATTTATATAACTCTTCACTTTTTATTTCACTTATATCAAATGTCGAAAATCCAGGTGTATCAGCAATATATGAATTATTGTCTAATTTATATAAATATGTATTTGTTGTTGTGTTTTTTCCTCTTTTATTTTTGTTACTTATCATTCCCTCTTTGGTCATTTCATTTGAAAATATACTATTAATTAATGTTGATTTTCCAACACCTGAATTTCCAGAAAAAGCTGTTATATTATTTTTTAACAATTCTTTTAGCTCTTTTATTCCTTCATTTTGTTTTGCAATAGTTTTTATTACTTTATATCCAATATTCGTATATGTGGATTCAATTTGATTTATAAAATCTGCTTTTTCTAAGTCTACTTTATTTAAGCAAATTATTGGTGTAATATTATTAAACTCAGCAAAAGCAAGTTGCTTATCTAACATTAATAAATCTGGTTTTGGCATTTTCATTGATATAACAAAAATAATTTGCGATAAATTAGCCATTTTAGGTCTTTTTATATAATTAGTTCTTGTTAAAATTTCATCGATTACTCCTTCTTGTTTTTGTTCATCTGTTATAGAAATCTTAACATAATCTCCAACTACAGGAGATTCATTTTTTTCTTTTAATTTTCCTCTTGCATTACATTTTATAATAATTTTTGTATCAACATCTTCTACCATATATAAATTTGATATATTACTTATTATTAATCCTTTATTCTGCAATCCTAACCTCCACTTAATATTATTTAAAATGGGTAAGCTTTCGCTCACCCTTTTATTAATCTACATTTAGTACTGTATTTTCACTATTTAAATCAATTGTTGCATTTTTTGCTAGTATACCATTTGATGATTCATCTTCATTTGCAATGTATACCTTTACTGTTATATTTCCTTTACCTTCTACAGTTACATTTAATTTTTCTGTGTCTCTAGAAACTTTTTGGCTATATACTTTATCAGAACCAACCATTACTGTGATTTTCACATTGTTAGATGCTGTTGTAGTATTATCTTCTTCTTCGCTTGATTTTGGAAGATGTCTATTTGCTAATGCTTTTACATTTATATTAACTGTTCCTTGTTTATTTTTTTCTATTTTATTAACAGTTATTGTTATTGCAGACCCTTCTTCTACAGATGTTCCCGGATCTACACTTTGTTTTAATACAACTCCATCGCTTTTTGATGTATCTTCATCTTCAACTACATTTACTTCTAATTTTAAATCTGTTAATATTTTTTTAGCTTCTTCACTGCTTTTTCCAATTACAGATGTTACTGTTACTTTTTTAATACCTGTACCAGTACTTACATGTATTTTTATTTTTGTTCCTTTTTGTACCTCTGTATTAGCATCAATTTCCTGACTTATTACATATCCAGCTTCTACCTTTTGACTTGTTTCTTCAACTTTTTCTACCTCTAATCCAGCTTCAGTTAGTGCTGATTCAGCCTTTGAATATTCCATTCCTATAACTTTTGGAACTTTGGTTTGTTCCATTCCTTTACTTATAACAACAGTTACAGTGCTACCTTCTTTTACGGAATAATTATTTATATATTGTGGATCTTGTGAAATTACATGACCTTCTTCCACATCTGCATTATATTCTTCTTTATATGCGAATTTTAATTTTAATTGCTCAATTTTTTGTTTAGCCTCTTCTTGAGTTAAATTCACAACATTTGGAATTTGTACATCCTTTGGTGATGATGAATTTATTACTGTTAGTGTTATTACTAATGTTGCAACAAATATTAATACAAATAATGCGATTATTGATGCTACTTTGGTTTTTGGGTGATTATAAAAAAATGTTGCAATTTTTCCTTTTGGTTTTTCCTCTTCATTATCTGATTTTATATTTTCATTTCTATTATCTGATACATTTACAGTTGGTATCCTTCTTGTAAAACTATCTTCAAAATTACGCTCTTCAACAAATCCACCCTCTGGTCTTTTTAATGCTATATTTAAATCTTTAATCATTTCTGAAGCATTTTGGTATCTTTCATTTGGATCTTTTTTCATTGCTTTTAAAATAATTTGATTTACAGCAAAAGGTATTTCTTTATTTACTTTTATTGGTGGCACTGGCTCTTCTTGCATATGTTTTAAAGCTATTGATACAGGAGTATCTGCATCAAAAGGTACTTTACCTGTTACCATTTCATACATTACAACACCTAATGAATACAAATCTGATTTTGAATCTGTATATCCACCTCTTGCGTGCTCTGGTGAAAAATAATGTACAGAGCCTAATGTTGTACCAAAAGCTGTTATTGTTGAATTTGAAACTGCTTTTGCTATTCCAAAGTCTGTAACTTTTGCCACACCATCTTCAGTAATCATTATATTATGTGGTTTTATATCTCTATGTATTATATTGTTTTTATGAGCCATTTCTAGAGCTGATGCAATTTGTATTGCAATATTTACAGCCCATTTCCATGATAAATGACCATCTTCTTCTATTATTTGTTTTAATGTTTTTCCTTGAATTAATTCCATAACAATATAATATATATTGTATTCTTGCCCAACATCATATACAGAAACTATATTGGGATGTGTAAGTCTTGCTGCTGACTGTGCTTCTGCATTAAATCTTTTTATAAATTCTTCATCTGTTGTAAATTCTTCTCGTAATACTTTTACAGCAACATATCTATTTAAAATTTGATCTAATGCTTTATATACAGTTGCCATTCCACCATTACCAATTTTCTCTTGTATCTTATATCTGTTTCCTATAACACTACCTTCTAAATTCATATTTAACACTCTCTCCTTATAATATGATTACAGCTGTAATATTATCATATCCACCCTGCTCATTTGCTTTTTTTACTAATTCTTTACTTGCTTGCTCACTATTTTGTTTAATTATTTCACATATTTTGTCGTCTTTTAACATATTTGTTAATCCATCTGTACACATTAATAGTATGTCACCTTTCATAAAACCTTTAACAAGTACTGTTGGTTCAACAAAAGCTGTACAACCTAATGCCTTTGTTAACATATTCTTTTTAGGATGATTGTATGCCTCTTCTTTTGTAATATTTCCTTCTTTTACTAATTGCTCAACATAGCTGTCATCTACAGTTAATTTTCTGAAAAAATCTTTTCTTAGTCTGTAAACTCTGCTATCACCGATGTGTCCTATATATATTCTATTTGAATATATTAAACATACATCTATTGTTGTTCCCATTCCTGCTAATTCTGGTACTTCTTTTGATTTTTCATATACCACCATATTAGCATATTCAATTGCATTTTTTATTAATTCAATTATTTGATCTCTTTCTTTTTTTATTTGATCAAAATTATTTATTATATAATTTTTTGATGATTCTATAGCTAATTTACTTGCTATTTCTCCGCCTTTATAGCCTCCCATACCATCAGCAACTATATATAATTTTATTTTATCATCTTTATCAGATATATAATAACTGTCTTGGTTCATATCCCTAACTTTACCTATATCTGAATTAGCAAAAGCTTCCATAAAACCTCCTATTATAGACATTTTCCTTTATCTTTATTGTGTTTTTAAATTTTTTCTTCTTAATTGTCCACACGCTGCATCAATATCAGAGCCTAGCTCTCTTCTTACTGTTGCAACTATTCCATGTTCATTTAAAAAATCTCTAAATTTTAAGATGTTCTCATTTGTGCTTTTTGAAAATTTACCATTTTCAATTTTATTTATCGGAATGAGATTTACATGGCATAACATACCTTTTAGTAAATCTACCAATCTTTGTGCATCCTCTAAATTATCATTATTATCTTTTGCTAATGCATATTCAAAAGATATTCTTTTATTTGTTATTTTTATATAATCTTTACATGCTTTCATTAGCTCTTCAATATTATATCTGTTATTTACAGGCATCATACTGCTTCGTTTTTCATCTGTTGTTGCATGTAATGATATTGACAACGTGCACTGTATTTTTTCATTTGCTAAATCATATATACGTGGTACTAATCCGCTTGTTGATATACTTATGTGTCTTGTTCCAATTTCTAGACCTTTTGGATTATTCATTATTTTTATTGCTTTTATTACATTATCGTAATTATCTAGTGGCTCTCCAATTCCCATAAAAACAATATTTGATATTTTATCATTTATATCTTGCTCTACAGCTAAAATTTGCTCTACAATTTCACCAGCAGTTAAATTTCTTACAAATTGAATTCCTGTAGATGCACAGAATTTACATCCCATTTTGCAACCAATTTGTGATGATACACATACTGTTTTTCCGTGATGATATTGCATAAGAACTGTTTCAATTGCATTTCCATCAAGTACATCAAATAAATATTTTTTTGTACCATCTTTTGATTCTTGCTTTTTTAATATATTGTAATTGCACATTGTGTAATTTTCTTTTAGTTTTTCCCTTAGCTCAATTGATAAGTTAGTCATTTCATCAAAACTTTTTACTTTTTCTTTGTATATCCATTTAAATATTTGCTCTGCTCTGAATTTTTTTTCGCCCATATTTATTAGCTCTTCTTGTAATTCATCTAGATTATAATCTTTAATATTTTTCATAAAATTTTCCTTCTCTTCTTTCTGTGAATTTTATATCATATATTTAATAATATTTCAAGTATTAAGAGCCACTAATTAATATTAATTAGTGGCTCTTAATTTTATCCTTTGCAATATTCTTCTATTCGTGTTAGTTTTTGATCAAATAATGAATTGTTCATATCATCAATTTCATTATATTCTTGTAATTTTTCAATTTTTTTAATGATTATACTTTGATTTTTTTGAATACTTAAAAGCATTTCTACTTGGTTCAATTGTATTTCATCTAATATACTATATATTTCTTCGATTTTGCTACTTAGGTTTTGTTCATGCATCATAAAATCAGCCCCCTTTGTATAAAAATTCGATAGACATATTTTAGCATAAAATGTATAAAAATGTCAATGAAAAATACGAACATATTTTTGTTTTTTTATGATTTGTTTTTAAAATTAATTATTTTCATCTTTTTTTATTTCTATATGAACATCATCTAATTGCTCTTTTGTTACAACTGATGGTGCATTCATTAGAACATCTCTTGCTTTTTTGTTTTTTGGAAATGCTATTACTTCTCTTATATTTTGTGAATCTGCTATTAGCATTATCATTCTGTCTAGTCCTGGTGCTGCTCCAGCGTGTGGTGGTGTTCCATATTGGAAAGCTTTGTATAAGGCACCAAAACGTGTTTCTACATCTTTTTCTTCATATCCAGCAATTTCAAATGCTTTTACCATTAGCTCTGGATCGTGGTTTCTTACTGCTCCTGAAGCCATTTCGTATCCGTTACATACAACATCAAATTGATAAGCAACTATATCTAGTGGATCTTCATTTAATAAAGCTTCCATTCCTCCTTTTGGCATTGAGAATGGATTATGGTTGAAATCAATTTTTCCTTCATCTGATAGCTCATACATTGGAAATTCTGTAATTAGGCAGAATTTGTATACATTTTTTTCTAATAAATCTAATCTTTTTCCTAATTCAATTCTTACTCCACCAGCTATTTTTTGTGCTGTTTTAAATTCATCTGCAATAAAGAATATTGAATCATTTGGTTTAACACCTAATTTACTTTCTAGTGTTTCTTTTACATTGTCAGTAATAAATTTAGCAATTCCTCCTGCAACATTATTTTCTTTATCGAATTTAGTCCAGGCTAATCCTTTTGCTCCTAATTCTTCTACTGCAAATTCAGTCATATTGTCAAAGAATTTTCTTCCTTGCTCTGCACCATTTTCTACAACAATTGCTTTTATTGTTTTATCTTTAAATGCATTAAATTCTGTATCTTTAAATATTTCTGTTGCATCTTGTATTATTAGTGGATTTCTTAAGTCTGGTTTATCTATACCATATTTTTCCATAGCTTCTTTGTATGGTATTTGAATAAATGAACCTTCATCAACTTTCCAATTTGTATGTTTTTTAAATGTTGTTATAAATAGATCTTGTAAAACATTAAATACATCTTCTTGTGTTGCAAAACTCATTTCAAAATCTACTTGATAGAATTCTCCTGGTGCTCTATCTGCTCTTGGATCTTCATCTCTAAAACAAGGTGCTATTTGGAAATATTTATCAAATCCAGATACCATTAATAATTGTTTAAATTGTTGAGGTGCTTGTGGTAATGCGTAAAATTCTCCTGCATGTAATCTACTTGGTACTAAGTAATCTCTTGCTCCTTCTGGTGATGAGTTAGCAAGTATAGGTGTTTGTATTTCTGAAAAACCAAGTTCATATAATTTTTGTCTTAAAGTTTTCATTACTTGTGAACGAAGTAAAATTATATTGTGAATTCTGTCATTTCTTAAATCTAAAAATCTATATTCTAATCTTAAATCTTCTCTTACTGAATTGATATCAACTTTTTCTGAATTAACTTCAAAAGGAAGTGTTGATTTACATTTTCCTAATATTTCGATTTTTTGTGCATCTATTTCAATTTCACCTGTTGGTATTTTGTTGTTTTTGTTTGATCTTTCAACAACTGTTCCATGTATACAAATTACACATTCAGTTACTATATCATTGATTTGTTCTTTAAATTTTTCATCATCTGATATAACAATTTGTGTAATTCCATATTGATCTCTTAAATCTATAAATTTCATTGCTCCTAAATTTCTAATTCTTTGTACCCATCCTGATAGGCGTACTTCTTGTCCAACATTTTTTATGTTTAGTTCTCCGCAATTGTGTGTTCTGTAAATATTATTCATTTTATCATATCCTTCCCTTTTCTTATAAAACAATGTAGTACAATTATATCAAGAATTTTGTAAAATTCAATGTTATTTGGAGATTTTTATTAAAATCTTTGATTGTGATTTGATTTTGGTCGTTCCGAAAATATTATAAAAATGCTTGTTGGACGAAGCAAAAAGAACTCCCTGCAGGAGTTCTTTTTTTATTTTGAATGTTTTCCTTTTGATCTCTTGAATTTATAGTTATCGTCTATCATGTAATCTTCTTGCGTTGATTTGTCTAAGTAACTGTCTTGTTGTGAGCTTTTTTCTTGTATGTCCTTAGTTGGTGTTTGATTATTATTTTCAATGCAAGAACCATATAGACCATCATATGTGTTTTGGTTGTCGTATGTTGGTTTTGAATTTTCATTGTAGTCTGCATATATGTCTTTGCTTATGTATGGATTTTCTGGTTCATTTGTTGATTTATATTCATTATCTATATTAAATTGTGTTGTTGTATCTGTGCTTTGATATTGATTTATTTTTGATTCGTTGCTTGTATTTTCTTGTGGTTGATTTATTTGTTTGTATTGATTGCTTTGTATATCATTTATATTATTATTTTGATTTTCATTTCTTACATTTGTTGCATTTTTTGATGAATATCCGTATAAATCTGAATAATCATCTACTGCGTCGTTGTTTATTTGTTGTTTTTTCTTCTTTTTAGATTTTACTATGATTATTATAATTACAAATATTAGTATTACACCTACTACTATTCCTCCATATATAATCATGTCTTTTTTATTTGTTGTTACTAGTGCATCTGAGTCTTTGTTTACTATTATTTGATATACTACTTTTTCTTTTCCATCTTCTGATGTTACTGTTATTGTTATTGCATTTTCACCTTTTATTAAATTCGTATTTCCTGTTATTTCAACTTTTGCGTTTTCATCATTGGCAACTGCTGATATGTCTAAGTTTGTAATGTTTGGATTTAATACATTAATTTTATATTCATATACATTTGATGCAAATTTTGGGCTTAATGTATATCCATTTATTCTTAATGATGATAAACCTAATTTTGTTACCTCACCTTTTTTTACATTTATTGTGTAGATTCTTGTAGTTCCATCTTGTGCTGTTACTGTTATTTTTACTGCATTATCACCTGCTACTAATGATTCATTCCCTGTAATTTCTACAGTAGCTTTTTCATCATTTGGAGCTGCTTTTATTTCTAATTTTTCTACATCTGCACCTACATTTAATGTATATGATGTTGTTTCTGGATCAAATTCTGGATCTAAACCTTCTGGTGTTACTTCTAATGTTTTTAATGCTTTATCAGATGCTTTTGATGGCTCTTCTGTTGTTAATAGTGATGTTTTTATATATCCAGTTCCTCCATTATAAGAAACTTTAGACCATCCATTATCACTAATTCCAGTACGAGTAACACTTTCTCCAGCTTTTAATGTACCAATTTTATCACTATCTGCACTATAGCTTTTACGAATATTTATGTCTCCTGTTGCATATACTTTGTCATTTGCTGATTTAAATGTTGGCTCTGTTGTTGTATCATTGTTATCTTTGTTGTCTTTGTTATTATTTTTTTTGTCATTGTTTTTATCATTATTATCACTACTACTATTTGTTGCTGTTACTGTTACACTTCCACTTACATTTGTTGTTTTATTTGTACTTCCATCAGATACATCTCCCCCCAATTTAAATGTATATGTTCCTGCACTACTTGGTGTAAATGATATTTGCTCTTTTTTTGTTATATTATTTCCATCATCACTATTTCCAGCAAAACTTTTTGATGCTGCTCCCGAAATATTCGTATTCCACGCAGCCGCATTCATGGATACAGTTATTGTTACCTTTTCTCCTACTTTTACATTTGTTTTACTTGCTGATATACTAGCACTTGCAGCATAAGTTTCAGAAAAAATTGAAATAGCAATAAATACAAATATGCTTAAAATACTTATTTTAATTAATTTTTTCATATGTTCCTCCTCTTAATTTGATATTGTATATGTTCCTAATAAATGTTTCTTTATTAAAAGTAAATCTCCAGAATTTATTGCACCATCTTTATTTACATCCATTGCCTTTATTATTGATTGATCAGTTATATTTAATGTTCTTAACAAATATTTTTTTAATGCTAATAAATCACCAGAATTTATCACTCCATCACCATTACAATCACCTGTTTTAACATTGTTGTTATTATCATTATTGTTGTTGTCATTACCTTTATCGTTATCGTTTTTATTGTCATCTCCCTTATTATTATCACTTCCGCCATCTTTATTTAGATATTGGTTAGCAACATATCCTTCTAATCCATCACTTGTAACTATTTTGTCCCAAGTATATCCATTAGACTGTGCTACATTTTCTTGCATTATTGTTACTGTTGTTCCTTTGCTTAAAGATGTAACAACTCCACTTGATGTTGTTGCTTGTGCTCTTATTCTTACTTTTCCGCTATCACATTTTATTGTTGCTATTTTATATGATGGATTTGGAGTAGGATTATTTCCTATTTCTGTTAAATATTTATCAGCTATATAACCTTGTGTTCCATTTGCAAGTTTTACTCTCACCCAATTAAATCCATTTATATTATTGTATGTGCCTTTTTCTATTATAGTAACTGCTTGACCTGATATTAATGTTGTTACTATTTTTGTATCACTTGTTCCTGGTCCATTTCTTAAGTTTACACTTGTATTTGATACTGCTGAAATGTTTGCATTTGTAACATCTGCAATTTGTGTAATGTAATTTCTTGCAATATATCCTTTTACACCTGAAGATAATACAACTTTATCCCAATAATATCCACTTACTTGTGTTGCACCACATTCAATTCTTAGTAATACATCTCCTGTATTTACTTTTGTAAGAACTGTTCCTAATAATGAAGGTGCTGTTCTTACTTTTACATCTGTTCCTGTTACTTTAACATTTTGTGTTATTACACTTGAACCATTTGGTGAACCACACTTTTCAGTAGGCATATTTTCAAATACAGGAATTACAAATGTAAAACTATTATTTAACATACCTAAACTTGAATATGATTTTTTTACTGATGTGCTTTCACTTGCTGCTGCACTAATATTTCCCATATATTGATGATAATATAATTTTCCATCACTATTATCTACATCATATTTTTGTAAATATAAAGTTGATTGTCCAACATTTATGTAGCCAGATGCAATCCATGCAGCTCCACCTTTTATCGCTGTTTCTGGATCTGTCCAGCCTTTTCTTCTTGCATAGCTTAATGCATTTGAAATAACTGCTGCATTTCCGCTTCCTGTTGCATTTATATTATAAAAATTATAATATCCAACATATCCACTATATGTACCTTTTCCTGTTGAACTTGCTGTACTATTTGATCCTTGCTCTTGTACAATTCTTGATGCCAAATGATATGGACTAATATTTGATGCTTGTGCTGCTTCCATAATTACCTGTGCATATGACTTATTTATTGTTGCAGTTGAGCCATCTGTTTTTGTATATGTTATTTGACTACCTCTCATCCAAGGTGCATTGTTTATTATTTTGTTAACTCCATCTATTGTTTGAGTACTTGAATCATATTTTAAATTTTCAAATTGAAATATGTAATCTTCATTTAACCAATTACGTGGATCCATATAATATGATACTGCTACTTCTGAAGCACATCTCCATTTTCCTGTATCATAAGCTTTATCTCCACAAGTTGAACAAATCCATGCTCCTGTTTTATCATAATAAACTAAGTTTCTACCATGAGCTGCACTTGTTTCATTTTTTATTACTTGATTCCAATCTAAACCTGTATACAATATTTTAAACTGCCAATTTGGATATTTTGCTTTTAAATTATCTATTAGTTCTTTATAGCCTGGATAATTGTTTATTTTACTTGAATACCCTTCCGTACTTTGAGCTGCATAAGATTCTTTTATTTGTAAAAAAGTACTTATGCATATATATGTAATAAAAACCATTAACACTACTATACTTATCAGCTTTGTTTTTCTCGACAAAATGTTACCTTTTAACATTTTATTCCCTCCTCTTTTGCATTTTTTTACAAAGCTAGTATATCATTAAAAATTTATAAAGTAAAGGTCGAAATTGTTAAAATTTTACAAAAAAAGAAGTTACTTTTTATTATAAAAAATAACTTCTAAAATTAACTTATAAACACATATAATTCCTTTATTAAGCCCAAATTGTTATGCACATATATACAATATATGATAGTAAGAAAACTGAACCTTGTAATCTCGTCATTTCATTTTTCTTGCCAATTATTGGGAATAAGCATAACAATGCTGTTGCAGCTATTAGTATTAAGAAATCCATATTGTAACTAATAGAATATTCGATTGGTTTTATTATTGCTGAAACTCCTATAATAAAAATCATATTTAGTATACAAGAGCCAATTATATTTCCAATTGCCATATCTACTTTTCCTTTTGTAGTTGCTACGATTGATGTAATTAGCTCTGGCAAGCTTGTTGCTATAGCAATAATTGTAACACTTACCATTTTTTCACTCATTCCAAGTGTGACTGCAATTTTTGATGCATTATCAACTACGAAATCACCACCAAATTTTAAGAATATGATTCCTAAAATTACATATATTATTGATTTTATTAAATATTTTATTGATTGAGTTTTTATATCTACAATAGCTAAATCCTTACTAATTCCATCAACTGTATCATCAAAATCTTCACCTTTTTTTGCCATTATTATGCTGTATACTATAAAGGCTCCGCAAACTAATAACAATACTACACCTTCTAATCTATTAATTGTATTTGGTTGACCTTTTAAATTATTGTTAGCTAATGCAAATACTAAAACTGTAACTAAAAAAGTAAATGGACTTTCAAAATACCTTGTTTCTTTTTTAAATTTTAAATTTTTAATTATTGCACATGTTCCTAAAATTAATAACAAATTAGATAAATTACTACCTATAACATTTCCAATTGCCATATCAGAATATCCATTTAATGCTGATGTTACACTTATAAATAATTCTGGCATTGAAGTTCCAATTGACACAATTGTTAATCCTATTACAATTTCTGGAATATGGAATCTTTTAGCAATATTGCTTCCTCCTTTTACTAAAAAGTCTGCACCTTTTATTAGTAAAAGAAAACCTATTATTATAAAAATAATCTGAATAATCATTTTCTTCTCCTTATTATTTTATACTTTTTATGTTATCTATTATGTCTTTTTTAAAGACTTATTAAACAATAAGTCTTTAATTTTATCTTCTATTTGTTTTTACATCTAATGAATCTAATGTGTCTAATGCTTTTCCGGTTCCCAATGCTACACATGATATAGCATCTTGTGCAATCATTACATTAATTCCTGTTTTTTCTTGTAATAATTTATCTAATCCGTCTACTAAACACCCTCCACCTGTCATATAAATTCCTTTATCACTTATATCTGCAGCAAGTTCTGGTGGAGTTCTTTCTAGTACTGAATGAACTGCATCTACAATCATTAATGCTGGTTCAATTAGAGCTTCTAACATTTCACTTGAATATACAGTTACAGTTTTTGGCAAACCATCTATTAAATCTCTTCCTCTTATATCCATTTCTGTATCTTGAATTTTTGGGTACACACAACCAATATTTATTTTTAAGTCTTCGGCAGTTCTTTCACCAATCATAATATTATGTTTCTTTTTTATATATTTTACAATATATTCGTCAAATTTATCTCCAGCTACTTTTAAAGATGTGCTAACAACAGAGCCTCCTAATGAAATTACAGCTATGTCAGTTGTACCTCCACCTATATCTACTACCATATTTCCACAAGGTTTTGAAATATCAATTCCTGCTCCAATTGCTGCAGCTATTGGCTCTTCTATTAAATATACTTTTCTTGCTCCAGCTTGTGTGGCAGCATCAATTACAGCTTTTTTTTCAACTTCTGTAACCTGTGATGGTATACAAATCATTATTCTTGGTGCAAAAACAAATCTTCCACATACACGACTTATAAAATATTTTAACATTCTTTCAGTTACAGTATAATTAGATATTACACCCTCTCTTAAAGGTCTTGTTGCTACAATATTACCTGGTGTTCTACCTAACATTCTTCTTGCTTCTCTTCCAACGGCTAATACATCATTTGTGTTACTATCTACGGCAACTACTGATGGTTCTCTTAATACTATTCCTTTTCCTTTTACATATGCAATTACAGTAGCCGTTCCTAAATCAATTCCTATGTCTTGCCCCCAACCAAACATTTTTCATCTTTCCTTTCAAGTACAATATTACACTTTTATTTCATTTTTGTTACGATTATATTACATATTGTGCAAAATAGCAAATATTTTTTACAAATATTATAAGATTTTGTTACTATTATTTATTTTATCCAATTTTTATATTACAAATACAATAAATTTTTATTAAAAATAATAATGAAAAAATCATATTGTAATATTTTCTTCCATATTTAATTTATAATCTTTTTTGTATATACTTGAATTGACTTTTACACCTTTTGGCTATATAATGTTGAACTAAAAATATATTTGAAATGGAGATAAAAAAATGAATGAAACATGGCTTTCTCGTACAGAAATGATGCTTGGTGAAGATGCATTAGCCAAATTAAAAAAATCTAAAGTTGCTGTTTTCGGTTGTGGCGGTGTTGGTTCGTACACTTTAGATAGTTTAGTTAGAGCTGGTGTACGGAAATATTGTTATAATAGATAAAGCTTTAATAGATGTAACTAATTTAAATAGAAATTTAATGGCTGACACAAAAGTTGTTGGAAAATATAAAGTTGATGTTGCCAAGAAAAAATTATTAAATATAAATCCTGAATTAAATATAAAAATTATAAAAGAATATGTTTCAAAAGATAATTCTTCAAAATTAATTACAGATGATTTTGATTATATTGTTGATACTATTGACTCTATTCATGATAAGCTTAGTTTAATTTCAGAAGCTGTTCACAAAGATATACCTATTATTTCATCAATGGGAACTGGTGATAAATTTGATCCTACATTATTTGAAGTAACTGATATTTCTAAAACAAGCTCCTGTCCCTTTGCTCATTTATTAAAGTCAGAATTAAAAAAACTTGGAATTGAACATTTAAAGGTTATTTATTCAAAAGAAAAACCTACTCGTTTTAGGAGTACAGAATCAAGCTACAGAGCTAATGCTTCAAGCATAAGTTTTGTTCCATCTGTTGCTGGTTTAATTATTTCTAGTGAAGTTGTTAAAGATTTAATAAATTAAAATTTTATTTTTTAGATACAATAATTAAATTTATTGTATCTTTTTTTGCATATTTTTTATGTTTTGGTTGAAACTAAAACTGACTTTAAAATTATTTTGCAAATTTTGAAAGGAGCGTGTTTTAAAATATGGATATAGAAAAACATTTATTACTTACAGGAAATTCTAATGTTTCGTGGAAAGATGCTATTGTAAAAACTGTTGCAGAAGCTTCTAAAACTATTGACTATTTATCTTCTGTAAAAATTTTAAATCAATATGCACATATAACTGGCAATAAAATGACTTCATATTTTGTTGATTTAGATATTACATTTTTAATTGATTCTGATAGATCATAATTTTTATAAAATTAGATATTTTACGGTTTATAGGTATAACCAAAAACCTAAATTTATTTATATGAGGTGATTTTAATGGAGCCAATAAATACAAATCAGCAATATAGTGATTATGTTGATAAAAAAACACCTAACTCTCCTATTTTAAAAAACTGCTTTAATGCTTTTTGGGTTGGTGGTTTAATTTGTACAATTGGACAATTTATATTTGATTATTGCAAATTTAAAGGATTAAGTGAAACCGCATGTTCTACTACAGTTTCTATAATTCTTATTGGTATTTCTGCTATTTTAACTAGTTTAAATATTTTTAATAAAATAGGAAAATTTGCTGGAGCTGGCTCTTTAGTTCCTATTACAGGTTTTGCTAATTCAATTGTCGCACCAGCTATAGAATATAAATCTGAAGGATATGTTATGGGCGTTGGAGCAAAAATGTTTACTGTAGCAGGTCCGGTTCTAGTGTTTGGTATTTCTAGTGCTGTTTTAGTGGGGTTAATTGCTAAACTTTTGGTTGGATAAATTTTTAACATCTATTACTTAAAATAAAAAAAATCTGCACATTTATATGTGCAGATTGTGTAGTGAGATTGTTACATTTATTGTTACAATTTTTTGCTATTTGCATTTTACTACATTTATTTTCAAATTTCAACATTTTTTTTATAAAAGGAGGATTAATTTTGGAAAAATTAGGAAAACAAACTATAAAATTTAGTAATCCTGTAACAATTTTAGAAACAGCCAGTATTGTTGGCCCTAAGGAGTCTGAAGGTCCTATGGCAAAATATTTTGATAATTGTTTAGCTGATGAGTTTTGGGGCGAAAAGACCTGGGAAAAAGCTGAAAGTAAGATTATTAAGGAAACTGTTAATACAGTAATTTCCAAGTCTAATATTTCTGCACAAGATATTGATTATTGTTTTGCAGGTGATTTATTAAATCAATGTATTTCTTCAAGTTTTGGATTGCGAGAATTAAATATTCCATTTTTTGGAGTATTTGGAGCATGTTCTACTTTTGCTGAAAGTATATGTCTTGGAAGTGTTTTTGTTTCTTCTGGTGCTGCTCAAAATGTACTTTGTGCTACATCTAGTCATTTTTGTAGTGCTGAAAAACAATTTAGATTTCCATTAGAGCTTGGAAACCAAAGACCACCATCTTCTCAGTGGACTGTAACTGGATCTGGTGCTGCTATTTTAAGTGCTAATGGAAATGGACCATATATTACTCATATTACACCTGGGAAGATAACTGATATGGGCATAAAAGATGCAAATAATATGGGTGCAGCAATGGCTCCGGCATTTGTCGATACATTAATTACTCATTTTAAAGATACAGGTAGAAGTCCAAATTATTATGATGCAATTATTAGCGGTGATCTTGGTCATATAGGAAAAGATATTGCAATTGACTTGGCACAATCTAAAGGATATAACATAAAGAATAATTATAATGATTGTGGTGTTTTAATGTTTGATAAACAAAATCAAGATACTCACTCTGGTGGTAGTGGCTGTGCTTGTTTAGGAACAATTTTTTCTGGATACTTTTTTAAACAATTAAAAGAAAAGAAAATACAGAAATTGTTAATGATTGCAACTGGTGCCCTTATGAATTCAACTAGTAGTCAACAAGGTGAAAGCATTCCAGGGATTGCACATGCTGTGGCTATTGAGGTTTAATAAATATTATAAATAATTTATAATTAATCGAGTAGAGCAGAAAATTTTAATCTATATTAAAATTTTCGTCCATTCTCACACCACCACATCGTGCCGTTCGGCAATGGGCGGTTCAATTTATAAGTTTATTTCAAGTTAAATAATAATCTAGGGCAAAGACTAATCCTCTGCGTCCTAGCTTTTTATTTTGGTTTTCTAAGCCTGTTTTTGTAATTGCATTTTTGTAGTATTTTAGAAGGAAATATAAACACATCATTAATAATCCCTCTTTTATATTAATTATAATGCAACACTCTTCCAATTTGGATTATGATAAAATCCTTCAAAACCTTCTATTCATTTAATTTTTCCTTTGTTATTGAGCTATTTTTTTAATAATTATTTTTATTAATATTTGTCATATACCATCACTCCTATTTCATTCTTTTACTTCTGCTACCTCAACTGGTTTGTTATTAAATGGATCATATTATTTTCTTAATATCATTTATTTTTTCCATAATTTTTTCAAACACTATATCTTTTGCATACTGATGTTTTTCTGAATAACTTGTCCATAATTCTTTTACAAATTCACTTTTTTCTATTTCATCAATAACTTTATTTATACTTTTTATATCTGTATCCCTTTTATTGAAAGTTTTTATTATGGCATTTTTTAAGTTTTCTTTTGAAAATTTTTTATATGTAATTAAATAGTATAAATCATAATAATCTTTCATTCTACTATTTAATATTCCCCTGCTTATTACTGTTTGAAACTTTTCTGCAATTATACTCTCTATGTTGTATGTCATAATTTTTAAATTTCTGTCCTCAAACATCATTTTATAATCATATTCAATTTCTCTTGGCGTAATTAAATCACCTGTAGCTATATCTATACTTAAATTAACTCTTAAATTATCAAATATAGCTAATAAATTATATTTTAATCCACCATAATCATCATCTTCCCTAATTGGTTGAGAATTTCGTATTTCAAATTTTACTCCGTCATTTACGTCTATGTTTAATATCTCTTGTAATACTTTATATAATTGTTCATCTGTTAAATCTATCCCCTTTATGCAAGTATCCATATCCATTGTTGTTCTTGTATCAATTCCCATTATTGAAGATAATAAAAGCCCACCTTTTAATATAAAATTATTTTTATATTTTGAAACAGATAATCTTTCTAATATTCTTTCAAACATATAATTTTGCAATACTTCGTTTACTGTAATATTGCAACTTGCTGCTAAGTTCCTAGACTTATCCATTAAACTTTTAGCATTTTTTATCATATAATTGCCTCCATATAATTCTTTACTTTGTCATATATATTCATTTTCTTTGCATATTCAAACATTTTACTTGCATTAAATTCTTTACTTTTAATTGCTTTTTTTATTGCTTTATTTCTAATTTCTATATCAATACTATCTTTATCTTTTATAATATCACACACTGTTCTTTCTAAATTGTATGTTTTAACTTTCATTCCTTGTGGCGACTTTTTTTCTGTAACTCCCAAATTATATAATTCTTTACTAATTTTATAAACATTTACAAAATCTTTAAATCTATGAGGATTATATTCTCTATATACTGTCACATCCATCTTTATTGGAGTTCTTTCTGTCATTTCATAAAAATATAGAGCCGTATTATAAGAAAATATTGCTTTAGGATATTTTAATTGAAATAAATAGTACTCATCATATTTAAAATCTTTTGTTACATATATTCCTCTATCAATTTTTTCAATAATCCCTTCTCTTTCCATCTTTGATAAATATACTCTTGATATTCCTTTTTTTTCTAACTGTGAAGGGGTTATTATTTCATTGTTTTTCTTCATTATCTTTAAAATTTTATTAATCATATTAATCTCCTCTTCTTTTACAATTGTGCTTATATTTTATCATTTCGTAGCACAATTGTAAATGTATTATATGTAATTTTATTTAAAATTATTCAAAAAAAAGAACAATGTTATTAAACATAGTTCTTATGTGTTTTTAATTTTCTCATCTACTTCATCTATTATTTTGGATTTAATTTATTCTATATATCAAGAATTTCATTATTGTCGTTTAATACTATTTTCTTCCAATAATACTATTGGCTGCTACAATCATAATATCATCATCTATATTTCCAGTTTTAAATTTTTCATCAACCTCTATTGTATATACATTGTTTGTTATATCTGCAACAATTCCTGATTTTCCATTATTTAGCTCTACATGATCATCTTCATTTATTTCTACAATCATTGGATTAATTTCATCAGACTCATTTTCCAAATCCATTAAAATATCTAGAATTTCATCATATTTTTCTTCTAGTAAATAAATATTTTCATCAGCACAGTTATCATTCATATATTCCATAATTTTGTGCTCAATTTGGTAAATTTCCTCACAACTATAATCCCTATCTTCAATTATAATACCAGTTTCTTCACACAGGTTAACCTGATCATCATTTAAATAATCTTGTAAAATCATTTATATATTCCTCCAAATAAAAATTTCTATATTTAGATTAGCACAAATGTTACTTTTAGTCAATTGATTTAGAGCATAAAAAAATGCGCAATACTGCGCATTTTTACTATGTTTTAAATTTATTTTTTTCTAATTTAATTTTTTACTGCATCTCCAGATTTTAAATACATATTTGGATCTATTTGCTCTCCGTTTTTTAGTATTTCAAAGTGTAAATGTGATTCATCTAAAATTTCAAATGATGCTGTATTTCCAACTGTTCCTATTGTTTGTCCTGATGTTACTTTTTCTCCTTCTTTTACAAATTCAGCTGTTAATAAGTTTGAATATACTGTTGAAAACCCATTTGTATGTTCAATTACAACTGTTAGACCATAGCGTGGATCTGTTTTTATTGCCTTTACAGTTCCATCTGCAGATGCTTTTACTACTGTTGTTTTTTCAGCTTTTATATCTATTCCTGTGTGTGTTATCCATTCACCTAATGTGTTTGAATACACTAATTTATCTTTTGCATATTCTGTTAAAACCTCACCTGTTACTGGATATTTGAATGTTGGATCAACACTTTTTTTATCTTCTGTTTTATCTGTACTTTTTTTATTTTGATTTTCTGTATCATTTGATTTTTTTGATGTTGTATTTTGAGCTGATTTATCACTTGTTGTGTTTTCTGTTTTATCGTTTTTAGTAGTTATATTTTTAGAATCATTTTCTGTATTTTTATTTTCTTCTACCTTTGCAATTTCTTCAAAATCTGTTTGCTCTGCAACATTTACTTCGTTTTCAACAACATTAGTACTTGATGATACTGATGGAAAATCTTCTGCTTTTGCAACTTTGTCATCTTGCTTTTGTGCTATTACTATGCACGCAACTATAACTCCAATTAATAATACAGAAATAGCTACTCCTATTTTATAAAATTTGTTATTATTCATCATAAATTATTTCCTCCTTACTTTTTCTTTAGTTAAAGTATTTCCAAGTTTTATAAATTTATGCAGTTATATATCAACAATTTCTATTCCTGTATAAAAATGGTTTATAATTTCTGTATACGAAGCACCTTGTTTTGCCATTGCATCAGCACCAGTTTGACTCATTCCAACTCCATGTCCATATCCAATTACTGAAAATTTTACCTTATCACCATCAATCTCACATTTAAAATTAGCAGATTTTAAACCAAATAAAGTTCTTACTTCAACACCTGATAAACTTTTATTACCTATTAAAACTGTTTTTGCTCTTCCAGCATCTGTATGCTCAGTAATTTTTATACATTTAGAATTATTCCAATCAATACTAAAATCTGAATATTTTCCCTTCATTTTATTTTCAAAATCTGCCTTTGTTAATTCTACTTCAGAGCTATATTGAGAATATGCATCTTCACCAGCAGTTTCTACAACTTGCAAATATGGATAATTTGTTCCTCCCCAAACATTGACTGGTACTTCGGTTTTTCCTCCGCTATTAGAATGAAAAAAAGCATCAATAGCTTCTCCATTATATTCAATTACCTTTCCCTTTGTAGAATTAACCGCTTCTTCAATTTTAGCCCAATTACTTTCCTTCTCCTCATCACTCCATTTACTCATTCTTTCATCTTTAGAAAGCCATGCTTGACAACAAGCTGATGAAGTGCAAATTGATCCATCACCATGCTTTTCAGAATTATGTGTTATTGTGTATATTGTGTATGTTCTTGCAACTACTGCTTGCGCCTTCAAAGCTTCCATTTCATAACTAGCAGGCATTTCAGCACAAACAACACCGATACAAATATTCATCTAATGCCACACTAGTAGTTTCATTCGTTTTTGTATTTATTAAATTAATAGTCCCATATTTTTTATAATCATAAGGCGGATAATACTTTTCTGTTCCTATATTTTCAGTGCTCTTTGAGGTTTCCATAGATGAAAACCTTGTTGTTAATATTACTGGGAACAAAAAAATTAACCCTATTATAATTACTATGTATAAACAAATTTTTTTCATATTACATCCTCTAACCTGTAGAGCACAATTTATGCTTCATACTACTTAATATTTTCTTTTCTAATCTAGACACCTGAACCTGAGTTACACCCAATAACTCCGCTACTTGTGACTGTGTTTTTCCTCTGTAATATCTAAGCATTATTATTTTTTTAGATTTTTCATCTAATCCCTCTATAAGTGTTTTTATAGTTATTTTATTTACAATGTCTTTTTCCTGATCAACATTACTTTTTAATTTATCCATAATTGTCAAATCATCTGAATCATTTACTTTTCTGTCAATAGATTCAACTGTATTGTTTGAATCCATTGCAATTACAATATCTTCTTTCGATACTTTTAAAAGCTTTGCCAGCTCTTCTATTTGTATATCTCGTCCTTTTTTAGTTATATACTCATTTTGTATTAGTTTAATTTTATATGATAGCTCTTTTATACTTCGACTAACCTTTACCGGTCCATCATCTCTTATAAATCTTTTTATTTCACCTAATATGTATGGTACTGCATATGTTGATAATTTTACTTCATAATTTGTATCAAATCTTTTTATTGATTTAATAAAACCAATACAACCAATTTGATATAAATCTTCTATTTCATAACCTCTATCCTTAAATCTTGTAACTATACTCCAAATTAAATTTGAATTTTCGGTAACTAGTTTTGTCATAATTTCTTTATTACCAGATTGAGCTTTTAAAATATCTTCAACTTTATTCTCATACATAAAAAAGATTATCTACCTCCAATTTCTGCAAGGTCTAGCTCTTTTTCTTCTTTTTCTTCAGGTCTTTTTATTAATTTTTTCATAGTTATTTTTGTACCTAATCCAACCACAGATTCAATATTTACTTCATCCATAAAACTTTCCATTATTGTAAATCCCATACCAGATCTTTCTAAATTTGATTTAGATGTATATAATGGCTTTCTAGCTAGCTCAATATTTTCAATACCTTTACCTGTATCAGAAATTTCAATTTCTATAGTATTAGCAAAAATTTTTGAAATTATTTTTATAATTCCACTCGAATTTTCATATCCATGAATAATACAATTTGTTACCGCTTCAGATACAGCAGTTTTTATATCTGCAAGCTCCTCTATTGTTGGATCTAATTGAGAAACAAATGCAGCAACAGCTATACGTGCAAATGCTTCATTATTAGATTTACTCACAAATTCTAATTTCATTTCATTTTCATATAACTCATTCATATAATTTTTATCCTTATAATTTATTTAGGTTTTTATGGTTTTACCTATAAACCATTTATTTTTTATTATGATACTTTACTATCTATTATTGGAATTATTTTTACAACTCCACTCATTTCAAATATTTTTTTTATACTTTGTTTTACATTTTTCATTTGAACTATTCCGACCAAACATATTGACCATTTTATATCTTCCAATTATCATTCCTATTCCTGCACTATCCATGAAAGACACTTTATTAAAATCAAATATAACTTTTCTAGGCATATATCGCGTAATGTCATCATCAATCAACCTCCTCATTTTTTCTGTACTATGATGGTCTATCTCTTCTGTAATTTCCACCAATAGGGTTTTGTCTTTTTGTAAAAAAACACTATTCATATTATTCCTCCTTGAAATAGATTGATTCATATTATATTCTCTTTTGCTCAATTTTTACAGAGCGAAAACAGGGAAGTTTTGGCGATTTATGGGAAGTTTTCGAGTTTATTCGACAATAGCAAAATTAGCAACTTTGCCAAACAAATTTTTTTATGGTATAATATATTCATAGCGTTTTATATGCTAAATAATTTTTGGAGGATGTTTACGTGGAAAAAACACACCCGATAATTGAATTATCGCCCTTTTTGTACGATGATGAATGTTCGAATATTCCTCAGGTACTCGACAAGTATGTGGATTTATTAAAGTCTATGGATGATTCAATTGCAGCACAATCTGCAACCATGCAGCAGCAGTATAAGCGTATGGTTACAAATACCCGGTTTCTTAACCAGGTTCGAAAACATTTTAACCAAATTTACAAAGCCCTTTCTAACATGGGTTTATTCTTCAAATTGGATGGACGACGTAAGTCTTTATTTTCATTTGAGAATAAGGTGAATTTGGCAATTGAAAACAATAAACCCCTTGACTCAATACGCGATATCTTCGCTTTCCGCATCATTCTTTTTGATACGCCAAAGGAAGATATGATTGATGAGTGCTATTCAGTATTGAAAAAACTGAGTGCATTTCTTGCCAAGAACGGATTTATTCCATGCGAAGCTACAAAGTTTGTAAGCTCACATTCCGCATATATAAAGGATTATATTCAAAATCCCAAGACTAGCGGATACCGTTCATTGCACAGCACATTTTTCCATCCAGAAACAGGAAATTATTTCGAAGTTCAAATTAGAACTCTATCCATGCATGCTATTGCAGAAAAGGGTAGTGCTTCTCATAAGAATTACAAAAGTTCCAAATATAACTTTGAAAACGTATATGACGGAGTAGATTTATCGAAAGTTAATTTACGGGGCTTTTGGTTTTGCAAGGAGCAATCGGAAAAAATTCAATTTGTCGATGAAATCGGCCTAATAAACTCTATTAATATTCTTACACGTCAAAAGACATTCTAAGATATTTTTCAGAGCTTATCCTTCAAAAAAAGACGGCCATTATGGCCGTCCTTTCTATTAAATATTTTTTAATCTTTCATTTACACTATCAAGCATTTCTTGATATTTAGCAAGTTTTGCTTTTTCCTCATTAATTTTCGCTTCTGGAGCTTTATTTACAAAACCTGGGTTTGATAACATTTTGGTTGCTCTTGCTACTTCTGATTCTAATTTTGTTTTTTCATTTTGCAATCTTTCTTTTTCTGCTTCTAGGTCTACTAAATCTTCAAAAGGCATAAATACTTCAATTCCATCTGTTACAACAGATACTGCGTTTGATGGAATACCATCTTTATTATTTTTTAATTCTATTGATTCTGCAAATCCTAGCTTATTAAGTATAGATTCACTTTCATTAATTAAATTTTTGTAATTTTCTGTTACAACAATTAATTTGGATTTTCTTGATGGATGTACATTCATATTATTTCTTATATTTCTGATACCAATTATTACATCTTTTAGTTTTTCAATTTCTTGCTCTTCTTTTTGGAATGCATATTTTTCTTCAAATTTTGGCCATTCAGCTGTCATTATTGTTTCATCATCATTATATAATTTTGTGTAAATTTCTTCTGTTATAAATGGCATTACAGGATGTAATAATTTTAATGAGTCTTGTAATACTTTGTTTAATGTAAATTGTGCTGCTTTTCTTGTTGTAGATGTTTTATCATATAAACGAGTTTTGCAAATTTCAATATACCAATCACAAAATTCATTCCAAATGAAATCATATATTTTTTGTGTTGATACACCAATATCAAAATTATCAATATTATTTGTAACTTCTTTTACTAATGTATTTAATTTAGATAAAATCCATTTATCCTCTTTACATAGGTCTTTTTCATCATATATACCATCATAATCTTCTAAATTCATTAAAACAAATTTTGAAGCATTCCATAATTTATTTGCAAAGTTTGAACTACTTTCTAATTTTTCAGGCATATATCTTATATCATTTCCTGCTGTAATTCCTAAGATTAGTGAAAATCTTAAAGCATCTGTACTATATTCATCTATTACCTCTAATGGATCAATTCCATTTCCAAGGCTCTTAGACATTTTTCTTCCTTGACTATCACGAACTATTCCATGGATAAATACATTATCAAAAGGTTTCTTTCCTGTATATTCTAATCCAGAATAAATCATTCTTGATACCCAAGCTTGAATAATATCATATCCTGTTACTAATGTGTCTGTTGGATAAAATGTTTTAAAATCTTCTGCATCTTCATTTGGCCAACCAAGTGTTGAAAATGGCCATAAAGCTGAACTAAACCATGTATCTAGTGTATCTTCGTCTCTTGTAAATTTTGTACAACCACATTTTGGACATTTATCTGGTGTTTTGTCAAGAACTACTATTTCACCACAATCTTCACAATAGTAAACTGGAAGTTGGTGACCCCACCAAATTTGACGTGATATACACCAATCTTTTATATTATTCATCCAATTAAAGAATGTTTTTTCATATCTTTTTGGTATAAATTTTACATCATCATTTTTAACTGCTTCTATTGCTGGTTTAGCAAGTTCAGACATTTTTACAAACCATTGATCTGATATACGTGGCTCTATTGTAGAATGACATCTATCACATTTTGCAACATTATGTGTATAGTCTTCAATTTTTATTAAAGCTCCAATTTCTTGTAATCGCTCTACAATTTTTGTTCTTGCGTCATATATATTCATTCCGGCAAAATCTGGATGTAAATCATTCATAACTAAATTTTCATCAAATACTTCTATTACTGGTAAGTCATGATCAAGACCTGCTTGATAATCATTCATATCATGTGCTGGTGTAACTTTAACTGCACCTGTTCCAAATTCCATTTCAACAAATCTATCACCAATTATAGGAATTTCTTTATTCATTATTGGTAAAATACATGTTTTTCCAATTAAATGCTTTAGTCTTTCGTCTTTTGGATTTACTGCTACTGCTGTATCTCCAAGCATTGTTTCTGGTCTTGTTGTCGCAACAACTAAATATTCGTCACTATCTTTTACTTGATATTTAATATGCCATAAATGTGTTGCTTCTTCTTTGTATTCGATTTCAGCATCAGATATTGATGTATGACAACCTGTACAATAGTTTATCATACGCTTACCTTTATAAATATATCCTTTGTCATATAAACGTTTGAATGCAGTATATACTGCCTTTGAAAGACCTTCATCTAATGTAAATCTTGCTCTTGACCAATCACATGAACAACCTAGCATTTTTTGTTGTGATACTATTGTTCCTCCATATAATTTTGTCCAATCCCAAGCTCTATCTAAGAATTTTGCCCTTCCTATATCAGATTTTTTTAATCCTTCTTCTTTCATTTGAGCAACTATTTTTGCTTCTGTAGAAAGAGCTGAATGGTCTGTTCCTGGAAGCCATAATGTATTATATCCTTGCATTCTTTTATATCTTATAAATAAATCTTGTATTGCTGCATCTAGTGCATGACCCATATGTAATTTACCAGTTACATTTGGTGGAGGCATTACTATTGAGTATGAAGGTTTTGTTTTATCCATACTTGGTTTAAAATATCCTTTTTCGTCCCATTCTTTATATAATTTTTGTTCAAATTGTTTTGGATCATATTTATCCATTAGCTTATGATTTTTTTGCATTAATATCACTCCTTTTGTTTATTTTTATTTATATTTAAATTTTTTATAAAAAATTTTTGCAAATGTAAAATAAAAAAACTCATCCTGTATAAGGACGAGTTTTTTTCGCGGTACCACCTTAATTAACAAAAACTATTTTTACGTTTTGTTATCTTTATAGCATGTAACGGTGCTACCGAATATATCTAAATCTTTTTTTAAAATTTTTTCAATATATTAACTCAAAAGCTACCTTCGATTTTCTTTACTATAAGGAACTTTCAGCAGGTTATTCCTTTTCTCTTTCTAGTTAGTTTAAATCTACTCCTCTTTTTCTTCGTTTTTTTATGTACTTGTATATGTTAACATATTATTTATGTTTATGTCAATAGTAAAAAAATTTTTGTATATATTTTTTTACCTCTACATTACAGTTCACACTTTTTTATAGTTCATTTTGAAGATATTATGATATAATAGCTCCTACACTAATTTATAAATTGTGTAACATTTCTATGGCAGGATTAAATGTGATAAATACTATTGATAGTCCTATTAATGATATTATAAGGCCAAATATTTTTAGGGCTTTTGTGCCTTCATTTATGTCTTGAAAACTGAATAATTTTTTTGTTAGTTTTCGTGCATCATATATGCTTATTATACCTATTGTTGTAAATATTAGTCCTAATATTGTAAAAACTAATTCCATTTTTTTACATCCTTTTTATTTTATTTTTTAAAATTCTTCATCATAAAATTTTACAGTATATCTGCACTCGTATGATTCATTTGGTTTTAGAGTTATTATGTTTGTTTTTTCTGCAAATATTCCTGTGCTTTTTATTGTATCTGATACTCCATGCCAAGGCTCTATACAGATGAATGGTGCATTTGGTTTTGACCATACTGCCAAATATGGAAATTCTGAAAAGTCCATTGTTAATATTGGCTTTTCTCTATATTTATTTTTTAGGCTTATTTTTGAAGATGTTAGGCCTTTCATTATTATTGCATCATTTTTAAAAGAGTCTCTTCCTAACATTATTCTTTTTTTATCTGCCATTATGTTTTTTGCATATTCTGTTCCTGTTAATCCATCAACTAAATATAAGAAGTGAATTTTATCTTCATCTTCTTCAAATTCTAGATAATAATTTCCTTTTCTCATTTGATCTGGATCTATTACAAATGCAGGATGTCCTCCTATGCAAAATGGCATATTTGTTTTACCTGTATTAATTACTTTGTATATTGTTGTCAATTTATTTGCATCCATTCTATATGTATTATATAACTCAAAATCGAATGGATATCTTGCTTGAGTTATTCTATTACTTTTTAATACATATGAATGAAAATTATCTAATTTAGTTACTGGTTCGTATTCTAAATCTCGTGCAAATCCATGTTGAAATATTTCATATGTTTTCCCATTTATTATTGTTTGATTTCTTTTTAATTTTCCTACTATTGGAAACAATACTGGTGAATGTCGTTTCCAAAAGACTTTTCCGTTTTCGTCAACACAGTCTGCGCCTTGGTGAATTCGTTCTGTGCCATTTAATTTAAAACTTATTAGCTCTCCGCCACTTTTCGATGTTACCATTTGTGTTTGCATAATATTGTCTCCTTTATATAATAATTTTCCTATATAATATATTGTTTTTTCGGGCAAAAGTCAAGTGTTTTCAAGCTTTTTTAGAATTTTTTGAATAAACATTTGCAATCTATATGTTTAAAATCAAATATTTTTCGAAGATATTATAATAACTTCTATATTGCTTTACAAACAACAAAAATAGTTGCACAGTACTACATTTCTATTCTTCCACAAAACTTTTCATCAACTAATTTTTTTAAGCCTTTATTTTGTTCTTTTTCAAGCTTACTATCTGTTTGTTCTATTTGCATTGTTAATGATTGTACTTCTTTTAATATGTCCATGTCCTCAAATAAATTTGCTATTTTAAATTCCGGTAAACCATGTTGCTTAGTTCCAAAAAATTCTCCTGAACCTCTAAGCTCTAAATCTTTTTCGGCTATTATAAATCCATCACTTGTTTTTTGCATTATTTCCATCCTTTTTTTTGCAATTTCTGAATTACTATTGTATTTTAATATACAAAATGATTGATATTCTCCTCTTCCTACTCTTCCTCTTAATTGATGTAATTGCGCAAGTCCAAATCTTTCTGCATTTTCTACAACCATTATACTTGCATTGGGAACATTAACACCAACTTCAATTACTGTTGTTGATATTAAAATGTCAATCTCTCCATTTTTAAATTGTTCCATTATTTCATCTTTTTCTTTTGGTTTCATTTTTCCGTGCATATATTCTACTCTTAAATCACTAAATATTTCATTTTTGTATTTTTCTGAAAGTTCCATTACAGATTTTGCATTTATTTCTTCGTTTTCTTCTACTAATGGACATACTATATATGCTTGTCTTCCTTCCTGCACTTGTTTTCTTACAAAATTATTTACACGTGTTTCCATACCCTTTGTTACAGCATATGTTTCTATTTCTTTCCTATTTGGAGGTAATTCATCTATTATTGAAATATCTAAATCACCATATAAAATTAATGCTAATGTTCGTGGTATCGGTGTTGCTGTCATAACTAATACATCTGGATTTTGACCTTTTGCTACAATTTTACTTCTTTGTCTTACTCCAAATCTATGTTGCTCATCTGTAACTACTAATCCTAAATTTTTGAAAATTACGTTTTCCTCTAATATTGCATGAGTTCCTATTAAAATATCAATTTCTCCATTTTGCAATCTTTCTAGTATCTCTTCTTTTTTCTTTTTGGTTACACTACTTATTAATAATTCACATCTTATTCCATATTTTTCTAACATATTTGAAAAGCTTTCTAAATGCTGTGTAGCAAGAATTGATGTTGGAGCCATTATTGCTACTTGATATCCAGATTTTACTGCTTTATATGCAGCTATTATTGATACTACAGTTTTTCCAGAGCCAACATCTCCTTGTAATAATCTATTCATTGATTTTTGACTTTCCATATCATTATCAATTTCTTCTAAAACTTTTAATTGTGCTTTTGTTAATTTAAATGGTAATTCATTTATTACATCAGACATTTTTATATTTTTACTATACTCAATTCCCTTTTGCTCTTTTTTCCAATTACTTTTTAAATTTAATAGGGCAAGTTGCATTATTAAAAGCTCTTCAAATACTAATCTTCTACGTGCAAGTTTAAAGTCTTCAAAAGTATGTGGTTTGTGAATATTTTGAATTGATGTATTTAAATCTAACAAATTATATTGTTTTAATATGTATTCTGGCATGTTGTCTTCTAGTTCATTATCTATTTGTGATAATGCATTTTCTATTATATTTCTTAAAGTATTTTGAGGAAGACTAAATGTTGTTGGATAAATTGGTACTATTTTTCCTGTATGTTTATTTGTATTTTTTGAATCAAATACAGGTGAATTCATTTCTACTCTTGATGCCTTTTTATGTACTTTTCCAAAAAAACTATATTTTTCACCATATATAAATTGTTTTTTTAAATATGGTTGATTGAACCATGTTATGTTACATACTCCTGTATCATCTCTTACAGTTAATTTGTACATTGTCATATTTTTCCTTATTTTTAGCTCTACTATTCTTGATACTACAATTGCCTCAATTAGCATATCTTCTCCATCTATAGCATCTATTATTTTTTTTGGCTTGCTTCTATCTTCGTAATCTCTTGGGTAATATGTTATAAGATCTTTCAATGTAAAAATTCCTAATTTATTTAAAGATTCTACTCTATTAGGACCAACTCCTTTTATGTATTTTACATTATTATCTAAATCTATCATTTTATTTTTTCCTTATGTGAAATATTTGGGTTTTTAGTTGGATTTTCCCATAAACCAATTTGTATATTAAAAATTGCTGTTTTTAAAATATTACAATACCTTTTCTTTTCTTTATAAGTATTATTTTTCTGTTAGAATGTATTATTACATATTTTTTGTAAAAAGTAAACATTTGTGCGCTATTATTTTTTTATATTTTTATTGACTTTTTATGTTTACTTTGATAAAATACTTATACATTCGTAAAAAACACATTTTCAAGTACTACAAATGTATACAAAAGGAGGGTGTATATGTATACGCTTTACGAAGTTTCTAACTCAACAGTTGGTGCAACTTTGTACTATCGAAATTGCGATCAAACCAAGCAAATTGTGACAATCTCGTCAAGGACACTAACCGAATTACGGTTGAGATTCTCACACTTTGAGTTAGCCATTCTTGGATTAATTATCTTTCGAGATAAATTTTCCAAGAAAATGGTTGATAATCAGTTTGATAAAAAAGTCATTAATTATTTATCTGAACAGCCTTTAACTAAAGTTTTTTTGGAATATTTGGCTTTTTGCGATAAAAATGAGTTGAAACAATTACTTTGCTCTTCTAGCAATGATAATTAGGCCCATAAAAAAGGTACTGTACGATATACTATATTAAGTAACGTACAGTGCCTTTTTTTAGTCATCTTCATCATTATCTTCATCAAATTCAATTGATTTTATCTTTTCTTCGAAATTTTTTACTTTATTGTTTTCATTTTTGCCATTTGATTTTACATTTTTTTTATTTTCAGGTTTCTCATTTTCTTTATTTATTTGTTTTTTGATAATTTTTTCTTTTATTTTTTTATTACTACTATCTCTTCCATATGCTTCATTATAGAAATCTTCATTTTCATTATATTCAACATTTTTATTATTGCTTTCACTATTTTTAATATAATCGTCTTCCTCATTTTCATCATTAAAATCTTCATTTTCAAAATCTTCTTCATCATCCCAATCTAAATCATCGTCATAGTCTTCAATTTCTTCTTCTTTTATTTCATTGTCTAATTTTTTATTAAAAAGTTGATTAATTTTTTCTATAGCATCTGGAACATATTCTACTAGTTTGTCTAATACTGATGCGTGTGTTGCTTCTAATAATTTTACTGAATCATTTTGGACTATTAAAAATGCTACTGGGGTTATATTAACTCCTGCACCACTACCTCCTCCAAATGGTAATCTGTAGTTTATATTTTCTTCTTTTTCTTTTCTGTTGTATGAATTTACTGTTTCATCATTAAATTCACAGCCACCTGCCGCGAATCCAAATCCAACTTTTGAAATTGGTATTATTACAGTATTATTTAGTGCTTGTATTGGATCTCCTATTATTGTATTTACGTCTATCATTTCTTTTATACTGTTCATTGCAGTTACCATTAGACCATCTATTGGATGTTTCATTTCCATTTACATCACATCTCCATTTCTTAAGATTTTTATACAATATACTAATAATATGCACCAAATTGGTTGTTATTATACAGTCTAATTTAATATTTAAAATCTTTTGATTTACATATAATGGATTAATCATGTATTTAAAATTTTTTAAATTAATTTTTACATTTGTAAATTTTATAAAAAATGCTATTATGTTTGATAATATGAATACTACATATGATGTTAAAATACAGTCTGTTGTTGATATATCTATTTTTAAATCTAACTTTTTTAAATTTAATTTAATATCTTTTAAAATTAAATATATTTCTTTAATAAACTTTGTTCTATTTTTTGATAAATTTTTAAATTGTTTTTGAATTCTTTTATTTTTTATATATTTTTTTCTTTTTTTAGTTAAATCTATCTTTGCAATCAATATTGATTTTAATATATATATTTTTAAATAAGATTTAAAATTCATATCTTTTATAGATATGCATACTCTTAATTCTGTTGTTGCTATAAGTACAATTATGATTACAAGAATAAAAAATACTAGTAACATATATGATTTTCTCCTTATATATTACTAGTTATTTTTTCCAATTTTCTTTATTTAATTCATTTTATATTTAATTTTCTTATTAACATTGTCATTACTTTAATTCATTAATTTTAAATTTATTATAAAAACTAAAACTTGTTAATATTTTCACAATATCAAAGATTTAAGTATTTCTTTTATGTTTCTCTACTAAAATATCTCCAAATAAGTTTTGTTGTGATGTTTGAACTTTGCTTCTTCTTGACATTTCTAGTAATCCTGTAAATGCTGTTACTACTTCTACTTTGTTGCATTGTTTTTGTGAAAATAAATTATTGAATACAAATTTATCATGTTTTATTAGCTCTCTGTACATTTCTTTTACTTTACTTCCTACTGTGTATGTATCTGTTATTGCTATTTTTTGGATATTTTTTGCATTTTGATTTAATCTTTTTTTATTTTTTTCTATTACCTTGGTGTAGGCTTTTACTATTACTGAATAATTTGAATCTAACTCAAGCTCTTTTTTTGGAAATTTTATCTTTTCTGGCTCTTTATAAAATCTTTTTGAGTTTTCTGCATAAAATTCTTTTAATTTTTCAGATACTTCTTTATATTTTTTGTATTCAATTATTCTTCTTAAAAGCTCTTCTTCTGTTAGCTCTTTTTCCTCTTCTTCTACATTTTCTAATACTGGTAATAATGTTTTTGATTTTAAATATAATAGTGTTGATGCCATTATAACAAATTCACTTGCTATTTCTAAATCTAGCTCTTCCATGGCATTTAAGTATTGTATATATTGATCTGTGATATTGCTTATATCAATATCACAGATGTTCATTTTATTTTTATCTATTAAATGACATAATAGGTCTAATGGACCTTCAAAGTCGTTTGTTTTTATTGAATATATTTGTGATTCATAGTTTAATATATTTTTCATTGGTTTCTCCCTTCTAATGCTTCTTTTACATTATCATATTCGAAACCTTTTTTCAATAACATTTGCGTTATTTCTTCATTAGAACTATCACTTTTTTTATTTATTATGTTATTTATTGACTTTTTTTCATAATCAATTAAATCTTCTTCATTTTTATAAAAATATTCTTCAATTAGGTTGTTGTTTATACCTTTTGATAACAATTTATATTTAATTTGTTTTAATGATAAATTTTTTAATGCTATAAATTCATTTACTGCTCTTTCTATATATTGGTTATCACTTATATAATTATTTTGTTTTAGCTCTTCTATTATTTCATCTAACATTTCATATTCAATATCTTTTTCAAATTTTCTTCTTATTTCGCTTTCTGTTCTTTTTTTATATAAAACATATTTTAATACTTTTGTTTTATTTTTATCATATTCTTTTATTTTTTCGTAATCAAACATTTATATTATTCACCACTACTTTTATTCATCATCAGATTTAGGCTCTTCATCTGCTAAACTCTTTTCAAATGCAGTTTGGTAATTTGCTCTAACTTTTTCTTCTATTTCTTTCATCATTTCTGGGTTTTCTTCAAGATATTTTTTTACATTTTCTCTACCTTGTCCAATTCTTGTTCCATCATAACTAAACCAAGATCCACTTTTTTCTACTATATCTAAGTTAACAGCTAAATCTAAAATATTTCCTGATTTTGATATTCCTTTTCCATATACAATGTCAAATTCAGCCTCTCTGAAAGGTGGAGCCATTTTATTTTTTACAACTTTTACTCTGGCTCTATTTCCTACTATTTCACCATCTTGTTTAATATTTTCTATTTTTCTTATATCTAATCTTACTGATGAATAATATTTTAGAGCTCTACCACCTGTAGTTGTTTCTGGATTACCAAACATTATACCAACTTTTTCTCTTAATTGGTTAATGAAAACTATTACTGTTTTTGATTTATTTATAGCTCCAGCTAATTTACGTAATGCTTGGGACATTAAACGTGCTTGTAAACCTATGTGTGAATCTCCCATATCACCATCAATTTCAGCTTTTGGTACTAATGCTGCAACTGAATCGACAACAATTATATCTAATGCTCCACTTCTTACTAAAGCTTCTGCAATTTCTAATGCTTGTTCTCCTGTATCTGGTTGTGATACTATTAAGTTATCTATATCTACACCTAGATGTTTAGCATATACTGGATCTAATGCGTGCTCTGCATCTATAAATGCTGCTTCTCCTCCTAATTTTTGAGCTTCTGCAATCATGTGTAATGTTAATGTTGTTTTACCTGATGATTCTGGACCATAAACTTCTATTATTCTTCCTCTTGGAATTCCACCAATTCCTAGGGCGACATCTAGGCTTAGTGAACCTGTTGGAATTGCTTCTACATTCATTGCAGTAAATTCTCCTAGTTTCATTACAGATCCTTTTCCAAATTGTTTTTCTATTTGACTTAATGCTGCTTCTAAAGCTTTCTTTTTTTCTGGGTTTTCTGTATTCATAACTTTCCTCCTTATAAACATTTGTTTGTATTATTATATCTTATTTTTTTCTTTTGTCAAGCTTTTTTTTATAATTGTATCATATATTAAATTCTTCTATTTTTCAATATATTTGATGTCTTTTATAAATAATTAGAGCAAACAAAAAGGACATAGTAATAAAACTATTACCATGCCCCCTATTATAAAAAATTATTTTCTTGATTCTACTATTAATTTTATACCTGTTCTTTCTTCACCTTCTACTTGTACTTCGGCAAATGCAGGTACACATACTAAGTCAACTCCTGATGGAGCTACAAATCCTCTTGCTATTGCTACTGCTTTTACAGCTTGATTTAGTGCTCCTGCTCCTATTGCTTGCATTTCTGCATAATTGTTTTCCTTTACTAATCCAGCAATTGCTCCTGCTACTGAATTTGGGTTTGATTTTGATGAGATTTTTAAAACTTCCATTTTTTGGCCTCCTATTATTTTTTATTTTTTGTGTTCTCACTACAGTTATATTTATAATACAAATTTGCCAAAAAGTCTAGTCATTTTATTAAATATGTTTTTGAATCGTATGTCACAAAAACCCCTTTATTTTCTTATTATTCTATTTATCTTCATTACTCGACAATTTTCGTCATTAACTTCGAAAATACAACCATTTAACATACAATTTCCATCTGCTAATTTATATCTTTCTGGAAGTGAGGTTACAAATCTTTTTATTGAAGCCCCTCTATCCATTCCAATTACAGAATTATATGGTCCTGTCATTCCTATATCTGTTATATATGCTGTTCCTTTTTCTAATATTTGATCATCTGCTGTTTGTACATGTGTGTGTGTTCCATATACTGCTGTAACTCTTCCATCTAAATATTGAGCCATTGCAATTTTTTCTGCAGTTGCTTCAGCATGAAATTCTACAAAAATCATATCACATTCTTTGCTTAATTTTTGAACTAATTCATCAGCAACAGTAAATGGATTTTCTGATAAAACATTCATATCAGTTCTTCCTATTAAATCTATAACTCCAATTTTTTTGTTTTTACAAGTATAAATTCCATATCCTTTTCCAACTACTCCTTTTGAATAATTTGCTGGTCTTAATAGTTTTGGATGATCTATAAAAGAAAAAATATCTTTTTTTCCCCAAGTATGATTTCCCATTGTGATTGCATCAACATTTTGATTTAATATATCATTAAATATTTTTGTTGTAATTCCCATTCCTCCTGCTGAATTTTCGGCATTTACTATAACAAAATCGATGTTATGTTCAGCTCTTATTTTAGGTAATTCTTCTTTGAATTTTTTTACTCCATTTTCACCTACTATATCTCCTATTGTTAAAATTTTCATATGCATTTTCCTTTCTTTTTTCTAGCAATAAAATTTAAGTTCAAAGCTTGGAAAGTGCTTTTTCCACTTTGATATTATTACAAAATAATTATTTGCTATTACTTCTAATATTTCTCTTAATTCTTTTTCTGGAATTTTACTATTATTATTTGCAACTACACAGCCACCTCTTTTAGTAAGCCATACCTTTGTAGCATTCGCTATTGGAGCTCCTTTTGATATATGAACATGAATAGGTTCAAAATTTTCATTTGACCAAAAGTATATTTTATATCCGCATTGTTTCTAAAATACTAGGCAATTTTAATTCCTCCTTCTCTAGCCCATCTAAAAAAAGATGGTGCTCCTTGCTCCACTACGGTTTTGAAAAGCTCTATTTCTTCATCTGTGTAATTTCCTTCTTTATCTATTATTTTATAGCTTGGAAGCTCAAATCTAACACTATCAAAACCATTTTCTGTTGGCCTCTCAAAATGAATCTGTACAGTTTCTTCTCCATTATCATTTTTTATAATCCCTGAAAAAACTACTTCTGTTCCATCGCTATATTTACAAAATGGATACATAAATTATCACTCTCCTATCTCTCTATAAGTATATCATATCTTATTCAAAGATACTATATTTTTTAAAAAAGAAAAAACTAAAATGGAGATAATCCATTTTAGTTTTTCTTTTTATCCATCCAATTTTTACCATCTACAATTCTTGCTGCTAGCATTGATGAGCTTGAGTCTCCTACTACATTTAGCATCGTTGCTGGTGGATCTATTATTGTTGCAATTATTGTTAAAATTGGTAGTGCTGCAATTGGATATCCCATCATTGTAATAATAAGCATTTCTGATATCGTTCCTCCTCCAATTGGTACTGCACTTACTAATAATGTTGCAACTAATGCTACTCCTAATATTTGTAAAACACTTCCTATACTTGAAATATTTGTTCCAAATAAACATACTAAAAACATAATTTTAAATACAGATCCTATTATAGACCCATCTTTATGAAAACTTGTTCCAAATGGTATTAAAGTTTCTGCTATATCATCTGATACACCAATATTTTTAGCGGATTGAATATTTACTGGTATTGAAGCTGCACTTGAACATGTTGCTAAAGATGTTACTGTTGGTGGTATTATATTTTTCCAAAAAGCTCTAACACCTTTTTTTCCTGCAGATATAAATGCATATAATGTATAAATTATAAAATAAAATAAAACTGCAACTATTGTATATATTACAAATGTTTTTACATATCCTATAGCAATTTCTTTTCCAAATGTCCCTACTAATGATGCAAAATAACATCCTAAACCAATTGGTGCATAATACATAATAATTTTTACAATATTCATAATAATTTCATTTGCACTATCCAAAAAATCAACAACTGGCTTTGCTTTTTTTCCACTCATTTGTGCAGCAATTCCAAATATAATTGCAAAAATAATTATTGCTATAATATTATTTCTCGATAATAATCCAGAAAAGTCATTTACTGTTAGTGTATTTACTGTTCTTTGTAAAATGCTTGTTTCATCTTTTGATTCCTCAGAATCACTACTTGTAATTTCTTCTAATGAACTTTTTATTTGCTCTCCATCTTCTGTTGATACAAGTTTAATTGGTAATGTTGAAATTAATCCAATTATTACAGCTACTATTGATGTTATAATAAAAACACTTATGATTCCTACCATTATTTTTCCAAACCTTTTAGGTTGTGCCATTTTTGCTATTGCAGTTGATATATTTAAAAATACTAATGGTACAATTATTATGAACATTAAATTTAAAAATAAATCACCTAATGGACTAAGCACTGCAGCTTTTTCTTTAAATATAATCCCTACAATTGCTCCAATAATTATTGCAAATAATAGTATTATTGTTGATTTGTAATTCTTAAAAAAATTTTTCATGTACATCCCCCCACACATCAATTAATATTTTTAAAATTCATTTTTGTTTCTGTATTAATTGCTTTTGAAATTAAATTGATTTTTTTTATTATATTTTGTAAATTTGAGTTGAATGTTATATTTTCATCTTTTAGCACATACCCATTTTGATTTAAAAATGTAATAATTTTTTCACGCTCTTTTCTTACTCCAATTATTCTTTTATTTATTTTAACAGGTAATCTTGATTTCTGCTTTTCAATTATTTCATTTTTTAGCTCCTTGCTATCTATTGAAAAAACACTATATATATTATCTCTTATTTTGTAAATTTGACTTAATTTTCTTTTATTTCTGCCATTGTAATTTTCTCTTAAAAATATTTCTATTTCAGCCAATATTTCTATTATTTTATACTCTTTTTTAGGCTCTTCTGTTTCATCTATATTGTTTCGTGTTTCATCAATTTCTTTTATTGCAAAAAACATATTTTCTTTTTTCATATCAACAATATCTTCTCGTTCCAAAAAAACATCTAAAGCTTTTGCAATTGCACCTCTATTTTGTATTTTATCAAATTTCTTTTTAAATTTTGCTCTATCTATTTCAGATTTTTCAAGCATAAATTTATCATATATACCTTTTTTTATTGCATTTATTTGCAATTTTTCAATTGTTGTAAAATCCTCTTTTTCTATATTTTTTAATTGTATTTCTGTATTTTTTAATACATCATTTATATTTTTTATTTTATTAATATTAGAATCTAAACTATAACCATCACTTATTATATCGAGACTTTTCAACTCTAATATTATTTGCTCTATGTTTTTTGAAAATTCTTCTTTAGATTCTACTATCTTATCTACCAAATTATAATTAAAACATTTTATTTCGAACTTTTGTATTATATTATCTTGTTGATTTTTGAACTTTAGCAGTTCATCAATTTTATAATTTATATTATTTAGACAGTTTGAAATATTGTTTAATAATACTTTACTTTTTAATTTTTCTTGATCTAAAATTCCTATTTTATTCATATTTTCTCCCTGTATTATTTTTTTCATTTGTTGCTTACTTATCTTTTAAAGAAAAGACACTTTTATACTTATTTTTATTCTTTAGTTTAAATATATTAGCAACAGTTTTACTTTTTCCTGTAATATCATTATTTATGTCATTCATACTTCCTGTTCTAAAAAAGTCTCCATATACTATACTTAAATCGACTTTTTCTTGTATTTTGCTTTCAATACCTTTGTCTGTAAATTGCCATCCTACCATTTTTGAAATAAGCTGACTATTATTTGAACCTTCTGCTGTTATATTTGAAAACCAATAATTTGGAATTTCTGTAACCTTTGAATAATATGCAAGCCACATTGCACTATTTACATTTGTAAGATATTTACTAGCAATATTTGCATTACTATATAAAATTACATTTTTTCCATCGTTTCTTATTTTATCCATTAGTTCATTTACCAATGTATATCTTGTGTCCCATATTTCATCAGCTCTACCTGTTTCTAAGTGCTTTTCTACATCCAGTGCTATTGGTAACTTATTATATTCATATTTGTTATCTGATAAAAATTCATTTATGAAATTAAATTCTTCAATTACCTCATCTGAAGTAATTGCCTCATCTAAAAAGTAAAAACCAAATGGTATTTTTAGGTATTCACATGCATCAGCATATTCTTTGTAATTTGGGTCTTTGTATAAATTTCCGGCTTTTCCATAGCCTCGTCCTCCAGCTCTTATGTATACATATTTTATGTTATTGTTTAATATAAAAGCTTTGAATTCGCCTATTGTTTTAAAGTTATTTTGTAGATTGAATTTTGATACATCTAACATTAGTGATTTTTTCATTGTGTCTTCTTTATATGATTTTATATTTTCTGCTTTGACATATCCTACCTTTTTGCCACTTTTTACTTTATACCATTTTGTGTTGTTTTTATCTGTTTGCGTTTCTAATATATATACATCAGTTCCGATTTCGAGGTTTGTTGCTTTTTTGCTTTCTTTTGCGTGTTTGTATAATTTAGAATCTGAATTAATGGTGATTGCGTTGGTTGCAGTTTTCATTTGTTTTGATATTATTGATTTATTTATGCATATTGTGGTTATGACTGTGATTGCTATTATGCCTAGTATTATGGCTAATAGTATTATTATCTTTTTTATGTTAATTTGTTTTTCCATGTATTCCTCCATTTACTAATAATATTTTAACTTTAGTATTATAAAAAATCAACACTTTGATGCAATCTTTGTGAAAAAAATGTAATTGCAATTCGTGGTTATGGTTATAATATAATATCTTCGAAAAGATTTCTTTGTAATACTTGATATTCGTTGCTGGGAATTAGCCGGATATGTGAATATATATATTCACATATCCTACTCTACAAAAATTTATTTATTGCTTTAAATAATAGTTAGAAATTGATAGTGAAAATTAGGACGGTGTAAAAATTCAAATTGATTTTTACATCGTCCTAATTTCTTCATTTCTAAAATTATATTCTTTTTACAGTTTATTCCATATCACGTGGTCTCATTAATGGGTATAGAACTACATCTCTAATATTGTCACTATTTGTTAGGAATTGTAGGAATCTGTCTACTCCTAGTCCCCATCCTGAAATTGGTGGCATTCCGTATTCCATTGCTTTGATGTATTCGTTGTCTATTGACATTGCTTCTTCGTCTCCATTTGCTTTTAGTCTGCTTTGTTCTATTAGTCTTGCTTCTTGCTCTCTTGCATCTACTAGCTCTGAGTATCCGTTTATGATTTCTTGTCCATTTACAACTAGTTGGAATCTGTCTGTTAAGTTTTTGTTATCATCATTTGCTCTTGCTAGTGGTGATAGGTCTATTGGGTGTTTTGTTAAGTATGTTGGTTTTATAAGTTTTGGTCTACTTACTTTTTTGTATAGAGCATCTATTAGATTTCCTCTTCCTAAGTTTTCAATGTTTTCTTCATCTAGGTCTATTCCTTTTGCTCTTATTTCTGCTAATAGAGATTCTGCTGTTTCGAATTTGTCGATATCTATTCCACAGTCTCTTAATACTAAGTCTCTGAATGAAACTATTTCCCATTCTCCACCAAAATCTATGTCTTTATCACCTATTCTTACTATTAGGTTTCCATCGAATAATTTGTTGAATATATATATAACCATTTCTTTTAAGAATTTCATATTGTCTTCATAATTCCAATATGCACTGTATCCTTCTACCATTGTGAAATCTTGAAGATGGTTTTTGTCAATTCCTTCATTTCTGAAATCTCTTGCTACTTCGTAAACATTATTGAATCCACCTATTATTAATTTTTTTAATGTTAGCTCTGGTGATATTCTTAAAAATACATCCATATCATATGCGTTATGATGAGCTATAAATGGTCTTGCAGTTGCTCCTGATGCTGTGTTTTGAAGTGCTGGTGTATCAACTTCTATAAATCCATTGTTATCTAAATATTCTCTCATTAATTTTATGAATTTTGATCTTAATAAGAATCTCTTTTTTGTTTCTTCGTTTGTTATTAAATCTAGATGTCTTTCTCTGTATATTATTTCTTGGTCTGCTAGTCCATGGAATTTTTCTGGTAGTGGTCTATATGCTTTTCCTAGGAATGTATATTCATATACTTGAATACTTTTTTCTCCTGCTTGTGTTGTAAAAATTTCACCTTTTACACCTATGAAATCTCCTATATCTGTTATTTCGTGCATTCTTTTGTATTCGTCTTCTCCTAAATCATCTCTTTTTATTACTAATTGGATTTTTCCTGTTATATCTCCTATATGAATAAATGAAATTTTTCCCATTTTTCTTTTTGATAATATTCTTCCAGCTATTGAGATATCTTTTGTTCCATCTTCTAGTGCTCTTGCTCCTTCTATGTCTGTTGTTCTTTCATATCTTTCTGGACGATTTTTTATTCCGTATTCTTTTATTTTTTCTTCTTTTTCAAATCTTACTTGCATTAATTCTGATTCATTTGCCATAATAGCGTCCTCCTTAAATTTTAATATTATTTTTTATTTCGTAATATTAAATTTGTTTGCCGTTTTATCACCATATTCATTTCCTCCATAGTTTAATTTTATACCATATTTTTGGGAATTTTTCAAGGCGTTGACTGGATTTTTGGAAAAACCTTCTCTATCATTTGCATTTTATTTACATTTTTTTAACTGTTTATTCGTTTCATATACAGAGTATCCAGTAATCAAAACTCCACATAACACTTGAATTATAGAGTTAATTAAATTATTCGTATGTATTGTACATTTTATTATAGAAATATTATTTAAAATCATGTCAATTATACCAAATAGCACTATAGCCGCTAGTTCGCCTATTCCAAATTTTAATAAAGTTCTCTTATTTTTTTCACACATTCCAATACTACTTATCATTGCACATAATATAACAATAAACCATATCACACTAGGAATTTTTACTGTTGGTCCTGCTATTAAAAAATCAGTAGTTATAAATTCCGAAATTTTTCCATAAAAAATATTAATAATAGTTAAAATTCCAAATATTATTAATAATATATTTGAAATTAACATTATTTTATTGAAAATTTTTAATTTTTTCAAAAGAAATACTATAAAAATAGATATTGTAATAAATAGAATATTTACAGACAAAACATGTATTGCACTTGCTACCCCATACTCTAATCCATAAAAAGTTACTTTGCAAATTGAACTTATCAATAATGTTAAAATAAATCCTGATATTAAACCTTGTAAATAATTATTTTTCATATAAACATCCTCTTTCTCATAATAAATATTTTTGTTTTCCATAATATTACTACAATAATAAATAAAAGTAAAGTCCTTCTTAAATAGGATTTACATGTATCACTGTCAAATATATCTCATCTATTTCCCTATCAATCTCTTTTTCCAAGTTATTTGCAATCTCATGACTTTGGTATGTTGTTAAATTTCCATCTACATATATTGTAAATGAAATTTGATATTTATATCCAACAGGAGTTGAATTGAAGTGTTGAATTTTCTTTACTTCTGGATGTCTGTTTATTATTGCTAAAACCTTATTTTTATCTTCTTTATTTATAGCTTTATCCATTAAAACATTATAGCTTTCTATAAATATTTGAATTCCAGTATAGCAAATCCATAATGAAATACCTATACCAACAACTCCATCAAACCATAAAATATGTTTTAAACTTAGTAATGCAGCTATTAGGTTAAAAGTTGTAACAACACAATCATTTCTGTGGTCATTTGCATTTGCTTCGATTAACAAATTATTATATTTTTCAGATAATGAATGTGTATATATGTATAATCCCAGTTTTGTTGCAATTGTCACAATACATACAACAATTAAAAACCAAGAAAAAGTATATCCTTCAGGATTTCTTAATGACTGAACTGAATCAATTAGTAATTTCAGTGCCACAAAAATCATAGACAAACTTATTAGTAATGAAAAAATATATTCAGCTTTTCCGTGTCCTAAGTTGTGTGATTCATCACTAGGTTTACTTGCTATTTTATTTCCTATAAATGTCATACATGACGAAAAAATATCTCCAGCACTATTAACGCTATCAGCAATCATTGCTTGACTGTTTGTCATAATTCCTATTGTTCCCTTTATTACAAGCAAAAAAACATTACCAATAATACCTAATATACTTGCTTTTTTTGTTGATTTATATCTATCCATTTTATTGACTCCCCTTTTATTTATGTTTTTTTATATCATAAAAACTTGGATTTATTAAGAAAAGGCAAAGGATTATATCCCCCGCCTATACATTTATTCTAAATTTTTAACTTAAATTGTAAATCACCAAGTTTATCTGTTGTAACATATCCTGGCTGTGCATTTATTACATCTGGGATTCTGTTTACTATCGTTGCACAAGTTAATTCAACTGTTGATGGTCTTGCTACTGTTATTGTTGTATTTGGCTCTCCATATACAGTCCATTCATTTTTGTCGTAATCTTCTTTTGAATATACTTTTCCTATACATTCAGATTCTATTGTGATACCTTCTTCAGTTTCTGTTGTTACTACTGCACTCATTCCTGTTGCATCTCCAGCTTTTACTGTCATTCCTAATGTGCTTGAATATATGTCTTCTTTATTTGTTGTTGGAACTGTTACTTGTGTTTGTGATTTTATTGTTAATCCTAATTTTTCACATAACCAACCATTTGTATTCCACATATATGATGGTAAATAATCACCGCTTTGTATTATTTTATTTCTTTCTTCATCACTTATTTTATCTACTATGGCAACTTGCTTATCAAATTCATCTAATGTAAGCCCTGCTCCATGAGCATTTGCTAGTGCTATACCATAGTCTTCTACATTATAGCTTGTGCTTCCTTTTATTTTTGTTATTTTTTGTGTTGAGCCTGCTATACTTGTTATTAATTGTCCCCAATATATATCTTGATATCCTGAACCAGTTATTGTACAACCAGTTTGTTTTGCTAATTCATCTATTTTTTTAGTTAAATTTGGATTTGAGTTCCATGGGAAGAATGCTTCTTCACATGTACTTATTGCATTTATTCCTAATTTTGCACATAACATAAATGGTCCTTCTAAGTCTTTAATTAAACTCATTGTTTCTACAATGCATATATCTGGTTTTACTTCTTTTAGCATTGCTTCTGCGTCTTCAAATGATGTTACTTTTACATTTTTATTTTCACATCCTATTATTTCACCTATATCTTTTCCTATTACTGCTGGATTTACATCAACAGCTCCTACAACTTCTCCACCTTTTTCATAAACATACCTCATAGTATATTTTGCCATTTTTCCTGTTCCAAATTGAACAACTTTTACTCTGTTTTCCATACTTTTACCTCCTAATAGAATTATTATGTACTGAAATTTTTTCTTTATGTATAGGTAAATAATACCATAAGGATCTTCGTAATTCAAGGATTAAAAAATTTTTATTGCTTTTAATATGGCTGTTATTATAACTAACAATAACAAGGCTCTACAAAAAAATATTATAATAATTTAATTTTTATGATATTTTTTTATCTATTATTCTGAAATTGTAAATTGCAATACTTTTTTGCTTTTTATTTTCTTTATTAGATATTTAACAAAATATACTACATAAAATGGACCTATTACTTGTATTAGTATCATCACAAATGAAAATAATTTTCCTGTTAGGTTATATATTATTTCTACTGGTGTGTTTGGAAAATTTTTTGATATGAACATGAAATTTGTTCCTAATTTTTCATTCACTATGTATGATATAAAGCTTATTCCTGTTATAAGTGATGCGTAATATTTTATATCACTTAGTCGTAAGTCTATGTAATTTGTTATATTTACTAATATTCCTAGATATAGCATAGTTCCATGAAATATAAAGCTTTGCAAACTTATAAAATGAAACATTGGGTAGGCTGGTAATGATGTGTTTGGGCAAAATAAAAAGAATAATCCTCCTATTATTGCTCCTGTTGAAATAAATACATCTCCTACTTTTTTTAATACTCCTTTGCCCCATCCACTTAATAATCCTGCATATAAAATTATACTACAATAATACAGTGGAATATAGTTATTTGGATTTACCCAATTTCCTATCGCAAAATTAAATATTATTTTTATTATTTCTAATATCCATAAAATTATTGTTGATTTTTTTATTATTTCTTTTACTTTTTCTTTACTAATATTTTTTGTATTGTAAAGAGCTATACCTACTATGCTTAAAGACAATACTAATAAAATAAAATGTCCTACGCTAAACAAGCCACATGGCTCATATTCACCTGGTTTTGAAAAAAACATATATACTTTCCTCATATAATATGTTTATAAAATTTATTTAATATAATGTTATAAACATATTCTTTCTTTTTATTTTTTGTAATATAATATAACATTTTTTTACAAGAAAATCAAAATTTTTACATAATTTTAATTATTATTTTGTCTTGTTATAATTTACTGTTTTAATAAAAGTTATTCCGAAGATATTATATTATAAAACCTTAGTATAAATGTTTGAAACATGAAAATCAATGTGATATAATCACAAAAAACAAAGGAGGATTTTATTATGACACCACATATTAATGCGAAAGAAGAAGATATCGCTAAAATTGTTTTAGCTCCTGGAGATCCGCTTAGAGCTAAATATATTGCTGAAAATTTTTTAGAAAATTACAGATTGGTTAATACTGTTAGAAATATTTTGGCATATACTGGAACATATAAAGGAAAGGAAATTACTGTATTTTCAACAGGTATGGGTATGCCTAGTATGGGAATATATTGCTATGAATTATACAAATTTTACAATGTTGAAACTATTATAAGAATTGGCTCTTGCGGAGCTTATTCTGCAGATTTGAACATTTTTGATACTATATTAGTTGATGAATCTTACACCGAAGGAAACTTTGCTAAAGCTTTAAACAATAAAGATTGTCACATAATTAAAGCAAGCGAAGATATTAATTCTATTATAAAAGAAACTGCTAATGAAAATAATATAAAAATTGTTGAAGGTAATGTTTTATGCAGTGAATGTTTTGATTATTATATAGAAGATATAAATATATTATTAAATAGATTACCTGCAGAATTTAATATTACAGCAGCAGAAATGGAATCTTTTGCTTTATTCTACACAGCAAAATATTTAAACAAAAAAGCTTCTTGTTTATTAACTGTTGTTGATTCACATTATAAAAAGCAAGAAATTTCTTCAGAAGAAAGAGAAAAATCTTTGAATGATATGATTGTGCTAGCTTTAGAAAGCAGTTTAAAAGTTTAACTTTACATTGTTATATTATTTATTGCTAAATTTTCCATATTAATTTATATATAAAAAGAGATTACAATATAAATTATTATATTTGTAATCTCTTTTTCTGTCTTAGTCATGTTTAGTCAATTTCATCACGTATTTCGCCCTGCTCCTTGGGGTCAATTATAACTTCACCTAAAAGTTTTCCATTTTTGTCAAAGAGCCGTGTCACTTCAATTCCGTTTCTAAAAATTGTGTCAAATGATTCCGTTTTTGATGGGTCAAAATCTTTCATGACAACCTCCTAAAAAATTGATAGTTTAAATATAAAATAAGAAAAGTTATTTGTCAACAAAATTCGACAATTTTATAAGAAAGCATGATTATTCCCTTTTTCTTTTCGTTTATTTTAAAGCTTCACTACATCTGTGGCATATTGTTGGATTTTCTTTGTCTTGTCCTACTGTTACATCGTATTTCCAACATCTTTCGCATTTTTCACCTTCGGCTACTTGTACTTTTATTTCTGATGTACCTTCTACTAAATCTAATCCTGATACTATAAATACATCTTTTAGTAAGTCTTTGTTGTCATTTAAGAATTTGTATTCTTCTCCTTCTGCTGATATTATTACTTTTGCGTTTAGTGAATGTCCTATTACTTTTTCTGCTCTAGCTTCTTCCAATTTTTTTGCTACCGCTTCTTTTATTTTTAGTATTTTATCCCATTTTGCTTCTAGCTCTTTGTCTTCGTATTTTTCATTTACTTCTGGGTAATATGAAAGCATTACACTTTCTGTGTTTTCGCCATCTTTATGAGGCATATCTTTCCATATTTCTTCTGCTGTGAAGCTTGCCATTGGAGCTATAATTTTTACAAGAGCTTGTAGTATTTCGTACATTGTTGTTTGAGCTGCTCTTCTTTCTGTTGATTCTGGTTTTGCTGTGTATAGTCTGTCTTTTATTATGTCTAAATAGAAATTACTCATGTCTAATACACAGAATGTATTTATTGCTTGATATGCTTTGTTGAAGTCATATGCATCATATGATTTTGTACATTCGCTTATTAATTTATTTAGTCTTGTTAGAGCCCATTTGTCAATTTCTTGTAAATCTTCATATGCTACTGGTTTGTTTACATCAAAGTCGTGGATATTTCCTAATATGTACCTTGCAGTGTTACGTATTTTTCTGTATACTTCTGAAACTTGTTTTAATATTTCCTTAGATAATCTTACATCTGATTGATAATCTGAAGATAGTGCCCAAAGTCTTAGTATATCTGCACCATATTGGTCTATTACTTCTTGTGGATCAATACCATTTCCTAATGATTTATGCATTTGTCTTCCTTGTGCATCAACAGTCCATCCATGTGTTAAAACTTCTTTGTATGGAGCATCTCCAGTTACTGCTATTGATGTTAATAATGATGATTGGAACCATCCCCTGTATTGGTCAGCACCCTCTAAGTATAAATCTGCTTTTGGTAATCCTCTTTGAGCAAGACAACTTTGATGTGTTGAACCAGAATCAAACCATACATCCATTATGTCTGATTCTTTTGTGAATTCTGTACATCCACATTTTGGACATTTTGCATCTGCTGGTAATAAATCTTTCACATCCATGTCAAACCAACAATTAGTTCCATGCTCTTTAACAAGATTTATTACTTTTTCCATAGAGCTATCTGTAACATATTCCTTCTCACAATTTTTACAATAGAATATTGGTAGTGGAACTCCCCAAGTTCTTTGACGAGATATACACCAGTCATTACGCTCTTCTATCATTTTAGAAATACGGTCTTCACCCCATGCTGGAACCCATTTAACATTTTTTATAGCTTTTAATGAATCGGCTCTAAATTTATCTATTGAAGCAAACCATTGCTTTGTAGCTCTGAATATTATTGGCTTTTTACATCTCCAACAATGTGGATATGAGTGATTTATTTTCTTTTTAGCAAATAGTAAATCATTTTCATCTAACCATTTTACAATTTCTTTATTAGATTTTGCATAAAACATACCTGCAAATGGTCCAGCTTCTTTTGTTTGATGACCTTTATCATCAACACAAACAATCATTTCAAGTCCATTTTTTAATCCGCATAAATAATCTTCTTTACCATATCCAGGAGCTGTATGAACTTCACCAGTACCAGCTTCTAAATCAACATCTACTGTATCTGGACTACCCATAACAACTTTAGATTCTCTGTTTAAGAAAGGATGTTTACATTTAACTCCATCAAATTCTTTACCTTCAAATTCTTTTATAACTGTATATTCTTCTACTCCAGCATCTTTTAAAACTGGCTCAATTCTTTCTGTTGCAATAACTAATTTTTCTCCATTAACATCAATTAAGCTATATTTAAAGTCTGGGTTTACTGTTATACCTGTGTTTCCTGGTAAAGTCCATGGTGTTGTTGTCCAAATAACAAAATATGTATCTCTTTCATCAAATAATCCATTTCCTTCTATTACTGGGAATTTTACATATACTGTTTCTGAATCAACATCTTTATATTCGATTTCAGCTTCAGCCAATGCTGTTTCACAATCAGTACACCAATAAACTGGTTTTAAACCTTTGTATATATATCCTTTTTTATACATAGTACCAAAAACTCTTAATTGTTCAGCTTCCATTTCTGGTTGATATGTTATGTATGGATGTTTCCAATCTGCTAAAACACCTAATCTTTTAAATCCATCAGTTTGCAATTTTATATATTCTTTATTAAATCCTTTACATGCATCTCTGAATTCAGAAATTGGAACTTCATCTCTATTTAATCCTAATTTTTCAATAGCTTTTTTTTCAGTTGGCATACCATGTGTATCGAATCCAGGTATAAATGGAGTATCAAATCCTTTTAAATTTTTGTATCTTACTATTGTATCTTTTAATATTTTATTTAAAGCATGTCCAATGTGAAGTCCGCCATTTGCATATGGAGGTCCATCATGTAATACGAATGGTGTCTTTCCTTCATTCTTTTTTAACATTTTTTCATACAAATCATTTTCAAAAACTTCATTAAATATTTTTGGTTCATTTTCTGGTAAATTTCCTCTCATAGGGAAATCTGTTTTTGGTAAGTTTAATGTTTTACCATAATCTTTTTTTTCTTCACACATATTTAATCTCTCCTTTATTATAAATTTTTATAGAACAAATTCTTTTGAACATATCATTTTTTATATTTTTGCATTATTTCAATTTTTCATTTAAAACATCAAAAAAAGCCATTTGTCCTACTTTTATTAGGACGAATGACTTAAAATCCGCGGTACCACCTATATTAGCTAAATATTAAATTACTAGCTCTCTTAATTTTCTTTTAACGCAAGATTACGGCTTAATTTACTTTGGTTCGATTAAGCAACATAAAGGTGATAACATACAAATTATTATCTTACTGAAATTTCAGCTTAGTTTTCAGCTCTCTGTTAGTTTTAGTTTGAATGTGTTGTCCTTTATTTTGTTTTTGAATATGGTAATATGATAGCACCATTTTTTATTTTTTTCAATACCTCTATAAAATTTTTTCAAGCAATCCTGCCAAATACTATATAAAAAATGACATTTATTATGCCATTTTTTATTTATTTTATATTGTAAAAATATTTCTAATATTTATTGAGCCATTATCTAAAAACAACCTTATATTATACTTTTACAACATCTGGGTTGCTTGTTTTTAGCTCTATTTTTACATTTTTCCATACACAAATTGCTAACTATTTAATAAAATTTGTTCTTACTATTGTTTCATTTTTTGGTAATTCAATTCCAGCTTTTTTTCCTGCATTAATACACTTTAAAAGCCATGCCATATTATTTGCAAGTGTTCTCATTGTTTGCATACCTTCTAAGTCTTGTTCTACTTCCTCAGGTTTATTTCCATGCACCATATTCCAATATTGAGATGTTACAATTGGCATATTATTCATTGAAAAATATTTATTTAACATATCAAATGTTGATGATGCTCCACCTCTTCTGCATGACACAATTCCAGCTGATGGTTTATTTTTAAATAAATTACTTCTTCCATAAAAAGCTCTATCCATAAAAGATGTAATCATTCCACTTGCTGAAGCAAAGTGTACAGGTGTGCCAAATATAAAACCGTCTGTTTCTTCCACTTTATCTAAAAATTCATTTACTTTATCATTAATAAAGCATTTTCCTGTTTTTAAACATGAACCACATCCTAAACATCCAGAAATTGGTTTATTTCCAAGCCAAAATATTTCAGTTTCTATATCTTGATTATTTAATGTATTTTCTATTTCTTTAAGAGCTGTATATGTACATCCTTTTTCGTGTGGACTTCCATTTACTAAAATAACTTTCATATTAAAATCATCCTTTCTATGTAATGCTACAAATTTATTATATTCATTTTTTTGCTCTTTATAATTATTTTTAATACAATTAATACCTCTTAAAACTTAAGAGGTATTTTGTGTTTTGTATTTTTATTTTGTTGTTTTATCAAAATATCTTTTTAATAACTCTAATCCTGTTATTATAACTCCACCTAGTATAAAAGTAAGAATGTTAAATGTTGAAAATGTCATTGCTGGTTGTGGTATATCTAATGTTGTTGCTCCCATAACAATAGAATATAATGAACCTAACATCATTCCTAATATTGTGTATACTGTTTGTGAACGGAATTTTTCTAGACACATTCTTATTAATTTTGTAAATGTTACTATTCCTGCAATCATACCTAATCCAAATATTATTAATACAGGCATTGCTGAAAAATCAAGTGATATAAAAGCTTTTACTTTTTCCATAATTGGTATGTATAAACCAAATATTAATAATAATGTTGATCCAGATATTCCTGGTAATATCATTGCTGATATTGCAATCATTGCAGCTATAAATATATAAATTATTGTACCTGCATTTAATACATTAACATCAATGCTTTTTCCTGCATGTGAGTTAAAAATTGTTATTGCTACTACTAATGCGATTCCTAATAATGTAAATACTAAGTTTTTATATTTTCCTTTTACAACATCTTTTTCTTCTTTAATTACTACTGGTATAGCAAAAATTATAAATCCTATGAATAAAGAGCTCATTGCATATATTTTGCTATTAAACAAACTTGATAAGATGCTTGCTGCTAGTAAAAATCCTACTACCCATCCACATCCTATTTTTACTAAAAATCTTAGTGCAGTCTTTTTTTGTTCCATTTTTCCTCTGAATAAATCGTCTAATGAACCTATGAATTTGTCGTAAAATCCTAATAAGAATGCTATTGTTCCCCCAGATACACCAGGTACGCTGTCTGCTAGTGCCATACAAAATCCGTTAATTAGATTCATTATGATATCTTTTAGTTTCTTCATTTTTTTATTCTCTCCTTTTTGTATTTTTATAATATCCACATTATTCCATAAATGCTTTGTAAAGTCAAATAAAATTTTATATTTTAAATTCCTGTTTCGTACATAGAATAATATTTACCTTTTTTGGCTAGTAGCTGTTCGTGTGTTCCCTCTTCTACTATATTTCCGTTTTCTATGAATATTATTTTGTCTGCATTTTTTATTGTTGATAGTCGGTGTGCTATTATGAATGATGTTGAATTTTTTATTAGTTTGTTAAAAGCATTACTTATTTTGTTTTCTGTTACTATATCTATATTGCTTGTTGCTTCATCTAATATTAATATTGGTGGTTTTGTTAACATTACTCTTGCTATGTTTATTAGTTGAATTTCTCCTGGTGATAGCATATTTTGATTTTTTATATATGTGTTGTACCCATCTGGTAGTCTTTCTATAAATTCGTGTGCATATGCCATTTTGGCTGCTTGTTTGATTTCTTCATCTGTTGCATTTGGTGATCCGTATGATATATTTTCTTTTATTGTTCCTGTAAATAATTTTGTATCTTGAAGTACTATTCCTATATTTTTTCGTAAAAATTCTTTTGATATATTTTGTATATTTACACCATCTATTGTTATTTCGCCACTATTTATTTCATAAAATCTCATTAATAAATTTACAATTGTTGTCTTTCCAGCTCCAGTTTTTCCTACTATTGCAATATTTTGTTTTGGATTAGCTATTAAGTTAAATTTTTCTATAAACTTTTTGTTATTGACATATGAAAAATATACATTTTTAAATTCTACTCTACCTTCTATTTTATCTAATGGTATTATTTCAAAATTTTGTGGCTCTTCTTTTTCATTTAAATAATCAAATATTCTTTTTGCAGATGCTATTGCAGTTTGTATTTCTGATATTATTGATGTAATTTCATTAAATGGCCTTGTAAATACATTTGTGTATACTAAAAATGTTGTTAAATTTCCAATCGAAAAATGTGCATCTGCTGTATTTTTTATTATCATAATTCCAGATATTGCAACTACAATATATGCCAAATTAGATACAAATCTTGTACTTGGATTTGTAAGTGATGAATAAAATTGTGATTTTATTCCTACATTTTTTAAACTTTCATTTTTATTTTTAAAATTGTTTTCAAAGTACTGTTTACTATTAAAATTTTTTATTGTCTTAAATCCAGTTAAAGCCTCTTCTGTATATCCATTTATATCTGATATTTTTTCTGCTCTTTTTGAAAATAACTTTGTGGTATTTCTTCCTACAAATCTTGAAATAATATACATTATTGGAGCAATACAAATTAAAATAACTGTCATTACCTTATTTATTTTTATCATTATAATTATAGAAATTATAACCGTAATAATTCCCATTGTTATTTTTGATACAGATTGAATTAATCCATTTGAAACATTTTCTACATCAACAGTAAATCTGTTTAGTGTATCTCCATATGGATTTTTATCTAAATATTTTAATGTTAATTTATTTGTTTTTTCAAATAAATCTGCCCTTAGAGCTTTAGATGTTTTTGTGGCAAATTTTATAAGAGCTTTATTTAATAGTAAATTTGAAATGAATAAAATAACATATATTAACAATAATTTTATTATTTCTGCAATTAAATTTTCTTTTATGAATGGAATCGTACTATCAATAGTTTTTCCTATATAAATTGGTGCTAATATTGTCATTACACTGCTTAAAATTGAAAATATAGCAATGATAATTATTGAATACTTACTATTTTTTATATATTTTTTAGAATTTTTCATAATATTACCTTTCATCTTGTATTTTTGCGTCAATAGGTGTCAATGGGTTGTCAATGGAGGAAGGGTTGTCAATGGGGACGGTTCTGATTGACAACCTCTGACATATTTTTTGAACCTTCCTTTAACCCAAAGGTTGTCAATCAGAACCGTCCCCATTGACAACCCTTCCCTCATTGACAACCACTGCCCCCTCGCTGATATGATTTTTTTATCTTTTTTGTAGTTGGAATATTTGCTTATATATTTTTGATTCGTTTAGTAATTGATTTGGTGTTCCTATGTTTTCTATGTTTCCGTTGTCTAGGACTATTACTTTGTCGCATTTGGATATTGTGGATATTCTTTGTGATGCGATTAGTAGTGTTATTTGGTTTTCGTTGATGTAATTTAATATGTTATTTAGTACATTGGATTCTGTTTTGTAGTCTAATGCGTTTGTTACATCATCTAACATTAATATTTGGGGATTTCCGTGTGAATGCTCTTGCTAGTGATATTCTTTGTTTTTGTCCACCTGATAGATTGTTGGCGTTGTTTTCTAGTTTTGTATTTTCTTTTTCTTTTAGATTTTGTACAAATTCGTAGCTTTCTGAATATTTAAGTGCTTTTTGTATGTCTTTTTTAGGTATGTTTTTTCCCATTTTTATGTTTTCTTCTATTGTTGTGTTATAGAAATTTGGTTTTTGCTCTATTAATTTTACTATTGATTTTATTTGTTCATTTGTGTATTCATTTATATTTGTTCCTAGTATGTTTAACTCTCCTTGGCTTATTTTGTAGCTTCTATTTATTAGCTGTAATATTGTTGATTTTCCTGACCCAGTTAGTCCTATTATTCCTATTTTTTCACCTTTTTTTATTTGTAGATTTATCTTTTTTAGGAACGTTTTGTTTTTATCATATTCAAAATTTACATTTTTAAATTCAATTGCGATATCTGGACTTTTTATTTTAATATTTTTTTCATAGCTATCTTTTTCTGGTGTTTCTTGTAATATTTCTTTTATTCTTTTATATGACACAAAACTTTTTGTATATATTGTTATTAAATTTGACAATACTATTACTGCTAATATCATTTGTGATATATAGTTTATTATTGCTATTAAATTTCCTTGTGGCATGTAATTGTTGCTTATTTTTATTCTTCCAATATATAAAACTAGTGCTATTGTAAAATCAAGTATTACAACAGATACTGGATTTAATAGGTTTGAAAATATATTGGCTTTTTGTGATAATTTATAATTTTCATTATTTGATTTTTGAAACTTTTGCTCTTCTAATTTTTCTGTTCCGAAACTTTTTACAAGTCTTATATTTAATAAATTTTCTTTTACTTTTAATGCAATTTCATCTAATTTTTTGTTCGCTTTTTGTTGATATTTTGAGGCTTTTTTTATTATTACATATATACAAACTGCAAGAATTACTGTTGATACAAAAAGTATTTTCGAAATTGTACTATCAAGTACATACACCATTATTAAAGACCCTATAAATATAAATGGAACTCTTATTACTAATCTTATAAACATTGCTACTGCTACTTCTAAGTTTAAAATATCGTTTGTTATTCTATTTACAATTGCTGATGTTCCATATTTTTCTATTTGTTTATTGGATAATTTTAAAACATGTGAAAATAATTTATTTCTTAGCTCTGTTCCAAATCCTTGAGATGTTTTTGCTGCAATGTATTGTGCAATTACTGCACATGCTAGTCCAATTATTATTAATATTAACATTATTCCTGTGTATTTTATTATTGTATTTGTATTAGTATTTGACAAGTTATTTATTATTTGTGCTATTATAAATGGCAAAAATACTTCTATTATTGCTTCTATTAATTTAAATATTGGACCTATTATTAAATCTTTTTTATATTTTGATAAAAATTTTAACATAAGTTTTTCCTTACTTATTAGTTATTTAGATTTTATGGATAACATCTATAAACCATTTTGTTAACAATTATAATATTATGTTTTATGATTTTCAATATAAAAATATATTATTCAATAATATAAAAAAACAATATAGAACGTATTATGGTAATTTTTTCAAAATACGTCTATATTGTCTTTTTTCTTTAAATTTAGTAAATACTTTTATATATCATAAAAATATGTTGCCTCTAGGTCCGCTTCGTGCATCATTAGTGCTAGTGGATATTTTTTGTATGCTGCTCCTATTGTATTATATAATTCTTTTGGCTCTGTGTATCCCATATGCCAGCGAATACTATATTTTTCTTCTGGAGTTAATTTTATGTATTCAGATATCATCATTACTGATTTTTCTCCGTGCCCATATGGTATTGTATCATCTATTGTGTAATATGGAACTTTTTCCCATTCACCTAGTGCATTTTTTGCATTTCTGTAATCTACTTTGTAGAAGTTTAATTTACATATATCATGTAATAGACTAACTATTTTTATTGTATCATCTGGAATTTCTAATTTTAAAACATTATTTTTGGCTTTGTAGTCTAAAATTTCATATACTTTTAAACTATGCTCTACTAGTCCACCTTCAAATGACCCGTGAAATCTTGTGCTTGCTGGTGCTGTGAAGAAATCTGTTTTTTCTAAAAATGATATTAAATCTTCTATTCCAGGTCTGTTTGTGCTTTTTAATAATTCAATAAATTTTTCTTTCATTTTGTATCTCTCCTTAAATTTTTAGTTATTACATTTTTTCTGGTATATTTATTGCAAGTGTATCTAATAGTAATTTATTTACTTGATATACTAGGTTTGTTAAGAATAACCAAGTTTGTTTTTTGTTTTCATCTTGCTCTGTTAGTATTCTGTTTTCTACATAGAATTTGTTAAATAAACTGTCTAATTCATATATATATTCTGTAATTTCACTTAGTGTTTTATTTCTGTATGCAGTATCTATTCTTATTGGCATTTCTAATACTTTTGTTATTAGCTCTTTTTCTGTTTGAGAATATATGTTATACATTTTATATTCTGATACATTTGATTTTGCTAGCAATGATTTCATACGAACTGCTGAATATAAAATGTATGGTCCAGTTTTCCCCTCTAAGCTACAGAATTTTGATATATCAAATATATAATCTTTTTCTACATTTGGTAATAAATCTGCATATTTTAAGGCTGCTACTGCAACTGTATCTGATATGTTTTTCTTTTCATTTTCATTCATTTCTGAATCTTTTACATATTTAGCTGTTTCTTCTTTTATTTCACCTAATAAAGATTCTAATTTCATTACTCCACCATCTCTAGTTTTAAATGGTTTTCCATCTTTTCCATTCATTGTTCCAATACCTATAAATTCAAATTTCATATTTTTATCTACTAAATTTGATTTATATGATGTTCTAAATACTTGCTCAAAATACATACCTTGTCTGTTATCTACTATGTACCATATTTCATCTGGATTAAATCTTTTCTTTCTTGATAATATTGTTGCAAGTTCTCTTGTTGCATATAAAGTTGTTCCATCTGTTTTAATTACAACTAGTGGTGGAATTTCTGCCTTATCTGTATCTAATTTTACATCACATACAAGAGCTCCTTGGCTTTCATTCAAACAATTATTTTTTTTCAAAATTTCTAACATTTCATCTATGTATGGATATGAATCAGTTTCACCTTCCCATAGGTCAAAATTAGTATTCAGTTGTTTATATATATTTTTTATATTTTTAATTGATATTTCTTTTACGATATTCCATAAAGCTACATATGATTTTTTTCCTTTATCTAGCTCTGCTGTAATTCTACGAACTTCTTCCATTATCTCATCATTTTCTTTTGCTTTTGTACTTGCTAATGGATAAATTCGCTCTAAATCTTCATTTGTTATTGGAATTTCTGTTGGATATTCTCCTTTATAATTTTCATCAAAAAATACCCAATCTGGATGTTCTTCTCTTAATTGATATATAACCATACCTGATTGTCTTCCTATATCTCCTAAATGAACATCTGAAATAACATCATTGCCAACAAGTTTTGCAAGTCTTTTTAATGCTTCTCCTATATTAGCAGTTCTTAAATGCCCAACATGAAGTGCTTTTGCAACATTTGCACCACCATAATCTAAAAATATCTTTTTTCTAGGATATTTTTTTACATTTTCAGATACATCTTTAGATATTTCAGTTAAATATTCAGTTAAATATTCAATTTTATATGATATATTTATAAATCCAGGTCCTGCAATATTTATATTGTCAAAAATGTCAAATTCATTTAAGCCCTCAACTATTTTTTGAGCTATTTCTCTTGGATTTGTTTTATATTTTTTTGCAAGTCCCATTGCTCCATTATATTGAAATTGACCAAATTCTGGTCTGCTAGATGTATTAAGAACAACATTTTCTTCATTAAAGTTATTTTTTTCTAAAATATTTTTAATTATTTCTTCTGTTTTTGTTATAATATCCATATTTTTTCCTCCAATCTTAATATGATAATTCATACATATACATTTTATAAAAACAAAAAACCTCTGGAAAATCCAGAGGCGATATAAAACGCGGTACCACTCTATTTGATTTTTATATTTTAAATACAAAAATCCACTCAAATCTGTAACGTAGATATACGAACTACCATACTTTTATTTCCTGTAGTCACTCACAAGCTCTAATAATTATATAATTATTGTCAAACTCACACCATTTTTCGACTCGCTTTAATAATTTTTTTATAATTATTTTCTTGTTCAACGATTTTTTATAAACTATACTGGTATTATATGGCATTTGTATAATTTTGTCAATCAATTTTTCTTGTATTTTATGTACACTTATGTTATAATAATAGCACTATTGAGTTTACTTGTTAAATTCAAAATTTTTTGAAAGGAGGGAGAATTAGCAATGAATTCTCCTAGCCCAACGGTAAGTACAACAACTATTGTTGTGGAACTCGAAAATGGAGTAGTTCACACTTTCAAGAAAATTTTTGGAAAACCCGGCTTTTACTGGGAATCCACCGACCCTAATTTGAATTATAGAAAAGGCCAAGTCATTGACATGATTCAAATTGAAGTTGGTAAACAGTTAATCTTTGTTATAGAAGCTGTTAATGGTTATTCGTATTTTACCGCATCAAAAGAGATTGTTACAAAAGCTTTTCTTAAGTGATACTATAAAACACAGTCTCAAAAAGACCTAAGTTATGCTTACATATTTAATATGTGTCGCATAACTTAGGTCTTTTTTAATTATTTATTATATAAAAAATTACCATTAGAGCTCAATTAAACTAGTTATCTCATCTTCATAAAAAATATCTAATTTGCTCATTGCTCTTGTTATTGTTACATATAATAATTTTATATCTAAACTAGTATTTGTATACTTAACATTATTTGCATTTGAAATAATAACACAGTCAAATTCCAAACCCTTTGCCAAATATGATGGAACAACTGATATTCCAGAATTATATTCCGAATCTTTTCCCCTTATAAGTTTTACATCTGATCTTAGCTTACAAATTTCTCTTTCAATCATTTCGCATTCTTTCATATCTTTTCCTATAATTGCTATTGACTTATATCCATTATCTAAATGCTCATTTATTTTCTCATTTATAGATTCAATTAAATCCTTTTTATCTTTGACTTTTTTTATACTTATTGAATTTTTTCTATCTATAACTGGATCACCTAACACAATATATTCTTTTTCATATTGTGGTAATTTGTCAATTACTAAATTTGCAATGTCCATTATCTCTTTTGTTGTTCTGTATGTCTTATTTAATGTTGTGTATATAGTTTTTACATTATTAAATTCCACATCTATAAATCTCTTCCAGTTTTCAATACCTCTATAATAATGAACCCCCTGTGCTATATCTCCTAATATTGTCATTGAATTACTGTTTAAAATCGTTTTTAATACATCAAATTGAAATTCACCATAATCTTGTGCTTCATCTATAACAACATGCTTTATTTTACATTTATCTTTTATTCCAAAAACTTTAAATTGTATATACATTATTGGAGCTAAATCTTCGAATGATACTTCGTTTTTCTTTAAATTTGCTAGTGTATTTTCTTTTAAATACTGCATTACTTCATTTGAATTTTGCAAATATGAATCTATAAATTCTTTATAATATTGTACACAATCTTTTTTAGGTATTTGATTTAAATAATTTTTTACAATTTTTTTATATCCCTTTTCTACATTCTTTATTTCTTTATCATATTCATCATAAACTTTTATACGCTCTTCTTGTACTAAATTTTCTATGGCTTTAGTTCGCTCTTTTCTCAAGTTTTCTGCTATTTCTGTAGACTTTCTTTTAAATTCGGATATTAAATTTTTTTCAATTTCATGTATTCGATTATCAAAATTATACATTTTATATGTATGTTTAAATAAATAATCTATATCATTGTATTTCATTATTGTATAATCTTTATAACAGAAATCATTTTTAGGAATATAATTATTTTCTATATCTGCCAAATACTCATCTATAATTTTTTTGAAATTTATTGATGATTTAAATTTAGCTTCTTTTATCATAATATCAATTTTTCCCTTATTTATATCATCAAATTCTTTATTTACAATTATAACTAATTTTTCATTATTATCTGAAATTTTTAATTTTTTTCCAATTACATCATAGGCAAAATCTTCAAAAGTACATTGTCTTACATCATTTACACCTAAATCAGGAAGAATATTTGAAATATAATTTAAAAAGAATTTTGTTGGAGCTATTATCATAAATTCGTCTGGTTTAAATTCTTTCTCATAATTATAAATTAAATATGCAATTCTATGAAGAGCAATCGTTGTTTTTCCGCTCCCTGCTACTCCCTGTACAATAAGTGGTGAATTTATATCAGCTCTAATTATTCTATTTTGTTCATCTTGTATAGTTGCCACTATATTTTTTAATCTATCATCTGCTTTTTCTTCAAGTGCATTTTGTAGTAACTCGTCATTACCAGTAACATTAATATCAACATACTTTTTCAATTTTTGTTTTTCTATAATATACTGTCTTTTTAATAATATTTCACCTTTTATTTTATTACCTAAACATTCATATTCTGCTTTACCAATTTTTCCTTCATAATACAAGTTTGATATTGGAGCTCTCCAATCCACTATTATTGGCTCTGCTGTTTTACTATCTAAAATAGAAATTTTTCCAATATATAGTTTTTCCATTTTTCTTGCATCTTCTTTAAAATCCATTCTAGCAAAATACGGAACATCTTTTATTTTCTTTATATCTTCTAACTTTTTTACTTTTGCAAATAAAACCTCGCCCTTTGCCATATCTTCTAAGGAATAGTTCATATCTGCATTTTTTAAATCATCTTCAATTATATTTTCTTCTTCTGTAATTTTTTCATTTATTTCTTCTAATTTATCTTGCTCTTCTTTAAATATTTGCTCTTCCATATTAAAACCTCCATTTATTATTGTTAATTGAACCGACTTTAATTTATATTCTTAAAGTCGTTCATTTTTCTATTTATTTAAATCATTTGTTTTAATATGTTTTCCGCTTTTTTATAAAACTCTTCTTTATTTTCAATTAAGTCTTGTAATTCTTTTAAATATTTTTCATATTTATTATCTTTTACATAATATTTGTTAACTGCATAACCATTTTTGCCAAACTTTTTTTCTGCGTGATCATATGCCCTATCAATTTGCTCTTTATATGTAAAATCTTTGTAATGTTCAAATCCAAATGCTAAAGTTCTTTCCAAAAAAGTTGTTACATTTGTATTTTTATCTGCAGATGCCAATATTTTTCCATATATATTTCTAGGTACATTTTTATTAGATGATCTGTGATCTTCAATTGCTTCTTTTATAATTTGTTTCTGATCTCTTGTGAAAAATTTGTCCAGATTTTCATCATTCCACATCCAATTTGCAGATATTATTTCATGTGTTTTTCTATCTATATGATCTCCTATATCATGATATGATACTGCTGTAAATAAAATATTATAATCTAATCCTTCATATTGTTTTGAAATTTCAAAAGCCCTTTGAAGTACATATTTTATATGATTTATATCATGAGATTTCCCATTTAAATCATATACTTTAAAAATATTTTCTTTAATATACTTTAGTAATTCGTTGTTAATTAAATTTTCGTCCATAACACTCCTCCGATAAAAAATTTTAAGCTTAATTATTTTTCATATTCCCCCTTTACACTTTTATTTGACCAATCTCCATTAGCCTTTTTAAGACTCAAAAAAACCAAGTAATTACATACTTGGTATCTATATGATTTTAGCTTTTATTTTATGTGTCAGTCTAAATTTTGCAATACTTAAAAATGATAACATAATCATATAAATACTGAAAAAGTAGAGTTTGACTACTGTGTTCGGAATGGTTACAGGTATCCCTCTAAATTCACGATGTTTATATTATCACCTTTAAATATGGTTTGTCAATATTTATTTTTCATACTATCAGTTTTATTTTCACTTTTCTTAATTTGATAATTGTCATGTTAAACACACATCCCAAATAAGTGAAAAAGGTAATGTTTTGTCGCATTTTGGTTTACGATTTTAGTTTACTTTTAGGTTATTTTATAGTATAATATACTATACACTATAACTAAGGAGGAAATTTCCCATGTACAAAAATACTTTAAAGGTCGCAACAGCCGAAACACTTAGATTTATATCTCCAAATGGAGATATAATCTGTAGTCCCGAAGGCCACGTCCATATGCTTGTAATTGAAGAGCACAATCTCAGTAAAAAAACTGGGGTCGAGGCACTTATGGATGTTATAAGCAAAGGATATGCGTTAGTCGCCCAAATAAAAAAAGAGATTCTCATTACACATTGTAAGAATCTCACTAATCTCCAACAACAAGCAATTGCTGAGTTGGAAAGCACTTTTTTGAACTACAAAATTTCTCTTGTACAAGAGGAAATGTAGTTTTGGCTTACCTTTAACAAAATAAGAAGTATTTTAGATGCAGTGCATTTATTATACTTCTTATTTTTGTATTTTAATTTATGTTTTGTATAAATTTTAGAATTTCTTCTGCAAGAATTTCTTCTTTTCCTCTGTAATTGTGTGTTGCACCGTCTATAAAGTTAATATCTTTTTTATTGTTTAATATTTTTTCATTCATTAAATCTACTAACTCATTTGCTGGTAAATTTATTATTTCATTTACATTTCCCCATCTCATAAATAATGGCACTTTTATGTTGTTTAGTTTTTCAAATTTGTAGTTTTTTTCTTGGTATTTTGCAAAATCAATTTCTTTATTATCTCTATAGTATGTTAAAAAGGTTTGTACACTTACTAGTGGCAAAAATGATGCTTTACAGTCTATTATGTAATTTAATTGTTTTTCTGCTTCTTTTTCTTTTGCGATTTTTATTACATCTTCATCTGCGTTTTTTACTAAAAATTGCATTACGCTTGTTAGGTCAACTAGTGATAATAATATTACTGAGCTTATTTTGTTTAAAATTTCTGTTTCATTATTTTGTAATAATTTGTTGTATACATATACACTTTTTGTTGAACCTAGGCTGTGTCCTTGTAGATGGATTTTTTTGTAGCCTTTTGATGCCATTAGTTTTATGGCTGATACTATGTCGTAATATGAGTCTTTTACATCTTCAAATGCTGTTCCTTGTAGTATTCCGCTTTCATTTTTTGTTATTTTATTTACTAGGCCGAAACCTCTGTTGTTAAAGCTGAAATATGAAATATTGTTTGATGTTAGTTTTTGTGCTATTATGTCGTCTCTTTGCTTGAAGCAATTGCTTCCCATTCCGTGAATTGCTATTACAACTTCTTTGTCTGTTTGGTTTTCGCTTGTGTGTAGTAAGCCGAAAAGCTCTGTGTTGTCCTCTGTGTTAAAGTATATTTTTTCTATTCTCATTTATGGTTTTGTACTCCCTTCTGTGTTAGTGTGGTTTTTTTGCTTAAAACTAGAACTGTCTCTTTTTTACTTTTTGTTAAATATCCATATATGTTATTACCCAGTCGTAGTTTTGTAGGTTGAATATTGCTCCGCAGTATTCGCATTGTCCATTTTTATTTACATCTATGTTTGCTCCACACGATGGGCATTTTCTGGCTACTCCCATATCTTGTGAATTTTTTTGTTTTGTGTATATTAGTTTGTTCATTCTTTCTACTCGGTTGTATCTGTCTCCTGATATGTATTTTCTTGTGTCTCTTGAGATGTAGTATTCTAGTGCTTTTGAGTGTACATTTACTTCTATTTTGAAACTATCTTCTTGCTCTTCTATTTTTAAAATTTGGACATCTGCTACGTTTAGTTCATCATATAATTGAATTCTGTTGTTTGATTTGTCGTTTTCTACTTTTTGAACTATTTTTTGATATGTTTCTTCATTAACGAAGTGATGTATTTTTTCTGTTTTTCCTGTTACCATTGATAACATTATTTGTACAAATGTGTTTTCTACTTTTGATTTGAATTTTGCTTCTGAAAATTCTGAGTCTTGTTTTAATAGATTTTCTAATGTGTTATCCATTTTTTTCATTCCTTTTTATTGTTTATTTGGGATTTTGGTTGGTTACCCATATGCCATTATGTTTTGAGATATAGTATTATTAAATACTATATCTCTTTTATTTTTTATATATAATCTTGCTCTATTACTTTCTTTTCTGTTAATACCCATTTTGTGTTTTCTGATACTAGTTTTGATCCGCAGTATTCGCATGTTCCTGTACTGTTCATTTCTACTTTTGCTCCGCAATTTGGACAATGAGTTATTTTTTCGTTTTCATTTAATGTCTTTCTGAAGCTCATTTCGTATAATATACGTATTTTTTTCTTGTCTTCGCCTCTTATTAATTTTTTCGTGTTGACATCTGCTATATAATCATACATTTCTATTACATAATTTGTTTTTATAGTAATTGTTCCATTTTGATTTGTAACATCTTTTAAACAGCTTTGTTTTAGTTGTATGTCTTTCATTATGTTTTGCTCGCCTTTTACTTCAAGTGTTGCAAGTTGTGATTCGTACATTGTGTATATTTCGTCTGTTACTTTGTCTTTTATATCTTCTAATTTAAAATCCATCCATGCCATTTGAATGTCATAATAAATGCTATATCCTTGTTTTAAGAATTCTTGTTTATTGAAGTTTGGTATTGATTTCTTTATTTTATTTTCTATTTCATCTTCGTTATTTTTATTAATAACAATTCTGTGTAAATTGTTTGTAGCTTTTTTTGCTATAATACTCCATATTACAATTATTACAACAATTATTGCAAATGAAATAATACCTGCAAGTGGATCACTGCTTCCACTGCTTGAACTGCTTCTGCTTGATGATGACCTATGACTACTACTTGAACTTCTTCTGCTTGATGAACTGCTATGGCTGCTGCTATGACTACTGTGACTGCTACTATGACTTACGCTATGTCCTGAATCTGCAAAAGTTGGTCTTTCATATATTACAGTAAAAGTTAATATTACTGAACACAAAATACCTAGTGTTATTAATATCTTTTTTATTATATTTTTTCTTTTCTCCATTTTACTCCCCTAATTTATATATTAAGAATGAAAATATTTTCTATTTTCATTCTTAATTTTTTATTTTAAAACATTTCTTGTCTCATTGTTTTCTTTTCTGTTAATACCCATTTTGTATTTTCAGAAACTAATTTTGAACCACAATATTCACATGTTCCACTACTGTTCATTTCTATTTTTGCTCCACAGTTTGGACAATGATCTACTTTTCCGTTTGAATTTAATGTCTGTCTAAATTTCATTTCGTATACTATTCTTAATTTATTAGTTGATGAACCTCTTAGTACTTTTCCTGTCGATTCTTCAATTATATAGTCATACATTTCAATAATGTATCCTGTTGCAATTGTAATTGTTTCGTTTTGTACATTTACATCTTTTAAGTATGATTTTACAAGCTTAAAGTCTTTCATTATGTTCTTTTCGCCTTTAACTTCTAGTGTAGAAAGTTGTGAATCATACATATTATATATTTCATCTGTTATTACATCTTTTACATCATCTAATTTAAAGTTCATCCATGCATTCTGTACATCTTTGTAGATTTGGTATCCATTATTTAAGAATTCTTGTTTATTGAAGTTTGGTATATATTGTTTTACTTTATTTGCAATATTTTCATCATTTACATTATCAGATTTTGTTACAACTTTAGTTTTCTTATCTCTAGTACATATAGCTATTATTATTATAATTATTATGGCAATTATTAAACCTATAAGTGAATCGCCACCATCTGAGTCATAATCTGAGTCATAATCCCAACTACTACTTCCACTGTCATAGCTTCCTCCACTATAACTGCTTCCTCCGCTATCATAACTACTTCCAAATCCTGAATCTGCTAATGATATATGTTTATCTATAAAGCTTGGAATTAGTGATATCATTGCTATACACAATACAATTACTAATTTTTTTAACCATTCAAATTTTTTTCTGTTATCTTCCATCTTTTTCCCTTTCTTTTGCTCTTAGCATCCTTTAAAAGAAAACTATATAACTTTCTTTAAACTCGCATTAAGAAGGTAAACTGTCCCTTTTTCCAAAATCTGTGAAAAGAGAATAGTCCCCTTTTCTATTTTTTATAAAAAGAGCACAAATAAAACTTTTTGCAGTATTTATTTGTGCTTTAATTTATACATTAAATCTGAATAATACTATATCGCCATCTTGCATAATATAGTCTTTTCCTTCTGAGCGTAGTAAACCTTTTTCTTTTACTGCATTCATTGAACCTTCTCTCATTAAATCATCATATGAAACAACTTCTGCTCTTATGAATCCTCTTTCTATATCTGAATGAATTTTTCCTGCTGCTTGAGGTGCTTTTGTTCCTTTTTTTATTGTCCATGCTCTAACTTCTGGCTCTCCAGCTGTTAGGAATGACATTAGGCCTAATAAATCATAACTTGATTTTATAACTTTATCTAATCCTGACTCTTGTAACCCTAGCATTTCTAGCATTTCTTTTTTATCGTCTTCATTGTCTAGGCTTGCAAGCTCTTCTTCTATTTTTATACATAATGGAATAACTTCTGCATTTTCTTTTGCTGCAAGTTCTTTTACTTCATTTATGTATTTGTCATTTTCAACATCTGCCAACTGTTCTTCTGAAACATTAGCAATATATAAAGTTGGTTTTATTGTTAATAAAAATGCATCTTTTATTATTTCACTTTCATCTTCATTTAATTCAACAGATCTTGCTGTTTTTCCAGCTTCTAGGGCTTCTTTTATTTTTTGTAATACATCTATTTCTGCTTGATATTTTTTATCTGCTTTTAGATTTTTCTTTGCTCTTTCAAGTCTTTTATCAATAGTTTCTAGGTCTGCTAAAATAAGCTCTAAATTAATTGTATCTATATCTCTTATTGGATCTATGCTTCCATCTACGTGAACTACATTTGGATCTTCAAAACATCTTACAACTTGTGCTATACTATCAACTTCTCTTATATGTGATAAGAACTTATTTCCTAATCCTTCACCTTTGCTTGCTCCTTTTACTAATCCTGCTATATCTACGAATTCAATTATTGCGTGTGTTACTTTTTCTGGATTATACATTTTTGCTAAATTATCTAGTCTTTCATCTGGTACAGGTACAACTCCTACGTTTGGCTCTATTGTACAAAATGGATAATTTGCACATTCAGCACCTGCGTTAGTTATTGCGTTAAATAGTGTACTTTTTCCAACATTTGGAAGACCTACTATACCTATTTTCATATTTTCAAGTCCTTTCAATTTTAATTGTGATTTTTATTATTTTATAATAATTAATGGAGCTTACAACCAGATTTGAACTGGTGACCTCTACCTTACCAAGGTAGTGCTCTACCTCCTGAGCTATGTAAGCATAATTTTACATTTATATGTTTTTTTCAACATTAATTTCACTTTTAAAGTTTATATTACATTTGATGAAAAGTCAATATTAAATATTGGAAAAAACAAAATAAAACCGTAAAAATTGGGATTAGTAAAAATTTAATTTAATTTTTATATTTCATCCCTATTTTTACGATTTACTCTGTTCCTAATTTCAAATTTTTCATCGTTTTTTTGCGTATTCTTTGAATTGCATTATCTACTGATTTTACTGGTGAGTCTAACTTTTGTGCTATTGCTGTGTATGAGCTTCCATTTACTAATTCGTTTAATACATTTTTTTCAAATGTACTTAGTGATTTTTCTATTATATTTTCTACACTTTTATAATACTCTTTTTTGGTTATTGTATCTAGTGGGTCCTCAATTATGTTGGCATCAAATATATCATATATACTTGTGTCATCATCATCGTCATCATATGCAGACATATTCAATGATAAATATGAATTAAGTGGCATATGTTTTTGTCTATTAGAGCTTTTTATTGCTGTTATTAATTGTCTTTCAATACATAGGTTTGCAAATGATTTAAATGAATTTTGTTTTTCTGGATCAAAACTTTTAATTGCTTTATATAAACCAATTAAGCCTTCTTGTATTATGTCTTCTTTTTCAGCACCGATTATAAAATATCTACTTACTTTCATGTTAACAACTTCTTGATATTTTTTTAATAAATAATCTAGCGCATTATTGTCTCCTGATTTAATTTTTCTTATTAAATCTTCATCTTTTATATTGCTGTAATTTTCTGTGTATTTGTTTATATAATTGTTGTTCATTATATCTTAGCCTCCGGAAGATTTTTTCGTTTACTTTGGATTTATTATAATCATCTTAATTCAATAATGTCAAGGTTTTTGCGGTATTTTTTACACTTTATTGTAAAATAATTCAAAAAAAAGTTATAGATAAAAATCTATAACTTTTTTTAGTTACATAATATACCAATTTCCATTATACTGAATAACATACATATCTTCTTGTTCTGTATTATTATTATCTGTGCTGTTATCTGTATTAGTTTCTGCAGTGTTATCAGCATTATTTTCATTATTTTCTGCTGCTGTATTTTCTTCATTTGAATTAGATGTTATTCCATCTCCAGTAATTGTAACAGTTACTGGTACTGAATATGCTGCTGTAATGTCAAGATTTTCCTGATCTGGATATATTGCTGTTAAATTATCTTCTAGCTCTTTTATTTCATCCTCTCCTAATGTTACAGCATCTCCTAATGAATAATCAATTTTGATATTTGCACCATACATAGATTCATATTGTTTATATAAATCATCTATTTCTGTATCAGTTATTTTTTCTGACATTTGCATAAAATCTGGGAATGCTTTTAAAACTCTGCTTAATTCTTTATTTTTAATTCCTTCAAAATAATCTGTTAATGGTTGTAAATATGCTTTATCGTCAGTATTTGACTGATTTTTATTTTTCTTTCCACATCCTGAAAATACAAATATTGTTGAAACAATAATTGCAATAACTACTAAAACTTTAAATAAATAATTTTTACTTTTTAACATAAGTTTCTCCTTTCAATTTAATAACTAAAAATAGATTAGCACACTTGAAATTTTATTTCAAGTATTTTATAAATTTATTGTTGTATTTGTATTGTTATTATTTTCTTTGTCTTTTGTATTTTGACTTTGCAATTGCTCTAATTTATCTATTAATGATTGCAATTGTTTTATATCTTTTCCCATCATTTCATAGTCTTTATTTGAAGTTGATTCCTTTAAATTTTTATTAGCTTTTATTATAGATTCTAAAAGTGCCTCTTCATTTTCTGGATCTTCAACTTCTATATTAAATGCTTGTGATAATAAATTAGTTAATGCTGATTTTAAGTCATCACCAATTGCCATTTTGTTACCTGATGCAACAACTACTTTTTTTAGTTTTGGTAATGAATCACTTTCATTAATATATTCTTGATATATTGATTCTACATATACTAATTTATTATTTATTGGCACTACCACTATATTTTTTGTGAGTTTTGTTCCAGATACATTTAAATTTTCTATTTCTTTTGAAATTGATTCATTTTGGCTTATTTGTGTATCTAACTGCATTGGACCCAAAACTGTATTATCAGATGGATATCTATATAATTTCATAACCAATTTTCCATTTTCATATGTTCCAACTGTATATCCAGCAATACTTTGTTTCCCTTGTATCGTATATGGTAGCACAAGACCTAGTTTTGTTTGTTCACTATCAGAAGTTTTTACTATTGCGTAATATGGTGTCATTTGTGTGGTTTCTTGTGAGGCTGAATTAGTCCCAATTCCATATTTTGCTATATCCCAAACATCATTTGCTCTATATAAAACATCTGGCTCTGTGTTATGATATCTTTTTAATATTTCTGCTTGAATATTATATAAAAATTCTGAATAAGTAAAATGTTCACTTATTTCTGTTGGTATTTCTGAGTCAATATCCATAAATACATCTGGAAAAGCTTTGTTGTATGCCATTATTACTGGATCTGTTCTATCTGTTATATAAAATTTAACAGTACCATCATATGCATCAACTAATACTTTTACTGAATTTTTTATATAATTAATTTCTTGCCCATTTACAGTTGTTTTTTGCGAATACGGATAATATTTTGACGTAGTATATGCATCAATTACCCAAACTAAATTTCCATCATTTGTAACAACTAGGTATGGCGAATTGTCATATGTTAAATATGGCATTATTTTTTTAGCTCTTTCTATAACATTTCTATTTGTTAATATTTTACTATTTTGATTAATATTATTTGAAATTGCTAAATTTATATCTCCATTTGAAATAGCAAGTATTATTCTATCAAGTGTATTTAAGCTTAAACCTGCTTGTCCATCATATGAATTAGTAACATTTTCTGAATCACTATTTTCATTTTTAGGATGGTCAAATTCTTCTTTATTTTTACTATTTGTAACAATAGTTTTATTTGTTTCTAATCCAAAATATATTCTAGGATTATTTATATTTATAACATTATTTTCATTTGAAAAACCTTTTTGTAAATTTACTAAGTCACCATTACTATTTGTTTCTGATGCTGATGTTACAATAACACCATAACCGTGTGTATATTCATAAGTTGCATTTGTATACGAATTTTCATTTGATACAACTTCTCTAGGTGTTACATATACTAATGTTTTTTTATTATTTATTGTATATTCTCCTGGCTTTGTCGAATTATACTTATAATATCCTTTATTTGTTAATGTGGTATTTAGTAACTTTAGTACTAAATCTTTATTGGTTGTTGAGATATTATTTGCTACTTCTGCATATTTGCTAACTTCTTCTGTATTTATTGTATCTGTATCTTCAAGACTAATTTCTTCTAAATTTATACCATATGCTTCTCTTGTATTTTCTATATTGTATGAAATATATTTTTTCTCTTTTTCATATTCATTAGAATCAACAAATATTTTATTGTATCCTACCAATATAAGAATTAAACAAACTAGATATACTGGTACTGAAAAAATAGATATTATTAATCTTCTATTTTTTTTCTTATTGTATGCAGATATTCCAACAAAAATAGCTATAATCATTAAAAATGATAATGCCCTATATCCCCATACTTTAATTGAAATATCCGATGTTCCAGCTCCAGATATTGCATATGAGTATTCATTTTCTCCAACTGTCATAAATGGTCTTGATGATAAATCTTCTGCATTTATAAAAGTCAAAATTGCAATAATTATAACTATTATTTTTGCGTTATTTAGTAATTGTTGTTTCATTATTGAATTTTTTAATGCCTCTGTTGTAACACCATTTGTAAATTGTGTATTTAAGCTAATTATATAGTATATTGCTGCATATATTGTTGATATAGCAAACGTAACTAACATATATATTAAAACAGCTTGTAAAAAAGGTTTTATAAATAAATAATATCCTATATCATGACCAAATACTAAATCTGTTTTTCCATTTCCAAATGATGTGCTATTAAAAAATAATATTGTTTTTTGTAAGAATATGTTTGATGTTATAACACTTCCAATTGCTGCAGTTATAAACGAAATTGATTTATTTGGTAATTTAGGCATCTCTTTTTTTTCTTCGGTAAAAAATGGCTTTAAGCCTTTTTGTATTCTCTTGTTTGTTATATACATTAATCCGAATATCCACAAAAATGATATAACAATTGTTATAGACCTATACTTTATTTCACCTGAAAATGCACCTATATAATTCTTTCCAATTTCCAAATATTCTAAATAATTTCCTCTATACATTACATATGCAATTATTAAACATACTATTGAAAATATTATTACAATGGTTCTTCTTTTAGCTGATTTTTTTCTTTTTACTTTTTCATTTTTCAAATTACTCACCCTCTATTTGTTATATTATACTATTTACAAAATCTGTTGAGTTAAATTTTTGCATATCATCTAATTGTTCTCCAACGCCAATAAATTTAATTGGTAAATTGTTTTCTGATACAATTCCTATAACAGCTCCACCTTTTGATGTTCCATCTAATTTTGTTAAAACTAAACCATTTATATTAACAGCTTCTTTAAATGCTTTTACCTGTAAAATAGCATTTTGTCCTGTTGTTGCATCTAACACCATTAATACTTCTTTTGACACATCTGGAAGCTCTTTATCTATTACTTTATTTATTTTTATTAATTCATCCATTAAATACTTTTTATTGTGCAATCTTCCTGCTGTATCAATTATTAACACATCTGCCTCTTCTTGTTTTGTTGTTTTAATTGCATCAAATACAACTGAAGCAGGGTCTGTTCCTTCTGCTCTTTTTACTAATTGAACATTTGCTCTGTTTGCCCATACTTCTAATTGTTCAACTGCTGCTGCTCTAAATGTATCTGCTGCTGCAACAATAACCTTTTTCCCTTCTTTACGTAGATTATTGGCAATTTTTCCTATTGATGTTGTTTTTCCAACTCCATTTACTCCAACAAATAATATTACTGATGGTTTTGTTTCTAATTTTAGGTCTGAATCTACAGAATCTAATATTTCTTGCATTTGCTCACGTAATGCTTGTTTTACTAAATCTGCATCTTCAATTTTTTCTGTTTTTATTTTGTCTCTGAGGTTATCTATTATTTTTACAGATGTTTCCATGCCAACATCTGACATTATTAACGCTTCTTCTAATTCATCTAATAAATCTTCGTCTACTTTTCTAAAATTTTTAAATACATTATTTATTTTTTCATTAAATGATTCTTTTGTTTTACTTAATCCTTGTTTTAATTTATCAAAAAATCCCATATGTTCATCTCCATTTTAGTTTATTGGAGCTGCTGGGGAGAATCGAACTCCCGACCTACAGGTTACGAATCTGTTGCTCTACCAACTGAGCTACAGCAGCACTTTTAATTACACACTGTTTATTTTAACATACTTTGTTAATTTAATACAATAGAATACCTAAAATTTTTTAGCTTATATGCAAAAATAAAGAATATGGTTATCCATATCCTTTATTTTTATATTATTAATAAATTCCAATTCCATAATCTGCAGCAATTTGTTTGTCAGATTTACTTGAGTTTTGTATAATTACTGTAGTTCCAACTGGTACAATTTCATATAATGATTCTACTTCTGCATTATGCATTCTTATACAACCATGAGATGCATTTTTTCCTATACTGCCTTCATTGTTTGTGCCATGAATTCCATATGTAGTTCCTTGTGTTCCATTGCAATCCAATCCCATCCATCTTTTTCCTAATGGATTTCTTGGATCTCCTCCTGGTATATTGTCTTTGTAATATGGTCTATTTACAATTTTGTTATATACTGAAAATTTTCCAGTTGGTGTTGCACTTGAACTTTTTCCTGTTGCACATGAATATGAGCGTGTTAAACTTCCATTTATATAATATCTTAAAGTATTCTTTTTACTATTAATAATTATTAAGTTATGTACAACCGTTCCAGATATTTCTGTTGATTGTTCAGAACTTTGTTCAACTTCAACTTTTGGCTCTGGCTTTGTTTCTGATAGATATCTTGAATCAACATATCCAACTTTTCCATTATATGATATTCTATACCAAGATACACCTTTTACTTTACCTGTAACAGATACCTCAGCAGAATTGCTTAATACTCCAAGTTTGCTATATGTTGTATCAGGTCCAGACCTTACATTTAAGCTGCTTGCTTTTACATATAATTTTTTATTCATGTTTGTTACAATGATTTCTTTTTTCTCTTCTTCTTTTACCTCAGTTTGTTTTTCTTCTTGCTTTTTTTCAACTTCTTCTGATTTTGTTTCATCATCGGTTATTTCTTTTGCTTCATCTTTTTCTTCTGAAATTTCCATAGCTTCTTTTGTATCTTCATTTGAAATATCTTTTGAGAAATCAGCGTATTTAACATCCTTGTTATTTGCTTTAATATAGAAAATACTGGCTACTATACAAATTACTAAAACTGTAACTATTGAAATACCGATGTATACTTTCTTATTTTTCATATACATCATCTCCTATATAAATTTCCTAAATATTATTTTACCTCATTTTACATAATTTGTCAACTTATGACTTATTTTACCTTATCTCCAGTACCCTCTTGTCATATATCTTCCATTATTATTGCTTCCTCTTAAGCAATTACATATATTTTCACAGTTACAAGATGTATTATCATTATCATCGTCATCATCGTTGTCATCATCACCATTATTATTGTTATTGCTATTTCGTTGACATCTTATAAACCTTCTAATAAACTTTGTTATTGCTGCAGTTATGTAAGCAATTATTGTGTATACTATCGCAAATATTAAAAATGTTTCATCAAATACAGCAAATGTTACTATTAAATATGCTGCAAAAAAAGTTATTGCTACTAATATTGGAGAACATAATATTTTTTGAAAAACTATTGCTAACAATATAGTTGCTACTGGTAATGCAAAAAATAATAATAAATTATTCATAATACCTCATCCTTTCTTAGGTATAAATTAACTTAATCATTTACATTTAATACTATATTGTATGTATATTATGTAATTTTTGACACAGGCCTTTTAAAGAAAAAAATGTTACAAATTTAAGCAATTATTTTACTTAATTCGTAACATTTAAAATTTTTATTAACGTTTTCGCTCTTGAACTTTGTATGCAAACTTTGCAATTATATTGTTTGGAACTATTTTTGCTATAAATCGCAAACATTTTATTTGAGCTCCTGGTACTATATAAAATTTTCCTTTTAACATTTCATTTACAGCATATTGGGCAACATATTCACTTGATAAAGATTTTGCTTTAAAGTTAACATCTGCTACATTATTAAAATTTGTATTTACTGGCCCTGGACATAATATTGATAGTTTTACATTTGAATTTTTTCTTCTAAGCTCTTCTCTTATTGCTTCTGATAATCTTACTACATATGCTTTTGATGAATAATATGTTGCCATTAATGGTCCTGGCATAAATCCTGCAATTGATGCAACATTTAAAATATGTCCCTTATTTTTCTTTTCCATATCTTGTAAAAATAATTTGGTTAAAATATGAACAGCAGTAATATTTGTATTTATTAGCTGAATTTCTTTATCTATATCTGTTTTTGTGAAATCTCCAAATACACCAAATCCAGCATTGTTTATTAATATATCTATATCATCATTTACTTGATTATATAGGTTTTTACAATTTTCTGGAGTACTAACATCCATTTGAATTATTTTTATATTAATATTATTGCAGTTAGTCAATATATTTTCTTTTACTTGATTAAGCTTTTCAATATTTCGTGCAACCAATATTAAATCATATCCCCTTTTGGCAAGTTCTGTTGCAATATCTCTTCCAATTCCAGAAGAAGCTCCTGTTATTAAAGCTTTCATATAAATCATCCTTTCTTGAAAAGACATTTTGGTCTTTTGTTTATTTTAATATTAAAAGACAGAAATTTTATCTATCTCTTAATTTATATTTAAGATTTAGTATCTAATTTTTCTGCCTTTTTTGTTTTTATATTTTTTATTATTTTTCCTGCTAATATTACTAATAAAATTCCTAATATAACTCCACATGTATCTATACATACATCTCTAATTTCTGCACTTCTTCCATCAACAAATTTTTGATGTAATTCATCTGATGCAGCATACATCATTCCAAAAATTATACAAAACACTATTCTGTTTCTTGTTGATAATAAATTAAATGTATTAGCTAAGTTCATAAGCCATATTCCTAATAATGTATATATTGAAAGATGCGCACACTTTCTTACTACAAATGTTACATCATCTGTTAGCTTTTCTTTATTTACATTTTTATTTACATTAGAAATTTTATCTACAATTTTATTGACAACTACTCCACTAGTTTGACTTGAAGTATCTGCATTTTGTGATGAAAACTTGAATATTACTAAACAATTTACTATTATTAAAATCGTAAATATAATTCTTTTTAATATTACTTTATTCATTTAAATTTATACTCCTTTAATCAATTAAGTATTTTGATGGATTTTCACATAATTCATCTATTTTTATTTCAGTTTGCTCTCCTGTTTGCATATTTTTTAATGATACTGTTCCGTTATTAACTTCATCTTCTCCTAAAACTACAACATATGGTATTTCAAGATTATTTGCATATTTAAATTGCTTTTTTATTTTTGATTTTTCTACATAAATTTGAGTATTTATGCCGTTATTTCTTAGTTTTGTTGCGATTTCAGCTGGTTTTGATAAATCTTCTAGCATTGATATTATTAATATTTTGGCAGTTGATTTTTTATTTGCTTTTATTATATTGTTATATGTTAATTGGAAAAATAAACGTGATAATCCTATTGAAATTCCAACTCCTGGTAATTTTTTTTCTGTATAATATTCTGCTAAATTATCATATCTACCTCCAGAGCAAACACTACCTAAAAATCTGTATTCATCTAAGAATGTTTCATATACTGTACCTGTGTAATAATCTAAACCTCTTGCTATTGTTAAATCAATTTTAAAGTTTGTTTCTGGAACACCAAATATTTTAATATATTTTACTAGTGCTTTTAGCTCTAATAAACCTTCTGTAAATGTTTCACTTTGTATATTTAATTTTTCTAATTCAACTATTGTTTGTTCTACTGTTGTATTTATTGAAATAAATTGCATAATTAAATTAATTTTAGCTTCTTCAATTTCTAATTCTTCTAGCTCTTTTATAACGCTTTCTTTTCCTATTTTGTCGATTTTATCTATTGTTCTTAATATATCTGCGCTTTTTTCTTTTAAATTACAACTTTCGAATAAACCGTTTAATAATTTTCTATTATTTATACAAATAGTAAATTTATCAAATCCTAGCTCTTTAAATGTGTTGTATATAACACTTGGAAGTTCAGCATCATTTATTATGCTTAATTCTCCGTCTCCAATTATATCTATATCACATTGATAAAATTCACGAAATCTACCTCTTTGAGCTTTTTCTCCTCTATATACTTTTCCTATTTGATATCTTCTAAATGGAAAGCTTAAATTTTGATAATATTCAGTTACATATTTAGCTAATGGAACTGTTAAATCAAATCTTAGAGCTAAATCATTTTCTCCTTTTTTAAATTTATATATTTGTTTTTCTGTTTCACCACCAGCTTTTGCAAGAAGTACATCTGCTGATTCAATTATTGGAGTATCTAGTGGTAAAAAACCAAATTTTTCGTATGATTTTTGAATTTTTTCTTTCATTTCATTAAATAAAATTTGTTCATCTGGTAATAATTCCATAAAACCAGGTAAGGTTTTTGGTTTTACAATATTTCTTTCCATATTTAATTTGCACGATTTTGTTTTAATCATGCTCTCCTTTCTTAGACTTATTAATCTTGGTATTAATATTATTATATCTGGTAGCATTTGTCAACAAATAGTCATAAGCATTTTTACTTTATTTCATTACGTATTTATTAAAATTTAATACTAACATATTTTCTATACCACATTGTAAATAATAAAATTGAGGATAAAAATTATTTAATTAATTTTCATCCTCTTTTATATCATTTTTAACTATTTTTATTTTCTTCTTCATTTTCAGATTTTTTTACTAAATCATTCTTTGCTAAAGCTACATCTTCGTTTTCTGTTTTCTTTGCACTTTTTCTTGCTGTTGTTTTCTTTTCTGTTGATGCATCTTTTTTACTTTCAGTTTTCTTTGTTGATTTCTTTTTGGTTGTAGTTTCTTCCTTCTCCGCTACTTTTTTTGTTGTTTTTCTTGTTGATGTTTTCTTTTCTGCTGGTGTTTCTTCTTTGCTTTCTTCCTTTTTTGCTGTCTTTCTTGTCGTTGTTTTCTTTTCTGTTGGTGCGTTTTCTTTGCTTTCTGTCTTTTTTGTAGTTTTTCTTGTTGTTTTCTTCTCTACTGGTGTTTCTTCTTTGCTTTCAGTTTTCTTTGTTGTTTTCTTTTCTGTTGGTATTTCTTCTTTCTCTGCTACTTTCTTTGTTGTTTTTCTTGTTGATGTTTTCTTTTCTGCTGGTGCGTTTTCTTTGCTTTCTGTCTTTTTTGCAGTTTTTCTTGTTGTTTTCTTCTCTGCTGGTGTTTCTTCTTTGCTTTCAGTTTTCTTTGATGTTTTCTTTTTATTTGTTGTTTTTGTTACTTTTACATTTTTTTCTTCATTTTTTTGTAATATACTTAGTAATGTAGTTAAATCACTTACATTTGGCTCTTTTAATTTTGAATTTTCCTTTATACTATATTTTAAATTCATATATTCATTCATATGATTTACATATCCTGCATAAAATTCTGTTGATAACTCAATATTTTTTTCTGCTGTTTTTTCTACAGCTTTTATATATATTTCATTTTCTTGATATATTGTATATTGAGATGAAATTTCTTCTTTTATTTCTGAATTTTGTTTTATTTTTTGTTTGCAATAATCTTCCATATATGTCTTTTCTTGCATTTTTTGAGCATATTCCTTTTTTAGGCTATTTATAATCTTTGTAATTTGCATTAGCTCTTTAATTTTATAAATTGGAATTTGTTTTCTTTCTTCCTTCTTTTCATTTATTTCTTTTTCTAATTTTTCAATTTCTTTAAGTAATATATCTAAATTTTCATTTGTCTTTTTTTGCTCTTCTTCATTATCATTAATAGTTTTTAAAACACTATCATCTGCTTTTCCAGCTTTAACTAATTCTTCAATTTTTTCTGCATATCCAAATTCATTTAACATGTAAACATACTCCTTTACGATAAATTTCAATAATCATTATAACACTTATTATGTAAAATGTCTACTTTTTTCCAAAACTTTCTTTTTATATTTTTTTAATTTTATATTAGTTTTATGAATATATTTTTTGTTTACGCATATAATATAATTGTAAGGTTAATATTAGTTTGACTAAGAGTATTACGGGTTTGAACAGATCAGATTTTTAATATTCGAGCAAAGATTATTACTAGCTTATTAAAAATAGGTTATTACTAGTCGGCGATGAGAAGGATATGTTTGCTGAATTTATTTAGTATATGTATTTTTCAAAGTTGTGAGTATTCTTGTTTAAACTAATGACTATTTTTAGTCCCTTTGGGATGAATATGGTTGTTATATGGGCATTAGTATTCTAGCGAATGATTGATATATTTATCGATGAAATTTAGTTATGTAGTAATATGTATTAGATTTTTTGTTTAGGTATATTGGTTTTAGCCGAAGATTAATACTAGCTTTACAGGATAATAGCATATGGATTTTTTCCATATGCTATTATTTTTGTAATTGTGCTTATGGTAAAGCCGGATATGTGAATATATATATTAAAATTCCGTTCCTTACTGGTGCGCCTTTTCTTGATTGTTGTGAATTAGTGTTTACCCTCGCTATTGGGTGTACAAAATTTATAGTGCTCTACAGCTTCCAAACTGCGCGTCACTACATTTTTATATATATATTCACATATCCTACTCTACGGATTTGAGTTAATAATTAATTGTAATATAATTTTATAAAAAACTTTTTTTGTTTTTATATATTTTTTTATATTTTTATTTTTTTGAATATATTTGCTATTAGTAGTGATACTATGTATACTGCTACTATGCTTGCTCCTGTTGGTAGGTTTAGGTAGTATGAAATTAGTATTCCGAATATGAAACATATTACTGATATTAGTACTGAGAGGATTACCATGTTTTTAAAGCTGTTTGTTAATTTTCTTGCTATTATTGCTGGAAATACTATTAGGCTTGATATTAGTAAGGTTCCCATCATTCTCATTCCTAGTACAACTACTATTGCTGTTATTAGTGATATTAAAAATTGGTAGAATGTTACATTTATTCCGCAGACTTTGGCGTATTTTTCGTCGAATGTTATCATGAATAATCTGTTGTAGAAAAATGCGTACATTGCTATTAATAGTATTGATAATATTATGCTTATTATTACATCATTTGTTGTCATTGATAATACGCTTCCGAACATGTAGTTGTATACATCTATGTTAAAGCCTTTTGATATTGAGGTTATTATTACGCCAAATGCTAATGCTGCGGTTGATACTAGGGCTATTGTTACATCTCCTGAGGCTCCTTTTTTTTGGCTTATTAATAGTATTATGAATGATGCTATTATTACTATTGGAATTGCTACAGACATTTCTGGTAGATTAAATACTAATGCTAATGATAGTGCTGCAAATCCTACTTCTCCTAGACCATGTCCTATCATTGAATAATTTTTTAATACTAGTATTACTCCAATTAGTGCTGCACAAAATGATATTGCTATTCCACAAATTATTGCTCTTTGCATGAATGGATAATTTAATAATTCTATTATTGTATTCATTTTTATTCTGTATGATACTTATATATCATACACTCCTTTCTATATTAATTTTTCATTTATTTTTAGTGGTTGTGTATTTTGTGTTAATATTTATATTTTTATTCAATCATTAAAGTCCTTTCCAGTCACTTATTTTTCCATCGAATTTTAATGTTGTTGCTAAACATATTACTCGTACATCCATCGTTTTTATTTCTTCTAAGTCGTGTGTTGCCATTATTATTGTTGTGCCTTGCTCTTTGTGGAGTTTTCCTAATATTGTGTATAGCTCTTTTGTTATATTTATGTCTAATCCACTGCATGGTTCGTCTAATATTATTAGCTCTGGCTCTCTTATTATTGTTCTTGCTAGCATTACTCTTTGTCTTTGTCCACCTGATAATTCGCCTATTTGTTTGTTTACTAAATTTTTTATTTCTAATGTATCACAAACTTTATCAAATAATTGCCAGTCTTTTTTTGTGTAAAATGGAAGTTTTTTGTGTTTTTGTACACCTGTCATTATTATCTCTTTTGCGGTTGCAGGAAAGTCTAAATCTTTCATATTATTTTGTGCTAGATATGATATTTTATCATTATCTATATTTTTAATTATTTCTCCAGAATCTTTTTTATGAAGACCTACTATTGTTTTTATTAATGTACTTTTACCTGAACCATTTTCACCAACTAAGCATATGTAGTCGCCTTTTTTTACATCTATATTTATATCTTTTATTGCCTCGTGACCTTCATATGATGCCGATAAATTTTTTATTTCTAATATATTCATTTAGCTACTCTCCTTTTTATGGTTATTTATAATTAAAATTTTTCTTTAATATGTCCCTTTTTCCAAAAATGGGAAAAGAGAACCGTCCCCTTATGACAAGGCTTGTTTTAGGTTTTGCAAATTTTTTTGCATTAGTGATATATATGTTTCACCATTATTTATTTCTTCTTGTGATGCATTGTGTATTGTGTGGAATACAAGTTTTGTTGCTCCTGTTTCTTTTGATATTGTGTCTGCAATTTTACCTGCTGATAGCTCTTGATAAAAAATTACATTTATGTTGTTTTCCTTCATATAGTCTATAACTTCTTTTACTTTTGTTACACTTGGCTCTGAATTTTCTCCGCATGAATCATATGCACTTACATATTGCAAGTTATATCTTTGTATGAAATAGGCATATGCAAATGTTCCTCCAAATGCAATTTTATTTTTTGGTGATTCTTTTATTGTTGTTTCTATTTCTTTATCTAAACTTTTTAATTGATTTATATAATTTTCAGCATTTTTTTTGTAATATTCTTTGTTTTGTGGGTCTATATTGCATAGCTCTTCTTCTATATTTTTTACCATTCCTATTGCATTTTGTGGATTTAGCCAAATATGTGGATCATATTCGTGATGATGACTATTGTCGCTTTCTTCTTCATTATTATCTACTGTATCATGCTCTTTTTCAAATTGCTCTTCATTTATTAAATTTATATTTTTTGATGCATCTAATACTTGTGTATTGGATGTTATACTATTTGCAATTTTGTCAGACCATGGTTCCATATATTTTCCTGTATATATGTATAAATCAGCTTTATTAACATTTATTATATCTTGTGGTGTTGGCTCATATGTGTGTGTTTCTGTTCCTGGTATAAGTAATAATGATACATCAACTTTATCTCCACCTATTTGTTTAGCAAAATCATATTGTGGAAACAATGTTGCTATTACTTTTATTTTTTCTACACTTTGACTTTGTTTATTTATTTTACTTATTCCAATTACTAATAAAGAAAATATTAGTATTATTGTAATTAAAAATGTTATACCCTTTTTCATATATAATTTTCCCTTATACTATATTTAGGTTTTTATACTGGATTTACCTATAAACCTATTTTATTTATTACTGTAATAATGCATACTTTAATTTTAATTTGCTAAATTATTTAAACAGTCTTTACAAGTTCCATACAATATTGTTTTGCATACATCTATTTTAAAATTATGTTTTTGTAATATGTGATTTTGAATTATTGCTATTTCATTACAATCTAAATGAATTAATTTTCCGCATTTTACACATTTCATATGATAGTGCTTTGTACATTCTTCTTGATTTTCTATATATTGAAAACATGCACTTTTTCCTTCTTCACTAATATATTTTCTTATTATGTTTTCTTCTACTAAACTATCAATGCATCTATATACTGTAGATTTTCCTATTGGATTTTTCGTTTTTTTAAAATAATTTATTATCTCATCTGCAGTTACATGTTTTCCTGTGTTTTCTTTTAAATATTCTAATATATTTGCTCTTTGTTTTGTTTTATATTTAAATACGCTTTCCATTTCTATCAATCCTTTTCTTAAAATATTCATATTGATTTATTAAATTTGAAACTAAGTTTCATTTTAGCATTTTGCTTATTTTTTGTCAATAAAAAACTCAAAAGTCAAATAATTTTAACTTTTGAGTTTTTAATATTTTATTTTAGAATTTATTTAATTTTACTTCTTTTTCTAAATACAATTGATGCTACAATTAATGTAGCTATAACTAATATAGCAACAGTTTCTACTGAACTTTCTCCTGTTGCAGGAACAACTTCATTTGCTGATGAACTTGAATTACGTGTTTGTGTTCCTCCTGTAGTTGTATTAGAATATTGAACATTACTTCCATTTCCTGAATTACCATTTCCGTTTTGACTACCATTATTAGTTTGAGAACCATTTCCGTTTTGGTTAGAGCCATTATTTTGATTATTACCTTGGTTGTTATTGCCATTGTTATTATTTTGATTATTATCACCTTGTTGATTTCCATTGTTATTGTTATTATTATTGTTGTCGTTGTTATTATTATTGTCATTACTATTCTCATCTACTACTTCAACTATTATGGTAGTTTGTAACTCATTGTTTTGTTTTGATGTAGCTGTTATTATTGATTTTCCTACAGCAATTCCCTCAATATTTACACTATTTTCATCTGAACTCACTATTTTTACAGAATTTTCATTTCCTGATGTCCATTCAACAGCTTTATCTGATTTTATTGTACTTTTATCACCTTTTTTTATTTTTAATGATTCAGCTGGTGTTAATACTGGTCTTTCATTATCTGGCTCTGGAGTTGGTTGTTCACCTGAGTCTGTAACTTTTACTGCTATAGTTTTATTGCCTCCCTCTGAAGTTAACACAACATTAGTTTCACCTACTGAATTTCCTTTTATTACACCATCATTTACTGAAGCAATTTCTTCATTATCAGATGACCAACTATAGTTACCTATTTTATCTGCATTTGTTATTGTTACAGTATCCTGATTACCTTTAACTATATTAACTGATGTTTTATCTAAGGCTGGTTCTTCGTATGTTGTTGGAGTTGTATCATTAACAGTTACATTAGTTTCTAATACTGCCTCTAATCCTTTTAAATTTTCATATCCTAATTCAGTATCAACCTTTTCTGTACCTTCAGTATCAGCTACTGGTAATTTTATTTTACAAGAATCTTTTGAAATTGCTATACTTGAACTTTCTCCGTCTGTTGATTTTATTGCCTTAAATTTTAATCCTACTGAATCAACTCCATCTCCAGAATAATAAACAGCTAAACTATTTTCCCCTGGATTTGCAGTTATACTTGAATTATTTACTCCAACATATTCAAATATTGAAGAATCGTATATTAAATTTAAATCAATTATTTTCATTCCTTCTCCAGCTAAATTTATAGAGAATGTATCTCCCACATTAACTGATGAATTTGTAGTACTTAGTTCTACAATGCCTTGTGCATTTGTATTATTACTTACAATCATTATAACTACTAATACTGCTATTATCATTATACTTAATAATTTCCCCGTTTTTTTCATAAAGTTTTCCTCCTTTTATATTATCTTTTTTTCAGATAATATCTTTTTTCATATGTCTTTTTTACTAAGTATATTTTATATCTTGTACACACTTTTTTCAACAATATAATACAAATGTAATAATATTGTAATATTATTGTAATATTTGCTCTATTATGTTATAAAAAATAACTAGTATAAAATTATTACAATTTAATACTAGTTATTTTTTAAACTATTTCATCATTTTTGTTGCTTAATATAATTGCATATAGAGTCATTACTATATTAGTTCCTACAATGAAACCAATTACAAAACCTAATATAAATTTTAGCATTTTACCTCCCTTCTAAAATGAGGTCGTTTTTTACTAAATTTTATACATTTTATTATTGTACATCTGTTTCTGTTATTTTTGAACATATTCCTTTTTTATTGAATGTTATTGCACTTAAATTTATTTTTATTGTGTCTTTTGGAATACTTACTTTATTATAAGAACTTGCTACAGCTTTTACTGTTTTTTTAGTAGTTTTACCATTTTTTACAATATCAAATTCTACACTTCCATCTACTGTTGTTTGAACATATTTTTCTGTCGCTTTATATACTGAATAATCTGTTTTACTATCTTTTAAAATATATTTTTTTGTTTTTGAATCATATTTTATATATAAATTTTCAGCTTTTTCGTCTGTTGATTTTAACTTTAAATTATTTGAAGTTATTTTATCTTTGCTATATTCTATTCCGAAAATTTCAGTTGTTGATGTTCCTGCTTTTAATTTATCATATTCATCTTTTGTTATTTGATATTCATCATATACTAAACCTTTTACAGCATATGTTCCATTATTTTCTTCTGTTATATCTGTTATAAATAATCTTTCACCTGTTACAAAGTTTTTTGTTGAAAGCTCCACATATTCTATTTCATTATTTATAGTTGAATTATCTGGTCCTTTATCTGGAGTTTGCTCTTCTGTTTCTACTTGTGCTACTGTAGAATTATTGCTCTTTTTTAATTTATATTTCCAAAATCCAGCTACATCTATTGCAAAAATTACTATTATTATTGCGAAAAAAATCCATTTTATTGCTTTTTTCATTTTACTTATTCATTCCTTCCTAATTTGTTACTTTTTGTATTATAACATTAATTAATTATCTTTTACAATATCTATTTATATTTTAATTAAAAGTTTTGCCAAAATATAAGATAGAATTAAACAAACAGGAAATGTTAATACCCAGGCATTTATTATTTGAAGTACCGATTTTTTGCTCACCTGTTGTTTTTCACTTTTTCCAACACCAATAATAGAAACTGTTTTTACGTGTGTTGTACTTACTGGTATTCCGTTTAAACTTGCTACCAAAATTGTTGCAGATGTTGCTATATCGCTACATAAAGCTTGCTTATTATCAAGTGCAGTCATATTTGAACCTATATTTTGAACTATTTTTTCTCCTCCAATTGAAACTCCTATAAACATCACTAATGCAGTAAATACAATTGATGCTAAATGTTCAGATGGTATTAATACATCTGGTATTGCTAGCCCCTTTATTATATAATTATAAATTATTAATATGCCTATAAACTTTTGACCATCTTGTGCACCATGCATAAATGACATTGCACACATTCCCAGTACTTGAAAATCTGAAATAACCTTGCTTTTTAGTTTATTTAATAATCCTTTTAATAATTTTGTAATAACATAACTTAATATAAAAGTTCCAACCACTGACCATAATAAACCAATTCCAACGTTTTGCCATTCTCCTAAATTTACAGAACTTGCTCCATATAATGCAAATGCTGCGCCTGTTAACCCTGCCACAAGACCATGTGTTTCACTTGTCGGTATTCCAAATTGCATTGCTATTAATGCAAATAATATTACAGATGCCATTGCTGAAATTAATACAATCATTCCACCTTTTGTATCATTTAAATTTACCATTGAACTTATACAATCAGCTACAGATATATTAATAAAACTCATTACTATAATTCCAATAAAATTAAAAATTGCACTTATGAAAGCAGCCTTTCTGAATTTCATTGTTTTAGAACCTACTATTGTAGCTATTGCATTTGGAGCATCTGTTATTCCATTTGTAAATATTAATAAGACTATTGTTATAACAATTATTATTTGTAAAAACATTGTTCTCCCCCACTTTTGTATTTTTCTTTTGTGTTAATTTCTGTTGTCACTATTATTTTATACCAAACAATATTATTTTTACAATATAAATTTAATAATTTTTTATTTATTGCTTATATGTATATTTTCAACTTTTGCATTTAGCTCTCTTTGTACTATACTTTGTATTTGTGCTATGTCTGATTCTTGTAGTTTTTCTGCTCTTACCACCACACTTATACTGTCATTATTTACAAATATTACAACATCTTTAAAGCCTTTATTTTTTATTAAATTCTCAGCTATCATTATTGCATTTTTTTGACTGTTTATTGTACTTATTTCTTTTTGTGATGTTGATTTTTGCTCTGCAGATACATTTGTACTTGCTAAAATTGATTGATATGATTCTAACATTTCTGAATACATATTTTCTCTTTCTAATTTTGATTCAGCAAAATATTTTTCAGTATCTGTTGTTTCTTTTGCTGATGTTGTTGTAGTTTCTTTTGTTGTATTTGTTTGATTTTTAACAACATTTGACTGATTTACACTATTTTCAGTTTTACTTTTACTATCTGCATTTACTGTACTATTTGTGGTATTTGCCACATCATTTTTTTGTCCCACATTATTTTGTGGTATTGCATTATTTAAATCAGTACTTACAAGTTTGGCATCACCTATTCCTGCCATTTCTTCATTGTTTATTGTACCTGATGTTTGAGCAGTTTGCTCTGTTTGCATTGTATAATTTAAATAGCCAGCTGTAATTAACATTAGAGCTATTGCAAATATAACAATTTGATTTTTCTTTAATGCTTTCATCATACCTTTTTTACATGATATATACATAATTCGTATAATCATTCGCTCCCTTCTTGTATAATATATGTAAAAGTTTTTATTAAACTTTACATTTTATTTAATTCATTTCAAAAACTTGAATTTTATATGTAGATAACCCTGTTGCCGCTTCAACTGCCTGTATTATATTAGCCTTTACATTCGCATCACCTGCACCTTTTGCTATTACAACAGCACCTTGAATTTGCGGACTTGTAACACTTTGTGTTATAACATCATTATTTGAACTTACAACTTCTTTTTTATTCGTAGTAGAGCTTACTTTTCTTTTTCCACCACTTGTATCTTCTTCTTCGGTAACACTTTCACCATAATCTTCGTTATAAATTGGATTAACTACACTGGTTTGAGAATATGTAATTAACACCTCAACTTCACCAACACCACTTATATTTGATAATATTTTTTTCAACTTTTGCTCCAAATCATTATTTTGACTTGTGTTCTCTTCTATTATATTTGTATCAGCCAATACTTTAGTACTATTTGCATTATCTTTTTTTGCTTTTCCATTATCTTTCCAAATATAATTAATTGCCACAATAACAATAATTAGTAATATTGCTAACAATATTAAATTTTCGACACTTTTTTTACCATCTTTTTTTTCACTTTTTATTAAAGAATTTTTCAAGTTTCCAAATTTTTCTTTAAACATTTAATTTTTCTCACCTCCAAATTAAGAAACATTTATATTATTTAAATCTATTTGATAAATTTGCTTTATGTATTCTTTAATTTCATTTTTGTCATTTTCTGTAATTATGGCATTATTTTGCGAATCATCTTTTTTTACTTTTATTTTTATTGCTTTAATATTATCTACAATAGTTTTTACTTGCTTTTCATCTTGATTAGAATTTGTAACTTTTTCATCAACCTTTATATCGATTCTTTCTATATTATATTTATCATCATTTGATATTGATATATTAATATTATTTGAAATGTAGCCTTTTTCTTTTAATTTTATTTTTAAATCATTTTGTAAATTTTGAGCATAAATTTTTTTTATTGAACTTTGTGCATTATCTGATACCTCGTTTGTTTGAAGTGCATTACTGCTACTTTGTATATAGTTTTCAACTTTTATGTAATTATTCAAATCTTCACCTTTAAAACTGCCTATGACTGGGCTTATGACTGTGTATACTATAAAAATTCCTATGATTATTTTTATGTATTTTTTTGATGTACTATTTGGTAGTATCATTTCAATTATGGTTGCTATTATTACTGCAATTACAATTCCTGTAGCCCATGATCTAAACCATTCTAGCATAATTTTATACTCCTTATACCATTTTTAAGTCACAACTCTAACTTAATTGTGATAATATCTTCTTCACTACTTTGTGCTATGTTAGAAATTTTGCATTATTTTATTTTTATGTTATACTTCCAGAATTTGATATTTTTACTATTAGTGTTGTTCCTATTATTATCATTGTTGACATACTGAACATTAGTCCTAGTAGAATTTTAAATGTGTCTCCCATTACGTCTAATAGTTTTACTACTTTTTCGTCTGCTATTGGTTCGCATATTGCTGCTCCTATATAGTAAATTGCCATAAATAGCAGTAGTTTTATTATTGGACCTATTGATATTGCTAGTATTATTATTACACCTACTATTCCTACTGCATTTTTTAGTATACTACTGCAACCTATTACTGAGTCTACTGCATCGCCTAGTATTTTGCCAACTACTGGTATTAGGTTTGATACTGCTGCTTTGGCGGTTTTTGAAGTTACTGCATCTACACTACTGCTTAGTGTTCCATCAACTGATACTAGTGTTACAAATAATGTTAAAATTACTCCTATGATCCATATTGTACTTGATTTGAGTCTTTTGGCTAATCTGTCTATTTGTACTTTATTTGATATTTTTGATACTATTCCTAGAGCTGTTGATACTAGTACTATTGGTATTGCTATATTGTTTATAAAATTTCCTATTAGTGATATCATAAATACTATTATTGGTTGAATTATTGTAGCTGTTGTTACACTTCCTGTTGTTATTATTAGTGTCATCATTATTGGGATTAATAAATTTGTAAAGCTTGTCATATTTTGTATTGATTCTTTTATTAAACTTATTATGTCTGAAAAATTTGTTAGTACAATTGTTACTATTAATATGTATTGCACATAAAATGCTATTTGAGAAATGCTTTTATTTTCTAGTCCTTCGGTTATGCAATTTAGTATACTATTTATTATTATAATTAATATAATACTTCCTAATATTGTGATTGCATTTTGTAGCTCTTTTCCAAATATTTTTAATGTGCCTGTCCATAATTTTGTATTATCTATTTTTCCAGATATTGCTGATGATAGTATTTCGTTTATATCTAAATTTTCAAATGTTCCTGAAGTGTATTTTTCAGATTGTTCTATAAAATCTGTCACTCCGAGCTGCATCTTTTTGATTATCCATTACTTCGTTTTTTCCTTCTGCTTGTACAATTTGAGCACATAGTAAAAATACAAATATAATTATTATAAATATTTTATATTTTTTCATTTGAACTCCCTTTTATACTATAAGAATCAATTATGGTAATACTTTTAATATTACTTCTAATAAGCTTGATATTATTGGTATTGATGCAGATACTATTAATACTTTACTTCCAATATCAATTTTAGTTGCAATTGCGCTTTCTCCTGCATCTTTACAAATGCTTGTTGCAAATTCTGCAAGTATTGCTATTCCTGTTATTTTTAATAGTACTATAACAAATTTATTATTTATTGAAGATTTATTTGTATAATCATTTATAACACCAACAATTTGAGAAATTGTGTCAAAAGTCATTCCTAAAATTAATATACCTGCTGCTAAAGAAACATATATTGCAAATTCTGGCTTGTACTGTTTTACTATTATTATAATTACTAAAGCAATTAAGCCTATTCCTATTAATTTTACAATGTCCATAATTTCTCCTTGCTTATAAATTAAAAATTGTTCTTACTGTTGTAAATAAATTACTTATTTCTTTTATTATTATTGTAAGAACTATAATAACTCCTGCAAGAGTTGTCATCATTGCTTGATCTTCTCTTCCAGCTCTTACCAACACTTGATGTAATACTGCAACCAATATTCCTATTGCTGCAATTTTAAATAATAAATCTACATTCATAAGTTGACCCTTTCTTGTAATTTTGTAAAGATTTATTTCTGTTTAATTGTTCGAATTTTATACCAGTACAATTACAACTGCTAAACCAACTATTATTCCTAATTTTTTATACATAGTTTCATTTTTATCTTTTTGCTCAATTGCTTCTTTTATTTGCTCATTTAAAAATCCATTTACAAGTCTTATTTGACTTAGTTGACCATTAATGTCTGTACTACCTAATAATTTTCCAAGAGACCTTAAAGCTTCTTTATCATCTTCTAGTAACATTATATTTGAATTATTTAAACTTTTCTCCCACGCATCTCCTGCAAAATCTAAAGACATATTTCTGCTTGCATCCCAAAATAATTTTCCAACATCACCTTTTATTTTTTTAGATATTTCTAAAAATACATCTGGTATTGGTTCATATGTATACATTATTTTTGTTTCAAATATGTTTAATGCTTTTTTTATTTGTTTTAAATTATTTGCTCTTTCAGTATACCTATTTGAAATTTTTACTCCTATTGTAGAGATTGTCCCAAATACTGCAAAAAGCATTACGATTTTTAATACTAACATTTATAAATCTCCCTAGTTTTATATATATTCATTTTTTATTTTATTAGAACTTTAATTTTGTATATTTACTACATTTTTTATTTTTCCTTTTTGTTTTTCATCTAAAAATATTATTTTACTAAATAGTTGTAAATTTATTATTTTATTTATTTCGTTGTTTTTTAGCAAATCTTCCATATTACTACCATGTGCTGTAAATATACATTTCACACCAGAACATATTGCATAATTTATAATATTTACATCATCTTTATTTCCAATTTCATCTGCTATTATTACTTTTGGAGCCATTGACCTAACTGCCATTCTTATTCCTATTGATTTTGGAACATTATCTAATACATCTGTTCTAATTCCTACATCATTGAATGTAATACCTTTGGTCATTGCTGCTATTTCACCTCTTTCGTCTATTATAGAAACATCTAAACCTCTAAAATTAATCTCATTTATTCCATTGCTTATTCGTTTAGCTAAATCACGAATCATTGTAGTTTTTCCCGCTCCGGGTGGTGATACTATTAGTGTGTTAAATATCGTATTATTTTCTGTATCCAATACATATTTTAAAATATTATCACTTGCACCATTTATTTGATGTGATATTCTAAAATTTAATGAATATATATAGCTTATATTTGATACTTGTCCATCTTTAATCACAACATTTCCAGCAATGCCAACTCTATTTCCACCTGGTAATGTTATAAATCCATTGCAAATTTGGTTTTGATATGTATAAATTGAATTATTACAAATATTTTGCAAGATTCCAATAATTTCATTTGTTGTTATTGTGTAATTCAAAACTATTTCAACTTGCCCTAATTTTAAAATTACTGGTTTATTAGCTCTTATTCTAATTTCTTCTAATTTTTGAATATTATGCTCCAAAATTAGCTTTGCGAGTTGTGTTGGTAAACATTTTAGAATATATTCCATTAAATATTCCTCCTATTTTTTTCGGGACGTTATTTTCGGGGGACGGTCCTGGCTTCTTTTAATCTGGGACGGTCCTTGTCTTTTCAATTGGAGACGGTCCTGATTTCTTTCAATCTAAAACAAAAGTGTGTCAAAAAGCTCCGTCCCTTCTGACAATTGATGACGCAAAAAAAAGCATACTATATTAATATAGTATGCTTTTTTTCTTATATTTAGAACTCTATTTTATTCTGCCCAGTTGTGATATACATTTAACACATCATCTAGGTCATCTAAATTATCTAATAATCTTTGCATTTTTTCAGCTGATTTTTCGTCTAATTCAACTGTTGTTGTTGGTACCATTTTTACTTCTGCTTCTAAGAATTCAAATCCTTGCTCTTCTAATTTTTCTCTTACTGATGAAAAATCTGATGGATCTGTTGTTATTTCATATACTTCGTCATCTGCAGAAAAATCTTCTGCTCCAGCTTCTAGAGCTGTCATCATTAATTCATCTTCTGATAGTGGTGATGTTGTTTTATCTATTACTATTACACCTTTTTTATTGAATAGGTATGATACACATCCTGATGTTCCTAAGTTTCCACCTGCTTTGTCGAATACATGACGTACATCTGCTGCAGTTCTGTTTTTATTGTCTGTACTTGCTTCTACTATTACAGCAACTCCGTTTGTACCATATCCTTCATATATCATTTCTTCATAATTTGCACTATCTGTTGCTCCTGCTGCTTTTTTTATTGCATTGTTTATTGTGTCATTTGGCATATTTGCTGCTTTACATTTTGCTATTACATCTTTTAATTTGGAATTACCTGCTGGATCTGGACCACCTGCTTTTACTGCTATTAATAATTCTCTTCCTAATTTTGTAAATATTTTTCCTCTTGCTGCATCAGCTTTACCTTTTTTGGCTTGTATGTTATGCCATTTGCTATGTCCTGACATGCTAATTCCTCCTTTTTTATAATCTCTTTTCTGTGTATTCAAAAAACACAAATCTATGTTATTTTATCATACTTTTTTGCGTTTGTGTAGTAATTTTTGGAAATTAGCAAATTTTTTATTTTTCGTGATACATAAATTTATTATTTTGATACATCAAAATAATGCTCCATTATTGTAATAGAGCATTTTTAGATTGCTTTAGTTTTTTATAACTTTTTTATGTCTTCGATTTCTTCCTTTGATAATCCTGTTATTTCTATTATTACATCTATTGGCATTTTTTTAGCTAGCATTTTCTTGGCTGTTTCCTTCATACTTTCGTATTTTCCAATTTTAATTCCATCGAGCTTTCCGATTTCAATTCCATCACGTTTGCCAATTTCAATTCCATCGCGTTTTCCATCTTCAACACCTTGGCAATATCCATATTCTTGAATTGCATTTTGGTCCATTATGTATTTTTTTCGTAATCTCGCTAGCTCTTGTTCGTGTTTATCTTTACTTATTTGCTCTAATGTATCTTTGGCTTGCTTTATTGCTTTTTTTGTTGTTTTTAGGCTTTCATCTTTTTCGTTTTCTATATCTTTTTCTGACATATTTATCACCTCTGGATTCTCTAAAAATTCTGTCC
>OLGY01000050.1_pt1 | contig 114120 bp, 107 predicted proteins | sample 1605951 | NCBI WGS metagenome assembly OLGY01 (sample SAMN03283280) | human gut metagenome | biome: human-associated habitat; material: feces | host: Homo sapiens | place: Peru | collected 2012
CGGCTCTGCAAGTCCTGCAAGAGATTTTTCGCTTCGCCGCCGAACATGGCAAGGTCAGAGGGGATGATGTCCATATCGTAGCCGCTGCGTACCGCTTTCTTTTGTTCCTCGATTTTCATTTTGTCAAGGTCGGTTATCTTGCGCTTGATGGTCTTGATGGCTTCGGTCTGGTCGATGCTCTTGATGTGGAGATTGACAACGATCCCCGTTTCAAGGTCAAGAATGTCCGCAAGCATACGGTCGTTCAGCTCCGGCGCAAGGATTTCAAGGAAGCTGACCGCGCCGATTTTGCGTCCCATGCGGAAATATCTGCCCTCGCCGAAACGGAACGAGGACGGGGCGATAAAGTCCTTTGTGGTAAGCCCCGACGGGGTGAGCCAGTCCCAAGAGAAACGGAACGGTTCTCCCTCCGGGTGGAATACGCTGTGCAGGGCTTCCAGCCGTTCATAGCCCGTCATGGGGCGGGCAGCTGCGCCCAGCACCTTAAAATTATTCAGTATGTCGGTTTCAATACGGGCAAGCCGCGCCTTTGCCGCGTTCAGATTGTCCGCTTCCACGGAAAAGGTAATGTACTTTGACTTTACAAAGCCGTTGTTGCCCTTTGCAAGCTGATGTTTCAGCATATCCGCGTATTCGGTGCGGATGGAATTGAAAGCGTCATTTTGCGCGGGGATCGCAACGACCTCCTTCGCGCCGCTGCGCGTTCCCCGGTTGATAAAGGAAAGCTGCACACTAACGGTCGCGTCAAAATAGTTGAGAAAGTCGCACCAGTTTTCAAAAATGGCGGTCTTATCGTCTGCCTGCGCAAGCTGGTAGTTGATGTCGTCGTAGGCGATGCTCTTGGAGTATTTCTTTTCCGTAACCTTGCAGATACCGTCCGGGTACATGGCAAGATACGGTATGGTCTGCTGCGCAGTGTGCGCCTTTCCGTCACCCTTTGCCGCTCGGATCAGGGCGGCGATTTCCTTTTTCTCGGCGCGGGTGAGCTTACGCCTGTTTCCTGCGTGTTTTGCGTTTGCCGTTGACAATAGCCGATACCTCCTTTTCAAGTTGTCTTTGCCGTTCGAGGACGGCATAGAAGTTTTCCGTCTGATAGGGTCTTTCTTTCGGACGGATAAATTTTGTCTGTATGATGTTCTTAATCAGCGTTTCAAGGGGCTGCCCGTGCTTTTCGTACATGGCAAGCAGAAAGCAGGGCAGCATAACGAGGATCATCACGAACGCCGCAAGGCTTGTGCCAGTGCTGCCTTTGAGCAAAAAGAAAAGCGGCAATCCTACAAGGAGCGCCGCCGCAAAGAAGATAAGCTGCCTTTTGGTAAGGTTAAAGGCAACCTTTGTCTTTATGCGTGATAGGTCTTTGGGAACGGGTACATACGCCATAGAAAAATCTCCTTTCGTTACATTTCAATACTGTTTGGGAGTTCGTTGCCCCATATATCCCACCCCGGCGTTTTCTGTCGGGCAAACAGCTCAATACGGGGCAAATCCCCTATAAGGGCAACGATTTTTTCCCGCGCTGCATCCGGCTTTTTGCTGTGCTGCTCTATGGGGCTGATAAGAAACTGATGTACGCCCGCCGACTGCCGCTTGGGTTTGCCCTTGGTCGCCAGCAGACAGATTTCCGCGTTGCTGCGCGTCCAATAGCCCATGCCGTAAAACCAGGACGGGCTTTTGCGGTTACGTTTGAGCCAAACGAACGCCACAGTCCGATACCGAAAGCCCCATGCGCGGATCAGCCGCAGAGCTTCGGGAAGCTGCGGAAAGGTCGCCCACAAAAACAGGGCGCAGTCCTTCGCCGCCAGCTCCGGCACGGGCAGGGCGCACAGCTCGTCAATGCTCATGGTGGGATAGTGCTTTTCCGCTGCGCCCTGCACCTTGCTCCGTTCATACCGCCACGGGGGATCTGCGTAAATAACGCTGTATTTCTTGGTGATGGAAAACCTCCTTTTAATGTGCATGGAATAATGATTTTGCCAGTGCGCCGGATTTCAAAAGGTTAAAGCAAAGCAGCACCGTATAGGCTGCGATGGAAAATATCGCGGTGTGCAGATTGTCCGCTATAACCATGTTGTTTACCAAAACCGCGTAAATGCCGACGCATATCATAATGAGGAAGCCTTGAAAGCCGAGGGCAAACAGGCCTTTTAAGTAGTTGTTTCCGATTTGCCCCCATTCCCGGTTTGTCATGGTGGCGAATGGGATAGGCGATACGGAGCAGTACAGGTAAATCTCAATCATACGCCCGTACAAAACAACCGTTATCAGCACCGACATGATTTTCATGCAAAGGCTGACAAGGCTTGTTTCGAGCATAAGCAAGAGCAGTTCGGGGATTTCCATTGCGTCAAGTCCGGCTTGCATGGACGAGAGTGCGGCGGCAACATCAATGCTGGTGCTGCCGCCGATCACGCCCGCCGCGCCGGAAACAATGTGCTGCGCCATGTCGAATACCGCCATAGTGATGTCAAAGGTATGCGTGACGATAAACACCGCAACGAACGCTTTGAAAAACCACTTAAAGAACATGAACGTGTCGATGTCGTGCATATTGTTCTTTTCCGTTACCATGCTGATAAGCTCCACGCATAGAACGTAGGTAATAACAAGCCCCGCAATGGGGACGATCACATTTTCCGATAGCGTCTGTATCATGGAAAATATGCTTGCGTTCCACCCCTGCGGGGTCTTGCCTACCTCGGCGGCAATCGTACCGACCTTTTCGTTTACGTCCCCGAACATAGTTGACAGATTTCCGTTGATCGCTCCGATCAGGATTTCCTTGATCCATTCGTTAATCGCGTCAAGTATGCTCTGCATAGGACATTACCGCCGCTTAACCGAACAGCCCTTTGAGCAGGGGAACGAGAACGCCGCCAATCAAGGCAACGCCGCCGCCCGCCATAAGCTGCTTCATGCCCTGCGATTTTGCCCCCGGATTGTCATTACCATAGCCCTCCAAGAGGTTGATAACGCCCCAGATGCCAAGACCTGCGCCCAGTGCAATCACAAGGGTCTGCAACACGTCTACTGCCGAATTGAAAAATGTCATAGATTGACCTCACTTTCTGCCGCTTTGCGGCTCTTGAATTTTTGTGTTTGTATTTTTGTGCATGAAAAAAGCCGCCCTCATCAAAAAAGGCGGCTGCACGGACAATGCCCGCAAGGGAATAGGAAGTGCAAAGGTAGGAGCGCGTACCATGTAGCCGATGCTTACGGTCTTGATGGCGGTATCACCTCCCAAGTGGCGGTGCGGACAATTTCGCCGCCCGCTTTAATGAGATCGAGAGCTTGCGCCCGCTGGCGTTCGCCGCCGCTTTGAAAGCTCTCCAAAAGCTGCACGGTACCCCATACCGCAAGCCCTGCGGCAAGAGCGGTGATAAGCGTCTGCATGACTGCTCCCGGCGTTTTGCAGGCGTTCGTCACGGCGTCCTCCTTTCCGCGCCGCCCTGCTTGGCAAGGTAGGCGCTGTATGCAGTCAGAAAGCGGTCGATGGCTTCCTGCCGCTTTTGCTGCCGCTTCTCTGCAAGGGCGACAAGCTCCCGGATCGCCCGCGCAAGCTGCTGTTTTTCCCACTTCTTTCTGATGCGTCTGTTCATTCCGTAACCTCCTGTAAATCCGCTGCGTCAATTTCGTAATAGTCAAAGACGGTATCCGGCTTGATGATTACCGGGCGTCGCTGCCGCTTCAAAAACTTCTCGATGTCAAAGGTGTTTTTCTTGTCATAGTCCGAAAGGTATTTGTATTTCGGGTGCCGGGTTATATCGTACTTGTCGGAGAAGAACGGGCGAACGCCCCGTAGCTGCAAGATACATTTCCCGCCGTCCATCACGGCAATTTCGTCCTGGCTCATAAGCTCCTTTCCGAGCTTTTGATAGTTCAGCCCATGAGAAACGTCCCGCCCCCGGTTTTCGGAAGTGTTGAAGCTGTCAATCGTTTCTTTCCCCAAAACCTCGGAGATTTCTTTCAGCGTCGTTTTCTCCTTGCCGCCGAGGAAAAGGGTTGTGTCGCAATTCCCGATGATGGTGTCGGCGTGTTCCTTGTAGATGGCTTTTAGCTGGCTCTGCGCCTGCACCACAAGGCAAGCGGAGATTTCCCGGCTTCGCAGGACGCTGATTAGCCGTTCCAAATTGGGGATCGTGATGTTGGCTACCTCGTCCAGCAGACAGCGCACATGAACGGGCAGCCGCCCGCCGTATTCGTCGTCGGCTTTGGTGCAGAGCAGATTGAAAAGCTGCGATACGATCATCGCCGTTACAAAGTCAAAGGTGGGGTCGGTGTCGCTGGTGATGATAAAGAGCGCCGTTTTTCGGTCGCCCAGCGTGTCAAGCTCCAATTCGTCGCTCTCCATCAGCTCCCGCAGCTCCTTGATGTCAAAGGGTGCAAGCCTCGCACCGCAGGAAATGAGGATCGAGGAACGGGTCTTGCCCGCAGACAGCAGAAACTTTTTGTACTGCTTGACCGCAAAATGCTCCGGGTCTTTTTCCTCCAAGCGTTCAAACATGAGGTCAACGGGGCTTTGAAACTCGCTGTCATCCTCGCGGGCTTCGCTTGCGTTGATCATTTCAAGCAGCGTCGTAAAGTTTCGCTCTGCGTCCGGGGCTTCGTAGTGAATGTAGCCGATTAACGCACAGTACAGCAGCCGCTCGGCTTTCACCCAAAAATCCTCGCCGGACTTTTCTCCGCTGCCCTTGGTGTTGGCAATCAGTGTGTTTACCAGCTTCAAAATATCCTTTTCGTCGCGGAGATAGGCGAAAGGATTATATTTCATGCTCTTTTTGAAGTTAATGGTATTCAGCACCTTAATACGGTACGGCTCATAGACGAGCTTTCCGTTTTTTCTAACGGGCTTTCCGTCCTCGCCCAGCTTCGGACTGCCGCGCTCCAAGAGTTTGCCGCATTCGAGCAGGAGAGTACCTTTCGGGTCAGACACGAGATAGCTGCTGTGCATTTGCATCAGGTTGGGTTTGACGAAAAAGCGGGTTTTGCCGCTTCCGCTGCCGCCCACCACCAGCACGTTTTTGTTCCGTGCGTACTTCGGCTGCTTCGGGCGGCTGTTCATCATCAGCCGTTCCGTCTGTGTGAGCAGCACATTGTTTTCAAACACTGGGTCGATGTACGGGCGTATATCGTCGGCGCTGCCCCATCTCGCGCTGCCGTACTCCACGCCACGGCGATATTTCTTCGCATTTTTGCCTTTGACGTAGACAACAAGCCGGATCAGTGCCGCGCCCAAAACGCCCACAAGTAAATCTGCGGGGTGCAGGCTCGGCGCGAATGAGGAAAAGGCGGCGGCAAAGCCGTCACCAATGGAAAGCAGCTTGCCGGAGAGGTCAGCCCCCGGCGCAAGCCGCGCCGCCTGTCCCACTTTATCAAAGAGATACACAAAGAGCAGATAAGGCAGATTGGGAAGTATCAGCTTTTTCAGATTTATGCTTTTCATCGCTCAATGCCCCCTCTTGTCTGATTTTTCACCTTTTGGCGGTCAGCGTTGAGCTGCTTCGCCTTGTCCTTAAAGGCGGCTAACGCCTTGCGGATCGAGGGCTTTTGTTCCTGTGTCAGCTTCTTTGCGGAAAACTCCTGAAAGGCTGCGGTCAAAACGTCCGCGTCGCGCCCCTTGAAAAACACAAGGTAGCGGGGCGGGCTTTCCGTCGCGTCCTTTTTCAGCGCAAAGTCAACGCCGTATTTCTTTGCGGTGCTCTCAAAGGCTTTGATATTGCTGTCAGTGATTTCGATGCTGCTTACGCCTGTGTTCTGCTTCATAAGCTGTTTTAGGGTCTGCTTGCCGTGGTGCTGCACCGGCTTATCCAACTGCTTTTTGATTTGTGAAAGCATGAAGCGAATGGATTTTTGCAGCATTTCGGCGGTGAGCTTGGTCGTCCTTATGGATAAGGCAATGACTTTTTCGTTGATTTCATCTTGCATTTACCGTCCTCCTTTCGCGGTGATATGTGCTGCGCCGCTTTTGGGCGCAAAAAATGGGCGTCCGCTGCCTGCGCCGCCCCGCTTAAATCCGCACCAGTAAGCCGTTCAAGTCCTCGGCGCGGACACCCGCAAGATACCAGTTGTCGCCGTACTCCATACGGGTCGGCTTCCACTTGCCGCCTGTGAATACCTCCAAGCAATCGCCGCAATGCAGCCCGCCGTAGTAATCGGCAAGGTCAAAGCGGATGTCGTAGCGGTCAGCGGTTTCGTCAAAAAACAATGCGCCCTGCTTCATAGTCTTGTCCTCCTTTGGTTTTACAGGCTTTCGCCCTCGTTGCAGGTGTAATCGGGTATGCCGCCTTTCGGCTTCGCCCATGCGCCGCTTGCCATGTCGTGGGCAACAAGGGCGGTATAGTAGCTGTCGATGGTAGACGGGGCGTTGAACAGCACCGCCCGCAGATACTGCTTGATATTGCGGATCTTCGTGGTGTTCTCCCGCATACAGTCAAGGACAAATTCAATATGGCTGCTCGTCAGCTTCAAAAACTTGCTTTTGACAAGCTCTGCCGGATAGTCGTCCCCGGCGATGCGGAGCGTCTTTCTCGCTGTGCATACCGTTTCCAGTATGAGGTCAACGATTTCGTCCAGTCGGTCTTTATCCATGTGCGGGTCCTGTATGAGAATGTCATACTCGATATTCTCCTTGATGATGTCCCTGTAAATCTCTATTGCGCTCTGCGTTTTCGCTTCCGTTCCTTTCCGTTCCGGCTCTGCCGCGTCCTCTGTGAAAGGTGAGGGGTAAGGGGAAAGGATAGGAATGGAATGGGTATTTGATAGATCCGTATTTGATTTCTCTTTTTTTGATAAATCAGTTCTTGATATATCTTTATTTAATTGCGTTGGATTTTCCAACGTAGGGTTTTCCAACATAGGTTTTTCCAACATTGGATTATCCAATGTTGGATTTTCCAATGTAGGTAAATCCAATACAGGTGGCTGCGGCTGCTCGTAAATGATATAGTCTGCGCCCCGCAAGCGTCCTTTCTTGTCGCGTTCGCGGCTGCGGACGATATACCCGGCTTTTTCAAGCTCCCGTACCGCTTCGCGTATCGCGTCGATTTTCTCCCGGTTGATGCGGGACAGCCCCGCAAGGGTATAGTCCCAGTTGTCCGGCAGGGACAGCATTTGCGAAAGCAGCCCCTTTGCTTTCAAGGTCAAGTCCCTGTTGCGTAGGTGGTGGTTGCTCATTACGGTATAGCCGCGGTTTCGTTCCACACGGAAAACTGCCATTGTTCATCACTCCTTTGCTGTGGTTTTGTTACGCAGTAGAAGCACGTTTTTAAGGGAAAAGGTATAAACACCTTACCCCGTCAAAGCCGCGCCCCAAACGCCGCTTGCTGCAAGGCTTTTTTCTGCTCTACTGCGTAACATGGGGCATGAAAAAAGCGGCGTTTCTGTTACCCCTGTGTGGGTTTGAGAAACGCCGCCTGTGTGCGCGTATTCTATTGTGCTTCCGCGATATAGTCTTTGATGATTTCGCCAAAATCTGCCGTAAAGGAAAAGATGAAGTATTCCAATACGTCGGGGGCGGCGTCCATCGGCTCGGCTTCCTCGGAAAACGGTAAGCCCATAAGCCCATACAGCATTTTGATGATTTTGAACAGCTTGCCCCGGTCTGCGGGGGTGTTCATGGAAACGAGAACATCGGTAAGGCGGTTGATGGTTTCCATATCGCCGCCTGTCGTCACCCAGACCATTTCTGCGAACGGCTGCGTGATTGCTCCGGCGACAAGGTTGATTTTGTCCTTACTGATTTCGCCGGACGGGGTTATAATACCTTTGTCAAGTAGAGTGTTTTTCATCGGATTCTCCTTTTCTTCAATGGTGCCCGTGGTGCCCTCTTTTTTTTACAAAATAGTGCCCTGTAAGGTGCCCGGTTTAACACATGATTTGTAGAACGCAGAGGAACAGGGGCCCCCTATGTTTTAGTAATTTTTGCTTATACTATGCGGGATTTCAGCCTGTTTAGAAAATCAAAAATCATAGCGTATATTTTTTTCACTTGACTTTTGTTCTCTTTTGATTGATATTAGAGAGGTCATATTTGTTATGACCTTGCAATGGTGCCCAAATGGTGCCCGGACGTGAAAAACAAGGTTGTAAAAAGAAAAACCGCCACAATCACAAGATACAAGAAAAGCCTTTGTTTACAAGGCTTTTCGCAGATAACCTATAAGAAGATATGTGGAAATACAGGGCGGTTTTGGCTGTTTCACGACCCTCGAAATCAGTTAGGGAGCAATCCCCCGCGAGTTCGAATCTCGCCGTCTCCGCCAACGGAGCCGCATAAACCCAGTGTTTATGCGGCTTTTCCATATCTATATTGCAAAAACAGTATATATATTGGGTAGCAAATCTCGATATGAATTGCGCATTTTGCTTCCCAATGGTATATCCGCATTTATGAATTGGCAAAAAACAAGAGGCACCAAAAAGCAAATATCGCAAAGGCAAAGCTTCCTTATTTCTTGCCGTAATGTAATCGCATCTTTGAAAAGCAAGGTTTTTATGATATAATAATCACGCTACTTAAATGCAAAGAGGTGTTTTGATGGAAATTACATCTTATTTAGAACTATTAAAAAAGCAGCGTAGACTAATGACACAACAGCAAATAAGCGCAATACAGGAGCAAGCAAGACTTCATGCAATTGCTTCTGAAAAGATGCAAATCAGAGATCGTTTGGAAGAACGCTACCGTGAAATATTTGCTAAGGGCTTTGAAAAGCTTTCGACAACCTCAAATGTGCTTGAATTGCTGCCTGATTGCGATACGGATGTAGACAGGCTGAAAGCGTTGATTGATTACAGACAGGACAGCAACGCACCAATTCACGATATAACGACTGCAATGAAGACCATTCCTGAATTTTCGGAGTGCGAAAAGCTGAATGTCGAAGTGGGCAAAGCGTGTTTTGAATTCTTTTGTTCAAATGATGCATTGAACAGACGGATTGACAGCGACAGAAGTATTCTGTTTACACCGCCGTACCGGGAAAGAATGCGCCAATTAGCTGACAACGGTGTTTTATTATATTTTCTCGAAACGCCAGATCTGCCACTGCTGGAAAAAGAATGCAATTCGGATTATATCTTGGAATCGTTTTCTTTTGCAGAATACTTAGGTGCAAGAGAGTTGCTATCAACATTTTATCAAGTGCCGAATCTCGGGATTCCGCTGCAAAGGGAACTGGAAGATACCCATGCGGCACTCGAGATGATGTACAACGGTTGCTATCGCAGTGCCGCAAGAAACTGGTTTGCGCTTATCGAGCATGAACACAAGCGCTGTGCAGATATTTTAGAAGGGTATTGGGAAGTAAAAAAAGAATACAAAAACGGCGGTCAGCGCTCTGAAAAAATATATATGATTATTAATAATATGATGGGCGAATGGGATACAGAGGCATGGAACAAAATTGATTCCTACTATAAAAAACTTACAGCAAACCACAAAAACTCTGATATAACATTAAACCGCAATTCAATCATTCACGGAGATTATTACAATGATTCAATTGATATATCGGAAAAAGACGCCCTGCGGCTATTTCTTCTTTGGATAAACATCAGAGTAATTACAGATAGCCTTGCCTTTATCGAGGACTTTATAAGAAACAAGATACTGCTACTGCCTTATTTTTGCGAGACAATTCCTTCAAATTGACTTTTTAGAATTCTTATGGTATCATATCCGTAGCAACTTTCGGCCAAGCAACGGTGAAAGCCAGGAGGTTGCTGATATGGAATCTAACAGAAAGAAAGATCCAGAATTGGCCGATTTTCTCCGCAACAGTATTCAAAAATCCGGATTGACCTATGAGAAGGTTGCCGAGCAACTTAACATAAGTGTTCGGACGGTTGGTTATTATTGCAGCGGCGAAAGAAAACCCGGTCAAAAAACATTGCTCCGTTTTGTGCGGACGATGAACATCCAAGCGAAAGATATCCCTTTCTGAGGGGTATCTTTTATTTTTTGAACCATGCGGTTCATCGACAGTTACTGGTTTTTTATTATAGAATATGAGTAACAACTGAAAAGGAGGTACTCAAAATGTCAAAGTATAAAACCATTGATGTGTGGAACAGGGCTTTCGGCTCAAAACAGGAGGCTTACGATTACGCAGGGCGATTAGTGAAAAAATCCGCTTGCGGAAATCCAAACAGCAAATATCACCCGACGCTCGACCACATACGACCGCTTTCCGACGGCGGCTGCGATGTTCTTGAAAACATTATAATTTGCCATCGTGACACCAACGAGGAAAAAGCGGATTACTTCCCGCATTGGAAAGCAAACGGCGCACGCTTTCACGCTTGCAGAGTTAAAGGCTCTCGTGTGAAATACGAAATTATTGAAGATTGAGGAGGCAAATCTATGAGCAAAGGCATCTTTGACTACGATGAGGGCGATTATGCTTATACAATCTCAGATGATACAGCAATCAATTCTAAAGGAAATATGCTGTTGCGTATGGGAAGAGGTATGGCAATGAATATGGATACAGGTGATATACACATCGTGTCCGATTGGTCAAACGACGATGATGATTAATTAAAATAACCGTTTCTGTTTAAGGCTGAGCTTTAATAAGGCAGAAACGGTTTTTATTATTTTATATATCACGAATATGGTTTAGACAGTCGCTTTGGCTTTAGTGATTTGTTTTTATCCATTTCGATACTTGAAGCCATTGTTGCAAACTGTAAATAGCGCGATACAAAAAGAATAAACCGATTACGTCTCTATGCGGAGTGCCACGAGTTCTTGATTTTTACAAGCGGACAGATTTCATTTCTTGCTAACGGTAATAATCAATGATATAATCATATATATTATATTGACAATTAACGAGGTGGAAAATTTTGATTATATATTTTTCGGGTACGGGAAACAGCCGTCACATCGCAAAAAGAATTGCAAACAGCCTTGGTGACGAAGCCATAAGCTTAAACGACAAAATAAAGAAAAAAGACACCGAACCGATAGAGGTAAACGGTCGTCTGATTATAGTCACGCCGACATATGCGTGGAGAATTCCGAGAATAGTTAATGATTGGATTAAAAGCACAAAGCTGTGCAATGTAAAAGGTGTTTGGTTTGTTATGAGTTGTGGCGGTGAAATAGGCAATGCGGCGAAATTCAACCGTGAACTCTGCGACGAAAAAGGCTTTGACTATATGGGCAGCGCACAGGTATTAATGCCCGAAAACTACATAGCTCTCTTTGACACACCGAGCGTTGATGAAGCGAGAAAAATTGTAAATGAGGCAGAGCCGATTATTGACAAAATAATAAAAGCAATCGCAGACGGCAAAGAATTTCCAAAGCCGAGAAACAATGCCTATGACCGTTTTATGAGCGCTCCCGTAAACAAGGTGTTCTACCCTCTTTGCGTAAAAGCCAAGGCATTTCATACAAACGAAAAATGTGTGGGCTGCGGAAAATGCGCAGAACTTTGCCCTCTTAACAACATTTTCCTAAAAAACGGCAAGCCGATTTGGGGCAATGACTGCACTCACTGTATGGCTTGCATAAGCTACTGCCCGACAGGCGCAATAGAATACGGCAAAAAGAGTGCAAAAAAGCCAAGATACACCTTTGAAAATCTATAAAAACAAAGCAACATTAAAGCCTCCTATGAGTTACACCGCATTCTCACAGGAGGCTTAATTATTTAATCTGCATAAATAATAAATTGTATTCAAAAACCGTTCGGATTACTTTTGATTACTTAAAAATTTTTCATTTGAAAATCACACCAGCGATTATCGTTAGCAAGCGTACCTACCGAAGAAAACGCTTCAAGTTCGGTTTTGTCATCGTTCAACCAAGCATTAAGCCATGAGATAATATATCCGCTGTAAATATCGGCTTCGTGCATACAGATACTATGCTGACCGTGAACGAGCGAAGCATAGGCACTGGGTGATATACAGGCATTATACGCAGGTATTACATATTCATCCTTTGGCACAACATTATCCTCTTCGCCTGCAAAAAACAATGTCGGCACTCTCAGCTTTGAGCTTTCGTAGGTTTCGCTGTTTCCGACAATGGACACGACGGCTTTAACCCTTTCATCACGCACTGCAAGATTAACAGACTTTTTTCCGCCCAAAGAGTGACCGCAAGCTGCAATTTTATTTGTATCAATCTTATGATAAATCAGACTTTTCTTTTTATCGTTTAGCTTTAGCACCTCATCAAGTGCCTTTTGTTCAGCCACTCCGTCCTCACCGTAGCAATCGTTATTAACCACAACAATGTAACCTGCATCTGTGAATTGGTCAATAAGAGAACTGTAAAGTGCAGGGTTGCAACCCGTGCCGTTACCCCAAACAATCAGAGGATAGCTATCCTGCTGTGAAAGATTATCGGGACAGGCAACGGCTATGTCCCCTTCCACAAAATCAAACACATTGCAATATGACATTGGCTCAACATTGCTTTCGTGAGTTTTATAAACAAAGCTTCCGACTGTGGCTGCCACAACTAAAGCCAAAACAACAGTAATAAAAATTCCGCTACGCTTCATATCAAATCTCCTATCGGTAACTAAAATCAATTTATAAGCATTCATACGAGTAAAAGGTTACTGACTAATATAATAATCTCATAAACAAGTGATAATTTCAACACAAATATTAAAAAGTTAAAAACATTCCGTTAAGCATTTTACCGTTATGTTGATAGAAAAAACAAAAGATGATATACTATTTAGTATAAGGAGTTGATATTATGTGTACTGCGGCAACCTACAAGGCGGGCGACGCATACTTTGGCAGAACGCTTGATTACGAATTTTCATACGGAGACAAAATTACAATCACACCAAGAAATTACACCTTTCATTTTAAGCATACGAATGACATAAGTTCTCACTATGCCATAATTGGTATGGCTCACATAGCAGACAATTATCCGCTTTACTATGACGCAATCAATGAAATGGGTGTCGGTATGGCGGGACTGAACTTTGTCGGAAACGCATTCTATCCCGAGCCGAGTGAGGACAAGACCTGCGTTGCTCAGTTTGAGTTAATCCCTTGGATACTGTGTCAATGCAAATCTGTTGAGGAGGCACGCAAGCTTCTTAGCACAGCAAGCATTGTATGCACATCGTTCAGCGAAAAGCTTCCGACAGCACAGCTCCATTGGATAATCTCGGACAAAAACAGTTCGATTGTTGTTGAATCGACAGCAGACGGAATGCACATTTATGATAACCCTGTCGGTGTTCTGACGAACAATCCGCCGTTTCCGATTCAAATGTTTAACCTTAATAACCATATGAATCTTTCGCCGAAACAACCCGAAAACAAGTTTTCCGAAAACATTGACCTTAACGCATACAGCAGAGGAATGGGAGCAATGGGTCTGCCCGGTGACTTATCCTCGGCATCACGCTTTATAAGGGTTGCTTTTGTAAAGCTCAATTCAAAATCAGGCAAGGACGAAAACGAAGCTGTAAGCCAATTCTTTCACATTCTCGGCAGCGTAGACCAACAAAGAGGCTGTTGCGAAGTGGCTGACGGCAAGTATGAAATAACGATATACACCTCATGTTGTAATCTCAACAAGGGTATTTACTACTACACGACCTATTCAAACCACCAAATCACCGCAATAGATATGCACAATGAGGACTTAGAAAAAGCCGAACTTATAAGCTATGAACCGATAGCAACAGAACAAATAATGCGACAAAACTAAGCTATAAAATATTGCACGAACGGTTTGATTATTCAAATTCATCGGCAACAAAAAATCTCACTCTTTTTTACGGAGTGAGATTTTTTGTTAAGTATTAAAATAGTTTTTTATTCGTTTGAACACATCTCTTGATTCAGGCAAAAACCTTACCATTTGAAAATCGTGGAACATATTCTCATAATCAAAAAGATAAGTTTCAACACCCTCGGATTTGAGTTTTTCATATGCTGTAAAGCTATCGCTTTGACTCAAATCGGCAGAACCGGAAACGAATATTGTTCTGGGAAAATTTGCATAACTGCCAAAACAAGGAGACAAATACGGATTATATAAATCTTCGCCCTGTGCATAAAGCGTTATCCTATGAATTTTATCTTTTGCTTCTTCGTACGAAATCCTTTTTGGAACACCATAAAATGGATCACGATAGCAATTTTCTTTATATGACCAACCCGAATTAGACAAATCACCCCAAAAAGAAAACAAAACAACGGAATTGGGTAAAGGTTTTGCGGTATCTCGCAATTTCATACAAAGCGAAACAGCCATATTTGCACCACAGCTGTCACCTATAACAACAATATCATTTGCATTTTCATTTTTAAGAACACTCAAATAGCAATTATAAACATCATCAAGCGGTATCGGAAACTTAACATCGGGATACACCCTATAATCCACATTATAAACAGTTGCATTATTAAACAACCTGCTGTAATAAACAGATTCTCTACGATAAAAATCCGTAAGTTTTACCTTAAAGCTGCCGCCGTGAATATGAAAAATCACTCTTTTTGACGCTTTTTTATTTGGTGTTATTTTTTCAAGATAACATTCACCGCATTTTACTTTTTCTGTACTGAAACCAATCGGGTGAAAATGTGATTTTTTATTATTTGATTTTTTAGCAAGTATATTAGAGCGTGTTGCACTTTTTTCATATTTTGAATGAAAAACCAAACACAAAACACTTGTTACAATCTTAGATGTTAATGATTGTTTCATTTTAGTCCTTGATTCAAAATTTTGAAAGAATTTTTATATAAAAACAAACAAGAAAAAACATTTCTCCACCAACCGAAATGATGCGGTGTGTATCTATAATACTTTTCTGCTTCCTGCACTAATGCCAAGTATCCAATACCAAATGCAAAGCGAATCATTTCTTCCTTAGAACAAGTCACCTTATTTTTCGCAATTCTATTATATGCAGATAAAGTCGTTTCTTTTCTATTCAGCATTTTTTCAAATTCCAAATTCGCAAAATCAAATATACAATCTCCCCATAAAGTCCTCTCGGGGTCAATAATTATCAGCTTTAAGCTGCCCTCATTTTTCACGCATAAAATATTACCGTACCATAAATCGAAATTCACCATAGACGCAGGAACATTTATTAGTACATCTTTATATTTTTCTGCGTAAAGCAACAACTTCTTGCCACGCTTTGTATGTCTGCCCGTTCTTTCGATGTCTTGAATTAAATTTTCTATCATACTTTTCAATGCAAGATACCAGTTGTCATATAGTTCATTTTGTAAATAACCAAATTTATCATTTGATACCTTATGAAATTTTGCCGTTATTCTTGCTATTTCCTCGCTACACCAACGCCGTTCTTCTATTGACAACTTAGCGTTATTTAACTGTTCGCCTTCCATTCTTTCCATTATAAAATAATCTGACGGAAAAACAGTATGCGAAAAATCCTTATAATAAACATAAGGAACTTTAACATCGGTATGTGTTCTGACTTGTGCATACCAAAACACTTCCCCTCTCATCATATCCTGTTCGTATGTAAGTATCCCTGTTTTATCAAGAGGAGAAACTTTTAACACATAATTTCCCATATCGGTAATAACATCAAAAACAGCATTATACTCACCGTCGCCCAACTTACAATAGCTTATAACCTTGCCCAAGCAAGCATTATCAAACATTTTTTGAATTTGCTCTGTCGAAACATCAGGTTTTGTCCTGCTAATCATATAAACACCTCCTCGTGTATGACACTATGTTATCGTTCATAACAGCACTTTAATATAAATATTCCGACATTTATATAACAATTCCTTGAAAATTCAATAATTATATGATAATCTATAATCGGTGATTAAAATGAGCATGTATAAAATAAACATATTGGGCGAAAGTCATATTTTTGAAGAACGAGAAAACGGAATAACGCACAGTCCGTATAAGACTGAAATTGAATTCTTATCTGCTGTGAAAAAAGGCAGCCGCACAGATATCACTAACTTAATAAACGATATGAAAAAACAAGGCATAAACATTGGTAAAATGTCTGCTGACGACATAAAACAAATGCAGTATTGGGCGGTTGCGGTATTTACCCTGATAACAAGAGCAGCTATTGAAGGCGGTTTGGATGAAACGACCGCTTACAATTATTCCGACAATTGTATTTTAACTATTGACAAATTCACAAAATCAGATGATATTGTAAACTTTGTAATTCAAAGCAGCATAAAACTAACTGATATGGTTGCAGAAAGCAGAGAAAACAGCGTATATCCACAGCCGATAAGAAAGTGTTTACACTATATCAACACTAATTTGCACGAAAAATTAGACATTTCAACACTTGCAAACGAATGCGGATTATCTGACGACTATCTGTCTTTTCTTTTCAAAAAAAATTTGGGAGTAAACCTTTCAAGATACATAAGAAACCAACGACTTCAAGCCTCAAAAGAAATGCTCAAAGGCAATTATACAATATCCGACATTGCATATTATTTAGGCTTTTGTTCCGAAAGTTATTTTATATCCTGCTTCAAAAAGGAATTTGGCAAAACTCCAAAAAAATACAGAAATCAATTATAAATATATTTTAGCTCAAAACAAGACAGCATTTCTAATTATCAGTTTAACTTTGCAAAAGAAAAAACCTGCGAAAACGCCGTGTTTACGCAGATTTTGGAGCTGATAGTCGGACTCGAACCGACGGCCTGCGCATTACGAATGCGCTGCTCTACCAACTGAGCCATATCAGCATATACGGACGATTGGGCGTCCGATTTATTTAAGCAAATTGAGCAGGGTTGAAAAAACGAAATCGACAGATTTCTCCCTTACATTATTACGACCGATATTGCCGAAATAACAAGTGAATGTCTCAACTTTATCACCGATACAAAAGCCAAAGCAAACCATGCCGATCGGTTTAGTTTCAGTTGCACCGGTAGGTCCTGCAATACCTGTAATGCCGACACCTACATCACTTCCCGCTTTAGAAGCGACGCCCCTCGCCATTTCGCGAGCGACCTGCTCGCTGACAACGCCGAAGTCGTCAATACTCTGCTGAGCGACACCGAGCAACTCTGTCTTAGCATAATCGGCATAAGTCACAAATGACATATCAAGCACTCGTGACGCGTTCGGAACATTGACTATTGTACCACAACACATACCTCCAGTGCAAGACTCTGCGAAAGAAATATGAAAATTTTTTTCAATTAATTTTTCTACAAGCAGTTCCTCGGGCGTCATTATTCCACCCCATTTTGAAGCTTAGCGGCAGTAAGAGTGTTACGCATAAGCATAGAAATAGTCATAGGACCTACTCCGCCGGGTACAGGAGTAATAAAGGAGCATTTATCCTTTACATTTTCAAAATCGACATCACCGCAGAGCTTACCGTTTTCGTCTCTGTTCATACCGACATCAATTACAACAGCGCCCTGCTTAACCATATCGGCTGTAACAAATTTTGCTCTGCCGATAGCGGCAACAAGAATATCTGCCTCTTTGGTAACAGACGCAAGATCAACGGTCTTTGAATGAGTAATTTCAACGGTAGCATTTTCGTGCAAAAGAAGCATAGCCATAGGCTTGCCTACAATATTGCTTCTTCCGATAACAACAGCCTTTTTGCCCGACACATCAACACCAGTAGAATGGATAAGCTCCATAACACCTGCAGGAGTACAAGGCAAGAAATTATAATCACCAATCATAATAGCGCCGACATTGACAGGATGGAACGCATCGACATCCTTAATAGGAGCAATACGGTTAATAACCTCTTTATCGTCAAGGTGCTTAGGCAAAGGAAGCTGACACAAAATCCCGTTAATTTTATCGTCCCGATTAAGTTCGTCAACAAGTGCGTTAAGCTCGTCCTGTGTTGTTTGAGCAGGGAGAGCATACTTAACGCTGTAAAATCCGCACTCCTCGCAAGCTTTTTCCTTATTTCTAACATAAACCTGTGACGCAGGGTCATCGCCGACAATAATTACTGCAAGACCGGGAGTAATACCCTTAGCCTTTAATTCGTCACATTCATTTTTTACCTGCTGTTTTACCTGAAGCGATACAGCCTTTCCGTCAATTAAAGCCATTATTTATTCTCCTTACTGTTTTTCCTTGCTTTTCTTTTTTCTGCTCGTTGTGCTTTCTCTTGCTTAGATTTTTCTCTCTCGATTTTATTAATATCCTCTAACTCATCAAGATTGTCCAAAACAAGAGCCTTGGGCAATTTATTCTGTTTAAGTTTAACAAAGAAACAAACAAGCACTGCCAATGCGACAACTGCGATAACACCCGAAAGAACCTGAGAAACTCTTATATTCGTTGAACCGATATAAAGCGAGTCCGTACGCATTCCCTCAACAATCATTCTTTCAAGTCCGTAAAGGACGCCGTACATCATAAATACTTCGCCCTTGAATTTTCTGAAATAGGTAACAACTAAATGAAGCACCAAAAACGAAAGCAAGCACCACACACTTTCATAAAGAAATGTCGGATGAACGGGAGTATTAGGGTCAACCGTCACACCCTTTTGCGCAAGCAAAGCAGACGATGCTTCAAGAGTGTCGTGGATTTTAGGCGACCACATACGGAAAAGAGCAGTATCGGTATTAGTACCAAAGGCTTCTTGATTAAAGAAGTTGCCCCATCTGCCTATTCCCTGTCCGATGAGCAAGCCCAAAGCACCTAAATCAAGGAGGTTAAGAAAATTAATCTTACCTGTTTTACATCCGATTGCTGCACCGATAAGAGCGCCGATAATTCCGCCGTAAATAGCTAAACCGCCATTCCAAATAGCGGGGATTTCGTTAAGATGCGTACTGTAATAATCCCATTCAAATGCGACATAATAAAGTCTTGCACACACTATACCGAAGAGAGTACCCCAAAGCAGAACATCTGTCATTCCGTCAAGGCTCATCTTCCATTTATATGCCTTTCGTCCGCCATATAAAACCGCAAGGGCAAAGCCGAAAGCAATAATTATTCCATACCAATGTATACTGTATCCAAACACGGTAAAGGCAACGGACGGTAATTCAAAATCCAAGCCCAAACCGTCAAAATATACGTGAGTGAAATTTGACATCTGTATTCCCCCAAATAAATTAATGTATATAATATAGCACAATCAAGGAGGAATTTCCATAAAATTATAATAAAATATACAGAAGTGCCAAAATTAATTTACTATCGGCACCCTCTTTAGACAGAATAAGCACCAACGCAAGTATCAGAGATGCAGAATTATCCTCACTTCCCGAAAGTCCGAGAGATGAAAAAATACTATTGAAAATACCGCCCGGCTTATCGTCAGATGATTTACGAGAAGCGCTATGCGTTTTATGTATATTTTCGGTAGTTGTATTTACCTCTGCCGAAGCGTCAGGTTCAACAAGGTTTTGAGAGCGACGGCGCATCTCCTCTACCCTTTTCTTTGCTTCATTAATATCGTTACCCGTAAGCTCTGCCATTAAAACAAATCCTTTAGATATGGTAATATTTCAAACAGCCTCAAAATCCTGATTGCTTTATCTGCTTTATTTTGTGACTCGGGGCTTAAATGCGGCTTTAATGCTAAAATCAAATCCGTATCCTTTGAGGAAGTATTGTTCATTTTTTCAACAATACTGCGAGCCTTGAGCATAAAATTAAGGTCGCCCTCGGACAAATTCAAGCCCGATAGCAAATCGGACTTTTGCTTTTTCGGCTCTGCTTGAGGCTGTTGCTCGCCGAGAATTGACGAAGCGACGCCCTTTAACATATCTATATCCTCGTCACTCAATGAGGAAATTATATCGTTAAGGTCGCTCATTTTGAATTCTTTAGCCTTTCCATAAGTTCCTTTGCCTGCGGTGTTTGAAGTAATTTTTCGACTGCTTTTTTATCTGACAACGCTTTTTTCACCTTTGCACTCTGTTCTGCGGTTAGATTTTTATTTATAAAATCATCGACGTTGCCGCTTTGGACGGCTCTTTTGAGTTCGTTAATATTCTTATCATTAATATTTTTCATTGAAACACACTGCCCTTCATAGTATAATCTAATAAAATATATGCCGAAAAAAGGAATGATATACTATGAGAATTGTTGTATTTTCAGACAGCCACAGAATGACCGCCAGAGTTTATGAAATAATTGAACGACACAAAGACAATGCGGATTTGTTTATCTTTTTAGGCGACGGAAACGATGATGTAAGCGAAGCGATGATGATTTACACCGATATTAAAATTGAAAGGGTAAGCGGAAACTGCGACTTTAGCTGTGAATACCCTGCACAAAAACTAATTGAATTTGCTTCAAAGAAGATATTTTTTACTCACGGACATCCGTATTATGTAAAACATAATTTAGACTCTTTAGAGCGCGAGGCACAAAGCTTAGGAGCAGATATATGCTTATTCGGGCATACTCACATACCGTATATTGCAAAAAAAGACGGTATCAGTTATATGAATCCCGGCTCATGCTCTGTCGGCAGCTACGGAATTATCGACATAGAGTCAGGCAACGCCCTGCTTTATCATTCATCGTTATAAAATATATAAATTTGTATACTTGTATAAATTTTCAAAAAGTGATATAATGTCGGATATAAAACAAGAACACGAGGTTAAAAATGAAAGAACATTTATCCTGCAGCGAAATTACAAAAAGAAAAATAGCATTTGCTCTAAAGGAGCTTATGGAAACCATACCCTTTGAGAAAATCACCATTTCCGATATTTCACAAAAAAGCGGAATCCACAGGCAGACCTTCTATTATCATTTTCAGGACAGGTACGAGCTTTTGGATTGGCTTTTGAATATGGAGCTGGTGTCAAATTTTATAGAAGATTTTTCATATGAAAACATAGAAGATAAATTCTATGAAGTATTCAATACAATATATACCGACAAAAAGTTTTATCAAAACGCAGTCAACATAAATATGACAGATGTATACAAATACTTTGCGAGACTATCGACAAAGCAGTTATTAAGCTTGGTAAACACAATGCTCGAAAAAAATATGATAGAAGATGGCGAGTGTGACGCAATATCTATTGCAGAATTTTTTGGCTTTGGCTTAGGCGGAATGATTATCAGCTGGATTGAGCGAGGTATGAAAGAGACACCGACAGAAATGGCAAAAAATGTAGTTGACTTCATAAACAAATTCGCAAGATTAGTCACGAACAAATAAAAAATGAGCAGTAACTCATCATTACTGCTCATTTTTTTATCGTTTTTTCGTAAAGCTATTTACTTTACAAAACAACAAAAATGTGGAAAACTGTGTGGAAAGATAGTAAAAATACGCTGTTTTAGAGTAATCAAAATGTGGAAAAGTGGGTGGAAAATGGGGAAAATGTAAAGCAATTAACTTTATGAGGCAAAAACCGGCAAAATACAATAAGTAATTACACCTTTGTAAAAAAATACAGTGTCAAGTTAATACACTTTACATCAAAAAGAATGGCTGCCGTCCGAATTTCGGAAAGCAGCCTTTAATGTTTTATGATTACTTCTTAAAGAAAGATACGATATCGTTGAATGAATCATCATCGTTTGATGTGAAGCCTGTTGCAGGAGCGATAGGAGCTGTTTCAACAGGAGGCTCAACCGGCTTATTAGCAGTAGTTGATTTAATAGGGCTGCCCGGACCCTCTTCACCGAAACGAGTAGCGATTACGGTAATAATCATCTCGTCCTCAAGATTTTCATCAAAGTTTGCACCCCAGATGATTTCACAATCAGGATGAACAGCTTCCATTACAACAGAAGAAGCGGCATCAATCTCTTCAAGACCGATATCTGTTGAAGCGGTGATATTAAGAAGCACACCTCTTGCACCGTCGATAGAGGTCTGAAGAAGCGGAGAAGAAATAGCCTGCTGAGCAGCAACCTCTGCCTTATCCTTACCCTTGCCGTGGCCAACTCCCATATGAGCATAGCCTGCATCCTTCATAATTTCGGTAACATCGGCAAAGTCACAGTTTACGAGACCGGTAGCATTAACGAGGTCAGAGATAGACTGTACGCCCTGACGAAGTACATCATTAGCAATTTCAAAAGCGTTAAGCAAAGTAATCTTTTCCTTAGAAACAAGCTTGAGGTTTTCGTTAGGAATAACCATAATTGAGTCAACATTCTCAGCTAATTCCTTAATACCCTCTTGAGCCTGAGTCATACGACGCTTACCCTCGAAAGCAAACGGAGTTGTAACAACGCCGACAGTAAGAATGCCCATTTCCTTTGCAAGCTTAGCAACAACAGGAGCAGCACCTGTACCTGTTCCGCCGCCCATACCTGCGGTAACGAATACCATTTCACAGCCCTGAAGAACATCTGTAAGAGCTTCCTTTGACTCCTCGGCAGCCTTAAGACCAACCTCAGGTCTTGCACCTGCGCCGCGACCCTTTGTAGCCTTCTCGCCGATAAGAATCTTATGTGTTGCTGATGATTTATTAAGAGCCGGCTTATCTGAGTTTACTGCTACGAACTCAACATCCTTAACATTGCACTTTACCATACGGTTTACTGCGTTTCCGCCGCCGCCGCCGACACCGATTACTTTAATAGATACAACCTTGTTATCGTCAAGGTCAATTTCATATCTTCCCATTTTAGAATTCTCCTTATCATTTTTTTGTAAACACGAAACGAAATACATTATCGTGGTCTTGCATTTGATATTGTAACAGTTTTGTAACCACTTTGCAATACTTTTTAGAAAATAATCTAATTATTTTTTCCAAATGTTATTTTCTTATTCATTCAAACATTGTGCAGAATGTATAATTTATACAAATCGTATATGGAGTATAAAGAAAATATCTTTACATAATATATTACAAAATTTAACTACTTTTCATCTGTAAAGTATACCTGCTTGCCACCCGTTGAAGTGAGCAAACCGACTGCTTCGGGGTTAGAAGTGTTGAGCTTCTCTATTGCGGCAAGAGCCGAATACAGTTTATCCTCTAAATTCTTGGCAGAGCCGAGTTTAATAGTAATACGATTTTCATAAACGATATAATTTTCGTCTTTACCGTCTGAATAAATCGCAGTAGCCTCTGTCATATAAACATCGTCAACCACCTTCATCAATGAGGCAATATTATCACGAGAAGTATCGTCGCTGAGCTGAGCTTTACTTCCCTCAACTGCATTGACAATAGCGGTCTTTTGCACCTCTATACCGTTTTTCTCCGGCGGTGCTTCGGCATTAACCTTTATTATCTTAAATGTATCGTCAAAATAAATATATGTATTATCGGTATTTTTTACATAATATATAAACGACGGCTCATTTACGGTAACAATAACGGTTGACGGAAGCTTTTGCTTAATATCAACGCTGTAAATATAAGGTAATTCTCTGATTAGCTTCTCGCTGACGGAGGTTTTATTTATCATCAGCAGGCTGTCGTCCTTTTCGATAGGAAGCACAGACATTATTTGCTCTGAAGTGTACTCATTTGAAGGGCTGACTTCAATATTTTCAATCTTAAATAAAACAGTGAAGCTTAACACAGTCATAGTAATTGCAAGGCCAAGCAACAATGCAAGCACGCTGAATAGAATACGAAATTTTTTCTTTAACTTACGCTTCTTTTTATGCTGCTTCATTTTTTCCTGATTTGTAGGCTGCACCTTTGATGGTGACTTGCCCTTTTTTGGCTTACGCACGGATGGCGGAGCAGACTTTCTTGAGCTATCCTTATTCGGCTGAGAACCCTGTCTGTAACGCTTAGGTGGTTCTAAACCAAACGAACCAAGCTCGCTGTTCAGAGGGTCAAGTTCTCTGTTATCCTTATTCAGTTTATTCTGATTATTTTTCTTCATCTTTAATTCTCACTACTGTCGCACCGAGCGATGCAAGCTGATTTTCAAACTTTTCATATCCTCTGTCTATATGCTGAATTTCGGATATATAAGACACGCCGTCGGCAGCCAATGCCGCAATAACTACTGACGCACCGCCTCTTAAATCGGTGCATTTTGCGCAGGCAGGGTGCAATTCATTCACACCGTTTACCATAGCAATTCTGTCCTTAACCGTTATATCCGCACCAAACAAATTAAGCTGTTCGGTATGTCTGAAACGGTTTTCAAATATACTCTCCTTAATAACCGACACACCGTCTGCAAGGCAAAGAGGTGCCATAACAGGAGCCTGACAATCCGTAGGGAAACCCGGGAAAGCCATTGTTTCAATAAATTTTACATTATTCGGTCGCTTATCCGCCCTTATTCTTATACTTGAATTTGAGCAGTCAAGCTTACAACCCATTTCCTCAAACACAGGAAGTGCAGGCATAATATCGCTGACAACGGCATTGTTAATAACCACATCGCCCTTGCAGGCTGCCGTAGCCGACATAAGAGTTGACGCTAAAATTCTGTCGGGCATAACCGTATATTCAACGCTGTGCAACGAATTGACACCGCTGATTTTGATATTGGGTGTTGCCGCAGTGCTGATTTTTGCACCGGCAGCATTCAAAAAATTAATCAAATCTGTAATTTCAGGCTCACGAGCCGAATTAATTACAGTAGTTTCTCCCTTTGCAAAAACAGAAGCGAGAATAATATTTTCGGTAGCGCCTACACTTGGAAACGCAAGGACAATCTCTGCGCCCTTAACATTCTCCCTTGAAGCACAAACATTGCTGCCTTGAGTGTAAACAGAGTAGCCGAGAGATTTTAAGCCCTTTAGATGCAAGTCGATAGGTCTGAGACCGATATCACAGCCTCCCGGAAGATACAAACAGGCTTCCCCTGCTCTGGATGCAAGAGCGCCGAGAAATATAATCGACGAGCGAAGCTCACTCATATATTCCTCCAAAATATTTGAACGAATTATATTCCTTGTATCAACTATGAGGGTACTGCCCTCTCTTTTTACATCTGCGCCGAGATAGCGAAGAATATTAAGGGTTACTCTGACATCCGACAAATCCGGACAATTATGTATAACGGACACACCGTCTACAAGAACGCAAGCCGAAAGAATTGGCAAAACGCTGTTTTTTGCTCCGTGGAGCGATATTTCTCCGTTGAGTTGTGTTCCGCCTTTAATTGATAATCTTTCCATATAACCACCTAAGGCAGTCTATGAAAAACAAAAAATTATGTTAATTGTCCTTTGCAAGCGAAACTATAATATCGCTGATACGCTCTGCAGAATCAAGTATTGCCATATCACGGGCATTGTTTTCTATTTTATGAAGCTCGTCCTTATCGGACAAAAGAGAATCAATCAGCTCTTTAAGAGATTCGGTTGTTAAATCCTTTTCCTCCAAAATACGAGCTGCGTTTCTGTTTACAAGAGCCATAGCGTTATGGTACTGATGATTTTCTGCAACATAAGGCGACGGGATAAGCACGGAGGCTTTACCCATTGCTTCAATCTCGCTGAGTGATGAAGCGCCTGCCCTGCCTACTACCAAATCGGCAGCCGCCATACAGGTATCCATATTATCAATATACAATCTGACCTCGCTCTTGCCCTTATAAAGGACATTGTCGCTTCTCTTAATAAAGCCCTCTGCCTCAAATTTTTTGAGATATTCCATACCGTTAGTTCCTACGGAATGAATATGATAAGCCTTTGAGGTGATTGCATTTTCCTTTAATATATCAAACATCGCATCATTAAGCGGAGCAGCACCGAGAGAGCCTCCAAATGAAAGGACAAGCGGTGTGTCGTCTGCAATGCCAAGCTCTATTCTTGCCTGAGCCTTAGATTTATTTAGAAGCTCGCCCCTGACAGGCAAACCCGTAACGGCTACCTCATGCTTTGGCTGGAGGTGTCTTACGGCATCCTCAACGGTAAGCATAACCTTATCAACCTTTTTTGCAAGCTGTTTATTTGTAATTCCCGGGAAAGCATTTTGTTCGTGAATACAGCAAGGGATATGAAGCTTTGCCGCCTCCTCGAGAACGGGTCCGGAAACATATCCGCCAAAGCCGATTACCACATCGGGATTAAATTCCTTAATTATGTTTTTTGAAGCCTGCTCTGATTTAATAAGCTTAAAGACAGTCTTAACATTTGCAACGATTGCCTTAGGTGCCATAGAACGCTTAAAGCCGTTAATCTCGATTGTCTTAAAATCAAAGCCTGCGTTCGGCACAAGTCTTGACTCCATATGGTCCTTTGTTCCGATAAATAAAATTTCGGACTCGGGATATTTTTCTCTGATATATGATGCTACGGCAAGAGCAGGATTAATGTGTCCCGCAGTACCGCCTGTTGCGAATAAAAATCTCATGTTTTCACCTACAAATTCTTTGTATTTACATTTCGTGAAGCCGACAGCACAACTCCCATTTCAAAGCACAGCATCAACAATGCGGTTCCGCCATAGGAGAAGAACGGCAATGCGATACCGGTATTCGGAAATGTGTCGGTAACTACCAAAACATTAAACAGCGTTTGGATTGCAACCTGTGCCACTATACCGACAACCACCAATGCTATATATTTATCTTCACATCTCTGAGCAATCTTGATACCTCTCCAAAACAGAAGGGCAAACAAGCCAAGAATTACAAGTGCGCCCAAAAAGCCAAGCTCCTCGCACACGATAGAGAAGATAAAGTCATTTTGAGGCTCGGAAACATAAAGATATTTTTGCTTTGAGTTACCAAGTCCCACTCCGAAAAATCCACCTGAACCGATAGCATAGAGCGAATTGTTTGTTTGCCATCTCAAACCTCTGGGCTGAAAGCTTTTATCAATCCACGCATAGATACGGTCAGCCTGATAGCTTGGCAGGATACTCGGATTATTGATTATTACAAAGGCAACAACCGCCACAAGACAGATACCGCCGACAAACCATTGCCATCGAGTACCGCCGCAGAACATAAGGGTTATACCGATCATAAACATAAGCACGGTACAAGAAAGGTGATTTTCAAGATAAATCAAAACGCAGAACATACCGACTATCAAGCCCGGGAAAAGGACGCCGTAGGTAAGTCGTTGCATATATTTTTTATACTTATTAATATAAGCCGCAAGCGTTAATATCAAGCTAAACTTAGCTATGTCGGACGGCTGAAGCGTAATCGGTCCAAGCGGTATCCATCGTTTGAAATCCTCGCTTCTGTCTTCAAGATTAACATGATAGAACAAAACCAATACAAGCAAAAACAGCGTCACGACAAGCAACGGCTTTTCTGCAATTTTTATCCATCTGTAATTAACCTTTGAAACCAAAATCATTACTATTATGCCTGCTACGGCAAAAATAAGCTGTCTCTTAAAGAAGTAATAAGAGTCGCCGTTATACTTTTGATAAGCGTAAGGATAAGAGGCTGAAAACAGCATAACCAAGCCTATCGTCATAAGAGCAAGCACAGCGGCAAAAAATGTTACATCGAAGCCGCCCTTGGCATATAAAAACGAATTTCTAATGCCGGATTTCAATTTTGATGTTCCGCCGTTATCCTGAACACGAGGCTGCTTTTTACCACGCTTTTTTACTCGCTTATTATTCGGCTGAGCCTGTGCGTCACGAATTGACGGCTTAGGCTTTGGTAGATTATCAGGCATCAAAAGCTCTCCTTTTACATAATTTATCTTCCGAAATACAAAAGTAAAATTCCGACTGCACATCCGACAGCGTTTACTGCGGAAAAGACCGTGCAGATTTTTTTCTCATTCCAACCGCACATTTCAAAATGGTGATGAATAGGCGCCATCTTGAATACTCGTTTGCCGTGCGTCAGCTTAAAATATCCGATTTGGATAATATCGCTCATAGTTTCGCACACATAGACAATGCCTATCGGAAGCAATAAGAGAGGACACTTTACGGCAAAGCCGAGAGCCGTAACAAGACCGCCCAAAAACAGCGAGCCTGTGTCGCCCATAAATGTCTTTGCGGGATTCCAATTCCAACAAAGGAATCCGACAACTCCTCCAAGCAAAGCACCCGATACGATACCGAGCATAGAAAATTTCAAAATATACGACGCTGCGATAAAAGCAATCGCAACGGTAGCGGTAACGCACGAGCAAAGTCCGTCGATACCGTCTGTAAGATTAACGCTGTTTACGCAACCGTAAATAATAAATATACAAACAATCCAAAAAATCACACCCGTAACGGAATTTTTTTCAAAGTTCACATTTCCGATAAACGGTATAAACCAAACCGTATTATGAGAAGTCCATAGCGTCATGGTATAGCCTATTGCGACTATAAGCTGACCGAGAGTTTTCTGCTTTGCGCTGAGTCCCTCGTTACGCTTTAGCTTAATTTTAATATAATCATCGGCAAAGCCGACAACGCCACAGCCAAAAGCCAAAAACAGACCCGCAAGAACAAGCACCTTATCTCTGCCGACAAGCAGTTTTGCATAATCGCTTTCCAGTTCTCCGCCGCTGAGTGCAAATGTCAGCGCACCGACTGTAAAGGCACAAATTATTCCTACAACGAACATCAAACCGCCCATATTTGGAGTGCCTTGCTTCGACTTATGCCACGACGGACCTATATCAAGAATCGTTTGACCGAATTTAAGTTTTCTAAGCCACGGGATAATTACAAACCCCAAGCCTGCCGTTACACCAAATGCTATTACTGCTGTAATTACTATTGCAACAGTCATGCTCATTTATTTTCCCACCTTTTATAGACGCTGTCCATTACTTCCTCAAGCTTCATACCTCTTGAGCCTTTGAACAAAACGGCATCACCGCATTTTGCAAGCTCGCCAAGAGTTGAGGAAAGCTCAGTCTTATCGTTAAAAAGCTCTGCGTGAGCAACACCGTTTTCCTTAGCACCCTGAACATAATACTCGGCATTCTTGCCGTAAGCCAAAACGCAGTCAATTGAGTTTTCGCCTGCCATTTTTCCGACAGACAAATGTGCCTGCTTTGAATAATCGCCAAGCTCCAGCATATCGCCCAATACTGCGATTTTTTTATTAGCTTTCATATTACCGAGTGTACCAAGAGACGCTTTCATAGAGTCGGGAGAAGCGTTATAGCAATCCTCAATGCAAACTCTGCCGCCGACTGTATTAAGTCTCTGTCTCATTCCGGCAGGCTCATATGACGAGAGAGCCTCAGCAATCAATTCAGGCTCAATATCAAGATTAACTCCCACGGCGAATGCGGCAAGCGCATTATACACATTATGAATACCGACGGTAGGGATAGTTACATTCTCCTTGCTGACAGAGAACTCAACCTTAACTCCGTCAATTTCGTCAATCTGCTTTGATTGGGTATATATTACATCAAAGGAGGTTGAGCCGTTTTCTTCCTTAATATTTTCTGCGCAATAATTAAATTTATTTTCTATACCAAAGGCAATTACATTATATTTTGAGCAAATCTCATTATTATCAAGAACGGTGGCAAGCATATCGTTATCACTGTTAATGATAAGAGTTGAGCCTTCTTTCAGCCCGTCAAGGATTTCAAGCTTTGCTTTAAGTATGCCCTCTCGTGAGCCTAAATTTTCAATATGCGACACGCCGACATTGGTAATAAGCGCCATAGTAGGCTGTGTGGCTATGCTCAAACGGTGAATTTCTCCAAAATGATTCATTCCCATTTCAATAACGGCAGCCTGTGTATCGTCATCAATTTGGAAAAGTGTTTGAGGAAGTCCGATTTCATTATTAAGATTGCCCTGTGTTTTAATCGTCTTATATTTTGAAGCAACGACAAGGCTTGTGAACTCCTTAGTGGTCGTTTTGCCGACTGAGCCTGTGAGTGCAACAACGGGAATATCAAACAGACTTCTGTAATACGCTCCGAGATTAAGCAAAGCCTTTGAGGTATCTTCCACCTTAATAAACGCTCCGCTTACGCTGACATCCTTATGCACCATTACTGCCGACGCACCCTTATCAAGCGCCTCCTGTGCAAAGTCGTGAGCATCAAATCGTTCGCCCTTAATGCACACAAAGAGACATCCCGAGGTGATTTTTCTTGTATCTATACAAACGCCGTTAAACTCAGCATCCTGATTATAAACAGCGTTTAGTGCTTTTGAAATTTGAGAGAGTCTCAGTTTTCTCATTACTTATTAATTTCCTCTAATACTTGATTTACTACCTCACGCTCGTCAAAATGAATTGTTCCGCTCGGCAGAATTTGATATGTTTCGTGTCCCTTGCCCGCAAGGAGAATAATATCGTCCTTTTTGGCATTTTTCATAGCCCATTCGATAGCTTCATGACGGTTTTCAACAACCTGATACGGTGTTTTGCTGTCCTGCATACCGACCAAAATATCCTTAATGATTTCACCGGGAACTTCGCTTCTCGGATTATCCGATGTCACAACGCAGAAATCGGAAAGGTCTGCTGCGATTTTGCCCATCTTAGGTCTTTTTGTTTTGTCTCTGTCGCCGCCGCAGCCAAATACCGTTACCACTCTGCCCTTCGCAATTTCTTTAAGAGAAGTGATAATGTTTTCAAGTCCGTCCGGCGAATGAGCGTAGTCGATAATAACGGTATAATCCGTACCCGGAGTTGGCACAACCTCAATTCTGCCCTTTACGCCCTTTGAACGCTCGATTGCTGTAAGAATATCCTCAAAATTGATACCGAGAGCCGAAGCAACACTTGCGGCACAAAGTGAATTATATACGCTGAACCTGCCGGGGATAGGACAATTAACTCTGCCGATTTTATCTCCGATAAGCTCGTATCTGACACCGTGCGACGAGAAATGAACATTGCGTGCGGCAAAATTTGCGTGCATATTATCAACCGCATAAGTAAACACCTTGCACGAACAACCCTCAACTATTTTAAGTCCGTACTCGTCATCAATATTTGTAACAGCGGTATCACAAGCATAAAACAAGCGTTTCTTTGCCTGAAAATAGTTTTCCCAAGTTTTATGATAATCAAGATGATCCTGAGTAAGATTTGTAAACGCACCCACGCAAAAATGAATGCCCTCTACTCTGCCTTGAGCAAGTGCCTGAGAGGATACCTCCATAACGCAATACTCGCAACCCGCATCAACCATTTTTCTAAACAGAGACTGAAGCTCCTTAGGGTCGGGGGTTGTATAATGAGCAGGATAAATTTCATCGCCCACCATATTTTGAACTGTTCCGATAAGACCTACTTTCTTACCCGTGTTTTCCAAAATCTGCTTAATAAGAAAAGTGGTGGTGGTTTTACCGTTTGTTCCGGTAAGTCCTATTAATTTAAGATTATTTGTTGGATTGCCGTAAAAGGAAGCACAAATAGGAGAGAATGCCTTTCTTGTATCCTCAACAATAATCTGTCTGTCGAGACCTAAATCCTGTTCGCAAACAACGCACGCCGCACCCTTGTCGAGCATTTCCCGTGCAACGGAATGTCCGTCAAACGATGCACCTTTAATACACACAAACAATGCACCCGGCTCAACCTTTCTTGAGTCGGCAGTAACATCATTAATTTCTAAATCCGTATACTCATTTTGCACCTTTACATTTTCTAATACTTGTGAGAGCTTCATAATCGTCATAGCCTTTCATGCTACATATTATTTTAAGTTCGCTTCATTGTAGCATTATGAGCGAATTAATTTTAATTTAGTCAAGCACCGAATTGATGCTCTTAAATGTTACCGTAATAACCGTACCCGCCTCACACTTGGCATTTGCCTCAATGCTCTGCTGATATGCAACAACCTGAGACTGACGAAGATTATTACCGCTAATTTCTATATTAAGATTGTTTTCTGCGGCAAGAGAATTAACCTCGCTGATTGACATACCCGAAAAATCAGGCACGGTGACAGTATTTTTCTCGCCCTTTTCGGTATAAAGTACAACCGTACCGCCGATAGGGATTTTTGCAGAATTTGACGGAGACTGACGAACTACCGTATCGCCGTTTCCGACAACCTTATATTTAAGTGAGCTGTTATCAAGAATTGATTTAGCCTCTGAAAGAGCAGAGCCGATAACATTAGGCGTATTAATCGGCAATGTGCTTGCTTCGTCGTTATCGTATACAGGCTCAATATTGAACTCCTGCATAGCAACCTGAACAACTTGTGCGGCTATCGGAGCGCAAAGTGCGCCGCCGCCTAAGTCCTCATTAGGCTCATCAACAATAATCAACATTGCAATTTCGGGGTCATCACTCGGAGCAATAGCGGCAAAGGATACAATGTATTTATTTTTGCCGTCTGTCGATTCGGCAAGCTTTGTCGATGTACCTGTTTTACCGCCTACACGGTAGCCTGCAACATAACCGTTTTTACCTGTACCGTTATCAACAACACCTTTCATCATAGAGCGTACTTTTTGGGAAGTATCCTCGCTGATAACTCGTCTGATTTCGGTAGGCACCGTCTTTTTAACAGTATTGCCCTTTGCGTCGATTATATGGTCAACTACATAAGGCTTAATAAGCGTTCCGCCGTTTGCAATAGCGCATATGCCTGTGCAAATTTGAATAGGAGTAAGGTTATTCGACTGACCGAACGCTGCCGAGGAAAGCTCAACAATACCGTATTGATTTTCCTTATAATACTGTGAAGCAGCCTCGCCGGGTAAGTCTATACCTGTTTTTTCCGTAAATCCGAACGCTTCAAAATACTTGAAATAATTATGCACACCAAGCTTTTGACCTACTGTAATAAAGAACGGGTTACAAGAATTTGCAAGACCCTGTGCAAAGGTTTGTATGCCGTGACCCGGATGATAATGGCAGTTCATTTTATAATCCTCTACCTGAATTGAGCCTGTGCAATTATAGGTAGTATCAAGCGAAACTATGTTTTCCTCCAAAGCTGCACTTGCAGTAAAGGTTTTGAATACAGAACCCGGCTCATATGTACCGGAAATACTGAAATTATTCCACTGATTTTGAACGGCTAAGCTTTCTGCCTCTTTTTTTCGGTTCTCGTCGGTAAGCTTAGAAATGCTCTCCTTGACGGTATCATAGGTAAGCTTATACGGCTCGTTACAATCGAAATCAGGCATTGACGACATAGCCAAAACAGCACCCGTTTTGCAATTCATAACAACACCGTAAGCACCCTTACACTTATACTCATTAAGAGTTGTTCTCAAATGCTTTTCGAGAGTGTACTGAATATTTTGATTAATGGTCAACACCAGCGAATTACCGTCAATCGCCTCTATTGAAGTTTTGTAATCGGTAGGCAAATTGTTTTGCTGAGCGTCCTTAACGGTAACAATTCTGCCGTCTGTACCTCTCAACTCATCCTCGTAATAATATTCAAGACCATACAGACCTTGATTGTCATTACCTGTAAAGCCAAGCACCGACGAAGCAAACTGACCGTAAGGATAATATCTCTTTGTGTTCTGCTCTGCACCGATGCAGTTAGCGACCTTATTTTTTACCTTAAATTCGGAAATGGTTTCCTTAACATCGTTTTCAACCTGCTCGGCAATAACCACATACATTGTGTCCTTCCGGCTTTTTTCAAGAAGCTCTGCCTTAGCCGTCGCATCAAGCTCAAGTATTTCAGCCAAGCCGTCCACTATCAAGGTTCTTTTTTCTTCAGATTTGATATTTGACGGGTCAAGAAAAATATCCCATGTAGTTGCCGACTGTGCCAAAACATTTCCGTCACAGTCCAAAATCGAGCCTCTTTTTGCAGGAATTTCCGTATCGGATATTTGCTGGCTTTCTGCCTTTGCGGAATATTCATTGCCCTTTATAACAGAAATATAAAACACCCTCATGGCGTCGAATGAGAATAAAAACAAAATCACAACGGTGATGATAGATATTCTTTTTAATAAGTTTTTGCTAAAGCTTTCCTGCACCGTTGCCACCTCTTTTCGCTGAAATTACATAAAAAAGCCTAAAATTCTACATGCCTTAAAAAAGCACATTAGAGAGTAGGAAAAATCCGACTCTCATAATATAGTACGCTTATAAAATTCAATTATTACCGCTATCAGTCTGTGCCTGATTGAGCCGTTCGTTTTTTATTTTTTCCATACGCTCCTGCTTGTATTTTTCAACATCCATATATTGAATCTGGCTCGGCTTCATTTTTGTCATATGAAGCTCGTTTACCGCATAATCGTCGATAGTGCCGATTGAAACCATAGCGTCAAGCCTGCTGTTGAGGCTGATACCCTCGCTTTGTGCATATGAAATCTGTGTCTGCATTGAGGAAACCTCACGGGTAAGCTCGTTTTTAAGAGCGAACGAATGAAGGGTAAAGCCGACAAGCGCAATAACCACTGCGGCAATGCCGAGCAATACAACAGCGTTCTTAAACCCAAGCTTTTCATCCTTTAAGATTTGCTCAGAGGTTTTAACGGCTTTGTTTTCACGAAGCTTTAACTTCTTTTCTGTTTCGGGAATTTCTCTGTGCTTAGGAGCAGCAGAGGAACGATTCAAATTGAAATCCTTTATCATATATGATGTGTCGTGCTGATATGAGTATCTGCGAAAATCATTTGTATTAGTCACCGTTATCACCTCTTTCTTAATAATTTATTTAAGCCTTACGGCTGATACTAAAATTTTTCAAAGCAACGAAGCTTTGACGACCTTGCTCTCGGATTTTCTTCAAGTTCAGCCTCACCGGGAGCCTTAAACTTAAACGGAAGTCTGCCCTGCGGTTTTTTACCGCATACGCAAACGGGAAATTCCTTAGGACAAGTGCAAGGATTAACCCAATGATTGAATTTTTCTTTAACCATTCTGTCCTCAAGCGAATGGAATGTTATAACAGAAAGTCTTCCGCCCTCGGCAAGACAATCAAGTGCATCATCAAGAGTTTTTTCAAGAACATCAAGTTCTGCATTGACCTCAATTCTTATAGCCTGAAAAGTCTTTCGTGCCGGGTGTGAATCTCTCATTTTCGCCTTTGGATAAGATTCCTTAATAATGTCAACCAGCTCGCCTGTTGTTTTAATCGGAGCGTTTGCTCTGTGCAGGCAAATGTTTTTTGCTATTCTGCGTGCAAATTTTTCCTCGCCGTATCTGAAAAGAATGTCTGCAAGCTCTGCCTCGCTGTATGTATTAACAACATCCTCGGCACTAAGTCCGCTTTTGCTCATTCTCATATCAAGCGGTGCGTCTCTGTGATAAGAAAAGCCACGCTCGGCTGTATCAAGCTGAAAAGAGCTGACACCCAAATCAAGCAGCATACCGTCAATTTTTTCTATTCCCTGCTGCTTTAAGATTTCTTTAATATTTGAAAAATTGTTTTGCACAATCACAACATTATCAAAGCAATCAAGTCGTTCATGCAAAACTTCTATTGCGTCCGGGTCCTGGTCTACCGCAATCAATTTGCCTGCTCTGCCTGCAATTTCACGGCTGTGACCTCCGCCGCCTGCCGTGCCGTCAACAACGGTTTTGGTTTTGTCAAGATTCAACGAAGCAATCGCCTCGTCAAACAACACGCTCTTATGTATAAATTCCATATATCAAATACCGATGCCGTTAAGCTCGTCCATAATGCTGATAACCTCGTTTTTGTCAATAGAGGATACCTGCTCCTCAAACATAGAGCTGTTCCAAATTTCAATATGATTAATATTACCGAAAACGACAGCCTCTTTCTCTCCTGCAAGATTAACCTTATTCTTTAACCTGTCGCTTAGAAGAATTCTGCCCTGAGAATCAAGACTCATTTTATCGGCAGATGCGATAAGGTACATAGAAAGAGTCTTTTTCTTTTCGCCCGAAAGTTTACTGCTCTGTACTTTTTCGAGCAGAGCCTCCCATTGGTCCTGAGGATAAAGCGCAACAAAATCACCAAGTCCGAGGGATGCAACAAATTCTTCACCGAGCCTGCCTCTCATATGAGCAGGAATGGCAACACGACTTTTTGCGTCAAGCTTATGTACTCGATAGCCGTAAAGAAAATTATCCATTTGAGCATCCTCCTTTCAAAAAATGATTATTTCACTGCAATTTTATGTAAAAATTAGGGATTTTGGTTGCAAACCGATACATATTATGGGTATTTGCCCCACAATTCTATTTCATTATAATAATTATCGGGCGTTAAGTCAAGAGAAAATTCAATATAAGGCAGGAACGAGCGATTAAAATTCGATTACAAAGTTGTAACCGTTTTGTAATATTGACGGTTTGATTAATAAGTTCGTATATGTTATAATTAAAGAAACAATATTTAGGAGAACTGCTATGGAAGAACGAAAGACTACTTGGCGTGAGAAAATCGGTTACGGTATCGGCGCCATAGGACTTGATTTAAGCTATGGAATGTTTTACTCATTTTTGAGTTATTACCTATCCAGCGTGTTGGGATTAAAGGAAGCATTTTTACTTATACTAACTCCCCTTGCAAGAATATGGGACGGAATCAACGACCCTATGATGGGTACAATCGTTGACAACACCCGACTCAAAAGCGGAAAATACAGGCCGTGGATATTAATCGGTGCAATATCAAATGCGACCGTCCTGTTTTTACTGTTTACTAAATTTGGACTTAGCGGTACACCGCTGTATATATACATAGGTATAATGTATATACTGTGGGGTATGACAAACACCATGGCAGATATTCCGTATTGGAGTATGGTGCCAAGCTTTACAACCGACCCGGACGACAGAAATATGGTTTCTACCGTCGCAAGAACATTCTCGGGCTTAGGTCAGGGTATCGTTACGGTTGCTTCACCTATCATCCTGCCGTTACTTTCGACAGGCATTACCACCGAAAAAGGTTACAGCGCAAGCGGATTTTCACGATGGGCAGGAATACTTGCATTGCTTCTTGTTTTATTCAGCACAATTTGTGTGCTTTCTACAAAGGAACATAATATTTCCGCACCTGCTAACACAAAATTCAGTTTCAAAAAAATATTCAGCGTTATCGCACACAACGACCAGCTTGTTGTATTTATGATTGTTGCAATGCTTTCTAACGCAGGTTGGTATCTCACATCGGGTACAGCCGTTTACTACTTTACAGATGTTTTAGGCAATCCTAAGGCTCAATCATTGTTCCAGACAATCGGTGCGGTAGGCTCGGTACTCGGACTTCTCGTTATTCCGATTCTCTCAAAATGGATAGACAAGAAAAAGATTTATCAAGTATCGCTTGTTGCCACAATAATCGGTTATGTATTAATGTTCATTTTCGGCCCTATTCTCAAGCTTACCATTGCGCTTGATATTGCATATATCATCAGCTCAACAGGTATTGCCGCAATGTTTGTGGGACAGACAATTTTCCTTGCAGACATAGTTGACTACGGCGAATACAAAAACGGCGAAAGAAACGAATCAATCACATTCTCGATGAAGGGCTTTTTGCAGAAGATGGCATATACCATCCAAACGCTTGTACTCTTTGGCGGTCTTGCTGTTATGAACTATAATCAACAGATTACATCCGCAACAAAGGAAATCAACGAAGGCACAAAAATCGGTATCGGCATTATTTGCTTTGCCGTTCCGCCGATTCTCATACTTACATCTTTGATTGTGTTCTCACTTAAATTCAAGCTTCACGGTGAGCTGGCAGACAAGGTACACGACCACATTGTTCAGAAAAGAGAAAAGGAAAGTTTGCTTGAACAGGTAGAAGACGAGCTTGGCGAACTGTAAACAAAGCACAAATAAAATTTAACAACACAAAAAGGAATGTTGAAATAAATAATTTCAACATTCCTTTTAATTTTATACCTATTATATTACTTTAATCAGCCGAGGAGTTCTTTAAGAATCTTAGTGACCTCGCTTGACGGAGCTTTACCCTTCAACGCTCTCATAGATTGACCTACAAGGAAGTTAAAGGATTTATCCTTACCCTCCTTATACTCGGTAACAGCCTTTTCGTTATTTGCGATAATTTCCTCAATAACAGACTTAATTGCGCCTGTATCGGAAACCATCTCCATATTATTAGCCTTAACATATTCCTCAGGGATAACATCCTCATCAAATACAGCCTTGAACACCTTTCTTGCAGATTCACGAGAAATCTTATTACCATTTACAAGATTGATGATTTCACCGAGGCTTTCTGCCCTAAAGGACATATCCTCGGGCAAGGTTTGGCTATCGTTCATAAGCTTCATAAGGTCGCCCATAATCCAGTGAGCAGAGTCCTTAGGATTACCTGTCACCTCAACCGTTTTGTCAAACAAAGCAGCGTAGTTCTTATCAGAGCAAAGGATATTTGCATCATATTCACTGAGAGCATATTCGCTGATGTACCTTGCTTTCTTTGCCTCAGGAAGCTCGGGAAGCGTTGAGCGAATGTCCTCGATATACTCGTCGCTGAGTTCGATTGGCGGAAGGTCAGGCTCAGGAAAATACTTATAATCCTGTGCGTCCTCCTTACTTCTCATAGAGGTTGAAACGCCCTTGCTGTCGTCCCATCTACGGGTTTCCTGAACAACTCTTTCTCCGTCCTCGATAAGCTCAATTTGACGCTCAGCCTCAGCCTCGATAGCATTATGAATAGCCTTAAACGAGTTAATGTTTTTCATCTCCGTACGGGTACCGTATTCAGAAGCACCCTTTTCCATAACAGAAACATTAACATCGGCACGAAGTGAGCCTTCCTGCATTTTACAGTCGGAAACACCGCAAAACTGAAGAATTGCTCTAAGCTTTTCTACATATTCAACAGCCTCGTCTGCGCTGGCAATATCAGGCTCTGAAACGATTTCAAGAAGCGGAACACCGCAACGGTTATAATTGACAAGAGTGCAGTCTGTCCAGTCGTCGTGGACAAGCTTACCTGCGTCCTCCTCCATATGAATTTCGTGGATACGAACCTTTTTCTTACCGCCGTTCACGCTGTCGTTAATTTCTACCCAGCCGTTACGGCAGATAGGAAGATAAAGCTGTGAAATCTGATAAGCCTTTGGCAAATCGGGATAGAAATAGTTTTTACGGTCGAATTTATTATACTGAGTAATCTCGCAGTTAAGTGCAAGACCTGTACGAACGGCAAATTCAACAACTCTTTTGTTCACAACGGGAAGTGTACCCGGCATACCTGAACAAATTTCGCAAACATGTGTGTTTGGCTCTCCGCCGAACTCAGTAGTACAGTTACAAAAAATCTTAGTCTTAGTGGCAAGCTCTGTATGAACTTCAAGACCACAAACGGTAATATAATCCATTCTACCTGCCTCCTTACACCAAGCTTGGTTTTTTCTTATGGAAATCAGTTACATTCTGGAAAGCATAGCCGGCAGAAAGAACTGTCTTTTCGTCAAACGGCTTACCGATAAGCTGCATTCCGACAGGCATATTATTACTGTCAAAGCCACAAGGAAGTGCCAATGACGGCAGACCTGAAATGTTAATCATTACAGTATAAATATCGCCGAGATACATAGCAAGCGGGTCAGAAAGTCCCTCGCCCATTTTAAGAGCAGTTGTAGGAGCGACAGGTCCGAGAAGAAAATCGTACTTTTCAAACGCATCATTAAACGCCTTACAAATTAAGCCCTTAGCCTGAAGCGCTTTCTTATAATAAGCGTCAAAATAGCCTGATGAAAGCACGAAGTTTCCGAGCATAATACGCTTTTTAACTTCCATACCAAAGCCCTCTGAGCGTGACTTAAAGTAAACATCTCTGAGGTTTAACGCGTCCTCTGCTTTATAGCCATACTTGATACCGTCAAATCTTGAGAGGTTTGAGCAAGCCTCAGCACAAGCGATAATATAGTAAGTAGGAATAGCGTATTTTACAATCGGCATATCAAACTGTTCAATTTCGGCACCGAGAGCCTTGAGAGTTTGTGCAGCAGCCATTACACGCTGAGCAACCTCGTCATTAATACCCTCTCCGAAGTAATCGTTAGGAATACCGACCTTTTTGCCCTTTAAGGAATCAATCTTAATATCGTCAAGAGAGAAAATCTCGCTCTGCATTGATGTACCGTCCTTTTCGTCCTTGCCCTTAATAACATTAAAGACAGCGGCAACATCAAGCACATCCTTGCCTATCGGTCCGATTTGGTCAAGAGACGAAGCATACGCAATCAAGCCGTATCTGGAAACCGAGCCATAAGTGGGTTTAAGACCCGTTACGCCACAGAATGATGCAGGCTGACGAATTGAACCGCCTGTATCGGAGCCAAGAGCCACAATGCTTTCATCGGCAGCAACCGAAGCGGCTGCACCGCCTGATGAACCACCCGGAACTCTTGTAACATCCCAAGGATTTTTGGTAGCGCCGTAAAAAGAGGTTTCTGTGGTAGAACCCATAGCGAACTCGTCCATATTAACCTTACCGAACGCAATCATATCGCAAGCGTCAAGCTTATTAATAACTGTTGCATTATACGGCGGCTTAAAGTTATAAAGAATTTTAGATGCGCAAGAAGTAAGCTTACCCTTTTCACAAATATTATCCTTAATCGCAATCGGAACGCCTGCCAATTCTGAAACAGGCTCTCCCGCGTCAATCTTTTTTTGAACACGCTCGGCATTTTCAAGAGCAGAGTTTTTATCAAACGAAGTATAGCAATTATAAGTCTCGTCTCTAAGTTCAATAGCCTTGGCAATGCTTTCGACAGCGTCCATAGCGGTGATTTCTCTGTTTTTAATCTTTTCTGCAACCTGAAGGGCTGTCATTTCATATATTTCCATTTTAGCCCTCCTTACTCTACTGTCTTAGGCACAACGAAGCAACCGTCCTGACTTTCGGGAGCGTTTGCCACTATCTCGTCGGCTGTCATAGACTCTGCAACCACATCTTCTCTCATAACATTTGTTACAGGGAAGCAATGGCTCATAGCTTCGACACCCTCGGTATCAAGCTCGTTGAGCATATCAATATAGGTGAGAATATCCTGAAGCTCGTTGCCCACCTTTTTTTCCTCGTCGTCGGAAAGAGTGATACGGGCAAGAGACTCAAGGTATTTAATTAAATCCGGAGTAATTTGCATTTTTTAATCTCCTAAATACGATTATTTATTTTCAACAGGTCTGCGAAGCTTAATATGTGTTTCACGAAGCTGAAGCTCTGTTACATAGTTCGGTGCGCCGAGAAGCATATCCTGAGCATTACTGTTCATCGGGAATGCGATAATCTCACGAATGTTCTCCTCGTCTTTAAGAAGCATAATCATACGGTCAACACCCGGAGCCATACCTGCGTGAGGCGGAGCGCCATAGTGGAACGCATTATAAAGAGCGCCGAATTTTTCCTTAACGGTATCCTCGCTGTATCCTGCCATTTCAAATGCCTTTACCATAATGTCAGGGCGGTGGTTACGAACAGCACCTGATGAAAGTTCAACGCCGTTACAAACGATGTCATACTGATAAGCCTTGATTTCGGTAGGTTCTTGATTAAGAAGTGCGTCCATTTCGCCCTGTGGCATTGAGAACGGGTTATGTGTAAAGATAAGCTGTCCGTTCTCGTCACGCTCAAACATCGGGAAGTCTGTAATATAGCAGAACTCATATCTGTCCTTATCAATAAGGTCAAGTCTGTTTGCAAGCTCTGTTCTAATCATACCTGCAAGCTCATTTACCATCTTAGGTGTATCGCAAATAAAGAACAAGGTGTCATCCGTCTTAAAGTTAAAGATTGAGCGAAGTTCCTCCTTCTTTTCGTCAGGGAGGAATTTATCAATAGGGCCTTTATACGAGCCGTCTTCAAGTACCTCAATATATCCGAGACCCTTCATACCGATTTCAAGAGCATACTTGAGCATCTTTTCAAACCAGCCCTTAGACTGCTTTGCACAGCCCGGAACATTAATACCACGAACAGGTCTGCCCTTAAATGCCTTAAATTCAACATCCGAGAAAAATTCGGTAAGGTCAACGATTTCAAGCGGATTACGAAGATCGGGCTTATCTGTACCATATTTGAGCATAGCCTGATCGTATGGAATTTTAACGAACGGCTTTGGTGAAACCTTTTTGCCCGAGCCGAATTTAGTAAAAGTATCATAAAGTACCTCGTCGGCAACCTCAAAAACATCTTCCTGAGTAGCAAAAGCCATCTCGAAATCGAGCTGATAGAACTCACCCGGCGAACGGTCTGCTCTTGCATCCTCGTCTCTGAAGCAAGGTGCAATCTGGAAGTATCTGTCAAATCCCGATGTCATAAGAAGCTGCTTAAACTGCTGCGGTGCCTGCGGAAGCGCATAAAACTTTCCCTCGTGCTTACGAGACGGAATGATGTAGTCACGAGCGCCCTCAGGGGAAGAGCAGGTAAGAATCGGAGTGTTAATCTCTGTAAATCCGAGAGAGGTCATTTTCTCTCTGAGATAAGACACAACCTGACTTCTGAAAATAATATTATCGTGTACTTTTTTATTTCTTAAATCAAGGAAACGGTATGTAAGACGGACATCCTCTCTTGTCTCCTTTGATTCGCTGATTTCAAACGGAAGATTCTCGGTGCAAGGATTAAGCACGGTAAGAGTGTCAACCTTTACTTCAAGCTCGCCTGTTGCAAGCTTTGGATTAACTGTTTCCTCGTCACGCTTAACTACCGTACCCTCAACGCTGATAACACTCTCCTTACGAAGATGATTAATCAAATCGTCGTCATTTACTACAACCTGAGTAACGCCGTATTCGTCACGAAGGTCAATAAAGGCAACGCCGCCGTGGTCACGAATAGTATCTACCCAACCCGCAAGCTGAACCTTTTGGTTTAGATTATCGAATGTAAGCTCATTGCAATTATGTGTTCTGTAAGCCATATTTATAATTCCTTTCGGGAAATTTTGAATCGGATATAAAAATCCACATTAACGCTCTATATTATAGCACAATAAATGTCGTTCTTCAATACTTAAATTAAATAATTATTATATAATATATAAAAAGACTCTTGAAAAGTTCAAGAGTCAAATTGTCAGAATTAAGATATTTTGTTTTCTCGTTTGAAGCCCTCGCACTCCAAATTCCAATATTCCGAATAGGTCACATCGTCTCTATGGTCTTCAAGCTGATATTCTCTGACAAAATATTCGCCCATATAATCCGTAATTCTAAGCGCCGTATCATAGCTGACATGATAGCCGTTATCTCTAAACGCAGTTGCCATATCAATATCGAGTTCGTCATACATCAAATTAAAATCTATAAAATCTACATCGTAGGACTTTGCAATTTCACACATTGCATTATGCTTTGCCATATTCCAAGAAACCGCAGAATTAACCTCTGCAAACACGAGCGAAATATTACGGCTTTTACAAAAACTCACAAAATCATCCAAAGCACTCAAATTAGATTTTACGGGCATATGGACATCATCTGTCATTTGCATATAATCAGTCGGCTCAATATCATAGACAAGGGATATGTACTTATATCCGTGAGAATATCTGTTACTTTTATCGCTTCTAAGATACTTCCAAGCGTTATGATAAGTAAACAAGGTAATCCTGCTTTTAATATTGCTTTCAAATGCTTCCGGATTAACTGTTTCGCTGAAAAAGCGGGCATATTTTGACAGTTCTGAACCGTCACCGTTTTCTTCGCCGTCGTAAAGCATATCCGTTTCCAAAACGACAACCTTAGGGCTTTGAGTTTCAAGCATAGTTTGCAATGCGTTTTTGCACTCCTGCACATTTTGGTGGGGAGAAGCAGAAACAGCAGAGGTTATACCGTAGTTTTCCCAAAGGGCTGTCGGAATGAAACCGCTGTATGCGTCGCTGTTGCCCACAAACATTACATCCGTGGTTTGCTCGGGGTCGTTGACAAACAGGTAGGCGTCGGCAAGTCTGCCGCTGTATTTTGCAGTATTGTCACCCGAAAACGCCTTAAATGAGACAAGGCATAAAATCAAAGCAAAGGCGAGTGCAAAAGCAATCACCTTAGATATTTCCGATATAATTTTTCTTGCCTGTTCCCTATTCATTGTGTTTCCTAAAACGACCAAGGAAACAACCCCAAGAACGAGGTTGCTTCCCTACTTGATTTATTTTGCATCACTCTGCTTTATTTTGTTTATTTTCTTAAATTGAACAACATCATTATCCCAATATTCGGCAATTTCGGCATCATCTCTACGGCTTTCAATACCATAGTTTTTGCCGATATATTTGCCTATATACTCAGTAATCGCACCGGCAGCAAAATAATTAAGATGATCACCACCGTCTCTAAAACAATTACGCATATCTATACCGACTTCATCATAAAGCAAATTGAGGTCTAAAAATTCAATTCCGAGTTCATCCGAAATATTCTGAACGGCATTATGTCTTGCATAACTCCACGAAGAGAGCGATGGCAATTCCAAAAGCAATACAGGCAAACCATTCCGCTTACAATACTTCGCAAATGCCCTTAATTGCTGTGAATATGTGTAAATCGGAATATCCCTTTCATCGGTTTCCGCCATATAATCTTCGTACTTTAATTTATGGACGGTCTTATTATAATAATATCCATGTGAATATTTACTGCGCTCAGATTCTTTATTATAATCCTTCCATATATTATGAAAAGTAAAAATTGAATAATCACGGCAGATTTTGTTTTCAAATATCTCAGGATCTACCAAATCAAAGAAATAATCCAATGTTGTGTCATTAGGACGGATGACATCCTTAGGGTTTCTTCTGTCATAAAGAGTATCAACCTCTAAAATTACAAGTTTTGGAGATTGTTTTTTTAATATCTGCTCAAGCATAGTCTGAGCATCTGCAACGGATTGATGCGCAAAGCCGGAAACAACACTGGTATAACCGTACTTTTCCCATAACTCGACAGGTACAAGCCCACTTCTTATATCACTGTTACCCAAACACACAACATCAACCGAATTTTCAGGTTCCAAAACAAACGAATACGAATCCGCCATTTTTTTGCTAATCTGAGAAGCCTTTTCACCGCTAAAAACAAAAGCAGACACAGTTTGAAGTAAGACAGCAAACGCAAGAACAAAGGCAAGCACCTTTAATGCCTGAGGTATTAACTTTTTTACATTTTCTTTCGTCATAGTAAAAAACCAATGCAACAGTAGTAGAAATCAGGCTTGCACAACAAGGATTGAGTTTCTTTCTTACCTGTTTCCCATTTGTTATATTTCCTAAAACGACCAAGTAAACAACAGCCGAATGACGGTGCGCTGAGCCAAACATTTGTTATATTTCCTAAAACGACCAAGTAAACAACCCTCAAAAGGTCGCTTCCTGACTTAAATTAGTTAGATTCGTCCTGCTTTATCTTGTTTGATTTCTTAAACTGAACAACGTCGTTATCCCAATATTCAGCAAGTTCGGCATCATCTCTACGGCTTTCAATGCCATAGTTTTTACCGATGTACTCGCCTACATAATCGGTAACCTTACAAGCCGCCGCATAGTTAAGATGGTTACCGCCGTCTCTGTAACAGTTACGCATATCCAGTCCGACTTCATCATAAAGTAAATTGAGGTCTAACAATTCAATTCCAAGTTCGTCCGAAAGGTCCTGAACGGCATTATGTCTTGCATAAGTCCAAGAAGAAATTGACGGCATTTCCAAAAACAATACAGGAATATTATTTTTCTTACAAAACTTAGAAAACGCTCTTAACTGCTGTGAGTTTGTGTAAATCGGAATATCCCTTTCGTCGGTTTCAACCATATAATCTTTATACTTTAATTTATGCACGGTCTTATTATATAAATATCCGTGTGCATATTTCTTGAGCTTAGATTTCTTTTTATAGTCCTTCCATATATTATGAAAGGTAAAAATCGAATAATCACGGCTGATTTTATTTTCAAATGCCTCAGGGTCTACCAAATCAAAGAAATAATCCAACGAGGTAGTATTAGGGCGGATAATATCATCAGGGCTTCTTCCGTCATAAAGAGTATCAACCTCTAAAATTACAAGCTTTGGAGATTGTTTTTTCAATGTCTGCTCAAGCATAGTCTGAGCGTCTGCAACGGATTGATGCGAAAAGCTGGAGACAACGCTGGTATAACCGTACTTTTCCCACAACTCTGTCGGAACAAATCCACTCCACATATCGCTGCTTCCGAAACAAACAACATCTATGGTATTATCGGGGTCAGATAAAAAAGAATACGAAGACGCCCTCTTTTTGCTGACCTGTGAAACCTTTGCACCGTCAAAAACAAAAACAGACAAGGTTTGGAGTAAGACAACAAACGCAAGAACAAAGGCAAGCACCTTTAACACCTGAGGTATTAACTTTTTTACATTTTCTTTCGTCATAGTTAAAAATTAGCGTAGATTAAATCTACTACTCCATAGCCTTCTCCATAAGCTCCGAAGATGATAATTGCAAATACAAATACCAAAAGAAATACGAATTTAATCGGATAAGGGAGCTTAAATATTTTTTGCTTAATGTCAATTCCTTTTTCCTGAACAATGCCTACGATAAGCATAATCACAAATCCGACAACTATTGCGGCATAATCATAAAGTGAAAGTCCGAGACCGTTATTGCCTGCAAGGAATTTTGAAATTCCGAAATTTGTGAAAACAGACTTAAACATAGCCGCTGCTGTTTTAAGGTCATTTGCTCTGAAAATGAGCATACCGATATTAACGATAACGACTGTTCGTAAAATTTGGAATGCTGCGTACGGCTTTGATTTTCTGTTAATCTTGAGCTTGGCGCAAAGCTTTGCAAACAAAGGCTCAAGGAACAAGCCGAACATCATCAGAACATAATAGTAAAGTCCGTAAGTGATATATTTCCATCCCGAGCCGTGCCAAAATCCGTTTGTAAACCAAACAAAGAACAACGCAACAGCGGTAGGAATCAGGTTTGCGTAATAAGGGTTAAACTTCTTTCTTGCTTTACCGGAAAGATTCTTAAAGCCCTTTGAAAAGGATATACCGTAAAAGATATAATCTCTGAGCCAATTACCGAGCGAAATGTGCCAACGCTGCCAAAACTCATTAATGGTTTTAGCAAAGAACGGGCGAGCAAAGTTTTCAGGTAAATTAATGCCAAACATATTGCCCAAACCACACATAACATCCATAACACCGGAAAACTCACAGTAAAGCTGAAGAGTGTAAAATGCGATACCCGCAACAATAGCAACACCGGTATAATTTTCATAATTATCAAACACGGCGCTTACCAAAAGCACGGCTCTGTCCGCAATTACAACCTTCTTAAAAAGTCCCCAAAGCACACGAGTAAAGCCTGTGCTTACATCCTCGTATGTAGCGTACTTACAGGTGTTAAGCTGTGTGCCGAGCTGACCGTATCTTGCGATAGGTCCCTCAACAACAGTCAGCATAAACGACAGATACAGCGAAATCCTAAACGGATTTTTTTCAGCCTCTATTCTGCCGTAATACACATCTGCCATATAGCTGATTGCCTGCAAAATAAAGAATGACAATCCAAGCGGCTGAACAATCTTAACATTTGCAATTTCAGACTTAAATACAGCATTAGTTGTATCAATAAAGAAATTCGAGTATTTGAATATAAGAAGCAATGCGGCGGTTAAAATAATTCCAAGCCACAGCACAAGGCTCTTATATTTGTTATATTTTGCTCTAATCGCCTTTTTTTCTGCCTTTTCAGCCTGCTTTCTTTTAAGCTTGCACTGAGCGTCCAGCTTTTGCAGCGCAAGACCGACAGCCCAAATAATCAGGGTGGCGGCAACCATAGGGATAATATGTCCCTTAGAAGAAATGAAATAGAAAGCGTATGAGCCTGCAAGTAAAACGCACCACTTTACCTTTTGAGGTACAAGCGAATACACAAGCCAAGTGATACCAAAATACAGAATAAAGAACGAAAATGTAGTATAACCTATCATTTATTAGTCCTCTTTATAAAATAATCAGTCCTCGTCCTCAAGTCTGTCGATTAAGTTCTTAATGTCTTTAACCGTAGCGAAGTTTTCAGGAACAATATCCTTAGCTGTAATATCCACATCAAACTCGTCGCTCAATTCAGACACTAAAGTAATCATAGCAAGTGAATCGATAACATGGTCGTCAAGAAGTCTTGTGTCCTCAGTAACGGTTACGCCCGGCTTCAAGCCCTCAATAATTTCAATAATAGTTTCCATAATTAATATTCCTCTTTCTTTATAATTTTGTAACAGATTTGTATATTATATCCGTTTTTTGACATTAGTATTATAACCCAAGTGTCTCATTAAGTAAAGAAAAAAATCATTACATTACAAAATTGTAATCAACAAATGAAAATATGCCCGAAAATCAAGGCTTTTAAGCCAAAACGGCAGTCATTGCCCGTATTGAATTACTGTCATAATAGGCTGACAGAGACGAGTTATCATAATTGCTTTGCGAGGAATAATCACTTTCGTTGTCGTAATTATATCGTTCCTGAGCGTCAAAACCGTTTTGATAATCGTAATCGTCACGGTCATAATCATAACTATAATTATTATCTCTATATTGTGAATAATCGTTACTGTCATACAGAGGAGCTTTGCCCAAATACTGCAAATACCTTTTGTAATTATGCTCCTTTAACATTTGGCAGTTTTCCTCAATAGCCTTCATTGCTTTATAATCCGAGAGGTTAAAGCTACGGTAATCGTGAAGCTTAACATGAGCGTTTTCGTCAAAATCAAGCCTGAATTTTGTTCTTTTCATTAAGACAAGGGCATCTGTTGCGGTGTCCGAATACACTTTATTCTTATCGTTTGACACCATAATCAGCGATTCGACAGCACCGCTTCCCAAATCCTCAAGAAAATCAATGTCAATTTGAGAGCTTATACCGGAATTTTTATATTCTCGCACATTGTATTCCGCAATTCGTGTATTAATATCACAATATGACATCATAATGAAAATAACGCTGCAAATGATAACAACGCTCCTCATATAAGGAGTTTTAGGCGAGAAAATATGGATAGTAAAAAATACAAGAATTACGGCTATCATAAGCATAAACACCGATACAAGCACCCTGTTTTTGCTCAAATCATACTCTCTTACATTCATCACCATTTTTGCGGCGGAGCTAATCAGCAGAACAAAGTCAAACACCGATATAAACAGCGACAAAAACTTAATTGAAAGAGGTACTCTGCCCTGCTCGTTTCTCTTACACAAAGCAAGCACGGCAGAAACAATGGCAATATTAATACAACAAATTGCAAACATTTCAAAAAAGCCTCGTCTTGCAAACGCAGATGCGGTAAGAGTATACCCCTCGGGCAAGACACCCGAAAAGGCGCTGAAGAAATAAGCAAGCTGTGAAAAAATAAAGACCGCATAAACCATTGAAATAACGCACAAAAAGGATACACCGGCAGAGTAAGGCACCGATTTTCTTTTAATTTTTCTATGCGACGACTTTACAAAATCGGCAGTCCGCTTAGAATACGCATACGACACAAAATACGGCAGAATGAATACCACCAAAACAAGTCTGATTATAAGCGAGATTACATTTTCGCTCAAGCCCTTAACAAGTCCCTCGAAGGCTGCGTCGGATTTAATTAAAAGAGGGACAACCACCAAAAGCACAGGCACGGCAAGAAGCATTCCGAAAAGCGCCGATAGATTTTTCTTTTCTTTTTTATCCCCTGCTTTTACGGAACCGATAAGGCAAGAAAACGACTTAAACGGTCTGACAAGAATGTCGAATATTAAGTCGAGCATTATGCGATAGCTTCCCGTATCGGCAATAAATTTACCACTCAAGCCGAGACAGTACAAGCCGTAAAGGCCGCCGACCAAAACAAGCATCAAAAAATTAATCAAGCCGTCGCTGAAAAGAGTAAAGGTGATGCTGCCGAGAAGCGAAAGTATACCGCAACAAAGTGTAAATGCCGACGGTTTATTCTTCCCGTCATACAAATAAAGAGTGGATACGATAAACTGAACAAAGCAAAATACCGTAAACTCCAAATTAAATCTAAAACCCGAGGTTGCCAAAAAATCAGCCAACACAAGGGCAGGGATTAAAAACAAGGGTAAAAACCGTTTATCCTTCTTTTCAAGCGGAGAATAAACTTTTTTCGCTTTTACGGGTGCAATCGGCACGGATAGCTGATTGCCGTACTGTGCAGAGTTAAAAGCGGGAATGCCCTGCTGTAAATTATTATGACCGTTCATCATTTCGTCAGTCCTTTCTGTATTCAAGAATATCGCCCACCTGACAATCAAGTTCACGACATATTGCCTCTAAAGTTGAAAACCGGACAGCCTTAGCCTTTCCTGTTTTGAAAATAGATAAATTAGCCTGCGTGATTCCGATTCGTGAGGCAAGCTCTCCCGAAGAAATCTTACGCTTTGCAAGCATTACATCAAGATTTACTACTATCATTATGCCCCTCCTATATAGTCAAATCATTTTCTTCTTTAAGCTCGATTGCCTTAGAGAAGATTTTTTTGATAACCTTTAAAAGCAATGCCATAAACATTTCGCCCAATGCAAGTATAAAAAACCAAAGCATAAAGGTATCTATCCTCTCAATCAAAGAAGCGACAATAGTTACAACACTGATAATGCCCGCATAAAAACAGCAGTAGCTGACCGAATCAAGATACTTAACGGTTTTATTCTCAAACACCATATCCCTTTGCACAATGTTCAAAAGCTTATCTACAAGCACAAGTGCGGCATAGCCGGCAGGCAATTGAAACAAAAACGAAAAAAGAAAAGTAAAATACTTTTTCTCGGCTCCGTTTATCAAAGAAACACCGTCACTTCTCAAAAATCCGAGTGCAATCAATCCTATCGCTCCGACAGCAAGTCCGACATAGCACACCTTAATAATAGCCTTTAATGCAAAAGTTGTTTTATCGTTATACATAATTATTCCTCCTAGGGGGGCGCACTTCATAAGGAATAAATGCTTAAAAGCCAAATAGACAGCGAAATACTGCGTTAAATTTGCAGTGAAGGCGTCAGCCTGCCCTGTAAATTATGCCTTGTCTTTCATCTGTTTCTTTGGTTTTTAAGTGCGAAGCAGTTTAAGCAAACTGATTTTGTTCAGTGTGCATTAACAAAATCCTGTTAATACTTGCGTATTAGCGGGATTTTTTAATAGTGCAATGGGCAAAACTCAGAAAGCTTAAACCAATTACTTCTTTATGAAGTGCGCCCCAACAGTATCTTTTACATTGTTATAGCATTATATTTATCGTTTGTCAATAAAAAATTATCAATTTACAAACAAATTTTATTATTTTGCAAAAAATAAAGAGCGCATAAAAACGCTCTTTACAAAATTATTTTACTATTTCACCCTGGTCAATACGGTATATCTGGTCGGTTCCAAATGAATATAGCCGTCAACACTTTTTGCATCAAAGAAATTGTAGCTGTTATCCCACTGCTCTCCGACATATACATCCACATCGGTATCATCAAGATTGACAGCAACAAGCAGCTCGCTGTCATCATCAACTCGGGAATAGGCAATAGCTTTATGCTTGCAATACACAGGCACAAATTCACCATGAGCCAAAACCTTACAGCCCTGACGAATTTCGCCAAGCCTCTTATACCATCTGTGAAGTTCCTCATTAGGCTCTGACCAATTCATACATTCACGATTAAACGGGTCACGAAGTCCCTGCATACCAATCTCGTCACCGTAATAAAGAGACGGGACACCGGGGAGAGTATACTGAATAAGAGAAGCAATTTTCATCATAGAAATGCCACGCAAATAATCATATTCGTCGAGCCTGTTATGCTCATACTGCCACTGTCTGCCGTAACCGCCGCACCACTCGCCTGCCAAGCGACTGATAGCTCTTTCGGTATCGTGAGTGCCTATATGATTCATAAGAACATTTGTAACCTGAGGCGGATAATTTTCGATAACCGTCATTATATTATCGAAAAAGGCATTTGCATTAGGAAATTTAACAAAATTAAGCACCGCATCGGCAAACGGATAATTCATAACGCTGTCAAGCTGCTCACCAAGAAGATAGCGTCTGCGCTGTCCGTAAGCAAACTTTGTTGTGGCGTCCTCCCAAACCTCTCCGATAATTACGGCATCGGGATTTTCGTCCTTTACAGCCTTACGCAAATCATCAAGAAAGACATCGGGAAGCTCGTCTGCAACATCAAGTCTCCAACCCGAAATGCCGCAGCGAAGCCATTTGCGAAGTATTCCGTCCTTGCCGCAAATATACTTACGGTAGCTCTCGTCCTCCTCATTAACCTCCGGCAGAAGCTTAATTCCCCACCACGAATGATATTGCTCGGGATATTTAATAAATTTATACCAGCTAAAATACGGACTGTCGGGGCTGTTATATGCACCGACGCTGTCGTAATTTGAATAAAGATTAAAATATTTACTGTCGCAGCCTGTATGGCTGAACACTCCGTCCAATATAATCGAAATGCCGTACTCCTGCTTTGCGACACGACAAAGCTTTTTCAAATCCTCCTCGTCACCGAGCAAAGGATCAATCTTTTCGTAATCGGCAGTATCGTATCTGTGATTTGAATTAGCCTCAAAAATAGGATTAAGATAAATACAGGTGACGCCTAAATCTTTAATATACGGAAGCTTTTGCTCAATTCCGAGCAAATCACCGCCAAAATAGTCGTTATTCCACAGACCGTTCATCTGCTCCTCTTTCCAAAACGGCTCATCTCCCCATTTTCTGAGAACTCTGCTTTTGCGATAACCAACCTTTTTCTTGCCGGAATTATAAAAGCGGTCGGGAAAAATCTGATAAATCAAACCGCCCTTGAGCCACTCGGGAGTTATAAAATCGGAATCGTAAACCGTTTGCTGAAATTCGTTTCCGTCGGGAGCAAAGTCGCCAACACCGTGACCGACATTACGAACAAAGGAATTGCCCCACGGGGTCTGTAACTTAAAATGATACCAATAAAGTCCCGGGGTGTCGGCAGAAAAGTGCAGTTCCCAATATTCCTTATCGTCACCGCACATACCTGCCCAAAACATAGAATAGCAGACCTCCTGCTCATTCTCTTTATGAACGCAAAGAAAAGCCCCACTGCAAGACATTGAGCGAGGCAGTACAAGGCGGAGCTTAACCCGTTCGTTACAGGCTATCGCTCTCACCTTTTCTTTATATTCGGTATTTCTCGAATTAAAAATATCCATAGTAATACAAATTATTTCTTTGACTTTGCCTTAGATTTTGCAGGAGCTTTCTTTTCCGCTTTTGGCTCAGCCTTTTTAGCAGGGGCTTTTTTCTCTGCTTTCGGCTCAGCCTTTTTAGCAGGTGCTTTTTTCTCTGCTTTCGGCTCGGTCTTTGGGAACTGAACAGGCTTTGTGTGCCATATAAGGTTTGCATAATCCATAATCGAACGGTCAGCCGAGAACACACCGGCACCCGAAATATTCATAAGCGACATTCTTACGAACTTTTCTCTGTCGGCATAAGCCTTGGAAATCTGCTGCTGCGCTCTTTGGTAATCGGTAAAGTCCGCAAGAGCCATATATGGGTCTGTGTTAAGAAGCGAATAGTAAATTTCGTCAAACTTCTTACCGTTTACACCGTTTTGGATAAATGCCATTGCCTTAGCAAGAGCCTCATTATTTTGAATATAGGTTTGAGGGTTATAGCCCGAATTTTTGAGCTGATTAACCTCAGGGGTTTTCATGCCGAAAATGCAAATATTATCCTCGCCGACAGCGTCGAATATTTCTACATTAGCGCCGTCGAGAGTGCCGAGAGTAATTGCGCCGTTAAGCATAAGCTTCATATTACCCGTACCCGAAGCCTCTGTACCTGCAAGTGAAATCTGCTCGCTGATGTCCGCAGCAGGCATAAGCACCTCTGCAAGTGAAACATTATAATCCTCAAGGAATACAACTTTCAGCTTACCTGCTACATCAGGGTCGTTATTGATAACCTTAGAGAGAGCGTCGATAAGCTCGATAATCTTCTTTGCCATAAAGTAGCCCGGGGCAGCCTTTGAAGCAAAGATATATGTTTTCGGATAATAATCTGCGTTCGGATTTTCTTTAAGCATAAGATATTCCGAAATGATATTAAGGACATTAAGCTGCTGTCTCTTGTACTCGTGGAGTCGCTTAACCTGAACATCAAAAATAGAATCGGGATTTACATCAATGCCGTTACGCTTTTTGATAAGCTTAGCAAAACGCACCTTATTATCGTGCTTAATTTCGTCAAGACGAGCAAGAACCTTTTTATCATCCGCAAATTTGCGAAGCTTCAAAAGTTCATCACTCTTTGTAATAAATCCGTCACCGATAAGAGATGAAATATAATCTGTAAGCTCAGGGTTTGCCTGACAAATCCAACGACGAAAAGCAATACCGTTAGTAACATTGGTAAACTTTTCAGGGGTAATATTATAAAAATCGTTAAATACGGTTTCTTTAAGAATTTCACTATGCAAAGCAGACACACCGTTTACGCTGTGAGAGCCGATTACGCAGAGATTAGCCATACGAACAACGCCGTTTGAAACAACAGCCATACGCTCAACTCTGTCTGCATCGTGAGTAACCGACCAAATATATGCTCTGAAGCGATTATCAATTTCCTTAGTGATTTGATAAATACGAGGAAGAAGTCGAGAATAAAGCTCCTCGCTCCAGCATTCAAGTGCTTCTTTCATAACCGTATGGTTAGTGTAAGCAACGGTACGGGTTACGATTGACCAAGCATCGTCCCAACCATAGCCGCATTCATCAAGCATAATTCTCATAAGTTCGGGAATTGCCATAGTCGGGTGGGTATCATTAATATGAATTGCAACCTTATCGGGAAGATTATCAAGAGTGCCGTACTTTGTAAGGTGGCGCTGAATAATATCCTGAATAGAAGCGGAAACAAGGAAATACTGCTGACGAAGTCTGAGAGACTTGCCCTCAGGTGAGTTATCGGCAGGATAAAGAATCTTTGTAATAGCCTCTGCCATTGCGGACTGCTCCATAGCTTTCATATATGAGCCTTCGTTAAACAAAGCCATATCAAGCTCCGGCTTCTTTGACGCCCAAAGTCTGAGACGGGAAACACCCTCTCCCTTACCGGAAACATACATATCATAAGGCACAGCCTCAACAATATTTGCGTCCTTATGTGCTACATGGTGGAAGTCGCCGTCCCAAGAATCCTCGATATGACCCTCAAAATAAACCTTGCACGCACGCTCCTCACGAGGTACAAGCCAAACCTCGCCGCCCGGAAGCCAGAAATCGGGAAGCTCTGTCTGCCAGCCGTCAATCAGTTTTTGCTTAAATATACCTGCCTCATAGCGCAACGAATAGCCCATAGACTGAAAACCGTCGGTAGCAAGACCGTCAAGATAACAAGCGGCAAGACGACCGAGACCGCCGTTACCAAGACCTGCATCAGGCTCAAGCTCGTAAAGATTATCAAGCTTAACGCCCATAGACGCAAGTGCATCGTTAAACACGGAAGCAAGTCCGAGGTTATAAAGATTATTTTTAAGTGACCTACCCATAAGAAATTCCATACACAGATAATAAACCTGCTTTGAATCCTGGTCTTTAGCAATATGTCTGAATTCGCTGTTTTGTTCGCTCAATCTGTCACGAACAATCATAGCAACAGCCTTATAAAACTGCTCATCGGTAGCATCGGACGGTGACACACCGAAAAAGTGAGAAAGCTTATCGGTAATAAGTCTTTTTGCTTGTGATGTAGAAATAGAAGTTTTCATACAAATCCCCCAAAATTATTTTGAAAAATTAACAATTATTATATACACTTTGTTCATTATACACTAAAAAACAGCGTTTTGCAATACTTAGCAATAAAAAAGCAGCCGTCCGACAAAATCCGACAGCTGCCATATTAATCAAGCCTGATTTTTATGCAAAAATTTTGTAAGCAAGAGTGACACGAGTTCCTTAATCGGCTTAAAATTAAGCACGAGCATAAGGACAACAAGAACAGCCTGAACGGCATACATTGTAACACCGTCAAGCATAAGCATAGCAACGCACTGAGCAATAAGTATCAAAGCCTCTCCGACAAGAACAGGCACTTTGAAATCAATATTTACATACTTATGCGTATTAAATCCTCTGAACACGAACACAACCACAAACGAAGTAACGGTTGCGACAGCGGCACCGGTTGCACCCATTTTAGGAATAAGAATAAAATTCATAACGATATTTGTAATAGCGCCCGACATAGCCGTAACCATACCCATAAACGACTTTTTCTCTGCCATATAAACAGAGGCAAGGAAATTTACAAGGCATGAAAATGATGTGGCTATAATAAGGACGGGGACGAATTTCCACGAGGAAAAATAGCTGTCGTCAACGAGGATTTTTGTAATAATCTTACAGAAGAATATGAGTGCAGAGGCAACGACAAATATACCGCCCGAATACACTCTGAACACCTTAGTAAAGAAAGCCTCTCTGCTTTCGCTGTCATACTCGTCAACGGCACTCAGCTGCCATGCGTCAATAAAGACGGTCGAAAAAAGAATTACGAAATTAGGAATTTTTGAGGCAGCGGTATAAAGACCGTTTTCACTTGCGCCGACGAAATAAGTGACCATATATCTGTCGGAAACATTGGTAATCCACCAAAGGATTATGGACGGCACCATCGGAATACTGTATTTAAGCATTTCCTTTGTTGCATTCTTAGGCACTCTGCCGAATGTTACATATTTCCAAAGCTTTGCGCCGACAAAAAGGAAAATAATCGAGCAGGCATCGGAAGCGACAATGGCAAGAACATAGCCGTAAACGCCCCAATTAAACGGACCGAGAAACAGTACATTGAACAAAAGGGTTGTAGCCGTTGCAATAATTCCGTCAAAGGCATAGAGCTTAACAAAGCCGCAGCCTCGCACGAACTGCTGGCAAAGCTGTCTCATTCCCGAAACGAGAACAAAGGTGTAAATAAGCGGTGCGTAATCTCCGAGAGGTGTGTCATTAAGCCGTATAAGCGTAATGGGATAATAGAAAATCAAAAACGCCAAAAAGCCTTGCACCGTGGTACGCAAGCCGACGGTAAAGACGCTTGTTTTATTAGATTCCTTATCTAAAGCAAAGCGAAGAGCTGCGCTGTTGATTTGCAAAAAGACAACAGGTATCAGCACATTTGCCGTCTGCTGAATCAAATCACCCGTAGAATAGTCCGAGCTGACCATCTTAGCCGTAACATACGGCATCAAAAGGAATGACAGCACGCTTGATGAAAATTTACTTATTGCAAAAATCACCGTATTGGCGGCTAACTTTTTATATTTATCCACTAAACAATACCTCGTTATTAATAGCTCCAGCGACCGTTTGAGAAAGTCATAACATTAGTCGAGGAGGTCAAATTTGATGACGCACGGTAAACTCCGTCGCCTATAATAAAATCATATTCGCCCGAATGATAGATTTGAAGTGTGTTCTTACTGTCGCCCGCCTTGGCTGTAAGCATAGTCTTGCTCTCAGAGCTGTTCATATTATACTCGTCAAGGTAAACGGTATCTCCGTCTCGGTAGGAATAGAATACTCGGTTTGAATCGGTAACGGCACAAGAGCAAAAAGCCTTATTTTCCACAAGTGTGACTGTTTGTTGCGAGCCGAACTTGCGTCTGATTAAATTATAGTTCCCGTTATCCCGTCTTTGAAAATAATACAAGTATCCGTTTTCCATAGACATATTTATAATGCTGTCGTTATATGACGGAGCATTAAAACTCTTTGTGCTGCCGTCTAAAGTATCAACAGTAAGATACTCCGTCCTGTCGTTTGGATATTTAAGAGTAAAAAATACTCTGTCACTTGATGCACCGATAACCGTAAGGGTTTGTCCTTTTTTTGCGGAAAACAGTACCCTTGCATCTCCGCTGACAGCGTCCACACTCATAATTTGGTCATAAGCAGACACGCAATACACCTTAGAATCATAAATATATGCCGTCTTAATATTCGGCGCAATCTTATACACCGAAGTGCCTTTATTCGCCTTACAAAGCATATTTGTCTTGTCATCGACGAAGTACAAATAATCATTATAGGCATTAAGGGACGAAATGCTGTCGGTATACGGCACAACGCACTCATAGGTTTCGCCGTACGGATTAAAGCGATATATGCCCGAGCCGTCAACGATATGATATGCGTTTGAATTATATCCGCACACCTTGCCGCCGTTAAGATTGTTACCTATCAAGCCGCCTTTTTTATCTCGTTCAAGCTTAAAGAAAGAGGAATCAAGATAGGTCATACTTTCATAGGTCGGCAAAGTAGTTTGCGTTACGGTTGTTTCGGTCACGGTAGTTTTACCGATAATATCCTCGTCGATATATGAAGCAACGGCATTATCGGGAACAACATTGCTGAAATAAAAATCAACAAAAACATATCTGAGCAATGCCCAAGCCGCAGTCAAAATCAAAACAATTATTCCGAGCGTGATTAAAAGCACCTTTAGAAATTTTCTGAAGGATGCTCTTTTCTCAAAACGACGCCGTCTTTTTTCAATTTTTTCCGTATCATCGGCAAAATAGTCATACTTCATTATCTGACTTGTCCGTTTCCATAAATTAAATATTTTGTTGAAGTGAGCTGTTCAAGTCCCATAGGGCCTCTTGCATGAAGCTTTTGAGTTGAAATTCCAATCTCTGCACCCAAGCCGAACTCGCCGCCGTCGGTAAATCGGGTTGAGGCATTAACATAAACCGAGGAGGAGTCAATGCACTTGAGAAATTTCTCTGCATTTTCGTCATTATTTGTGATAATCGCCTCGCTGTGACCTGTCGAATGTTCGTTGATATGCTCAATAGCCTCGTCCAAAGAATCAACCGTTTTCACGCTGATTATATAGTCCAAATACTCGGTATAAAAGTCTTCCTCTGTGGCAGGAGAAACCAAGGAGTAAGCCTGACAGGCGCGCTCGTCACCACGAATTTCAACATTCTTTTCTTTAAGTTTCTTTGCAATAACAGGCAATGCTTTATCAATTATTTTTGAATTAATAACAAGGCTTTCGCAAGCATTACAAACGGAAATTCTCTGCGTTTTTGCATTGAAAATAATTTCGGCAGCCATATCAATATCGGCGGAATCGTCAACATAAATGTGACAATTACCCGAGCCGGTTTCAATTACAGGTACGGTAGAATTATTTACAACAGCCTTAATAAGTCCCTTACCGCCTCGTGGAATAAGGCAGTCGAGATACTCATTCATATTCATCATATCATTAGCGGACTGACGGGATACATCATGCACAAGCTGAATAACATCTCTCGGAAAGCCCACACTTTCTACTGCATCACGCATTATTTCGCTGAGTGCGGTGTTTGAATTAATGGCTTCCTTACCGCCTCTTAGAAGCACGGAATTAGAGCTTTTAAGGCAGAGTGCCGCAGCATCAACCGTTACATTAGGTCTTGCCTCAAAAATAATGCCTATCACACCGATTGGCACGGTAATCTTTTTTATATCAAGTCCGTTATCCTTTTTATAATCGCTGATAACCTTACCGCAGGGGTCGTCAAGAGACGCAACCTGTCTAACTCCGTCTGCGATTGCTTTTATTCTCTCTTCATTAAGCATAAGCCTGTCAATCAAGCCGTCCGAAAGACCTGCCTGCTTGCCGTTAAGCAAGTCAACAGCGTTTGATTTAATAACGAATTCTGAGTTTTTTTCGAGTGCATCGGCTATTGCAACAAGTGCTTCGTTCTTCTGCTCGGTAGTAACCTGCGACATAAACGCCAAGGTTTTCTTTGCACATTTTCCCTGTTCCGATACTGTCATAATATCACCTCACGCAAGAAATTTAGTTCCCACATTCTCGCCGCCGAGAACATTATAAATCTTTTTAGGCTCGGAGCCGTTCATAACCACAACAGGTATTCCTGCACCGGTGGCAATCTTAGCCGCCTTAACCTTTGTGGTAAAGCCTCCCGTTCCCTTTTCGCCGGCACCGCCTGCGCAAGCCTCAATTTCCTCTGTAATACTGTCAACAACGCTGATAAGCTTAGCGTCGGGGTTTTCGCTCGGGTTGCCGTCATAAAGTCCGTCGGTATCGGTCAAAAGAATAAGAATATCCGCACCGATAAGCTCGGCAACGGTTGCGCTGAGGCAGTCGTTATCGCCGTTGAGAAGCTCCTCGATAGAAACGGAGTCGTTCTCGTTTACTACGGGAATTGAGCCGTATTCAAGAAGTTGATTGAATGTATTTGTCAAATGTTCCTTATTATCTGCATTTCTAAGGGCATCATATGTAAAGAGAAGCTGAGACACAACAACATCATATTCGCCGAAAAATTTATCGTATAAGAACATAAGCTCGCCCTGACCGACAGCCGCTGCCGCCTGCTTACCCTTAATGCTTTTAGGCTTTTCCCCAAGTCCCAAGCGTGAAGTGCCGATAGCGATTGCACCCGATGAGACGAGAATTACCTCGTGTCCCATATTATGCAAATCAGCAAGCACATTAACAAGGTCGCTTATTTTTGATATATTAGTTTTTCCTGTTTTATGAGTTAAGGTGGATGTTCCGACCTTAACGACAATTCTTTTTCTCTTCATAAGTATGCCGCCTAAATGTTATAATCTAAAAAATTATAACACAATAATTATAATCTTGCAATTAAAATGATGTATTTTTAGATAAATATTGCAAACAATAAGGCAAACAAATACTTTGGAGGAAATAAAATGGCAAAAAGAGCGTACATCAGGATTGTTTCATATCTTACCCTTGCGCTGACAATCATCATAGCGTCGGCGATTATCAGCGGTAATTCAGCCAGGGCATACAAAAACGAGCTTGAGATTTCATATCAGCAAAGTCTTTCCGAATTAAACGAATGTCTTAACCAAATCGACACGAATATTACAAAGAGCCTGTATTCAAGCTCTTACGGTGAAATTTACGATTTAAGCAGAGACCTGTATGCGGTTTGCAGTACAGCAAAAAACGCAATGAGCAGACTGCCTGTGTCTCAGCTCGAATTGAACAACGCATACAAATTTTTAACGCAATGCTCTGATTATGCCCAATACATCGGCAAAAGAGTTGAAAAGGGCGAAAGCATTACGGACGAGGAACACGAAGGTTTGAAAACGCTTCTCGGCTATGCGCAAAAATTCAGCGAGCGTACAAATGAAATGATTGCAACGGTGAACGCAGGTGCAAAAATCACAAACAATCAGGTAAAAGGCTCTGGCGAAATAAATGTAACTGCTCTGTCAAACAACTTTTCGACAGGCGCAAAGACCTTTGACGACTTCCCCACTCTGATATACGACGGTCCGTTCTCCGACCAAGTGCTAAACAGAAATTCAAGGCTTGTATCGGAAAGCGAGGTCTACACCAAAGAGGAATGCCGTGAGATTGCGGCAAAGGCACTTAACACGAATATAAACGCAATAAATTACGAGACCGACGACAAATCAAAAATTCCCTGCTACACCTTCAAGTGCGGCAGATACACCGTACTGATTACAAAGCAGGGCGGATATATAAAAGAAATTATTTATTCGGGATTGATTTCCTCCTCGGGAATTTCGCAAGAGAATGCCTGCAATTTGGCAACGACTGCACTAAAGGAGCTGGGTTACGGCGATATGGAGGTGTGCTATTACTCAACGCAAGGCAACATCTGCACCGTAAACTGTGCTTACTCAAAGGACGGTGTGCGATATTACGGCGACCTAATCAAGATAGGCATTTCTATGGCTGACGGAGAAGTTGTAACGCTCGACGCAAGCACCTATTTAACAAATCATTATAATCGAGAAAAGCAGAAAATCACACTCAGCGAGGACGAGGCAAGGGCAAGAGTTTCAAAATATTTAACGATTGAAGGCTCAAGAATTTGCACAATTCCCAAGGAAAGCGGAAACGAGGTGCAATGCTATGAATTTACTTGCAAGAGCAAGGACACTGGCGAAAATGCCCTCGTTTATATAAACTGCGACAACGGCTTTGAGGAAGACATTATGATTATGCTTCAAAGCGATAACGGCACAATGGTAAAATAAATGAATAATTTTTAATTTGTATGCAAACACTATCAGCGAAAGGATGATATTAATGAAAAAAATTATAGCTTTTTTGCTTGCTGTAACAGCAATCATCGCTGTTTTTGCAGGCTGTGCAAGTAACAAAAACCAAAGTCAAAATGTTGTAACAACAACACAAGCCGCAACCAATGCGGAAACCGAGACGACAAAGCCTGTCGAGTCAAAGGCAAAAGAGGATTTGTCAAAGGCAGGAGAAAATGTCAAGGACAAGGCAGACAAAGTAGGAGAGGACATCGGAGACGGTGTAAATGATGTTGCCGACGGCGTAGGCTCGGCAGTTGACAAAGCCGGCGACGCAGTAAAGGACGCAATAGATTAAAACAACAAAGTAATTTATATTAAAAACCCTGCTCCGGATTTCGCCGAAACAGGGTTTTCTGTAATTTCAAGCACTAAAAACAGTGCTTATTTATTTTTGAAATTATTGCTTGAGGTCTATTCCTTTTTCCTTGAGGGTTGCGATAATCTTATCTGTAACCTCGGTTACTTCTTCCTTAGTGAGTGTTCTTTCGGGATGAGCAAACACAATTCGGGTAGTGATAGACTTACTTCCGTCATTTTCATCCTCATAAATGTCGGTTACATAAACATTTTTAACAAGCGGACTTTTTGCCTCTGCAATAGCTATTGCGATTGGGGCAAAGGTCTTTGAAATAAACGAAAGGTCAATTTCCATTTCAGGGAATCTTGACGGCTCAATATACTGAATGGAAGCATTTTCGATATTTGCAAAAGCTTCTACATCAATTTCAGCATATACTATTGACGCCTTTTTATCAATCTTCTTTTGAACGGTAGGATAAACGATACCGATTTCGCCGATTTCCACACCGTCGCAGAAAACTCTGTTAAGATTAACCGGGTGCTGATAAGGATATTCTGCCTGCTTAGCCTCAAAGGTAAGAGTCTTATGCTTAATATCATCCGACATAATCTCCAAAATATCACGAAGCTTATAGAAAAGCACAGATACCGGAGCAATCTTGCTGAAAAGAGTAATAGCAAGCTTTTTCTTTTCGATACAGTTATTGTTTTCGTCAAGACCTGTTACAACTCTGCCGATTTCAAAGATACCGAAGCGAAGCGCAAAGGAAGTATTGCTCTTAACCTGACAAAGCTGTGTAGGAATCATAGAACGACGAATTGTCTCGATATTAGGGTTTGTTGCTCCGTCAAGCTTAATAACACCGTCTGCATCCAAACCGATAGCTTTAAGCTCGTCATAATAAGACCAAACATAAGAATGAAGTTCATGAAGTGAAAATCTCTTAACAAGCAAGTCCTTTATTCTGTCCTCAACTGTCTTTTCAACATCGGGGCGAACAGGATAAAGAGGTGCAACAGCGGTATGAACATCAAAATTATCATAGCCGTAAATACGGGTGATTTCCTCGATAATATCGGCTTTCATTGTTACATCCTTAGTTGCTCTCCACGACGGAACATCAACAGTGAATTCGTCATTATCAACGCAAGCCTTAAATCCGAGAGAGGTCAAGGTCTTAATAATTGTATCATTTGAAATATCAATACCGGTATATTTATCAACAAACGACTTATTAAAGCTAAGCTCAACCTTATCATAATGGTAAGCATAGTCATCGCTGAGAGAAGAAACAACGGTGGCACCGCTGTCATATTTTTGCAAAAGATTAACAAATCTTGCAATAGCGGTAACGGTCATTTCAGGGTCAAGGCACTTTTCATATCTCATAGAAGCGTCTGTTCTGTGAGAAAGGCGAACGGTTGACTTACGGATTGAAGCAGCGTCAAAGGTTGCCGATTCAAGAGTAAGGGTGGTTGTATCATCAACGATTTCGCTGTCAAGACCGCCCATAATACCTGCGATTGCAACAGGTGTGTTATCGTTGCAAATCATAAGGGTATTTTCGTCTATATTTCTCTCAACACCGTCAAGTGTTTGGAAAGTAAACGGAGTGTCAAAACGCTTAATTCTGATTTTTTCAACCTTACGGCTGTCGAATGCGTGCATAGGCTGACCCATTTCAAGCATAAGATAATTTGTAAGGTCTGTAAGGAAATTAATGCCCCTCATTCCGCAATAATAAAGGCGGATACGCATATCAACAGGAGAAACCGTACGCTTAATCCCCTCAAGCTGCATACACGAATATCTTTGGCAAAGAGGGTCCTCAATTTTCATATCAACCTTAGGAAGGTTATCATATTTTGAAAGGTCTGTTGTTTCAAGCGGTTTTAGTTCTCTGCCCGAAAGCGCGGCAAATTCTCTTGCAATTCCGTAATGTCCCCAAAGGTCGGGACGGTTTGTAAGCGATTTATTATCAACCTCAAAAACAATATCGTCAATAGCGTAAATACTCTTGAGGTCTGTACCGTTTGCAACATCGTCGGTAATTTCCATAATACCGCTGTTATCGTCGGAAATGCCGATTTCCTTTTCGGAGCAGCACATACCGTTTGAAATATAGCCTGCAAGCTTACGAGGTGCGATTTCTATATCACCGATTTTTGCACCGAGCTTTGCAAACGCTGTTTTCATACCCACTCTGACATTAGGTGCGCCGCACACAACATCTGTGAGTTCACTTTCGCCGATGTCAACCTTCAAAAGATGAAGCTTCTTTGACTCCGGATGCTCCTCAACAGACTTAATTTCTGCAACAACTATTCCGGAAATATCGCTGCCCTTGAAGAAAATGTCGTTTTCAACCTCTGCTGTGGAGAGCGAAAACTGATTGATTAATTTAAGCTTATCGAGTCCCGACAAATCAACAAAATCGGAAATCCAATTCATAGATAAAAACATAATGTCACTCCCCTTTCTTACTCGTCATCGGTGAACTGGCACATAGCCTTGAGGCTTCCGCCGTTCAAATCACGAATATCTTTAATGCCGTATTTCATCATAACAAGTCTTGTAAGACCTAAGCCGAACGCAAAGCCGGTGTACTCATCAGGGTCAATTCCGCCCATACGAAGCACCTCAGGGTGAATCATACCGCAAGGGCAAAGCTCAAGCCACCCGCTGTGCTTACAGCTTGGGCATCCGTCACCGCCACAGATAAGGCAGCTTATATCAAGCTCAAAGCCCGGCTCAACGAATGGGAAGAAGCCCGGACGAAGTCTGACCTTAATATCCTTTTGGAACACCTCGGAAAGCATTGTTTTCATAAAATAGATAAGGTTTGAAATAGAAATATCCTTACCGACCATCATACCCTCCATTTGGAAGAAGGTATTTTCGTGGCAGGCATCGGTTGCTTCATTTCTAAAGCACCTGCCCGGGAATATAGCTTTAATCGGGGTGCCGTCATTAATGAGCGCATCCTTATACTTTCTCAAAATTGCATTTTGTGCGGCAGAGGTCTGTGACTTCAAAAGCTGACCGTTTGTAAGATAATAGGTATCCTGCATATCTCTTGCAGGGTGATCCTTAGGCACATTAACCGACTCGAAGCACTCATAGTCGGAAACAACCTCAGGATAATCCTCAACGGTAAAGCCCATTGACTTAAATATCTGCTCACACTGTCTTTGAACGATTGTAACAGGGTGATAAGAGCCTCTGTTAAGATTTGCGGGCAAAGACAAATCAAGCTGTGGCATAAGCTCGATTTCCTTTTGAACTTCAAGCTCTTTCATTTCTTGTGTCTTTTCGGAAATACGATTTGCAACGGCTGTCTTTAACTCGTTAATCATTTGACCGAAAGCCTTTTTATCCTCAACGGAAAGTTCCTTCATACCCTTGAGCAAATCGGTAACGCTTCCCTTTTTGCCGAGATAAGCAACCCTTATGCTTTCAAGCTCGGACAAGTCCTTGATGTCCTTGAGTTCGTTTTCAAACGCTTCTCTCAGACCTTTAATCTTCTGTTCCATAATTTCCTCCGTTTCGGGCAAAGCCCGACATAATAAAAAAACGCCTCAATAAATGAGACGAAAATTTCCGTGGTACCACTCAAATTGTATGCACTGTGACATACCTCTTTAACCTTTAACGCAGGCGTACGCTTTGCTTACTTTCTCGCAAAGAGGCTGGGCAGGCTGAAATTCAAAGCCACGACACCGTATGCTCGCACCAAACGCACACTCTCTGAAGATAAAACGCAACTTCTACTTACACCGCTTCACTGCCATTGATATTAAATTCGACTAAATTATAACCCGAAAAAGCAATTAAGTCAAGTTTTTAGCACCCCTTTTTAGCACCCAATTGACAAAAATTAAAAAAAGTATTGAAATTACACATAAAAATGTATATAATATATCTTGATTTAACATATGATTAATAAGACTCGTTATGCGGAGGTGGATAAAGTGAAAGACAAGACTATGACATTTAGGATTGCGAACGACAACGAGGACATTATGAAAGAAACTCTCAGCAGCGTATATGATGCTCTTCAGGAAAAAGGCTATAATCCGATAAACCAAATAGTCGGCTACATTCTTTCCGAGGATCCGACATATATTACTACCCATAACAATGCAAGAAGCCTCATTCGTAAGATTGACCGTGACGAGCTGCTTGCAGAAATGGTTAAGTCATATCTCAAATAGTTAGTAAGGGAGGGTTACCTTTGGCAGAAGAAAAATTTCTTGAATACAAAGGAAAGCCTTTGGTGAGATCGGGGGACACCATCTACTACGGAGACATTAACGATGCGTATGTAGTTGTTCTTACAGTAAAGCAAAGCGAAAAGTTAAAGGACATTACCTTGGCTAAGGATGTTACTATTCAGTTGCTTGCTACCGACGATACATTACCGCCGAAGGACAGAATTGTTAAAAAAAGCGAGAAGCAGGGATTATTTACCGCACTCGATTTGGGCGCAACTTGGCTTGAGCGCCAGCTAAAAAAAGAAGCATAAGATGCAAAAGATTAAGAGACTTTGATTTGAAATCAAGGTCTCTTTTTTATATTTACTCATTTGAAATTTGTTTTGCAATGCTGTTAACCAAAGGTACAGCCACAGTATTACCGCATTGTTTATACATACTTTTTATCGGAATATCTGGAAAATCAAACGATTTAGGGAATCCCTGCAAGGCAAGACACTCTTGAGGTGTTATTGTTCTGATTCCGAAGTCGTCTTTTATAATTGGGACACGATTATACCATGTACCCATATTGGCTTTAAGCGTAAAAGAAATACCGTCTTTACTTTTTTGAATACCGTAATCCGAAAACCTGTATATTTGGTTTTCGTCTGTAATTGCTACATTCATTTTTTGATACTGTACGGAATTTTCGGGAAGATAAAAATTATCATCAGCCTTTACCGAACGGTCGATAATATCAAAAATATGCTTTTTCAGCGGCTGTTCATCCGGAAAGCGAAAACCGTTGCACATGTCATAGTTCTTAAATGCAACTATATATGTTCTTGTTCTGTGTTGCGGTATTCCGTAGTTGCAAGCATCCGCAATGAGGTATCGTATATAATAATCCCTATCGGAAAGCTCATTATGTATGCGATTAAAAGTTTTGCCGTTATCGTGTTCCGTAAGATTTGCGACATTTTCAAGAAAGATAATTTTGGGCTTTTTAGCGTCTGCTATTCTCATTATTTCAAAGAAAAGATTGCCTCTTTCGTCGGCGAAACCTTTTCTGTTACCGCATACCGAAAACGATTGACAAGGAAATCCTGCGGTGAGAATATCAAAATCCGGTATATCATCTGCACCGATTTTTCTTATATCGCATTCGGTCAATACCGTATCAGGGAAATTGCATCTGTATGTTTTACAATACAGTAATGGGTATATTGAGTCAATAAGTAATATTCAAACACCAGTTTTTTATAAAGTCGAATTCATCTTTTAGTGAACCGTCTCGAGATACAATAAAGTCAGCCTCATTATAAATAGAATAGATTTCTTGAAATAGTTTAGTATCTCTGTCAGCATATTCCCACTTGCCTTCAAAATATTGAGGCAAGTAATCAAAAAACTTAATATAGTCGTCTCCCACATCATTAAGTAAATTATTTACTACATTGCTTGATATTATTTCAATCTCAAAACTGCCATGACCATTATTTGAGTCATCGTTGTAATATATAATATATAATTCGTTTTCACAGCCATGTATTGAATTTTTATCTTCACGATACATAGAAGATAAAAATATAGCATCATTACCTGATTCAGGCGAGATATTATTACTCATTCTCATTACCAATTTTCATATATGCAATCATTATGATATTGTAAATACTCCTTTTGTGGCAAAAACTTCTCTGGTAAATTGATTTTGTGTCCTTTTAAGACATTAAAGAATTTATCAACTGATTCGCCATTACAAACGTCTCTGATTTTATTAGAAACAATTATTTCGTATTTGTCAGATATAGTTATAAAGCCACGGTCAAACGCTTTGTCATGTAAAGAATTTAAGCACAGTCCATTTTTGGGATCAGTTTTTTCGTTAGATGTACTGTCTTTCCAAGGCTTAATATGGCTTGCCACTAAAAGTTCTGGGTTTGATAATCCTGTTATACAGCAAGCACCATTGTAAGACGCTAAAACAGCTTGACGAAAAAATTGTTGATGAACTCTTTGCTTTATTAAAGTCACTTTTTCATATCCATTAGGAATATCTTTGTAGTTGTCCAAAATTTGTTCGCCATTATATTTTGCAATCAATTTTTTACTCTCGTATGCCAATTCATCCCATTTTCCATTAAATTCGTAAAAAATTTCCTTGTCGAGTTTACTTGCATTTGAAAGTCCTACTATTCCTTGTTCTTTTAGGCGATTGTCAAAACTTCCGAAGTTACCAATTTTCATATTAACTGCACTAGGAGTGCGACCAATTAAATTGGCTATTTTTATAACTTCGGGGTTGTTTTTAGAGGATGATTTAAATGGAATTTTACAATATAAATCTAAAACAATAATTTCTTCTTCTCTCGTCCATTTATCCATTTCAATACTCTCCAGTTTTTATATATTTGATTAACCTCTAAAATCTTTTTGCCTAAAAAACAATATCCGGTTTACCGAACACTTTTTTGGAATTTTTCTGATAACGAAAACCTCTTGACCAAAGTTCTTTTCTGAGCATAACTTCTATCTTTGTGTCTTTAGATTTAACCTGTTGCATATTGTATGATATTTGTTCTTTGGTTTTATGCATTTTATATAGCCTCAATATGAATTTTTCCACTCAGATTATTTAACAACATCAAAAGAAGTAAACTAATACTGAAAATTTTGAAATAATTATACCATTTAACGAAACAGTTTTCAATACTGTTAGATTACAAATGCCATCTTATAAGTTATAAGCACAAGTGCTGAGGTTTGACAATTATGGAAATACATAAATACATTTTTATCATCTTGACAATGAATTATGTCATTGATAAAATAAAAGTTAGCAAATAATAAGGAGCACGGCTTATGGCAAACTCTGTTAAAGAAAAAAAGAAAAAGCACACGGGGGCAAAAACGATGGGGATAGTATTCGGCATTATCTTAGCGATAATAATTGCGGCAACAGCCGTAGTTTTCATACTGACAAAGCCTGTTGACGACAAGAGCGACAAAGCTGTTTATGTAGGCGGACTGCTAAGTTCACAAAGCATTGAATACAAAGACGCAAGCAGTAAGGGACTTGAGAGCAATCCTATCATAAAAATAATGCAAATAGTATGGAAGGGCGTTGACAAAGACGACAAGAAAAATCACGCAGAGCAAACCCCTCCGTCAAAAATAACTAAGGTTAAGGACATAAAGTATCTCGACACGGGCAATCCGTATCATATGCTGGACGTGTTCTATCCCGAGGGAGACTTGCCCGAAGAAGGACTGCCTGTAATTATCGACATACACGGCGGCGGCTGGATGTATGCCACAAAGGATTTGAACGAATATTACTGTATGGAACTTGCAAGCAAGGGATACACGGTGTTCAGTATAAGCTATCGACTTGTACCCGATGTAACGGTAAACGAGCAGATTCAGGATTGTTCAAACGCACTCAAGTGGATTGGCGAAAATATGAAGAATTATCCTGCAAACCCCTCCTCCGTTATGTTGACGGGAGACAGCGCAGGCGGACAGCTCGCATTGTATGAAGCGGTGCTTAACCAAAGTCCCGAGCTTAGAGAGATATTTAACACGGAGGCTACCAACCTTAGTATAAAGGCTCTGCTTCTCACCTCCCCGGTTTCATATATGAAAAGCGGCGGAATGTATAGCGTTTACACAAAACCTCTTTGGGGCAAAGACTATAAAGAAAAGTCTACATACAATTTTATGGATTTGAGCGAAATAATCGAATATGCAGACAATATGCCCCCTGCAATCTTTGTCACAAGCTCGGGTGACAATCTGGCTCACGACCAAACGGTAACAGCATACAACCTTTTCCAAGAAAGAGGAATAGAATCTCAGTTGATAGATTACGGAGAATACAAGGGCGAAAAGCTCAAGCATGTATTCAGCGTGCTTGACCCGTTCTCCGAACCGTCTCAGGAAGTAATAACAGAAGCACTCGACTTTTATCAAAAAGCATTGCTGAAATAAAAATCAACAAAACAGTTTATTTTAGATTAAAACCAAATATGTCTTATCCGACACGATAACAAAGTCGGCTGTTTCACAAAAGCGTGAGACAGCCGACTTTTTATTTTATCATATTATTTTCCGCTTTGAACAATGAGTTTACGCTCATCTCCATCTATGAGACGAATATCGGGAACAAGTTTTTGCTTTGCGATATTCTTATAAAACACAGTTACCTTATCCTCCTCGCAAACAACGGAGAAGAAAAGGCGAACGCCATTACCCTTTTTATACTCAAAGCTCTCGCCGTCATCATCAAAAAACGAGCTTTGGAAAAATCCCGATTTAAGCGGATAAACGGTAAAGACAAGTTTTTGTTCGCTCTTAAAGCCGTACTCGCCCTCATCTGTCGGGAACACGCAACCGCTTCTTACAAAATACGGCATTTTTGAAGTTGGCGGAATGTGAAGGCTGACATTTTGACCGCCCTTATAATATTTTGAGCCGAGATACCAATCATCGCCCTCGGGTAGATAAGCGGTAATATTTTCTATTCCCTCGTCAAGCACGCAGGTTGCAAGCAAGTCTCTGCCGACAAGGAAGCTTTCGCAATCCTCCTCAATATCCTCGTCCTCATAATAAAGGAACAGCGGAGCATTCATAGGCTCGTCATATGACACGCTGTTATACGCCGAGGAATAAAGATACGGCATAAGCTGTTTTCTCTGAGAAAAAATGTCACGGACTGCGTCGCCGATTTCGGAATAGCTCCAAGGCATTACGGAACTTCCGTCCTCTGTCCTGCTGTCTATTGCAAAGCGAGGCTCAAAGATTCCGTGCTGAATCCACCTGAGAAAAAGCTCCTTTGACGGCATATCTCCGACAGAGCCGCCAAGATTATGACCGTAAAAGAACATACCCGACATAGAAAGCGTAAGACCCAAATAGTGGCCGTAATAAAGGTCGTGCCACGAGGTCATATTGTCGCCCGTCCATGTTTGTGCCATTCTTCTGACCGCAATATTTCCGCTTCTTGTAGAAAGATACGGTCTTTTGTCGGGAGTGTTTTCGAGCTGTGCCTCATAGGAAGCCTTAACCATAAGATAGGTAAGGTTAGGTCGAATATTTCTCGCCTTGATTTGACCGTAGCCGAAGCCGTAAGCAAGGGCGTCCCAATCACGAATATCAAATTCGTTATTATCATCACACAAGCCGTTAATTCCGCAGTCGAGAAGTCCCGTGCGAAGCTGACTTTTCCAAAAACCATAGCCTTTAGGGTTAGTGAAATCTATATAAGAGCCTAAGCCGTTCCAAAGCTGTGTAACAAACGGTGTGCCGTCGGGATTTTTAACAAACGCTCCGTTTTTACAAAGCTCGTCGTACATAGGGTGATTTTCGGAAAGTGCAGGCTTAATCCTTGGCAAAATATGAACGCCCGCTTGGTCGAAATCTTTAACAAGCTGTTCGGGAGAAGCTATCCTTTCGGTATTCCAATCAAAAAAACATTTTTCGTTTTCTGAAGCAAAGCTGTCGGAAAGATACAATCCCGTGCATTCCAAATCCTGCATACTTACGCTATTGAGAAAATCATACAGTTTATCTTTAGCGTTATCCGAATCGGTATATTCGCAAGCTGAGGCACAAAAGCCAAAGCTCCATTTAGGCGGAAATGCCTGCTTGCCGCAAAGGCGTGCAAAGGAGCGTAAAATTTCAAGTTTAGTACCAAAGAACGCATAATAAACTATGCAGTTATCGTCCGTCTTAAACGACTTGAACGGCTGATAATAGCTGTTAATTTCTTTACCGAAATCCATATAACAGGTTGCACTCGTATCATAAAAAATGCCATAGCTTCCAACGCTGTTTTCGCAGATATAAAACGGAATATGCTTATAAAGAGGGTCGGTGGTTTCGGCATCATAGCCCTTACAGTCATTAGTTTCTATCTTAAAATTTCGGTCAGCCTTATCCATAAAGCCGCCCTTATCTCCGAGACCGAAAATCCTTTCGTCCTCCTCACGGGAAATATAATGATAATATCCCCTGCCAAACTCATTTTCAAGATTATACGAAAGCGGTCGTCTGTCCTCAAACAGCACCTCGTCATCTTGATAAAATGAGAGCAAAAAGTTATGAAAATCAACATCTATTCCGATACCCGACTCAAGCTCAATATACTCGCCGCTGTCCGTTTTATCAACCGTTACATCGGCGAAATGAAATCCGTCGGTATCAAGTCGGTTTCGGGGTGCGGAGTTAGGCTCTCCGTAAGGGTTAATACAGCAGGTGGGAAGCATCTCGTCGCAATGACGGTAAATAGCCACCCTGACAATATTATTCTCCACAAAATCAATTCTTGCATTAATATCATCACAATTATAAAGTCTGTAATTATCGGTGGAATGCACCAAAGAAAAATCGTGTCTGAATTTCATTACAATTCTGCTCCGTTCTGCCAAATGTATTATCAATAATTATTTTGGCATTGTTATCCGCCCCTGCCTACAAAGGCGAAACTTATATACAGTCGGAATCACACCGACCGACATATGCGATATTTACCATTCGGATTTGGTATAAGAACGAATAATATTTGTTATGATATTATCTCTCTTAAAGCCTTTGCCCTTGCCGGAATTAATCTGATCCTGTATCTTTCCGGCACGAATGGATATGAAATCCGCCTTATCAATTATTTTTTCGATAGGTGCGGTTTCGCTCGGCTTATAATCCTTATCGGGATTATCAATAAGCTCGGTTGCCAAGTATGTATTTGAAAACTTCTTAACGCCCGTCATAGCAAGGATAACAATTTTGTTTTCCTCAGGAAGCGTAAGCGTTTTGCAACCTCTTACATCAATTTCATACAAATAAAAATATGCCTTGCCTGCCGGAATATTACCCTCGGGATGATGAGTATGAGAAAGTTCAAGTGCCAAAGCGCCCTCTTTAACCTGAGCAAGCTGGTCAAGTCCTTTCATATCCCATCTGCCGACAGGGTCGGTCATAGCATTTACAGTAATCACTCTTTCCTTGTTATCTGCCATAAACACAGCGGTTTTATCCTCCAAAACAGAGGCGGCAATCATATAAAGCTTTGTAACACCCTTTGGGATTTCAAGTTCCTGCCCTCTCGGGATAAGAACATTTTTTTCCATATCACAATTAGGCATTTTGAATGTAACGCCGGCAACGGTCAGGCTGTCGGGTATCAATTCGTCGGGCAAACTCATACCGCTGCCCTGAAGAATACAATTAACCTTATAGCTATCTGCTGTAATTCCCGTAGAATTAAACGGCAAATCAAGTTTTTTATAGTTTTCCTTAGCCTTGTTTTTTTCTGCATTAAGTCTAAGTCTGAAGGATTTAACCTCAAACGGCTTCAAGTCAAACACAAGCGCACCGTCAACAAGTTTTGCGTCCTTGATTTTCTTTTCGTCTCCGTAAACTTCCTCTGCCTGAGCAATATCGCAGAAAAACTTAACCCCTGCTCCCTTATGCTCCTTACCGCAAGCCTCATTTACTCTGACGATAATTCCGTCACCGTCATATGCCTGCTTTACGGCTCTTACAAGAACGCTGTCCGAAGTGGTTTTAAGAAGCGAAAAACTGTCGGACAAAGCACCCTCTCTGACAGAAGTAGTGCGAAATGCAACAAGCCCCTCGTTAAAGCATTGCGACTGAATTTGAGTAGGTGTAGAAAGTGCGCCCTTATGGCTGAATATACCAAAGGAGAAAATATTTCTGCCTATATCCTGCAAATCCTGACGGGCATCCTTAGTAAACGCACCTGTCGGAGTATGTATACAGGTAAGGCGAAGCATATCGTCCTCCGGCTTATCCCAGCCGTACTTACAATCCGAAAGCACGCTTACACCGTATCTGCCGAACGAATCCGTAATATCAGCCCATTTTTGCGCAGGCACTTCATAAAGATTATCGCTGTTATTAGGACGATTTATATAACCCAAGCCCAAATCGTACGAAGCGTACTCATTTGAGCAGGTGAAACCGAACTGTGCCTTGAGCAAGGTTCTGCGCTGTTGCCAATCAATATAGTTATCAACCCTTACAATTTCTCCGTTGCTTTCAAGGCTGACAACCTGCTCCACCTTTGAAAAATCAGCGTCACGGCTCACCTTGACGGAAATTCTTGACGGTCCGTTTTCCAAAATTTCAAACTTCGGAGTATTTGCATAGCAGTAAGGCTGAGAGTCAATGTCCGCCTTTCTGATTTCCCACGACGGATAATTAAGCTCGCCCAAATTATGATGAAGTGCAAGCTTTATCGGTGATGAAAGAAGCTGAACTTTAAGCTTCTTATCAACAAGTGACGCAATATCACCGTTTTTATTAAACATAAGCTTATACTTGGCATTCTCCAAGCTATGCTCCGTTACTGCCAAATCGGTTTTAACACCACACGGTTTATCAGAGCCGACAACATCATAAACACGATAGCCGACGCTGTCTACGCAAGCGGTAAATACAATATCAAATTCCTTGCCCGTCTTTTTTGTAACCTGGCTCGGAACTTCTTTGCCGTTTTTGTCAAGCACCTTTACATATTTTGCATTTCGTGCAAGCTTAATGCGAGCCTCGACGCAAGCCTTACGCTTTACAGCCACAGGGTTATTGACAATAACAGCCGTACCCTCACACCAAGAAGTGTCAAGCTCGTTTGCAACAGCACCAACAGCCGCCTGATACTCGCCCTGAAGCTGCTTCAACGACGCAAAATAATCATTCCAGCTGTCGTTATACTGAAGCATTGTAGAGGTGCCTGTAATATCATCGTGAAATTGATGCTGAATAATCTTTTTCCACGCAGAATCTATCACACTCTTAGGATAAGCGTAAGAGGTTAAAAGCTCCGAAGCAACGCAGGAGCGTTCGCACATATCCGCAAGCGCCTCATTCTTTGCATTAAGACGCTTTGACATTGCTCGTGAAGTGTATCCGCCCACACCGTGAGAACGCATAACAAGCTCGTTATCCCACACGCTGAGTTCGTCCTTTTGGTTCTTTGGAAGTTTATCAAGTTCCTCAAACATTTCATCGGAGGATGCGCTGATAACCTCTGTGTCACTTTCCTCGTTATATGCAATGCTCTCCTCTACCGACCAAACGGAAGTCTCGTCGGGAGCGCCTCCCCAATCACCTGTTCCGTAATAGCTCATAGCCCACGGCAGGTTATAATACACACCGTTTTCTGCAAGCTTATCAATGATTTTAAGGTCGCCCCTTATATCACCATAAAAGCTATTACGATACGAAAGCGATTTCAGGTTTGCATAAATTCTGCTTGCGTCCACGCCCTGCCAAACGCCAATGTCAAACGGAGTTTCATACGCTCCGCCCCAACCCAGCTTTTGAGTTGACATTCCGAGCAGATTACAATGTGCCGCAACAGACGGCAGCGCATACCCAAAGCCGAAACAATCGGGCAAAAAAACGTCTCTTGATGTCTTGCCGAACTTTTCCTCAAAATATCTGTTGCCGTAAAGGAAATTACGAATAAGCGCCTCGGGTGACGGAATATTCACATCACCGTTTTCGTAAGCAGAGCCGCTTACGCACCATCTGCCCTGCTCAACATACTGCTTTATTTTTTCAAAATCCTCGGGATAATATTCCTCTATAAGCTCATAGCGAAAAGCGCCCTCAAAATTAAAGCGATAATGAGGGTATTTTTCTATCAGCGCAATATTATCCTTAACGGTTTTAGGTAAATACTCATTAATTGTTTTTGGCAGTTCCCATCTCCACACCGTATCAAGATGTGCGGTGGCAACGGTAAAAATTTTATTCTTTATCATTATGTATTCCAATACTATTCAAAAACTTACTTTTCGATTATTTCGTATGTAAACTCATACTTTTCCTGAAGTGCCTTAACCTTGTCCTCGTTATCCTCAATGAATGTAGGGGTATAAAGGCTTTTGCCGTCAACGCAATAATCCTTTACGATTTGGTTAAGCTCCTCCCAAGCCTGAGCCTCAAGCGGATAATCGTCTGCAAATTTAATTAAAAATTCTCTGTGCTTTGGTAATCTTACTTTCATAATTATTCTCCTTAATATGTCGTCAAAGTTATTAGTTAATTATATATTTATTTTAAGATTATTTCAAGGCTCTTTTGCACTTTTTTATACAGCACATCGCTGCCGTGCTTAATCGCCTCATCTGCCGTAATCTCATCGTCAACCAACGACAGCATTTCGTCTCCGAGTTTTACACCGTCAATGCTTCCGCTGATTACAACACATTTCTTGCCGTACTTTTTGCAAAGCTCAGCAAGCCTGAACGGTGCTTTTCCCATAAGCGTTTGAGTGTCAGTTTTGCCCTCGCCCGTTATCACGACATCCGCCTGTTTGATTTTCTCGTCAAGAGAATAAAAGCGAGAAAGAATATCAAATCCCGACTCAATTTTACCGCCGTAAACAGAGTATAAGCCGCCGCAAATTCCGCCTGCGGCACCTGCTCCTTTAACATTTGCGACGCTGTTTGAAAAAAATGCGTTTACTCTCTGCAAACCCTCGTCAAGCTCCTGCACCTGAGTTTTATTCGCACCCTTTTGTGCTGCAAAAACATAAGCCGCACCGTCTTTGCCGTAATATGTATTTTCCACATCACAGGCATAAGTAATATCAAAGCCTCGTATGCAATCCCTGACATTCATTCCGAAAACAAAATTCATATCATTGCTTTTCGGTCTTTGCATTACATTTTGATTTTCGTCATAAAACTTTGCTCCCAGAGCAGTCAACGCACCGATACCGCCGTCACAACAGCCCGTACCGCCCAAGCCCAAGACGATATGCTTACAGCCCTGCTCGGCGGCATATTTAATCAGTTCTCCCGTACCGTAAGACGACGACAGCACAACTCTCTTTTTAGGCTGAAGTCCTGAAGCGGCAGCACATTCCACCACTGCGGTATCGTCCAAAACCAGCACTTTTGCCTCAATCTCATTATAATAAATATCGTGGCATTTAACGCTTACCATTTCGCCCCCACAGGCTCCGTAAACTGCTTTACAAAAGCCCTCTCCCCCGTCAGAAAGAGGCAAACAGCGACATTGAGCATTATCGCCTATTGCTTTTGAAATTGTATCGGCAACCGTTTCTGCCGTCATACTGCCCTTAAAAGAATCGGGCGCAATTAAAATTTTCATATTATCACCGAATACATTTTAGCACAAATTCACATACGGGTAAAGCGTTCTTTAATTCGCCTTATTACTCCCAATACAATCAAGCACACAACCGCACCCATAGCAAGCGCAAATGCAACCGAAACGGTAAGTCCTGCATAGTGCAAAAACTGTTCGTATCGTCGTTGCACCACCGAAGTCATTGCATAATACAAATACCCTCCGGGCAAAAGCGGAATTTCGCACGGAAGGAGTATTACTATCGCAGGAGTTTTCACTGCACGAGCCGTTATCTCACTGTAAAGTTCAACAGATACGGCTGAAATCAAGGTTGACGAAAACACGCCCAAGCCGAACCTGCTTGTGCATATTTCATATCCTCCGGCAGAGATAAACGCACCAAGGACAATATACACTATGTGTTTTTTCGGCGCATTTAACACACCGCAAAATCCGAGCGTTCCAAGCACACACAAAAGCACTCTTTCAACCATTTACAATAATCACCGCCAAAGAAAAGCCGAACGCAATGGCAAGAGCAGTAAACACGGACTGAGTAAATTCGATAATACCCGAAAGAGTGTCGCAATACATAATATCACGAACAGAATTGCCTATCGTTATCCCGGGAACGAGAAGCATAACGGTGCCTATCATTATTTTTTCGACAGAACAATTAACGCCAAAAAACAGCGGAACATATGCCAAAACGCCCGCAACAAATGACTGCATTAAGACATTGGCAAACGAGCCTACATTCAAATCGGGCATTTTCATAATTATAAGTCCGACAATACCGCTAATAATCGCATCTGCCAATCCCCCTCCGAAATAAACGGAAAAAGCTCCCGTTGCCAAAAGCACGCAAACGCACCTAAACGGTAATGAATATTTGCTCTCGTCACGGTGAACGCAAGTCTCACCGCACAGTTCACGAGACACCGCATTAAGTCTGTCAATCTCACTTAGGTTAAGCTCATTTTTGTCAATCCTGCTTACAAACACCTCGTCATCGCACACAACAATCATTAAACTGTTTAGGCAAAACACGCTTGCGCTAAGCCCACGGGCAAAAAGCATACGCCTGAGCGAATCCTCCGCCCTGGAAATCTCGGCGCCGTTTTCTATCATCGCAGCACCGACAGCACATATCTTTTTCAAATAGCTTCTATCCATAATTAAAGTATTTGCCATAAAAAACGCATTAACAAAAATTAATAAAATATCTTGACAAAAAAAGTTAAATGTTGTAATATATACACATCCGATATGCTTGTATATATTCGGTAGGTGCTTCGGTAACAGCACCGATTGCTGTGACAGCAACTCACAGCGTATGAGATTGTTTTTAATTAAACAGCGAAGATGGGTAGTTAGGAATCAATATTTCCACTGCCCGTTTTTGTTTTTACTTAAAATGTTTCAAAAAAGTATTGACTTATGTAAAATTTCTGTTATAATAGTAAAGCACTCAAAAATACAAAGCACATATATCGCGGGGTAGAGCAGTTGGTAGCTCGTCGGGCTCATAACCCGGAGGTCGCAAGTTCGAGTCTTGTCCCCGCAACCACAGTAAACAAGCCGTTTTCGTAAGATTACGGCTTGTTTTTGTTGAAATTTGATACATTTTGCAATAGCAGAATTTTGGCTATGAAATAGTGCAAAGTTATTGAAAAGCAGTCTATGTAATGACAGAAATATTCGATTTATCAAGCATCAACATTCCCTACGGTGTGCTGTACGAACAAAATTTAAGTGATATAGCACACAGAACGTTTTCGCTGTTAGTTGCATTTTTATCGATAATTTATCTGCAAGCTCTACGCGAAATACTTTTAAGACCTAATTATTCAGCGAAACCGACATTAAAGCAATCATTATGTTTTGTATTGCTAAAAAACTGCAACTGTGATATAGTATATACAAATTATAAATATGAGGAATAAAATATGATTAAGAAAATAAAAAGGCTGTTCAAAAATATTTTCAATCCATATTGGAGAGCAAAGTGCGAATACATAAAATATGTTGACGATATGCCGATTGACGACAAGCTTATTTTACTTGAGTCACAGCACGGAAAAGAATTTAACGGAAACATTTTTTCTATGATTAAATATCTTTGCTCGGCTGATGAATACAAGGATTACACAATTTGTCTTTCTTGCACAAAGTCGAGTCGTGAAGCGTTTGAAAAAAAGGCGAAGCAATACGGAATTAAAAACCTTACTTTTCTGACCTTATCCACAAGGGAATATTTCAAGGTGCTTGCAAGCGCAAAATATTTAATCAACGACAACACCTTTTTACCTTTTTTGATAAAAAAAGAAGGCCAAATATACCTGAATACATGGCATGGCACTCCTCTCAAATCGCTGGGCAGAAAAATCAAAAACGATGCGGTAAACATCGGAAATCCGCAAAGAAATTTCGTAATAGCTGACTGGCTCTTATACCCTAACGATTACACAAAAAAGCACATAATCGAGGACTATATGATTGAAAACATATCAAACTCGAAAATCGTTATGGGAGGTTATCCGAGAAACGACATTTTCTTTGATGACAAAAGAAGAAACGAGTTAAGACATTCGCTGGGCTTGGAAGAGAAAAAAGTTTATGCATATATGCCGACCTTTAGAGGAACGGCAAGAGAAGGCACATCCGACGACAGCGACAATTTTATGCTTGACAGTCTTCGTGCGCTCGACAAGGAGCTTTCGGAAAATGAAGTGCTTTATCTCAATTTACATCCTGTTTCGAGAAGCGTAGTCGATTTTGATGAATTTACAAAAATAAAGCCTTTTCCGAGTGAGCTTGACACATACGATTTTCTTAACATTGCGGACTGTCTTGTAAGTGACTATTCAAGCGTATTCTTTGATTTTGCCTGCACAAAGAAGAAGATTATTCTTTTCACATTTGACAAGGAAGAATACCTCAGAGACAGAGGCTTATACATTTCACTCGATGAACTCCCCTACCCACAGGTTTCGGATTACAAGAGCCTGCTTGACGAAATGCGTAGCGGCAAAAGCTATGACGACACGGACTTTCTCAACACATTTTGTCCTTACGACAACATTAATTCATCAAAGCAACTCTGCGACCAAATCATTCTCGGCAAGGACAGCGGGTTAAAAACCGAAAATATGCCGAATAATGGCAAAGAAAATGTACTTATTTTTGCAGGCAACCTTGCACCGAACGGCGTAACCGCAGCGTTGAGAAACCTTTTGACCATCCTCGACAAGGAAAAACGCAATTACTACATAAGCTTTAAGCAATTGGCGGCAGCAAGATATGCAGACAATCTGATGACATTTCCGCAGGATGTATCTTACTATGCGACGATTGGCGGATACAATCTGACGATTACAGACAGAATCTACAAAATTATGTTTAGATTCAAACTGATTGATGTAGAAAAATATCTAAAGCATTGCGGAAAAAGAGTCAAACAAAATTTTGACAAGGAATTTGCCGCAACGAATTTCAGCACCTACATTCAGTTCAGCGGATATGTTCCCGACCTTATACTTAAATTTATGCAGACCGACAAGAACAGCGTTATTTATGTTCACTCGGATATGATTAACGAAATTAAGCAAAGAGGCAATCAAAGAGCAGATGTACTTAAATACGCTTACTCGCACTACGATAAGGTTGCAGTGGTAACGGAGGACATTATTCCGCCTACAAAACAGTTGAACGCAGGCGACAGAATTTGTTTGGCAAAGAATGCGATTCCGTACAAAGAAATTATTGAAAAATCACTTCAAGAACCACAATTAGACGAGGTTACAGAATGCTCGGTAAGTCAAGAGGAAGCAATGGAATTTCTCCTTGACAAAAGTACAAAGAAATTTATCACCGTCGGCAGATTTTCACCTGAAAAAGGTCACGACAGACTTGTAAACGCATTTGAGAGCTTCGCAAAATCACATGATGACGCAAGGCTTGTTGTGCTTGGCGGAAGTTCCTATGATAACCATTACGAAAAGCTGTTAAAACTAATTCAGGATAAAGGTCTCACCGACAAGGTGTTGCTGATAATGAATGTCTCAAATCCTTATGCGTTGATAAAGCTTTGCGATTATTTCGTGCTTTCATCACATTACGAAGGCTTCGGTCTTGTTTTGGCAGAGGCGGACATTGTAGGCTTGCCTGTAATTTCAACTGATATAACCGGACCGAGAGGTTTTATGCAAAAGTATGACGGTACATTGGTTGAAAGCTCGCAGGAAGGCATTGAAAAGGGCTTAGAACTTCTTTACAACGGAAAAGTGCCTATGCTCAAAACAGATTATGAGCAGTACAACAATGAGGTCATTGAGGAATTTGAAGCACTGCTTAAAAAATAATACCAATAAAAGCGATTGTGTTTGATTTATCAACACAACCGCTTTTATTTATACCATTTTACTTTTGAACAATATGCAAAAAGCATACGAAAACCAAAACAAAGTATTCAACGAAAAGTTGATAAATATTTTAGCATTTAAGGGGTTGAATAATAGTATAGATAATGTTAAAATAATAACGAAATTAAATGAGGAGGAAATGAAATGGCATGTTTTGCAGTTCCTGCCGCTGAGGCAATTATTGTCGGAACAGCCTACCTGATTGCTAAGCACAAGGAAAAGAAAATTGAAACTCCGACTTTTACATACAAAGCAAAGGACGGTTCTATCGTCACAGGCGAAAAGGTTAAGCTTTCAACAAAGCTTTCTTGGCTTCTTTTGCTGTTGACAGGCGGTACATTCCTTTTGGCATACGAACATATATGGCACGGAGAGGTAGTGCCATGGTTTCCTTTTTTAACAAATGCGGCTAACCCTGCCGACGCACAAGAAATGCTGCACGAAATGGCGACCGTCGGCGTGCTTATGGCTGTGCTTGTAACGCTTGTGTGGGCAGTAATGTTGGGAGTTTGTGCTTTGATAGAAAAAAGAAGTGCAGGCACACAGAGCGTAAAGGCAACAAAATAACAAAAGCGGAGAAACAATATGACACTTTTAATAAGCGTATTCGCTGCTGTCATTGCAACCGTCGTTTGGTATGCAAAAGCGCCTAACGATAAAATGATGACAAACGTACTATGCTATATGTATTGGGGTGCTTCGTTAATGTGGCTGGTTGATGCCGTATTCGAGTATGCCGAGCTGCACGAGCAATACTTTACCCCTGCTCTTGAGGATATGCTCAACGATGCGTTTTTAGGCTTATCGGTTGTTGCACTCGGTCTTGTGATTTGGATTATAATTTTACTTATCAAAGACCCAAAGGGCGTAATCAAAGACGCTCTGTTCAAGAGAAAAAAATAATTTATTAAAGCAATTCCCTACTGAACGACATTCTTTAGGGATTGTTTGTCGGCACAATTTGTTAATTTATTAACAACTATGTCACAAATATTAAAAAATATGATAACAAATAAGTGATATTATTATCACAATAAAAAGTGATGTAATGTCGCTAATAAAATTTTGGAGGGTTTTATCATGGCAAACAGAATAGTATTAAACACAGTTTCTTATCACGGCAAGGGTGCTATCAAAGAAATAGTACCTATCGCACAGTCAAAGGGTTACAAGCATATCTTCGTATGCTCCGACCCTGACCTTATCAAGTTTGGTGTAACATCAAGAGTTACCGACCTTCTTGACGAGGCAAAAATCGCTTACACCGTTTATTCGGGAATTAAGCCAAACCCAACTATCGAAAATGTTACCGACGGCGTTGAGGCATTCAAAGCTTGCGGTGCAGATGCAATCATCACAATCGGCGGCGGTTCTTCAATGGACACAGCGAAGGCTATCGGTATTATTATTGCAAACCCTGAATTTGCAGATGTTCGTTCTCTTGAGGGTGTTGCACCCACAAAGAATCACGCAGTACCTACAATTGCAGTTCCTACAACAGCAGGTACAGCAGCAGAGGTAACAATCAACTATGTAATCACCGATGTTCAAAAAGAGAGAAAGTTCGTTTGCGTTGATGAAAACGATATTCCTGAATATGCAGTTGTTGACCCTGATATGATGTCATCAATGCCAAAGGGTCTCACAGCTTCAACCGGTATGGACGCACTTACCCACGCTATTGAGGGTTACACAACACTCGGCGCTTGGGAAATGAGCGATATGTTCCATCTCGAGGCTATCAAGCTTATTTCAAAGCATCTTCGTGGAGCTGTTGAAAATAAACCTGAGGACAGAGAGGGTATGGCTTTAGCTCAGTATATTGCAGGTATGGGCTTCTCTAATGTAGGTCTCGGTATCGCTCACTCAATCGCACACACACTCGGCGCACACTATGACACACCTCACGGCGTTGCTTGCGCTATGATGCTTCCAATCGTTATGGAATACAATCAGGAATGCACAGGCAAAAAGTACAGAGAAATCGCAAGAGCTATGGGCGTTGAAGGCGTTGACGCTATGAGCCAAGAGGAATACAGAAAGGCAGCTATCGACGCTGTTAAAAAGCTTTCGGCAGATGTAGGAATTCCGGCAGTAAATGAAAAGGTTAAGGAAGAAGACTTAGATGTTCTTGCAGCAGACGCATATGCAGACGCTTGCCGTCCGGGCAACCCTAAGGATACTAATGTAGACGACCTGAAGGCTCTTTACAGAAAGATTATGGCATAATTATATTATCCCTGTCACCATTTGGCGGCAGGGATTGTTTATGTGAAATCAAGATACAAACATAAAAAATCTGTGGTATTTTTATACCACAGACTTTTTTATTATACAAATTCTACAAGAAGCCTGATATGCTCACCCTTCAGAGATGAACGCTTATTAGCACCCGTCGGTACAGGACCGCAAGCGTTAGAGCCTGCTCCGAGCATATACGAATCAAAATGAAGATAAGTAGTATTACACTCTTGAAGCTCCTCGTTATGTCTTGCTTTAGCACACTGGCGTGAAGAATAATGGTCTGCCGAGAACACCATTCTGCCGTTAAGACAAGTAAAGCGTAAGCCCTTGCCCTCCGCATTTGTAACGCTTGCCCAAAGGGTGTCGCTGCGCATAGAGGATTCCTGAGGCTTGATATACGCCTCGTGCATATCCGCCACCTTAGACTTATAAATCCCGAGCAATGCGTGTTGCTTATAATCGCTGAGATTCGGCTTATCGCCCAAACCGTAATACTCAACCTCGTCAAACGCCTTAGGCATTTCAAGAGTGAGTCCAAAGCGTGGAGCAAACACAAAATTCTTAGACGACTTACAACTTGCGTCAACCTCGATTGCACCGTTTTTATATACAGAATAGGTTATATTAGCTTTAATAATATTCTTTGCCTTAGCCGAATTAAGTCTGTAATCGTATGAAATCACAACCTTATTATCTAAAATTTTATAAGCTTTTTCGGCAGGCACGGTCTTAATCGGATAGAGAGCTTCGGTATCAAGTCCAAGCTTAGTATAAATCCTATTGAAATACATATCATTATCAATCGGCGCTCTGTAAACGCTGAGACCAAAGCCCAAGCCGTCGCCGAACGGAGCCGTGTTGATATACTGCTTGCCGTTTTTGATATAACTTACTACCCTGCCCGATTTTGTATCAAACACAAATTCGCCGTTATCAAAGTTTACAATAACCTTTTCCTGTGAGGTTTCAACTCTGCAAGGCTCGTTAGGTGCGTCGGCAGAGATATTATGTTCATCACAAAAGTCAACGAACTGCTCCGAAGCAACTTCTTCGCCGCCCTTCATATAGGTAAAGATGAGAGCCTCATCACCGGACTTATGCTCAAACGAAAGAGCAACACTCTGTTTGAAATGCGGTTCAATATCAAGCTCAAACTCGCCGTTTTGCTCGCATACGCCGTCTACCAAATATGACCACTCAACCGTAAATTTTGCATTTGTAAAGCAGTTGTAATTATAAAATTCATATGTATCGTCGCCCAGAGCCTTTGCTCTTACGGGACGATAACAATTCTTCATCTGCAACGCACCCGAATGCGGAGTTCTGTCAGGGAAGAACAAGCCGTCAACGCAGAAATTACCGTCGTGCTTATGCTCGCCGTGGTCTCCGCCGTAGGTGTATTTATATCTGCCGTTTTCGTGATAAGCAGCATGGTCGGCAAATTCCCAAATACAACCGCCCAAGATATTATCAGCTTTCAAAATGTACTGCACATATTCCTCAAGCTCGCCTGCACCCAAGCCCATTGCATGCGCATATTCACACATAAAATACGGCTTAGTGTAATACTTTTTAAGCAGTCCGGAGCCATTTGCAACCTTTTTTACAAGCGGATGCCACGGATACATCTGTGACACAACATCATATGCCCAGCGTTTAGTCCTGCAAACACCCTCATAGTGAATCGGAATATCACTCCGACGCTTTAACTCATTATAGCAAAAATCCTGATTGAGATAACCGTGTGCCTCATTGCCGAGCGACCACATTGTAATTGAGGGGTGGTTTTTATCACGCTCAAACATACGAAGAACTCTGTCCCAATATCTCGGCTGCCACATCTCGTTATGTGAGCAGGCGCCCGGCTTATGCATTTCAACCTCGCAACCGTGAGTTTCTATATCCGCCTCGTCAACGACATACACGCCGTACTCATCGCACAAGTCAAGAAAAATCGGGTCGGGAGGATAATGAGAAGTACGCACGCAATTAACATTGTACTGCTTAAATATGCTTACATCCTTTTCCATATCCTCAACAGTCATAGCAAAGCCCGTTTTAGGATTAGTGTCGTGATGATTAACTCCGAGAAGCTTGATGTTTTTATTATTAAAGGTAAACACATTGCCTGTTATTCTGATATGCTTAAAGCCTATCGGACGACGGACGAGTTGAACTATTGAACCTTCAAGCGAAAGTGACAAAACGAGAGTATACAGTTTTGGACGCTCAGCCGACCATTCCTCAACCTTTAGATTTTCAAAGCTGATAGGTGAAATCTCCTCTCTGCCGACATTGACAGACTTTGACACCATCACTCCGTCGTCGTCAAAAAGAGTGGCACTAAGCTCGCAATCATCGGTAAGCTTGAGAGACGGAGAAATCAAAAGATTATAGGTGAAGTCGCTGTTAAAATCAGTTTTTGCCTCAAAATCGTAAATACTGTTTGCTGTGTACTTATGTAAAAGCACATCTCTGAAAATACCATTATCTCTGAACATATCCTGACATTCGAGATATGTACCGTTAGTGTATTTATGATTTACGACAACAAGATGATTTTCGCCCTCGCAAAGAAATTCGTCAATCTCAAACTCTGCGGTATTATGGCTTCCCTCGCTGTATCCGACAAATTTGCCGTTAATAAAAACATCAAGACCGCCTGCGACACCGAGAAAAGAAAGAACAAAATTTGAATAATTCTCATCTCTTACAAAAGTTCTGTGATAAACTCCGACAGGACAATCAACAGGAATTTCAGGCGGATTAGGCTTAAACTGATAGCGTGAATTTACATAATACGGTTTTTCATAACCCGTATGTTGCCACACCGACGGAACCGTCACCTTATCAAACTTAGCGTTATCGACATCAAACTCAAACGGAACAAGGCTTTCTCTTTCATAATAGATAAAATCCCATTCGCCCGAAAGCACATCAACAGCCGACGAGCCGTATCTTTCCGTTCTTATATCGGTTTTTGCCATTTCCTCGGGTGCAGAAAAAGATATAAAATATGAACGGGGATATAAAACATTTTCCTTATAAACATCAAAATTAGAATAATTATCGTTTCTCAAATTAAATTTCATATATTCTCCACCTTATTTAAGCTTTGCAATAGTTACGCCATCCTCGCCCTCGCCGTATCTGCCGAGGCGATATTCCGCAATGTTAGGATGATGCTTTAATTCCTCGTCAACGGCAGAGCGAAGAACGCCCATACCTTTGCCGTGTATAATTCGTATCTCTCCTATACCGTTGAGAACGCATTTATCAATAAATAATCCAAGATTTCCGAGTGCTTCATCAGCCGTTTGACCTCTTAAATCAATCTCGGTTTTAACATCCGCATCAGCTCTGGAGGTTGTACGGTAAAGATTGCGCTGCGGTTTAATTTCTTTTTTCTTCTTTTTTTCAAGAAGTACAAGGTCAGCCATCTTAACTCTGGTCTTAAACATTCCCGACTTAACGAGAACATTATCGTTTTTAACCTCAAGCACCTCGCCCTCACCGATACCGCGAATAACAACGCTGTCGCCTGCAACAACAGGTCGTGGGAGCTTATAATCCTCGTCCCAATTATCAAGCAGTTCCTGCGGATTAACCAAATCGTCCATCTCGCCCATCCTGCTTTTAACGGCACGCCTTGTTTTTCTGGCAATCTCCGCAACATTTTGAGGTTCAGTTTCCTTTTTGAGCTTTTCAAGCTCCATAAGAAATTCCGACGATTGCCGTCTTGCCTGATTAATAAGCCTTTCAGCCTCGTGCTTCGCCTTATCAAGTTCACGCTCTCTGAGGGTATTTATTTTATCTTTTTCGCTCTGTGCCTTAGACAAGAGCCTATTTGCCTGTTCGGTAGATTTTTCGGCTTTTTTCTTTTCCTCCTCGAGTTCAAGTCTTGCATTTTCAAGTTTATCGAGAATAGCCTCAAAATATCTGTTTTCGCTGCTGACAATTTCTCTTGCGTGATTAACAACCGCCTCGTCAATTCCGATACGAAGCGAAATTGCAAACGCATTCGAGCGACCGGGTACGCCAATAAGCAATCTGTATGTAGGCGAAAGCGTTTCAACATCAAACTCACAGCAACCGTTTATTACCCCGTCGGTATCGAGTGCATATGCCTTTAGCTCTGCATAGTGAGTTGTTGCGGCAATCTTAGCGCCCTTACTTCTGAGTGCTTCAATAATAGAAACAGCAAGTGCGGCACCCTCGGTAGGGTCGGTTCCTGCTCCAAGCTCGTCAATAAGCACAAGCGATGAGGAATCCGCAACAGACAGAATATGCGCAACATTTGTCATATGTGACGAGAATGTAGACAGGCTTTGCTGTATGCTTTGCTCGTCGCCTATATCTGCAAGCACTCTGTCGAAAATCGAAACCCTACTGAAATCATCGGCAGGAATGAAAAGTCCGCACATTGTCATAAGAGTGAACAGACCAATCGTTTTTATAGAAACGGTTTTACCGCCCGTATTCGGTCCTGTTATTACAAGAGTGTCGTATTTTTCGCCCAAAGAAATGTCAACGGGAATAACCTTATTTTTATCAATAAGAGGATGTCTTGCCTGCTTAATATCAATTATTCCGTCAGCATTGACAATCGGCATTGTAGCCTTCATTTTATTTGCAAGATGTGCCTTGGCAAAAATGACATTCAAATCAACAGCCGATTCGTATCCCGACTTAATTCCCTCGGCAAAGCTACCCGCCTCCGCAGACAGTTCAAAGAGAATACGATTGATTTCCTCTCTCTCCTTGCCCCTGAGAACTTTAATTTCGTTATTCGCCTCAACCACCGAAATAGGTTCAATGAACACCGTTGCACCCGACGACGATATGTCATGAACAAGACCCTGCACATTTCCTCTGCACTCTGCCTTTACGGGTACAACAAATCTTCCGTCACGCTGGGTAACAATAGCCTCCTGCAAATACTTTGTATAGTGGGAGGAATGAATCATAGCATCAAGTTTTTCTCTGATAGAAGCCGATTTAGCTCTGATTTTTCTGCGTATATCATAGAGGGTATCGGACGCCTTATCCGATATTTCGTCCTCGCTGATAATGCAAGAAAAAATTTTGTCCTCTAAATATTTATTAACACAGATACCGTTAAAGAAAATATCAAGCGAAGTATTTACACCGCTGCAATGACTGCGCCAATCGCTAAGCACACGCATAGAACGCAGAGTTGCACCGACAGACAAAAGCTCCGAAGTGTTAAGTGCGCCTCCGGCAGCCGCCCTCGCCAACGCTCCGTTTACATTTCGCAATCCCGAAAACGACGGTGCGCCGAATCTTGCAAGCAACGAATGAGTGTCCTGCGTTTGCTTTAACATATTGCAAACGGTGATGAAGTCGTTACTCGGTCGAATTTCCTCGCATCTTTCCTTAGCCTCATCGCAAGACGCCTCATTTTTCAGCATCTGTAAAATTTTATCAAGTTCAAGTGTTTGCAAATTTTTATCCATAGTTATCAAATAATCTTTTATAAAAATCCAATGTAGTAAGCCTTGCGTCAATTCGTGAAAGAAGATATTTTTCGCTGATTTCGGAGAGAATACGCATATTCTCATCACCTATGTTAAACGAAAAAATCTTTTTCAAATCCACAAGACAAATATATCTAATCGCCTTTACCACAGTAAGAGGCATTTCAATGGCATTGTTTCTAAAACAATCCTTACAGTATATACACCCCTCCGAAACATCGAAGTACATTATATCGCTCTCATACTCGCCGCAGCGATAGCACGCAAGTATATTGGGCATATATCCGGCAAGCGCCATTATTCTGAGTTCAACCACCGATTTAATCAGCCTGTGCTCTTTTTCGCCCTTACAAAGCAAATGCAAGGCATTAAGCACAAGCCTGAGCATTTCGGGCGCAGGCTGTTCCTGTGCGCTCAAAAAATATGTAAGCTGTGCAAAATACTGAGCAAGAGCAAAAGCCTCAATATCATTTCTTAAATCAAAAAAGATTTCGATAGCGGTAGCATTATCCACAACATAAGCCTCTTTGCTTCTGTACAGAGTAAACTCGCTGTACGCAAAAACAGAGGTGGCAGAAAGGTTTTGGCTTCTTATGCTCTTTGCCTTACGAACAAACGCCTTTACGATACCGTATTCGGCAGTAAGAACGGTTATAAGCCTATCGCTCTCCCCTATCGTCTGTTCTTTTATAACAAGTCCCTTTGTTTTCGTTTGCATCCGTATATGCTTCCTCGTCCTTATCAGCACAGCTCTTATAGCTGAGGTAATCGGCAACACTGCCACTCATTACAAATCTGTTCCACAAATCATTTTTCATCATATATCACCATATTGGTATTTTGCCTCTATGGTAACACATAATTTATGCCAAATTAATCCAAGCCGAAATTATGAATTAAACCCTCTCGATTTCGCCAATCCTCTTTAACCTTAACCCAAGTTTGAAGATTGACCTTTATGCCGAAAAAGCTCTCTAAATCTTGGCGGGCATAGGTAGAAATCTTTTTGAGCATAGCGCCCTTTTTACCGATAACCATACCCTTATGGCTCTCTCTCTCGCAATAAATAATTGCTTCTATATCCAAAATATCCCTATCCTCACGCTCACGCATTTTTTCGATAGAAACAGCGATTCCGTGCGGAACTTCCTTATCCATAAGACGAAGGATTTTTTCTCTTATCATTTCTGCTGCAAGCACTCTCTCGGGTTGGTCGGTAAGAGTATCGTCGGGGAAGAAATGAGGCGACTCGACAGCAAGCTTATCAAGCTCCTGCAAAAGCTCGTCAACATGCTCTCCCGTTGTAGCGCAAACAGGAACGACTGCCTCAAAATCATAAAGTGAGCTGACCTCAACGATGCGGTTAAAAAGCTCCTCCTTGTCCTTTAGCATATCAATTTTATTGATAGCCAAAATGACAGGCACATTAAGCTTTTTGAACTTTTCGATAAGCTCGTATTCGCCTTTTTTAATTTCGCCCTTAGCCTCTACAACAAAAAGGCAGGCGTCAACTCCTCCGATAGAGTCACCGACAGCCTGATTCATTTTTTCGCCAAGCTTATTATGCGGTTTATGATAGCCGGGAGTATCGGTAAAAACGAGCTGAGTTTCGCCCGTTGTGAGAACGCCCATTATCTTTGTTCTTGTAGTTTGCGGCTTAGATGATACAATAGCTATCTTCGTGCCAAGCATTTTATTAAGCAGCGATGATTTGCCGACATTAGGGCATCCCACTATCGCTGTAAAAGCTGTTTTTGTCATTAATTATTCCTCTTCCATATAGTAGCTGTTATCACGCTTCAAACCGATTTTTGTAAGCACGGTTTCCTCCTTGCTTCTCATTCTGCTCTGCTCCAGACCTCCGTTTTCGTGGTCGTAACCGAGAAGATGAAGCATAGAGTGAACGGTCAAAAATCCGATTTCTCTTTGAAGTGAATGATTATACATATCAGCCTGCTCCATTGCTCTTGAAACATTGATTACTATATCTCCCAAAAGCAATGCGCCTGTGTCCATATTCTTATCATACTCTCCGTTTTCACCTAAAGGGAAAGAAAGCACATCTGTTTCCTTATCAACATTTCTGTACTGACAATTCAGTTCCTTGATTGTAGGGCCGTCAACAAATCTCACGCTAACCTCTGCGTCATCATTAAACCCTTCTTCTAAAAGAACGGCGTGACAGCAACGACGAATGAGCAGTCTTATGCCCTTAGGTATGGCAACCTCCTTTTGGTCGTTGGAAATAATAACCTTAACCTTATTCATTTTATTATCATTCTCCTTTGTTATGTTTGCGATTGGTTTTTTCATCATAGCGTTCGTAAGCCTTAATTATATCCTGAACAAGCCTGTGTCGGACAACATCCTTTTGGCTGAATTTAACGATTGAAATATCGTCGACATCCTTCAGTATATTAAGCACGGTTTTAAGTCCCGACTTTTTACCGTCGGGGAGGTCAATTTGGGTTATATCACCCGTTACAACCATTTTTGACCTAAAGCCCAAGCGGGTTAAAAACATTTTCATCTGCTCGGGTGTTGTATTCTGTGCCTCATCAAGAATGATGAAGCTGTCGTCAAGCGTTCTGCCTCTCATATATGCAAGCGGTGCAACCTCTATTGCGCCTCGCTCCTGGTAGTTTTGAAAATTCTCTGCTCCGAGCATATCAAACAGCGCATCATAAAGAGGTCTAAGGTACGGGTCTACCTTACTCTGCAAATCGCCCGGCAAAAAGCCAAGTTTTTCTCCCGCTTCAACCGCAGGACGGGTAAGAATAATTCGATTTACCTCCTTGGCTCTGAATGCAGTTACAGCCATGGCGACCGCAAGATAGGTTTTACCCGTTCCGGCAGGTCCTACGCCGAATGTAATTGTATTTTCTTCTATCGCCTGAGTGTATTTCTTTTGTCCCAAGGTTTTAGGCTTAACAGCCCTGCCCTTTGCGGTGATACAGATAAAATCATTTGTCATCGCAGGAAGCTTATCCTCATTTCCCTCGTTCACAAGAGATAGAACATATCTGACATTTTGGTCGGTAAGCGTTTCGCCCTTTGATATAAGCACCAAAAGCGAATTGATTGCTCTTACTGCCCGTGAAGCATTTTCTGCTTCTCCCATGATTTTAAGCTCCGAGCCACGAGAAACAATACTCACTCCAAGCTCTTGCTCAATAATTTTGATGTTTTCATCAAAAGCACCAAACAGCGACGCTGCCTGCTCAACAGCGTCAATCTTTATTACTTGCTCTGTCATATATCTCCGCCTTAACAGTATCTATTCTCTTATCGGTAACATCGCATACGGTGAACTTAACTCCGCCGTATTCAAGCTCCTGACCCTTACTTTTTTCATTCGGAACAGTTCCCAGCTGATTAATAATAAAGCCTGCGACTGTGTTATAATCTCCGTCGGGAAGTTCAATACCGAGTGCCTCCTCGACATCCTCTATATCACACGAGCCGTCGAAAATGTAGGTTGAGGAATCTATCTGACGAACGGATTGCTCCTCATCGTCGTACTCATCCTCAATTTCTCCCACAAGCTCCTCGATAATATCCTCCATAGTGACAAGGCCGGCAGTACCTCCGTACTCGTCAACAACTATGGCAAGCTGTATTCTCGTTTCGGTCATCTGCTTAAACAGCTTTCCGCACGGTATGGTTTCCGGCACAAAAAGAGGTTCACGAACATAATCGTCAAGCTTCTCGTTCTTAGGTATTTCCTCTCCGATGAATTTGAGCAAATCCTTAACATAAACTATACCCTTAATGTTATCCAAATCCTCGCTGTAAACAGGAATTCGTGAAACGCCCTCATCAATCGCCACCTTAACCACATCAATGATTCCGTCGTCTGCGCCGACAGCGGCAATGTCCGTTCTGTGGGTCATAATATCGCCTGCCGTTGTATCGTCAAACTCAAAAACATTATGGATAATATCACGAGTTGACTCCTCAAGTTCTCCCTCGTCCTCATCGACAAGCTGCTTGATTTCGTCCTCTGTTGTACTGTCCTTTCTAAAAAAGCGTCTAAAGCCACCGCTACCCATAAAGGCATATTCCTCCGCTATAAATATTATTCATAATATTATAATATAAAAATTAGTATTTGTAAAGCATCTTAATTTATGTTAATATATACAAAATGCTTTTCGGAGAACAATATGTTAGAATTTATAAAAGAAGCAAATGTTTGGGACACTCTCAGCCAAAGCGAAAAGCCTCTCGTTTTATACGGAATGGGGCTTGGCGCCGAAAAAATAATGGCGGAGCTGGCGCAAAGAAATATGCGAGCTGACGATATTTTTGCAAGCGACGAGTTCGTCAGAGGTCACTCTTTTAAGGGCCACAAGGTGCTGAAATACAGCGAAGTGTGCGAAAAATACGACGATTTCAATGTTGTACTTTGTTTTGCCAGTCACATTGACGAGGTGATAGAGAGAATTGCCGCAATCAATTCGGAACATACAGTGTTTGCACCCGATGTTCCCGTTGCGGGCGGAGGACTTTTCACCCGTGAATACATAGCAGAAAATGAGGCAAAATTCGACAAGGCATACTCACTGCTTTCAGACGAAGAGAGCAGAAAAACATACAGGGACATATTAAATTTCAAGGTGTCGGGAAAAATAGAATATCTGCTATCCTCATTCTGCGACAAAGACAAGGTTTACAGCGATATTCTAAAGCTCAAAAATGACGAAGAAATCATAGATTTGGGCGCATACGACGGCGACACCATTCGTGAATTCACTAAAGCGACCAACGGAAAATACAGGCACATTACAGCACTTGAACCCGATTCAAAAAGCTACAAAAAGCTAATAAAAAACACCGACGGTATGCCGAACATAACAGCGCTGAATATGGGAGCTTGGAGCAAAAAGGACACACTTATTTTCAGTGCGGACGCAGGCAGAAACAGCAAACTTTCGTCTGAGGGGACAAGTATTGAAGTCACCGATGTTGACAGCCTCAATTTAGCACCGACATTTATAAAAATGGATATTGAGGGCAGCGAAATGAGGGCGCTTGAGGGTGCTGAAAAAACCATAAAGACCTATATGCCAAAATTATATGTATGCGCTTACCACAGAAACGAGGATTTATTTGCACTCCCTCTTAAAATCCACGAATTAAATGACAGCTACAAAATATATTTCAGACACAGCAAATATATTCCTGCGTGGGAAAGCAATTTTTACTGTGTGACAGAATAAACAACACAAATCAAACTCAGAAGTCAGAACAAGTCCGAATAAAGGACTTGTTCTTTTTCTTTTTTCTCACAAAGAAAAAAGGCAATCCGACAAGCCGTCGAATTGCCTAAAGCTATATAAATTTTAGTTTGCGGCAGGTGCTTCGTCCTCTTTCTTTTCCTTGAGAAGAACAAACTTCTCCATCGGGAAGAGGAACACCATCTGAACAAAACCTGCTGCCAAGCCTGCGATAGTTCTTGCAAGAGGTTGAATCCAAGCCCAATCAATCTTTGCGATAATACCTACAAGCCAACCCTGGAACCAGGTTGAGAAGAGAATAAGAGCAATCATAATTACGATATAGATTGCGAAGTTATACCACGGAGCATCGCTCTTAAAGGTAGTCTTCTTATTCTGATAGAAACCGTAGATGTTTGCAATAAGGTTAGAGAGGAAGAACGGAAGAAGGTAGCCCCAGGTTACAACACCGTTTACCACATACTTACCGATTTGCACAACGCCTTCTTCAGTTGAGGCATCAAAGATTACATCGGGTGCAAAAATGCCCTGAAGGAAGGTCGGTAATGTTGCCGTAACTCCGTCAAAAATGAGTGGAAGAACATTAGCGAGTACAAGCTGAATAATAGTAACGAGTCCCGATACTACGAGAAACTTCACAAGCTGCCAAAGAGTCTTAATGAAAGAGCCTTTTTCCTCAGCTGCCCCATCAATACCCTTAAGGCTGATTTTTTTCTTTTCGTCTGCCATAATTTTACTCCTTAAAAAATGTGTTTTCTATGTAAATGGCGAATTTACTAAATCATTATAACAATTTTTATTTCAATATGCAACAATTATTTTAGTAAAAACATACAAATATTATGAGAACAACAATCCAAGCATAGCGGTGCCTGAAATTGCATGAATAATTGCTATAACCGCCCACACGATAAGTGCGACTAAGCCGACAATAATTGCAAGCAGAAGGATAACAAGAAGTATAACAACAAGAAGAACGAGTCCGCCCTTTTTGCTCTTTTTAACGGTGTCTTCCTGCTTTTTCTCCTCAAAGGCAGAAGCGGGGGCAGGATTTTCTTCATCATAAATCGGATAAAGCGGAAGCGTTGCTTTCTCGTCGCAATAGCCGCTGTTATAAAGCAAAGGCTCAAACAAACTTCTGACCGAGGTTGCGCCCTTGAGAATCTTTCCGACAGAAAAATGAATGGTATCAAGAAAACTGTCAACCACATTCAAAATGCCGCAGGTAAGTTTATATTCCCTGGTGTCGGGAGTATAGGGCGAATCGCCGCAGTAAAGATTTTGGATAAGCTCAAGGATAAAATCGACCACCTTATTATCCGCAATATCTGCAATATCGGCTTTTTTAAGACCGCTTTCTTTTTTGCAAAGACGCCAAATTTTCTTAAAGGTCAGCCGATTAAGAAATTTTCCGACAGGTTTAATTATCCACGCATATTTTTTAACCGTTTCGCCCGAAACGGAAAACGCAGGGGTCATCTCGGCAAGGCGGTCAATATCGTTGCCCATTGCCCACAAAACCTCTTTTATCATACCGAAGAAAAAGCCTTTCATATATTCGGGAAAGCTTTTTCCGTTGGTATCGATTTCGGGAACATTATCAACATAAACGGTTTGAACATCAATTTTTGCGTTAGCAGGGTCAAAGGTAACATTACGCATTGCCGGCGGACAGCCGATAAATGCGCCGCATGCCACATCATAGAACTTATTACCCTTTTTAGTTGTAACAACGCTTATATCGTGGACATGAGTATGCCCCGTGAGCATACAGCTAAGCCCCGCATCGGCAAAAATTTCTCTGGTACGCTCGTAATTTTTCTGCATATTTCCGCCACCGATTATATTATAAAACGGAGAAGGCGAAATCATCGGGTGATGAGTCATTGCGATAACATACTGGTCATTCTTTTTTGCATCCTCGAGCTGTTCCAAAATCCAATTCATACAATCGTCGCTGAAACCGGAACCACGCTCACCCTCCGGCTTATAATTGGTGTCGTCATTAAGAGCAAACAGTCTGTATCCCTCGGCAAGCTGAACAACATAGGACATAGAATCCTTGTGACAAGCAATAGCCTCGGACGGACCAAACTCATAATACATATCCCACAGGTCGTGTCGTTCCTTTACCGCAGGAATCGCCTTTTTTTCGTCACCGTCATACGCATAGGCAATACCGTCATCCTGATAATCGTGCGTTGCGGTAATTACATAAACACGCTTGCCTCGCTCTTTTAACCCTCTGAGCATTTCGATAAATTCTTCGTGAGATTCAAGTTCTCCCTCGTGGGTGGTATCACCTGCAATGACAACAATATCGGTAGAAGTATCCTCACAAAGCATATCAAAGCCTCGATTAATAACAAAGGGGCTGTCCTTAATCACCATTTGGGACTTGGACTCCATTTTGTCATAAGCGCTTCCCTGCGTGCCAAGCTTGCGAGAATAGTAATGAACATCTGTTATAAACTGAATTTTAAGCGGTTTGTTATTTGAACCAATGATTCTGTCAGACATTTTTATCCTCCTATGCTTTTTCTATCTTGACGATTCCCTGAGCAATCGAATTGTCAAAAGTAAGTTCCATACAGCCCTTATTTCTCATATTGGGCTTAATTTCCACACCGTCAAGAGTTACCTTGTAGTCGTACTTATCGCTGAGAGTAACAAGCATGGAATAATGCTCTGCTGTGCCGTAATATCTAAACGAAATTTCCGCACTGTCCTCGGTAACAGTTTGATAATCCGTCCACACATCAAGTCCCGTGGTAACGGTACCCGGCTTATAATAAGCGTTTGCCCAAATAATAATAGGAGCAGAAAGTCCGCCGAAATTATGAAACCAGCCGCCACGACGGGTTTTGATTCCAAAGCATTCATAAGTGTAATATGTAAAGTCTGTTTCCTCTCGCCACATCTCGAGCGCACGATTTGCAATTTCAAAAGCGAAATCCGTGTCACCGTTATCAAGCATGGTTTTCCAAACAAACCATTGGTGGCTCATCCACACATTGCCGTTCCAATATCCATCATCAAAGTAATATGAAGCAGACATATCAACAGCAGAAACGCCTGCGTTTGACCACATTTCATTAGGATTTTTAATATGAGCGATAAGCCTTTTTCTTCTCTCTGCGTCAACAGAACCGGAAATCAGCGGATACACACCGTCAAAGCCTTTATCCCAATTTTCTCCCTCGGGAGTTTTCATAATATAAGGAGCGTTTTTATCCTTATCGTACATTGTATATCCGAAATAGCCCGATTCCTCGTCCCACGCAAGCGTGTTAAGGGCTTTTTCGCTGTATTCAATATCATTTTCATATACAAAAACATCGTCGGTTTTGCCCAAATAAAGAGCAACCGCACGCATAATTTTACCTGCTCTGATAATCTGTGCGGTAGAAAGGCACGGACAGGAATACTCCTCAGCTTTGTCGGCAATCATTTTTACCTGAGCCGGATAATCGTCCATACCCGAACAGGAATACCAATAATCATATGTCGTCAGCAAGCCGTTGCCGAATTTGGCGCAGGTTGAATTATTGGTTCTGCCTCGCAAAAATTCATAATATCTACGCATTTTATCGTACATAAAATTCAACTCGGACTTATTTTCAGTACGCTTCAAAAGCTCAAAATACTCAACAAACTGAGTAGGCACAAGCGAGCCGTGAAGCAAGAAGCAAAAGTCGTCGTTGTCCTCGTCACACAGGTACATATCAAGAGCATATCGGCACAATTCCTCAGAAAATTCAAGAAGTCCCATTCCGATAAATCCGCTGTCCCATGTATAAAAGCTGTCCCATCTCTTGCCCGGAGTGTGGTGAATTACATTTTTGCCGTGGCAATACACGGGATAAACAGTATTTGTTAAAAGAGTAGCTCTGAGAATGTCAGTTGAAAGAGCATATTTTTTGCCCTCGTCATTAAACGCTTCGCTGTCGCCCGCAGGCTTTGAAGCGTTATAAATCCATTCGTACTCCTCGTTTGTAAGCGGTTCAAAATCGCCCTTTGAAACAACAACATATTCGATATGCGTATCGTGCGGCGGTATAAAAATCGACTTAATAAGCGTGTTTTGGAAAAATCCGTCATCCGAATGCTTACGCTTGAATGAATTTGAAAATGTTTCTCTCAAATCGTCATATGTGTGGTCACCGTTAGACAAACGATTAATGAGCGCATCCTCAAGGCAACCGCTGTCAAGGGTACGAAAACGGGTGTTATCGTTATTTGTAATAACCTTAAACGAACAATCGTTATAGCCGTAATCGAGAGTAACGGCATAACAGCCGAGATGCTTTTGCGTTGTTATTTCAGGCTCAAAGCTATGAGGTATCGACACAACATCAAGCTCTGCGCCACGCTCACATACCGCAACAAAATCGAACTCGACACCTGCTCCACCCTTACTGACAAGCTCAATATTTTTTGCGTAATCAAGCACCGCAAATGTAAGCTCGTCGCTGTGCAAAAGAGTCACATCACTTGAATTTACAGCAAATCCGGCGTCACCGTCCGTCACCGTTTTATATCTCAAAAGTACAACCGGGTCGGCAATTCCGTCATCACTGAGTGTATAGCTAACCCTATCGTCTGCCTCGCAGCCAAACGGCTTTAGATTAAGATAATGAACATGGGCGTTATCGCACCTGTCTCCCAAGCCGTAGCCGAGATAAAACTCTTCATCCTTAAACATTCCTCTGAACATACCGTCGGGAGTTTCGTTATCCCACGGTCTTGTCACAGAATACGAAAAATCGTCGTAATCGTTAGCCTTTTTAAGATTATATTTACCAAAGCTTGAATTTATGTAATGTTCCTTTGAGTTTGGAAATTCGAGCGACGAAAACAGATTAATTACCGTATTTTGTGACAGCTCGGTATTATTCACAAGCTCTATTCTTGCAAGATATGCCTCATCATTTATTGCACAATAGGACACATCGGCATACAGCATATCCTTCCATATCAGCTCACAGCGGTAGGAATAATACGAATAATCGCTTGCACACTTCCACAAATGATAGGCTGACGGCACCGTAACATTCGGAACAGGGGCAGACGAATTCCACACAGTAGGATGAACGGTAAAATCAAAGCGTACCGCATCCGCAATGCTTTTACCGTTACTATTTTTCAAATTTCCCATAATTCTGGAAAGTCCCATATATTTTTTTGAATAAGGACCCCATACGGGCATAACAGATTTTGTTTTCATAAGTCTTCCTCACTTTGGTTATTTTCATTTTTTATTATTATCCAAACTCGTGCATTTGTCAACATTTCTTTATAACAATATTTATTGACAAAGAAGATGTAATAAAGTATTATATATACTGAATAATGATGACTGGAGAAAAGGTATGAACATTGATGAAAATATCAGAAAGATACTTATAGCTCTGCTTCGCAAATGGAAGGTTATAGTTATATTCGCATTGATCGGGGGATTAATCGGATTTTTCTACACCGCAAATTTCACAAAGCAGACCTACACATCTACCATTGAATTTCTTGCTTACGCAACAGACACAGACGGAGAATTGAGAGAAATCACACCGTCCACAAACACATCTGCTCAGGAAAGAACCAGCAACACAAGCAAGATGAATTACGCTATGAAAATGCTCGATACTTACATCGAGATTATGGGTACCAACGAATTCACGGCACAAGTTGCTCAGGACTTGAATGACAGAATCGCATCCAGCTATACAGGTTCTACTATCAAAAACGCAATGACCATTCAGGGTATCGAAAACACCGCTATGTTTAAGATTACCGTTACAACAGAAAGTGCGGATTTATCATACGAAATAGCACACCAGCTTGAAACAACAGTTCCTAAGATGATGAGCAAAACAAACAACGGCTTAGTAAGTGCCAGCGTTGAGGACAAGCCTGTTAAGGCATCTGCCGCAGGAAGTCTGGGATACGCAAAGAAATGTACGATAGCAGCGCTTATCGGTGTAGTTGTGGCTGCTGCATATATCATTCTCAGAAATATGCTTGATGTCAGAGTTCATTCAAGCGAAGAGCTTATCGAAAAGTACGATATTCCTGTACTCGGTAACATTCCGAGCTTTGAAATCAAGGCTTCACATAACGAAAAAGCGGACTCAAGCACTTATGCTGTGAAAGGAGATGAGTAATATGGCTAAGAAAAACAAACGAGCTATGAACGCAACATCATCCTCCCGTCAGCTTATCCAAAACAACACGAATATGGACCCTGCTCTTAAATTCAGAGTTGAGGAGGCATACAAAAGCACGAGAACAAACATAATGTTCTCTGTTATGAAAAAGGGATGCAAAACTATTGTAGTATCTTCTTCTGCTCCAAACGAGGGTAAAACAACCACCACAATCAACCTTGCAATCACCTTTGCACAGGCTAATCAGAAAGTTCTGCTCATAGACGGAGACCTTCGTAAGCCAAAAATTCATCACTATTTCTCAGTACCTAACTCACCGGGACTTACAAACTATCTCGGCTCACAGGTAGGTTCAAGCAACAGCGAAAGAATCAATTTGTTTTCTGTCATTCATCCGACAGAATTTGAAAATCTTTCGATACTTTGCTCAGGCTCTATCCCTCCTAATCCGGCAGAGATTTTGGGCAGCGAGCCTATGGCTGATTTCTTAAAGGAGATAAGCCACGATTTTGATTACATAATTATTGATACACCGCCGATTAATGTGGTATCGGACGCATTGCCGATTATCAGAGAGAGCGACGGAGTGGTTTTGGTTGTACGCTCAAATCAATCAACCCACCCCGAAATTCAAAGAACAGTATCTGCTCTTGAATTTATTGACGCAAAAATCCTCGGCTTTGTAGTAAACTTTGTTGATTCAGGTCACACAAAGTACGGCTACGGAAAATACGGTCGCTATCGCTACGGCAAATACAAAAGCTCGTACGGCTCTTATGGCTCTTACGGCGGATATTCCGGCTACTCACACGAGACAGGCTACGGCGGTTATGGCGGATACGGATATGGCGGTTACGGTCACGGCTACGGCGGATATGAGCCGGGTTACGGCTACGGTCCCGGTTACGGCTATGGTCCGATGAACAGAAAATAGGCAAATAAATGGTAATAAATAATTTAGTAGAAACTCATTGTCACATAGCTCCGGGAATAGACGACGGTGCAAAGGATGTTGAGACGTCGCTCAAAATGATTGATAGGCTCAGGCAACAGGGCGCTGAAAAAATCATCCTCACACCGCACTATTATTCGGACACAATATCGCTCGACGACTTTTTAAGACGCAGAGATAAAGCGTTTAATGCTCTTTTATCTGCTCTGCCGAGTGGAAGCCCAAAGATAATTCCTGCCGCTGAGGTGTATATCAGTAACTATCTTTTCAATAATCAAAGCCTTGACGAGCTAAAAGTGGGCAATTCGCAATACATTTTAATAGAACACCCGTTTTCGTGCAGTTTTTCCGAAAACACATATGACCGTTTGATGAATCTGTACTGCGACTATTCGGCGAGACCGATTCTTGCTCACATAGAAAGATACCCTTCGCTTATGAGCGACACCGACAGGCTTGCAAGCTATATTGATATGGGTTGCATAACGCAAGTAAACATCAGCTCATTTTCGGACGCTCCGAGGAAGCTGAAAAAGCATTTGCTCAAGCTTCTTGACGCAGGATATGTTTATCTGATAGGCTCGGATGCGCACAATATGGACACTCGCCCGCCGGAATATGAAGCAGGCGTAAAAAAAATATTGAAAAAATTCTCAAGCGACACCTTGGATATGCTTATCAGAAACGCAAACGAATTAGTAAACGGCTGAGGCAATATAAAAACAAGTAATTTATTTAGGAAGTAGGCTATCGAAAGCACTGCATAAGGTTTAAGTTTCCCTATGTAATGCAACCGTTAAGTCTACTTCCTGTTTTTATATCGTATAATTACTTGGTGATACAATGAAAGAAAAAATCAAAACGCTGTCGGCAGGATTGATTATTATAGCTCTTACTGCAATGCTGATGTTTTATTCTCCTCAGGCAAAAGCGGGAGCAATCAAAGGCGGTGAGCTATGCTCGGGAATAATTATACCGTTATTGCTTCCTATGCTGATATTAACCTCCACACTCTGCAAATCGAAAATATCCGATATGATTAATTCGTTTTTTGCACCGATTACGCAAAAGGTTCTGCATTTACCTGCTCCGTCGGCAAGTGCGATAATATTCGGTCTTGTCGGAGGCTATCCTACGGGTGCTGTTTTAACAAGAGAGTTGTATCAAAGCGGTGAAATCAGCAAAGCACAGGCAAAAAGAATAATGCACTTTAATATTTGCCCGGGACTCGCTTTTTCCGTAAATGCGGTCGGCTCTCTGTATAACGACCGTTCAAAAACAGGCTTTGTTATCTATCTCATCTGTTTGTTTTCATCTCTTTTGACAGCGTTTGTCGAGGGGCTGTGGCACAAAAACGAACAAATCACGGCAAAGACCGAAAGACAAAGTATGAAATACTCAGACGCATTCTGCTACTCGGTAAGCTTGACGGCAAACAGTCTGTTAATAATGTGTTGCTACATAATATTTTTCTCGTCTGTAAATGAAATAATAAACATTCCCCGAATACTGACACCGATTATGGAAATAACAAGCGGGATTTTCTCGTCACAAAAGCCGATACCCCTACCCTATTTGTGCTTTTTTATGGAATTTTCGGGACTTTGCATTCAAATGCAAATTGCAGGAATTGCAAACGATTTCGATATGCACCCTTGCGAGCTGACAGTCAGCAGATGTATTGCCTCGCTTATAGCCTATTTCCCGGGAAAATTATATGTCACGCTGTGTCCCGAGCAGGCGGAGGTGTTCAGCAACATAGCCTACGCAACGCCGAAAATCAGCAGTGTGAGTTACGGCTTTGCTTCGGTGCTTTTGTTAGGATGTATCGTAATAGTTGCAGACATAAAAAACAGAAAATCTAAATTGATATAAGTCTCGCCATATGTTATTATATATTAAAACAACAACAGAGGGATAAAATGAAAAGACTGACAGTTAAAATATCCGCACTCGTCTTAGCAATAGTTATGCTCTGCTCCTGCTCGGCATATACAACGGTTAAGCAAAATGCACAATCTGCAGAAAGCTACGCATCACAAAGGGTTATATCAATCGACGACATACCCGAATACGGTACAAGTGCCTATGTTAAAATCAACGACAACAAACCCGATTTTGACGCAGGCAAATATGACGAGGCTTTTGAATACTACGGAGATTTAGATGAACTCGGTCGTTGCACCGTATGCTTTGCAAACATATCACAAGAACTGATGCCGACACAGGAGAGAGGTGCAATCGGCTCAATAAAGCCTACCGGCTGGCACACGATAAAATACGACTGCGTTGACGGAAAATATTTATATAACAGATGCCATTTAATCGGTTATCAGCTTACTGCCGAAAACGCAAACGAAAAGAATTTGATAACAGGCACAAGATACCTTAACATAGACGGAATGCTTCCGTTTGAGGACAAGGTGGCAGAATATGTAAAAGGCACGGGAAATCATGTACTATACAGAGCAACGCCCATATTTAAGGACGACGAGCTTGTTGCAAGAGGCGTTCAGCTTGAGGCTATGAGCGTCGAGGATAACGGTGCGGGAATATGCTTTAATGTATACTGCTACAATGTTCAGCCCAATATAGAAATTGATTACAAAACAGGCGAAAGTAAATACATCGGCACAGACGATACATCGACAGACAGCGAAAAGCAAGAATTCATCGTCAACACCGCCACGAGAAAATTTCACAAAGCCGACTGCTCAGAGGTAAAAAATATAAAGGCACAAAACAAGAAAGCATACACAGGCTACAAGGAAAACTTGATAAATAACGGCTACACACCGTGCAAAAAATGCAATCCGTAAGCAAATAAATCAAGTGTTTATAAACTATTTACTTATTCTTAACTAAATAATTGATTTTTTATGATTATATAAGTATAATAAAAGTAGAATAATATCAGGAGGCTATATATGCCGGATTATACAAAATATAAATGTCCCGTCTGCAACAAACAGTTTACCGACGGAGACGACATAGTTACCTGCCCCGAATGCGGTACTCCTCATCACAGGGAATGCTATAAGCTGACAGGGCATTGCGTAAACCAAGGACTGCACGAAAGCAATTACAGCTTCATCGACAGCGAAAAGGAGAAACGCAAGGAAGAAGAAAAAAATCAAACAGAAAAAAGCTTTGAGGGCGAATACAGCGGAGATTATTATTACTCTCCCGAGGAGGACTTTGTTTCGCAAGCAAAGAAAGAAGCCCAAGAAAAAAAGCAAGATAAGTCTGAAAACGAAAAAGGCTTTTCACCGTTTCAAGTCACAGACTTTAACAAAACACAGTACAAGGAAAATGCCGAAATAGACGGAGTGAACATAAACGACATTGCCGCAACCGTCAGAACGAACGCACCCAGATTCATAGGCATATTCAAAAAACAATCGGACAGCAAAAAGAAAACAGGATGGAATTGGAGTGCATTCTTTTTCGGCTCATTTTATCTGCTGTTCAGAAAAATGTATAAGCAAGGTGCTGCGTTTTTCTGTCTTGCTATGACAAGCATTATCGGCGGAGAGGCTTTTATTCTGAAATACGCTCCCGAATATGTTGCGGGTATACAGAGTTTAGTCACAAAATATTCGACTAACCCTAACGGTATAAAGCCCGAGGAAGTACAGCAGATTATGCAAGCCTCCGATGCAATCAACGCACAAAAAATAGTATATATTATTTTGGGAATACTGCTTGTGCTGAGAATAATCGAAGCGATTTTTGCAGATTATTTTTACAAAGGCACGGTGATGAACATCATCAAAAATGTAACTTCACAGCTCACCGAGGGTGCAAGCTTTGCACAAACGGCAATATTCTTTATGCCGGAGCAAAATTTAGACCAAGACCAAATGAGAAGAATGTACCTGTCAAACAAGGGCGGTGTGACGCTGTTTGCTCCGTTTTTAGCGTACTTTATTATGTATATTCTTATGGCTTATCTGTAAACAATATTAAGGAGAAACAATATGAAAAAAATCAGAAAGGCAATCATCCCTGCCGCAGGCTTAGGCACAAGAGTTCTTCCTGCTTCAAAGGCTGTACCTAAAGAAATGCTCAACATAGTTGACAAGCCTGCCATACAATACATTGTTGAGGAAGCGTTCAACAGCGGCATAGAGGAAGTGCTGATTATAACAAACAGAGGCAAAGGAGCCATAGAGGACCACTTTGACCACGCCTTTGAATTGGAAACAAAACTTGAGGGCAAGGAAGACAAAAAGGATATTTTGGACGCCGTTAAGGAATGCTCAAAATTCGGTAATATCTATTTTCTCAGACAAAAGGAAACGGGCGGACTGGGACACGCTGTTTTATGTGCAAAATCATTTGTGGGAGACGAGCCGTTTGCCGTTCTTTACGGTGACGATGTAATCATCAGCGACAATCCCGTTACAAAGCAGCTTATCGACGCATACGAAAAATATTCAAAGTGTGCTGTCGGAGTTAAAGAAGTACCGACAGAGAGCGTTATGAAATACTGCTCACTTGCAGTAGAGCATATTGAGGGAAACAATTATCTTTGCAACGATATGATAGAAAAACCAAAGAGAGAGGAAATTCTCTCAAACTTCTCTATCCTCGGCAGAGTAATCCTCACCCCTGACATCTTTAACATTTTGGAAAACACTCCAAACGGTGCAGGCGGAGAGCTTCAGCTGACCGACGCAATGAACACTATCGCCAAAAGAGACGGCGTTATTGCGGTTGATTACGACGGCACAAGATACGATATGGGCAACAAGTTCGGCATACTTCAGGCAAATATCGAAGTCGGACTCAAGCACCCCGAGGTTAAGCAGCAGCTTTGTGATTACATAAAGGAAATAGCAAAAGAGCTATAATACTAAGAAGGACTACTTTATTAATGAACAACAACCAAAATAACTATTATTACAACCCCCAAACCCCTCCGCCGTATTATCAGATACCTACTCAGCAACAGCAGTATATGATGTATCGTGCGCAGGTTATGACGGAAAGAAAAAAGCAGAAAAAGGAATTACTCTTAGTCGGTGTGGCATTAGGTACAACGCTTATTATGTATCTGATTTTGCAAACGATGGCAATCTCTCTTTTAAGCGCATTAGGGCTAAAGCAGGCATATCAATCATCTGCGCTTGTTCAATATTCATTCAACATTGTTGCGGTGCATTTATTTTCAATGTTGATACCGTTTTCCTTGCTTGCTCTTGTTTTGAGAAAAAACTTTGTAGCGCCTCTTATACCGACGCAAAAGGTCGGCGGTCTTAAAGGAGCCGCTTGGGTATCATTGGGTATGGCATTTTGCCTTTTGGCAAACATTATGACCTCCTCAATTATGAATATCTGCAAGCTTTTATTCGGCTACGAGCTTACTCAAAGCGAATATAACGACCCGAACGATATTTTCACCTGCATAATGATAGTTATTTCAACAGCCGTTATCCCTGCGATAATCGAAGAATTTTCGCTCAGATGTTGTACTCTCGGCGTGCTTAGAAAGTACGGCAAAGGCTTTGCGGTATTTATCGTAAGCGTTGTATTTGGGTTAATGCACGGCAATGTTATTCAATTCATTTTTGCATTCACTCTCGGCATTATGCTGGCATATATTACAATTCAGACAAACAACATTTTAATTCCTATGCTCATTCACGGATTTAATAACGGAATGTCTGTTCTTAAAACCATACTCACCTTTGCAACCAGCGACACAGTCGCTACAACAACAACGACCGTACTGTTCTATATTTGGGGACTTTTAGGAATTGCGTCAGTCGTATACCTCGCCTGCACAAAATCATTCAAGTCAACCAAATCACCTAAAAACCCGTACGACAACAGCTTTGGTACAAAGGTTTTATGTATGCTTCCGGGACTTGCGATACCGTTTGCGATTTTGCTTGCAATCACCTCGCAGTATGTCACAAAGGTATAGTATGGAGCAAAAATTTATGCAAAAGGCTCTTGAGCTTGCAAGAGAAAGCGCACTTGAGGGGGAAGTGCCTGTCGGCGCCGTCATAGTAAAAGGCGACGAAATTGTCGGCACGGGACGCAATCGCAGAGAATACGGCAAAAATGCACTTTATCACGCAGAAATCGAAGCGATAGACAATGCTTGTAAAGTTCTCGGCGGTTGGAGACTATGGCAATGCGATATGTATGTAACGCTTGAGCCGTGTCCGATGTGTGCAGGTGCGATAATTAATTCGAGAATAAAAACCGTTTATTACGGAGCAAGCGACCTAAAGGCAGGCAGCTTTGGCTCGGTAGCAGACTTCAATACCCTACCCTACAACCACAAGCCAGAAATAGTTTCGGGAGTTATGCAAGATGAGGCAAGGGATATGCTCTCCGATTTTTTCAAAGGACTGAGAGAAAAAAAGAAGTCTGACAAATAGGTATTGAAAATCAAGAGAATATATATTATGATAGTAAAGAGCGATGGCGCCTCAAGCACCGTCGCCTTTATATTTATTAGGAGAAGTCATATGAATATATTTGAAATACTCGGACCTGTTATGGTAGGGCCGTCAAGCTCGCATACGGCAGGTGCGGTACGAATCGGCTATGTTTGCAGTAAGCTGATGGGAGAAAGAGTAATCAGCGCAGACATTGGGCTTTACGGCTCATTTTTGCTCACGGGAAAGGGACACGGAACTCCGCAGGCAATAGTTGCGGGACTGCTCGGAATGACACCCGACGATGCCAGAATACCCGATTCGTTTGAAATCGCAAAGGCTCAGGGACTTAAATTTACAATAGGCGAAGCAAAATTGAAAGAGGCGCACCCGAACTCCGTACTGCTTAGGCTAAAGGGCGAAAACGGAAAAGAGCTTGAGGTAATAGGCGAATCGCTTGGCGGTTCAATAATTAATATTGCGCAAATAGACGGCTTGCCTGCAAATATTTCTGGCGATTATCCAACGCTTATTGCAAGCAATATGGATGTTCCCGGAATGGTTGCAAAGGTGTCAAGGGTTCTTTATGACGCCGACATTAATATTGCACAAATGCACCTATACAGAGCATCGAGAGGAAAGAACTCGGTACTTATTGCAGAGTGCGACCAAGAAATAGAGGACAAGACATTAAATGACATCAGAGATTTAGACGGAATAATGAAAGTGTCATATCTCGGAAAATAAGAAGGAATGAATATGCCGTACAATTCTGTAAAAGAAATTTTGAATACTTGCAAAAAGGAAAAATGTGAGATTTGGCAGGTCGTCTTAGACGAGCAGGTCAGTGAAACGCTTTTGTCAAAAAAAGAAATCTTTGAGGATATGAAAAAAATGTATTCGGTTATGAAACAAACGGTCGCCGAATATGACAAAGACGCAGTATCCTCGGGCAAAATGGCAGGCGGAGGCGGTGAGCTTCTCAGAAAATATAACGAAAAGCACAGCTCCACTCTGCTCGGAGATTTTCTTTCCCGTGCAATCGAATACGCTGTTAAGACTGCCGAAAGCAACGCTTGTATGAAGCGAATTGTTGCAGCACCGACAGCGGGAAGCTGCGGAATTATCCCGGGCGTACTGATTGCATATGAAGAAGTATTTGCAGAGGACGAAGAACGCATTATAAAAGCACTGTTCACCGCATCGGGAATAGGCAATGTCATAGCGCAAAATGCATCAATAAGCGGCGCTCAGGGAGGTTGCCAAGCAGAAATCGGAACCGCCTCGGCAATGGCGGCAGGTGCGCTCGCTTACCTTCAAGGCGGCTCCAACGACTGTATAGCACACGCTTCGGCACTTGCGCTGAAAAATATGCTCGGCCTTGTTTGCGACCCCGTTGCAGGACTTGTGGAAGTACCGTGCATAAAAAGAAATGCCGCCGGTACAACCAATGCGGCAACTGCGGCGCAAATGGCCATTTCAGGAATAAAGAGTGTTATACCGATTGACGAAGTAATAGACTCTATGTATTCCATAGGTTGCTCGATACCTGCGTGTCTGAGAGAAACATCTCAGGCAGGACTTGCGATAACTCCGACTGCAATACGAATCGAAAAGAAACTAAGAAAAAATTAACACGCATAACAAAAACTCACTCAATCCAATAAGCGGAACGAGTGAGTTTTTTATGTTATTTAGTTTATTTTACAGCAGAGACGCTACCGTATCGCCCATCTGCTGAGTGTTTACCGGCTCAAAGCCGTCCTCGTATATATCCGGAGTTCTGACCTTGGTAAGAGCAACATCGACCGCTTTTTCAATAGCGTCTGCCGCCTCGCTCTCGCCAAAGGTATAGCGGAGCATCATAGCACCCGAAAGAATCGTTGCAAGCGGATTTGCCTTGCCCTGACCTGCAATATCGGGAGCAGAACCGTGAATAGGCTCATACAGTCCGAGTGTTCCCTCTGCAAGTGATGCCGAAGCAAGCATACCAATTGAACCTGAAATCATTGAAGCTTCATCGGAAAGAATGTCGCCGAAAATATTTGAAGTAACGATTGTATCAAACTGATTAGGATTGCGAACAAGCTGCATTGCACAGTTATCAACATACATATAGGAAACCTCAACCTCGGGATAATCCTTTGCCGTTTCCTCCATAACCTTTCTCCAAAGACGGGAGGAGTCAAGCACATTCGCCTTGTCCACACAAGTAAGTCTCTTTTCCCTTTTCATAGCGTACTCAAAGCCTGCTTTTACTATACGCTTAATCTCGGGATAGGTGTATCTCTCCGTGTCGTACGCTCCGACAATTCCGTTTTCTTCATATGTTCCACGGTCACCAAAATAGATACCGCCCGTAAGCTCACGCACGATAAGAATATCCAAGCCATCGCCGATAATCTCCTCTTTTATCGGAGAAGCAGATTTAAGCGGAGCAAAAATCTTTGCCGGTCGAAGATTTGCAAAAAGTCCCAAATCCTCACGAATTGCAAGAAGTCCCTTTTCAGGTCTGTTGTTTCCGGGTTGTGAATCCCACTTTGGTCCTCCGACAGCACCAAGTAAAACCGCATCACTCTGCTTGCAAGCCTTTGCGGTTTCTTCGGGATAAGGAACGCCCGTTGCATCAATGGCGCAACCTCCGAGAAGCTGATAGTTATAGTCAAACTTGAAGTCGAACTTCTCCCCTGCTTTGTTCAAAACTTTAATACATTCGTCAACGATTTCGGGTCCGATTCCGTCGCCCTTTAATACTGTAATTTTATAGTTTTTCATACTGTCCTCCATTTAGCAAACATCAAATATGCCCGGCATTGTATCATCACGCATTGTGTCCTCTTGGTCACGGTTAATGGCACAGATGATACCTTTCATACAAGCATAACCGATATTGTGGCTTACGCCGATACCGAATATGCTCTTGCCCGACGGCGTTTTAAGGTGAATATAGCTTATAGCCTTAGAATCCGAGCCGACGGAAATAGCATGCTCGTCGTAATCTATGAACTGATATTCTCTAAGCGGAGTTTTGTTCATAGCGTCACAGAAAGCCGCAACAGGGCCGTTGCCCTCACCCTCTATAACAACCGGGTCATTGTCCTTGTATTTAAGAGTACCGGTAAAATGAACGCTTGTAAGGTAAGCATCCTCGTGCTTTTCCTCAGTGATTTTATAATCAGCAAGCCTGTAAGGTCCGTTGACATTTCTGTATTCCTTTTGGAACAACTCGAAAATCTCGTCTGCGCTAAGCTCCTTGCCTTTTGCGTCACAGGCATTCTGCACAACCGCACCAAACTCAGGGTGCATAGCCTTTGGCATCTTAATGCCGTAATTGTTTGCAAGAATGAACGCTGTACCGCCTTTGCCCGACTGAGAATTAATACGGATAATAGGCTCGTATTCTCTGCCAACATCCGCAGGGTCAATAGGAAGATACGGAACTTCCCAAAAGTCGGAATGACTATCCTCCATATAAATCTTGCCCTTGTTGATTGCGTCCTGATGTGAACCTGAAAATGCAGTAAACACAAGCTCTCCGGCATACGGCTGACGAGGCGGAACAGTCATTTTTGTGCAACGCTCGTAAACCTCTTTAATATCGTTAATGTTATGAAAATCAAGCTGTGGGTCGATTCCCTGAGTCCACATATTAAGCGCAAGCGTAACCAAATCAACATTGCCCGTACGCTCACCGTTTCCGAAAAGAGTACCCTCAATTCTGTCTGCGCCTGCAAGCAAACCAAGCTCTGCGGCAGCAACACCCGTGCCTCTGTCGTTGTGAGGATGAAGCGAAATAATCGCATTTTCTCTGTTCGGCAGATGACGGCAAAAATATTCAATCTGGTCTGCATAGCCGTTAGGTGTCGAGCCTTCAACGGTTGACGGCAGGTTAAGGATAATCGGATTTTCTTTTGTAATATGAAGCTCCTGCATAACCCTGTGACAAATTTCGACAGCGTTATCCATCTCTGTTCCCGAGAACGATTCAGGCGAATATTCAAAGCGAATGTTCATATCGGGATTACGCTTTTTCTCCTGCTCGGTAAGCTCGTAAATCAACTTAGCACCGTTGACGGCAATATCAATTACGCCGTCCATATCGGTCTTAAATACGACCTTTCTTTGCAAGGTTGAGGTCGAATTATAAAAATGCACAATGACGTTTTTTGCTCCGTCAATCGCTTCAAAAGTCTTTTTAATAAGATGCTCTCTTGCCTGCACCAAAACCTGAATCGTAACATCATCGGGTATGTAGCCGCCGTCAATAAGCGTTCTTAAAATCTCGTACTCCGTTTCACTCGCAGACGGAAAGCCGACCTCAATTTCCTTAATTCCGACATCAATAATCGTTTTGAAAAATTCGAGCTTTTCCTGCAAATTCATAGGGTCAACAAGCGCCTGATTACCGTCTCTTAAATCGACGCTGCACCACATAGGTGCTTTAGTAATCTGCTTGCTCGGCCATTGTCTGTCCGGAATGTCTATCGGCTTAAAACCGACATATTTTTTGTAACCTTCGTTCATAATTTTTCTCCTTTCAGTGTGCAAAGGATATAAAAAATCCCCTACACTATAAAGTATAGGGGCGTTATATACGCGGTACCACCCTATTTCAGCAGCGAATTGCTGCCCTTTAGCATCTAACAATGCCTCAACCGATAACGCAGTCACACGGCTCGCACCTATTAATTACTATTCGGTACGGCGACTCAGCAGGGAGTTATACACCTAATATCGTTCATCGGCTCACACCAACCGCCGACTCTCTGATGCGGACATAAGGTCTTTATCTGCTTCGCAGTCTTTAAGGGTACTGTTTAATTTTCAGTAATTTTATTATAATCAATAGCTTTTTATTTGTCAAGCATTAAATCTTAGAATATCCGTAGCCGTTGCTGATTGCGTCTACTGCAATGCCTTTTTGGCAAAGCGGACAGCCGTGGGCAGGATATGAAATATAGTCCGGAATATCGGAGGTAGTAAAGAGCGAATCAACATTAACTCCGTTGATTTTGCTCTGCATAGAAAACGCAGCGGATGCACCTGCAACCTTACCGCCGTAGTATCTTACGCTCTCGATAGCACGCTCAACAGTTCTGCCCGAGGTGATACAAGAAATAAGAATAAGCACATTTTTACCGTAAATCATTCTGCGTAGATTGTCACGGAAAATAAGGTTTCCCGCAGCGTCGTATTCACTTCCGACAACAAAAACCGTTGTGTCCGGATTAGGCGACATCATACTCGGCTTTGCAAGCTCCTCGGCAAGATAAGCACCGAGCGACTGGGTTTCATAAAGACACAATACTGTATCAACATCAATGTTGTTTTTTACATAATACTCTGCCATAAGCTTTGCGGCGTCTGATGAAACTCTGATGTTATGCTTAATATCCGATGTTCCTACATAATAATTGATATGATTGTTTGCCGAAATGAAGTGTCCCGGCATTACATGAATAAAAACGTTCTCGTTTTTTGGTGATGTAAGAGTATAAACCTGTGCCATAAAAAAACCCCTTTTTCTTTAATTTTACAACATAGAGTTCAATATTGCAATAGGAAATTTTAATTTGATATTGTTAATGTTGTGTTAGTAAGCGTTAGAAATCTCAACGCTCCCCTTAATAAGGGGAGATGTCGCCAAAGGTGACAGAGGGGGTGCGGGTCTCCGGTGGAGACCTCTGCACAAAGTGCAGAAGCACCGACCGAG